>WNFU01005540.1_pt1 | contig 15640 bp, 11 predicted proteins | sample 5400121 | NCBI WGS metagenome assembly WNFU01 (sample SAMN13153360, study PRJNA577476) | soil metagenome | isolation source: 100 cm soil or saprolite under grassland replicate 1 | place: USA:California | collected 2016-06-15
CCACATCACGCAGGACGCCGTACAAGTCCTCGGGGATCTCAATCTCCGAACCATCGGGACCGACCAGCCGAGCCCTCGTCGGCGCCTGTACTTCCGCCAAGCCGCGAGCGAACCGCGCCAGGTCAGAGGGGTCTTCCGGAGGGAGCACGGTTCGTTCACGAAGAGCGCTGGTCATGACCCAAGCGTACAGCTATTCGAAAAAAACGCAAACGACCTGTCTGTTAGCTCCCGCCGCGTCGGCCGGCCCTTGGATCGCGTGGCCGGTTCGCATGCTGATCCCAAGGTGGCACGAAAGACCAGGTCAGGGGCGCATGTGGGCCGGAGGTACCACCATGCGAATCAATCCGGCACCATTGCCGGTGATCTGCTGCCGCTGCGTTTCCGCAGGTCGGGCCGCCGTGGCGGTGCGCGATGAATGAGGACGAGGTGAGGCGGATCCTCCACGTCGACCCGTTTAGTGACGGTCTACGCCAGGCGATGAGCGCGCCAACGCAGGACGCGGTCCGCTCCGAGTTGGTGATCGCGCTTGTAGGGCAGCTCCACGAGGTGCTCAGCGATCACTTCATCTCTGGCGCAGAGGCGTACCGGATCTTCGTACGGACGATCTCAGTGCTCGACGTCCTGCTTCCCGAAGGGAAGCGGCGGTGAGCCGCAGCCAGACGGCAGCACCGCTCCGATTCGCCGACGCCAAACGGATCAACCCGTGCCAGGCGTTGCTCGATCTCCATGCCCACGCCCTCGGCCGCGCCTCCAAGCCCAGCCGCGAGGAGGCGCTGGCCGCTGCGGTCGTGGTGTGGTGGAGCTGCTGGCAACCGATGATGATCCACGCCGCAATACGCCGCGGGGCCGACCTGGCAAACGCCGCCGCCGCGACCGGGCTGGACAAGGACGAGGTAGTCCGCCGCGGGCAGCCGTGGACCGATGTCCAGACCCGGCTCATCATCGGCGGACATTCCGGAGTCGACCCGGACGAGGTCCGGACCGTCCGAAAGCGGCTGGGTCGGGAGGCGGACCGATGAATCCGACCCCGGATCGCGCGCAATGTCAGCACCGGGGCGGTGGCCACGATCGCTGCTTGGTCGTCGTGGAGCCACATGGTCCACGTCGCGTTGAAATTCGGTGAGCGCCCAGAGGTCGCCTACGTCCTGCCGCTCTCCGTCGACGGGATGCTGGTCGTGGCATCCGCAGCCATGGTCGAGGACAAGCGCGACGGTCGCGATGTGCGCTGGTCGGCCCGCATCGCCTTCGTGGCCGGTGTGGCGGCCAGCGTCGCGGCGAACACCGCCGCGGCGCACCCCAGCATGGGTGCCCGGATCGTGGCAGCCTGGCCAGCGGTGGCGCTGCTTCTGGTGGTCGAGATGCTGTCGCGGGCCCGGCCCACACCGGACCCGCTGGCGACGACCGAGTGTAACGGCCGCGCCAGCGATAATCTCGCGCATGTCGCGGGCGACGGTACCAATGCCGAGTCAATTGCAGACAGCACTCCCCCACATCGTGAGGCGGGCCAAGTCCGCGACGACGAGGTCCAGTCGTCGCGGACGATCGTCCCAACGCCGCGCCCGAAGGATCGCGCAGGGCAGAAGGCGTCCGCCGTCCAGCGGGTGCGGGCGGAACGTCCCAATGCCAGTCTGGCGGACATCGCCAAGGCGGTTGGGGTGTCTGAGCGACATGTCCGTCGCCTACTGCGGTCACAGAGTGCGAATGATCGAATGGGGCCGCCCGCATCAGGAGGTAATTCGGGCGCCAAACATTTCGGATCACACAACCCCGACACACCTTGATCTTTAAGGTATGCGGAGTAGATCGTTCGAATAATCGGCTGCAGCTGCGGCGTGTCGATGTGATCGGAGCGGCCGTTTGTTGATGATCCCTCGTGTCTGCGACAAGTCAGAGATCACAGCAATGATGAGGGCTCAGTTAAGGTCAGAGCTGCTCGCTGCCGGCTCATCGACCTCCGCCCGTGGCGTCACCGTTGATCGCGACGTGCGGTCATCGGGTGGTGTTGATGCGGTTCTGACGCCTGGAGAGGGATGCCGGACCAGTGAACACGAGAGGTCAGGCCGACTGCGAAACCACGTTCCATTGATTGAATGCCACCGGAGCCGAACGGTGCGGGCCGTAGGCTCCACGGCGTTGTTGTCTAAAGGTTCTCGACTTCGCTCCACCGCAGCGCCGAACCCAGCCGCTGCTCGAATGATGATCCCGAGTAACGCCCATGAACGGGGCTGGTGTGCTGCCGCCATCTCGAGGGATGACGCGGGACGTCACTCACGTGAACCACTCGCCGATGACCACCCGCAACCAAGCCCTTCGTCGCGGCCGTCACCAGACTGCGCCATTGCTGCAGGCGCCAGCCTGCGGGCGCGCACGCGCCCCATCCAACCAATACCCCGGCGGCCGATCGCGAGGCGTTCTCCATCTTCAACTCAACCTCGATCAGATCAAGCTTCCCAGCCAAGTCCGCGAGGTCCGCGGTCGACTTTGTCGGTTGCTCAATGATGTTCAGGATGGCGAAACGCTGGAAGCCGAGAATCGAAGTGAGCACTCCGATGTTTCGCCACGAGGTCGTCTGCTCCGGTTCCCCCAACGGGGGATTGCAGAGCACCGCTATCAAGCGATCCTGAACGGTAGCGGCTCGCTTTGAGGTCACTCGCTGCGCTCGCGGCGAGAGCGAATCGTCTAAAGGTAGCAACTTCCCAAGTCTCTCGACGAAGCCGACAAAACTATCTTCGGCCATGCGGCATCAATTCGCAAGCCATGCGCCAGTTCCCACAGTGCTTGTCGAGCTTTCGCACATACTCAGGGCAGCCCACGTCGTCACCTCCCAGGTCGCCACGAAAGCAGCGGAGCCCTGTTGTTCCACGTCCGGGCTACGAACCAGTGCGCAAGATCCTCAGTAAAGACTTTGATCATCCTTGTCCCGACGTATCCCCCTGAACCGCGCATCCTGTTCAACTTGCGGTGTTCTACGACCTACAGCAACTGTGCGGTTGCCCTCCGCGTGAAGCTCGAGTAGCGGGTAGTGGTCAGTGGCCCGACTCTCGACCTTTACGGTCGCGAGCTCCAGAGCGCGAGCCGGGTCCTCCGTGCCGACTGCTTCGACCTGGCGCGTGAGCAGCAGTGAATGGGCCATCCAGCCCGACATCCCGGGCGGCACAACCGGTTGCCGTCCGAGGACGAGCGGTCCGGCGTTGGGGCCTTCGAGGAGCCTGAGGTAGCGGAGGGTCGTAACGACCTTGCGCGCACCTACATCGACAGTTGAGCGGTCACCAAGCGTCGCGCGTGCTTGTGCTCGAACCGACCGAGGATCGACCTCGCTTTCGAGATGGAGGTGACGGCCCACAATCGCCGCGACCACGCCAGCGAATGGGAAAGTGGCAAGAATCGCACCGAGATGGAGGACCGTCCTGTCGGGATCGAGGTGCTGGTGTTCGACGGCCCATCGGATCATCTCGTACGCCGCCTCCGGCGGTTTCACCCACACTCTGGTGAGGCACTTCTTCATCTTGCCCTCGGCCTCTTGAGCCGAGACGTGATCGCGCAGCGCGACGGTAAGGAGCCGCCTGGCCTCCTGCGAGCCGCCTGACTCGGTCGCAACCCGGAGCGCGACGTCGAGCAACTCGGGTGTGAGCGCCCGGTCGAATACCATGCCGGTAGGCCCCGGCCTCATGCCGACACCCTAGCCAGCGGGACGACTACCTCGTCGATGCTCAGGCCACCATGACTCACGCTAAGCCGGTGGTTCGTGAAAGCCAGTCGACCGGGCGCGAAGATCATTGGGTCAGTGGACGCCGGCATCCCGGGAATCTTGTCCCATACAATTCCTTCGGCAGCCGAGCTATCACGCAACAGCCGGTTCGGGTAGCGCAGGAGGCGCTTGCCGGCGGATTCGATAGCTACGCCCTCGGAAGGCAAGCCGGCTGGCAAGCACTCAAGGTTGCCGTGATCCGCGGTAATCCAGATCTCAATGCCCGCCGCGTTGGCTCTGTGGATGAGGTCGACGAGGAATCCGTTCGCCGCCCACACATCTAGGTTAGCGAGTAGCTGCGCGTCCCCGAACAGCTCCGACGTATGCATTAGGTCATCCACCGCGTTCACGACCACCCCTATTGCGCGTGCCGCGCCGAAATCGATGTGATCGTGGGGGAAGCTGCCTTTCACTCGAAAATAGGCGACACTTGCCACCGGCAATCCTTCGCCGGCCCATAACGCTTGCCAGTGGCGCTTTTCCCGGCGTGACAGATCACTGGCCCAGAGCGCATCAGGATACGTGACAGGTAGGTCAGCAGCAAAGATCGCCTGCCGAGATACCGTCGTATAGGTCGGCACGAGAGCAAAAGTCGACCCAGCCTCCATCACCTGCAGCGATAGCTCCTCGCGCAGATAGGCCCACTGAGCGTGGCCCAAGCCGTCGAGCACGATGAGCATTATTCTGCTGGCGTCGTGTTCCCGGACGCGGCGGGCGAGGAAATGGGCTACTCGATGGACGGCAGGCGGCCAAAGCGCGGCGCTCGACAGGATGGTGCCATAGCGCTCCTGTAGCCAAGGTTGGAAGGCCGCATCGACATCGGCCCAAGTATGCCACGCCCTTTGGCGGAGGTCAGACGGCCCGGCAGCGACCAGACGCCGGATGTTGCCCCACCATTCGGCCACCGCTATCCACCCTGCGGCATCGGTCGGTGGGAACGGTGTCGGTCGCTCAGTTAGAAGGTCCTCGGCTCGCTCCGCGTTCGTCGGGACACGTACACCCACGGTTGCCCACGGCGGAACGTTCGACGACGCGATTACCGACTTGAGCGCTCCAGCGCCGAAGAGCTGCCCCAGCTCGACTCGGGCCGCGTAGAAGTCACCCGCCCACGATGACTTGCCCTGTAGGGCGAATCGGGCCCATTCGTCCTGCAATGCTCGCACATCCGACGGTTCGTCTAGCAGCCTGGCTAGCATCGGGTCCACCACCCATCGCCGCGCGAGAGCGAGCAGTGCCGGGGAACGCGGTTCGCGCACGGCAAGCCTGCTTGCAAGGCGGAGTTGATCAGCGCGGCTCAACGGCCCGGCCGTAACCGCCACCCCTCCTAAACACCCGATAACGGCGGCGGCCGAATCAGCAGCCCCTTCTGCGGCTCGGATCGCCCGCTCAGCCTCTTCGCCGTCCAGCTCGGCAAGGATCGCACGCACTGGCGGTGGGCCAGGCAACCGCACATGCACGGTGGCGGCGCTGACGCGTTCGATATCCCACGGCAACGGCTCAGTGGCGAGCCGCCCGCGTACGACGATTGTGAACCGGCCGGCGGAGGCGAGGCGACGACGGCCACGCCGCTCGTAGGCCGCCCGAAGCCACCACCAGTCATGCACCTCTGCGACGTCGCCCGGCAGCTCCGCTAGGTCAACGATGCCATCCGGGTCGAGCACGATCGTCACTCCGATGTGGGTCGATACCGCGGCCGTCAGCTTGCGTCGAAGCCAGTAACTCACGGCTCAACCCGCACTGCGAGACGCAGTACCAAGGATGGAACAGCTTCACCACTTGGGTGTCGGTAGCCATGATCGGCAGCGATAGCGCGGAGACGGTCAAAGATCTCAGTCTCTAGGACGGCGGTCGACTCCAAGGCAGGCGCCTCGGCGAGCGAGGTCCAGATCCGATCGGCCAGATCCGGCCGGACAGCACCGCTGTCGGCGGCGAACATGGCAAAGGCGGAGCGCTCGGTGCCCGTGACGACCTCCCACATGGTCCACCACCCCCCAGTTGTGCCTTGGATCCTCGGCACCGGCTCGCATGGCACCACTTCAGGCAGAGAGCGATCTGCTCGCAGCCCGCCGTCGACCATCCGTTGCCTGGCAACCTCTGCGAGATTCAACCACCGGCGAAGGCGGCTCGGCCGGTTGACGGCCGCCGGTTGACGGCTAGGGCCCAACGCGTCACGCAGCGGGTCGGTCTCCGCCACGTCATGGCGGGCGTGGTCACTCATTGAGTCCGCCGCGGCATTCAGGCTGTCGGGATCGAGGATCGCGGCAGCGTACAAGTCGTCGAGGTGACTCTCGACGCTTGCGAGGACGTCCCCGGACTTGTCGGCGCCGAGCTCGTCCAGGATGACTGCGAGCTTCCGCTCGAGCACCTCAAGTACTCGGGCGTCGACGGAGGACTCGCAGACAAGGTTGTATGCGGTCACATCGGCGACCTGGCCGATCCGGTCGACCCGGCCGATACGCTGCTCGATCCGAGTCGGGCTCCAGGGAAGGTCGTAGTTAATGACGAGGTGGGCGAACTGCAAGTTAATGCCCTCGCCACCGGCATCGGTCGAAACAAGCACGCGCGCGGTCGCGCGGAACTCCTCTTGCGCATCCCGTCGCTCACTGATCGACATCGACCCGTTCACGGCGACCGCGCTAATGCCGATGCCGCCAAGCACATCCACCAGCATCTCCTGCGTCGGTACGAACTCGGTGAAGACCACGGCTTTGGTTGTCGGGTTCCCCTCGTCGCGCGCAGCTTGGCTCAGGAGGTCGAGGAGATACCGTGCCTTTGCATCGATTCCGGCGGCGTTTGACTTACGTGCAAGATCGACAAGCCTTGCGATCTCGGCGCGCTCACCGCCCCACACTGGCCCGTGGACGTCCGCCAGCACCGCCTGCTGTTCTTCGCCGGTTAGGTCATCCCACTCACTGATGCGGTCGCTGAACAGGCGAAGCTGTTGATCCTCAGTCGTGACCGCCAACAGTCTCCGTTCGAGAGCGGCGAGAATGGCTGCCGTACTCGAGGAAACGAGGCGTTGCATGAGCAGCACCAGAAACCCGGCTGCCGGCCGGCGCTCGACACGAGCACGCCTGTAACCGTGGCGCACGTAGTCGGTGACCGCTTCGTACAACGATCGCTCTACGTGGCGTTCACCATACGGCACTGTGACGAGGGTTGTGGTGCGCGGTCGGAACAACGGCCGTCCCGAAGCGTCGGTGGCGTCTCTCTTCTCGGTGCGGACGACCAGCGGGGCGACGAGCTCACGGAGAACCGGCCGCCCGTGCAGAAAGCCGTCGTCGAGTAACCCAAGCAGGCGCGCGAACGCGTCGGACTTGCCCGAGTGTGGCGTGGCCGATAACAAAAGCAGTCGAGGGGCCGACTCCGCGAGTCGTCGGCCGAGCTGGTGACGGGCGACCTCGTCGCTGGATCCGGCGACATGGTGGGCTTCGTCGATCACGACAAGGTCCCAGCCTGCTTCGACGATGGCTCGGGCCCGCCGCTCGTTGTGTGCCGCGATGCGCTCCGGCGTCCATCCGGTGCGGGTTCGGAGCGGCTTCACCGCGTCGAGCGAGCAAACTACCTGGTCGAAAACGCGCCACGGGTCGATGCCGGCATCGACCGGCACGCCGCCTGGGCCAACCAGGACGAACTCCTCGCCGAAGCGGTCGGCCATTTCGGCTATCCATTGCAGCTGCACACCCTTCGGCGCAACGACGAGCACGCGGCGGATGAGTTCACGTGCCTTGAGCTCGGAAACGATTAGCCCGGCTTCAATTGTCTTGCCGAGGCCCACTTCGTCAGCGAGTAGCAGACGCAAAGGCTGTGTCGACATGGCCCGGTCGAGAACCGCGAGTTGGTGCGGCAACGGGACAACGCCGCCCCGTGCGACAGCAAGGGGCTCACCATCGGTCATGGCGCGCCAGACAAGGCCAGACACGGCTCGCCAAGCAACCTCGTCAGGAGTCCATGTCCGCTCAACTAGCGGCCGGAGTTCAGACGCTGGAACCCGTTCGAGATGGCCGGTTGAAGGAACAGCGATGAGAGCAACCGTCAAACCCCAGAGCTGCTCGGTAGTCAACACCCGAACAGGCTCGCCACGCCTAGCCCACCACGCCGTATCCATGTCAGGCGGTCAGCTGCTCGGCGTTGTCGAGGTAGAAGAGCAGACGCTCGTCCTGGGCGAACGCTTCCGTGGGAAGGCGTCGACCGACGGTGACAATCGTTTTGAAGTCCCTGCGCTCCCAGGCATCCGAGAACCCCGCCCGTACAGCTGCGAGGCTAAAGTGTTTGAGCGCACCCCGTCCGCTGGCGTAATTCGCGAACTCCTTGATCCGCTCTCGCTTGCGGAGCTTTTCGAGGTCGGCATCCTTCTTTGGGTCAGGGACGTACCAACGACCATCGTCATTTTGCACAAACGCTCGATCGAGCAAGACCTTGAGGTCGGGTGCCACCTCCCAGTCGGGGAGCCCCGCCTGAACCTCGCGGAAGAACTCGGGCTGGATGGCGGCATAGCCCTGCGGACTGCGCCGGCTCTTCAAGAACTGACGGAGCCACTGGATGGCAGAGTCCTCATCGGTGATGAACAACTGGGCGGCCTTGAGCTCCTTGATGGTCATCCGCTGTCGTTCGTACGCTTCGACCTGCTCCTCAAGGAAGTACATACCATCACGCTGGGGGAACCGCTGCGATAACCCAGCGTAGAACTCGGCAGCCGTGACGGGGATGGCCAGGTTACGCTGAATGTGAAACGCCTCCATGCGGTCCAAGAGTCTGTCAGGAAGGCGTTCGCGGATGACCCGCAGATCGCCGTTAGGGTCTCGCTCGATGGCAGTCGACAGGTGGTGAAGATGCTCGCGTACGAACGCCCACGCCGTATCCGGAGTGCCGATCGCCGGACCAATCCGGGACGCTAGCTCGTCGGCCGGCTTGTACGCAGAGATGACCAAGTCACGCTTGACCGCATTTGTGGCCGTTACCTGGCGGTAGGACAAGTGCTCCTTGTCAATAATTCGCGTGTCGGCCACCACGAACCCGGCCCTGGCCAGGGTATGTTGAATCGTCAGCCATACTTCGTTCGAGGAATTCGAGAATTCCACCGTCATCCATCGCCCCGGCTTCAAGACACGATGGAACTCGGCAAAGCACCGCTCCATCAGCTCGCCATATTCACTCAATGTACGCACGAAGCGAGCCGCCTTGCCTACAACTGCTTCTTCGGCGCTGTCGGTGCGGACGCCGTGCCATGACTCGACCGGGATAGCCAGATCGGCGTACGGAATATTCGAGCCGAAGGGCGGATCGACGAAGACGTAGTCGACGCTGGCGGTGGGTAAAGCTATGGTAGTGGATGAACCTGTCGAGATTGCCACCTGGCCGAGCCGCGAAGGACTCGCTTCCCACGTCTTCACGAGTGCTCGCCGCTTCCCGCGCGCCGGTTGTCCCCCCTCTAAGTTGTAGCGCGGATGGCATTCTGAGATAAGGGAACTGACGTAGTACACGCCGCTTTGCGCCCGGTTTACCTGCGAGTGGTCCGCGGCCTTGTAGCGATTCATCCAGGATAAGCCCCACATGGCCTGCTCCACCCAGAACAACAGGGCCAAACGGAGAATGGGGTCAGCCTCCTCACCACAGGACCGCCAGAGTGCAGCCAACGCCGCGAGAGCGCGATCGCTCCAGAGGTGGTGAGCGTGAGTGAATCCCTTCGGCCCCAGCCGACTGCCGTGGTACATGGTGTCTATCGGCAGTGGATCCGTGGGGACCGAACCGGGTAAACCCACCGCAGCGATACGTCGCAGTACGGCGAGATCGTTTTCGTCAGGACTCTTGATCTTCTTCGCCGAGCCGACGCGGTAGTGAATGGCCACAGGGCGCATCTCGATTCGGTCGGTCGTGTCGCCGGGAAGGGTTCGCAACGGGACTATCCGTCGTTCCACGGTGGACTTCGTCAGTTCTTTGCCGCAGGTTGGGCACCGGAACCCATTGCTTACTACGCCGGTACGCCGGTCGAATGCCACGTCATAGAACACGACAGGTCCAGCACACGCGGTACAAGTGAAGACCTCGGACCAGACGACATAGTCGAATGCTCGCTCCACGCCACGCTCATCGGTCGTGCGATACATCCAACCCCACTCGGCGTCGAACTCGTCGAGGATCTCCGCCGAACGCCGGTCGAAGGCGTCCGCGTCGATTGGCAGGTTTAGCCCAGCGGCGACGAACGTCGCCGATGGCGATAGATCGGCCAGCACGGCGCGTCGCGGTCCCCATCGGACCTTGCCCATCTCTCTCTCAATTTGCCGACGCACGTCGACCGTCGGCGCGCCGCATGCCTGGGCGGCAACGCCCGTCATGCCCGTGCCGCAGAAGCCGTCGAGTACGACGTCCCCAGGCTCGGTGTAGTGGAGGAGGAACCGCATGATTGCGGCTGGAGGTACCTTCGTCGGGTACGAGTGCGCTCTATAGACGAGGCTCGACTTGCCCTCCGAGATGTCTGTTGTGAAGGGCCCGGGATCGACATACTCATGACTGCTACGGCCGCCCCGATTCCCGGCAGCCAACCATTCAGCAAGATCTGGGTTCGGGCATGCTGTGGCATAGGGCGGCAGCGACATGGCGAGGATGTGGTTGTCGTCGCCGACCGGCGACCCCGGGCGCGAGCGAACATCCGCGAGCCGGCGGGCAAGCCGCCGACGCTCGGCTGCGATATCCCATGTCGAGGGATCGTCGACGAACTCGGTCACGATGTCTCCTCGGCCGGCAGGAATCGCACACGCCCTGGGTCGGCCATACCGATCGCGCCGACGAGCAGCGCATCAAGCCGGTGGCGTAGCTGGTCAGCCGTCGCCGGCGACGTGTCGGGGAACAGCGCGACCGTCAGCTCGGTGGGCGAGACGTGGCGGATGTCGACTCGGTTGAAGACTTGATTAAGGGCATCGATAAAATCCTGACTGATAGGTTCGGGCAGCATGCGGGTGGCAACAAGCGCTTCGATCTGCGTCTTCGCTTGAGTGTCGGCGATGTAGCCGATCTGCTCGGCCATCTCCGTCTCGTTGAGGCTGTCGACGAGCGTGTCGGTCCACCCAGACAACAGGGCGTGGGCTCGGCGTTCGCAGTCCTCAAGCCGAGCGCTCGCCGATAGACCATCGACAGGGCGAGGCTGATGCTGCCCTCGGAGGATGACCGAGCTGCGCAGCGCTTGCTCGTCGATATCAAATAGCGGCCGGATCTCGACGAGGTCGGAGCGTAGCTGGGCGAGCGGACCCGGAGCGAGGATGGATACCGTCTGAAGGGCGTTGAGGGAGTCCACAGGACCCTCAAGCAGTTGGCGCTTGATTGCATCGCCGGAAGCGTCGACGTGGTCATGCCGGTACGAGCGGGACGCCAGGTCGGTAAAACGGCGCCGCAATTCCTCGGCTGCATTCTTAAGCTCGACGACCTTCGCCGGGTCGATCCGGCTGTCGATCTGGAGTGCCTGGATAATGTCAGACCGCAGAGCAAGGGCGTCCTTGGCTTGGTCCACCCCTGCGCCAAAGACTCCGCAGGCCTCCCGAAGATAGTCGCAGACGCCGGTAAGCTTGTCGCGGGCGGCGAGCACCTCTTCGACATGAGTCAACTCCTCCTTCCCGAAACGAGCGTCGGTGATCGCGGCAGCGTTGACGTTGAGGCTGTTCATCTTTCCTACAGAGTCTCGAACCTTAAGATCGAGGAGGGTGGTACGGAGGTGCTCCAGCCGGCGGGCCCGCTCGTCAACGAGGTCGAAGAGCTGGTCGCCCCACAGCTCAGCCCGCCCAACCACTGCGGCCATAGCGGCCTCGGTACGGCGCAGCAGATCTGTGCTGCGCGTGAGCACCTCTCGGACCAGCGGTTCGGTAGCGCCGGTATCTGGAACGGCACCGACCGCGATGTCGAGAATGCTGGCAACGTCGCGGAGCTGGACAACGGGGAGTGCCTTGGGGGGCGCCAGATGGTCGAAGGCAGCGAGCTGATCTGGGCTGTAGCGGGCGAGCCGGTCGAGGTTCAGTGCGTCGACGCGCTGACCGTCGATACTGATACTAAGGATGCCCTGTTGGCAGAGCGCAGCAGCAACTACGACAAGCCACACTGGCTCGAGGTGCCACGGACCCCAGACGAGGACACCTGGGTCGAGTGGCGCGAGCAGGTCACTACGGTTCACGACCTTGCCGCGTGCGGTGCCGATGGCAGCTTGCAGCTCCGTTGCGTAGGCGCCGTCGGCCCGCAGGTCAGTGCCGTTCATCTCTACCAGTTCAAGTGCCTCGAGGATGGCTGTGCCAGCACCAGTTGGCCTCCGGGTCGCGATCTGTGTCAGGGCCACCCGCACGTCTGCTTCGAGCGTCGATGGGGTGATGCGGCGTGGGAAGCGTGGGTAGCCCGGGTAACGCGACGCGAAGTGATCGCCCAGTGCGGCCGAGGCGACTGTGTCGATCTGCTCCTGGACTCTTGACCTCTCGCCGGGCACCCCAGCGAGCCAGCCACCGAGCGGTTTCGTCGAGCCTCGGTAGGTGACCGTCATGGCGGTCGCCATGTTTGCTCGCAGCCAAGTGACCATGTCCTGAAGGGAGCGACGAGCCTTATCCTCGTAAATCGGGCGGTGCGTGGCCGTTGACTCCTTCGCCTTGGCTGTAGCGCCGGCGTAACGGCGCAACGCCTGAGTGAAGGCGTCCGCCGGGTTGGCGAGGCGGATGAAGACCTCGTCGGTCTTCTCCTCGTCAGTGAATCGGGGCTCATCGTAGGGCTGGATGAAGTAGATGTAAAAGTCCCTCGGCGGCTGGGCTGTAGAGCGCTCGTTGGGGGCGCCCATGAAAAGGTAACCCCGCCGGTCGGCATTGGTAGTGACACACGGAAGGTTGTACTGCCAGATGCGGTACCCTGCGACGTAGGGCTCGTCGCGTTGGCCAAGAACCTCCTCCATGGCCAGGTAGTAGGCTTCGTCGAGCTGGTGCTCGTCAAGAAAGTCAGCCCGTTGCTCAATTTGTTGGTCGTAGTCAATGTCCTTGGCGACATCGAGGTAGACTTGGCCATTTTCGGTGTCAATCGTTAAGAACTGACCGCTGACAGCAGTGAGAATCTTCTTCACAATGGCATCGATCGTGGTTTTGAGAAACAGCGCGTCGCGCTCCGGGAGCCCTGGCGGAAGGAGGCACAGCTCGTCACGCAGCATCTCAGCCGTCATGCCGATCGGGCGATTGATGTCGTCAGTTGTAAGGCGGTGGATCGTGAGCCCGTCGACAATGCGCAGAGCCGTGTCGACATACTGCCTATCCGGGAGCGCGGCCGCTACCTTCGTCCTTAGTACCTCGCTCTTGTCGAGCACGACTTGCACTTCGGGGATCGTGCGGGCGGAAGGGTCGTCGGCGAGCCGGGAGCGGTAGCTGTCCGCACAGACGAGCCCGGGTGCGTCGTCGGGTATATCGAGGTGGCGAAGGAGGGACACCTCACGCTCGATTGTCCGTAGCACCTCACGCTTCTCGATCATTCGCAAGTCTGCGAAGGTCCGGAGGTAATCCGGGTGTACCGGGAAGAGCGCGACGAACTCATCCATGCGCTCCGCCATCCCGTCGTAAAGGGGTGCGAACGACCTAAGGTGTTCGACAATCTTTGCCCGCTGTGTAGCGTCCTTCTTCAGAAGGCGCTGCTCGACGACGAAGGCCACGTCCTCCTTTGCGATGCGAACCTGCTCAAATCGATCCCGGACGCGACGGATCGTGTCGGCTACGCCGGCGAAGCGCGGATTGTCAAAGATAGCTTCCTGTACACCCGAAATGAAGCGAAAGCGCGTGAAGCGGCAAATCTCACCGACCTCGCGTAGAAAGATGAGATCCTGAATAAGCTCGGCATCACGGCGGCCACGCAGATACTCAAGCATCTCATCTAGCACGAACAGCAGGCCGTAGTCGGGGTACACGCCTTCGAACGCCGCCATCATATCAGTGAAGGCGTCCTTAGTGTTCGTAACGGTGTTCCAATCAGGGAAGACAAAGTCAACGCCGATCCGGTTCAGGCCCCGCTGAATCTCACTGCAGACGATGTCGCGCAGCGCGAGCCGGGTTGCGCCAATATCGAAGCGGATCACCTTGAAGCGGCCAGTGATGACCTCCGCCGCCTTCGCTACGTCGGCGTGGGTCAGGCGCGCGGCTAGGTCGGCGTGCTCGGCTACGCCCGCCACAACCGACATCAGATGGGTCTTGCCCGTGCCGTAGGTGGCTACCGTGAGGATGCCCTTCTGGTCGCCCGGCTGGTCGTAACGCAAGTTCGGAAGGATAACGTCGATGAGCTGCCCGGCCATGCGGTTAGAGATGACGAACGTCTCGACGTCACGGCGCGCCGCTTCGAGCGTGTCCGACTCGCGGATCTGCTTAACCGTCTCAAGCGGCTCGGCAGGCTGAATGAGGTCGGCGTACTTCACCGGGCGATCCTCTCGATCTCGTAGGGTATCTCGTCGGGAAACCGTGCGACGACTGGGCGGAGTACCACGACGTCGGTCAGGCGCTCGTTGTGGTGGTCGGGGTGGCCCAGCACTCCATAGCGTGCCCGGTGTTCGGTGATCTCCCCGGGCCAAACAGCAATGATGGGCCACCGCCGGGCCAGCGCGGCGACGAACGAAAGTACCGGAATTCCTAGCGCCGGCCACAAGAGGACGTCGATGTCGGTGAGGACCGTTGCGCCGTCGCAAATGGTCTCCACATTGGCAACGGTCGGAGGCGTGTTGTACCGCTCGGCCAGCGCGGAACCGAGATACACGAACTTAAGGTGCAGGTCGGTCGACAGACGGTCAACAAGCCTGTCGGCGCTGGCCGGTAGCGCAGCGATGAGCGCATAGCGGCCGCGACTCGCCGCTAGCTCGTCGAGGAGCCGCTGTCCCTCTTGGGGCCATCTACCAACCTCGGCACGGTCCATCGGTTCAGAGTACGAGGCGATCGGGGCGGAGCTCGGGCTAATCAATCTGACCGGCTCCGACGCGTTCGACTTGCCACCGACGACCTACTCCCTCAACTCGGCATCCGCCCCCAGACCCTGCCTGCGCCAACCAACGACACGCTGGACGACGGCGTGAGGGGCGAGCATACGATGCGTACGGTCATCTACGCGCTGGAGGTCACATGATCACTGCCGTATTTTTCGATGTCGGCGAGACGATCGTGGACGAGTCTCGGGAGTACGGCACGTGGGCGGACTGGCTCGGCGTCCCGCGGCACACCTTCTCGGCGGTGTTCGGTGCGGTGATCGCGCGCGCCTTGGATTACCGGGAGACGTTCCAGGTGTTCCGGCCGGGTTTCGACCTGCCGGCCGAGCGGGAGCGGCGGGCCGCCGCCGGTCAGCCGGAGTCCTTCGGGGAGGAGAACCTGTACCCGGATGCCCGCCCGTGTCTGCACGCGTTGCAGGAGCAGGGCCTGCTGGTCGGACTGGCGGGAAACCAGACCGCTCGGGCGGAGACGATCCTGCGGGCGCTGGATCTGCCTGTTGACATGATCGGCACGTCGGACGGCTGGGGTGTGGAGAAGCCGTCGGCGGCGTTCTTCGACCGGGTCGTCGCAGAGGCGGGTGGCGACCCAGCGGCGGTGTTGTACGTCGGAGATCGGCTCGACAACGATGTTCGCCCAGCTCAGGTCGCTGGGGTGCATACGGCTTTGATTCGGCGGGGTCCGTGGGGCTTCATCCTCGACGACCCGGACGTGGCGCAGCGGTGCCTGTTCCGGCTCGACTCGCTGGAGGAGCTTCCGGCGCTGGTGGCGAAGTACAACGCCGCCGGTGACTAGCCCCGTCGTTCGCACATGCCGTTGAGTGGCCGTCGGTCATGGCCAGCGGGGTTGAGTGGGGTCGACGCGGAGTAGTCCCAGGAGTTGGGTCTGGAGGTATCCGGGTTTGGGGATGGTGGCTGCTTGTCCCCGG
>WNFU01005541.1_pt1 | contig 15638 bp, 15 predicted proteins | sample 5400121 | NCBI WGS metagenome assembly WNFU01 (sample SAMN13153360, study PRJNA577476) | soil metagenome | isolation source: 100 cm soil or saprolite under grassland replicate 1 | place: USA:California | collected 2016-06-15
TCATCCAGGCGAAGAAACCACCCACGGCCACGATCGGGATCATCAGCGCAAGCATGCCTTCCATCAGCCGCCCCTTGGCTTCGCGAGGAGCCGTTCCGCGAAATCCATCCGCTCGGCTAGTTCCGCCACTTCCTCGCGCACTTGCCGCAGCTCGTTCAGGATCTCGTCGCGCTCGGCGGGGTCCATGCCGGGTTTGCGGTGCTCCCCGGCGATGCGCTTTGCGACCGCAGCAGCCACAGGTCGCAGTACCCAGAATGTGCCGCCGAAGAACATGAAGGCCGCTACGGCCTCGGGTCCGTTCATCCCTGAGACCTTTTTGCGAGCAGTCGCTCGGTGAAGTCGATGCGCTCGCCCAAGTCGCCGATTTCACGGCGGGCCTGCTGAATTTCGGCCAACAGGTCTTCCCGCAGCATCTGCAACTCTTCCCTCACGCCGGCGTCGACCGCCCGCGGGCGGATCCGCTCCGCGAGAGCCCGCGCCAGCGGGAACAGCAGCACCGATGTCCCGACGATGGACAACACGAACAGAAAGACGATTTCTTCGGGCACGGCTACCTCACCGGCGGAAGCCGCTCGGCTTCCCGCTGTTTCGCGACCAGGCGCTCGAGGAAATCCACGCGCTCTCCGAGTTCGCTCAACTGCTCAGGAAGGTGCCGCATCTCCTCGACCTCGCGTCGCAGCTCCTTGACCTCTTCGGTTGTCTCATCGTCGTCACCAGCGACCGTTTTACGGCCGAGAATCCGGGCTGCCAGCGCTTTGCCGACCGGCGAAATCGCGAGGAGAAACACTGTCCCGCCGCCGAACAGCAGTACGACCGCAACGAGGCCGACGAGATCATCAGGATTCATTCCTCTGCTCCCCCCCTTCCCTCGTCCAACCTATGGCCTAGTCTCCCGCCTGCAACACCTTGCGCAGGAATTCGCCCGTATGAGAGCCCTTGGACTGCGCGATGTTCTCGGGCGGCCCCTCCGCCACGACCCGACCACCCAGCTCGCCACCCTCGGGTCCCAGGTCGATCACCCAGTCGGCGGTCTTCACGACGTCGAGGTTGTGCTCGATGACGATGACTGTGTTGCCTTTGTCCACCAGCCGGTGCAGCACTTCGAGCAGCAATCGTACGTCCTCGAAGTGCAATCCGGTCGTCGGCTCGTCCAGGATGTACAGGGTCCGGCCCGTGTCCCGTTTGGCGAGCTCAGTCGCAAGCTTCACGCGCTGGGCTTCGCCGCCCGAGAGGGTCGTCGCCGACTGTCCGAGGTGGATGTATCCGAGACCTACGTCGTTGAGCAACTCGAGTTTCGTCCTGATACGCGGTTGGTGCTCGAAAAAGTCGAGCGCATCGGCGACCGTCAGGTCGAGCACGTCGGCGATCGACTTTCCTTTATAACGGACCTCCAATGTTTCCCGGTTGTAACGCCGGCCCTTGCAGACTTCGCACGGAACGTAGACGTCGGGCAGAAAATGCATCTCAACTTTCACGAGCCCATCGCCCTGACACGCCTCGCAGCGGCCCCCCTTGACGTTGAAGGAAAACCGGCCCGGCCCGTAGCCGCGCAGCTTGGACTCGGGGAGATACGTGAACAGCTCCCGGATCGGCGTGAAGAGGCCCGTGTACGTCGCGGGGTTCGAGCGCGGCGTCCGCCCAATCGGGCTCTGATCTATATCGATCACCTTGTCGATGTGATCGAGTCCCTCGATCCGCTCGTGCGCCCCCGGCACGACCTTGGCGCGGTAGAAGTGGCGCGCCAACGACTGGTAGAGGATATCGGTGACCAGCGTCGACTTCCCCGACCCCGACACGCCCGTCACCGCGACGAACAGGCCGAGCGGGAATTCGACCGTGAGGTCCTTGAGGTTGTGGTGCTTCGCGCCCCGCACCCGGAGCACTCGATCGGCGCCGGCGATGCGGCGGCGGGGTGGAACGGGGATCCGCAGCTCGCCGCGCAGATACCGCGCCGTCAGTGAGTCGCGATGGCGCAACACCTCCTCGAGCGGACCTGCCGCTACGACTTCGCCGCCGTGACGGCCGGCGCGCGGGCCCAGATCTACGACATAGTCCGCAGCGCGGATCGTTTCCTCATCGTGCTCCACGACCAGTACCGTGTTGCCGAGGTCGCGCAGCTCTTTGAGTGTCGCGAGCAAGCGTGCATTGTCTCGCTGATGCAGGCCGATCGACGGTTCGTCGAGGATGTACAAGACGCCGACGAGGCGGCTCCCGATCTGTGTCGCGAGGCGGATCCGCTGCGCCTCGCCGCCCGAGAGAGTCACGGCGGAACGTTCGAGCGTGAGATAGTCGAGACCGACGTCGACGAGGAAGCGCAGCCGGTCCGTCACTTCTTTCAGGATTGGCCCCGAGATCTCCGGATCGAGGCCGGCGCGGCCATTGCCGCGCACCGGGACTTTTGCAAAGAAGTCGAGCGCCTCCCGCACCGGGAGCGCCACGATCTCGCCGATATTCTTGCCGGCCACGAGGACCGACAGGCTCTCCGGCTTGAGGCGGCGACCACCGCAGGTGGGGCACGGCTGCTCGACCATGTATTGCTCGAGCTGTTCGCGCACCGCATCGGACGCCGTCTCGCGGTAGCGCTTCTCGACGTGATCGAGCACCCCCTTCCAGCCCGACTCGTACGAGCCATGCCACCGCTCGCTGTCGTACTGATAGGTGATCGTCTTTCCAGGCGCGCCTTTGAGCAAGATCTTCTGCACGGCGGGCGACAGATCGCGCCACGCCGTGTTGAGGTCGAACTTGTAGGCCTTGGCGAGTGCCGGCAGCACCACCTTCCTTAGATATCCGCTCGGCTCGCCCCACGGCAGCACGACACCCTCGAGAATCGATAGACTGTGATCGCCGAGCACGAGATCGGCGTTCACCTCGCGTCGCGTGCCCAGTCCCGAGCACTGGGGACAGGCACCGTATGGGGAATTGAACGAGAACTGTCTCGGCTCGAGCTCCGGCAGCGATAACCCACATTTCGGGCAGGCATAGCGTTCGGAAAAGAGGCGGCTCCGCGGGCTGCCGGTCTGGCGGACCACTTCCACGACGCCTTCCGCCGCCTTCAGGGCAGTCTCGATCGAATCGGCGAGCCGGCCGCGGTCCGCGGAGCGCACGACCAAACGATCGACGACCACCGCGATGTCGTGGTTTTGGCGCTTGTTCAGCTTGGGAACATCCGCCAGATCGTACGTCTCGCCGTCGATGCGGACGCGGACGAAACCCTGCTTGCGCATCGCCTCGAACACGTCGCGGAACTCGCCTTTACGCCCGCGCACCAATGGCGCGAGCACTTCGATCTTGGTGCCTTCCGGCCACTCGAGCACCAGGTCGGTGATCTGCGACGCGGACTGCCGCTCAACCGGGGAGCCATCGTTGGGACAATGCGGCGTCCCGGTGCGGGCCCACAACAGGCGGAGATAATCGTAGATCTCGGTGATCGTACCGACGGTCGACCGCGGATTGGCGCCCGCCGTTTTTTGCTCGATGGAAATCGCCGGCGACAGTCCTTCGATCGCATCGACGTCGGGCTTGTCCATGAGGCCGAGGAATTGCCGGGCGTAGGCGGAGAGCGATTCAACGTAGCGGCGCTGTCCTTCGGCGTAGATCGTGTCGAACGCGAGCGACGACTTCCCCGAGCCCGACAACCCCGTGAACACCACGAGGGCGTTCCGGGGAAGCTCGACGTCGATGTTCTTGAGGTTGTGTTCGCGTGCGCCGCGGACTACCAACGAGTCGCCAGGCATAGACTCGGAGCTTAGAGGGGTTACGGTGCGTGGGTCAACTCTCGTGAAACAATGGGCGGCAGGGGCGGCAGAGACGCCACGGGGCAACCCATGCCGCCATTGCCGCCTATTGCCGCCCGTTGTGCGGTTTCCTAGGTTACCATCCCCAATGACCTCAGACGTGCAGGTGCGCATATGAACCGTGGCGGTCCTCCCGCACCCCAGGGCCAAGGCCCCAAGCGCGAGCGGCGCTGGCAGACCTCGCAGGAGCGGGCACGGGTCGCGGCGGAGTTGATCGAGGAGGCGGAATCGCTCACCCAGACCGGGGCGATCGCCTCGCCGAACGACGTCGCGCGGGATCAGCAGCCACCCCCGCTCCGCATCGCGCCACATGCTGTGACTCCCGGACCTACGGACATCAAGGCGACGCTGGACGACGGCGACCCCTCGGAGCCTCCGCCTGCTCCAGCACCTCCGCCGGCTCCACCGACGGCGGCGGAGCCTCCCAGCCCCACCGCGGACGACCCGCTCTACGTGGCGGCGAGGGAGGCGAGTGAGCGAGGTGAGCCGGAACGGGCCGCGGCGTCGTATCGCGATCTGCTGGCGCGCGATCCCAAGCATGTGAAAGCGCGCAACAACCTGGCGTTGATCCTCGACGCCCGCGGCGACCGCGACGGCGCGCTGGCGGAGCTGGATCGGGCGCTCGAAAGCGAGCCCGACAATCCCGCGTTGCTGTTGAATCGCGCCGCAATCCTCGGTGCCACGGTGCGCTATGCCGCCGCGCAGCGCGACTTGCAACGGCTGCTCCGTGCCGACCCGAACAACGTCGAAGCGCTGTTCAACCTCGGTATCGTCCTCGCGCGACGTGGCATGTGGCGCGAGGGAACCGACCAGTTGAAGCGCGCGGTCGACGTCGAGCCCGGACGCGCGGCGGCCTGGTACTACCTCGGCGAAGCGCTCAACCACATGGACGATCTGACCGGCGCGCTGGCGGCATACGAGAAAGCGGTCGAGCTGCAGCCCGCGAATCCGAAGGCGCTGTACGGTATCGGCAAGGTGCTCGACCGGTTGAATCGCCCGGACGAAGCGACTGCGATGTACCGCCGCTCCCGGGAAATGACGGGTAGGTGATTCGCGTCGTCGTGGACGATCTCGCGACGTTCGCTGCTGATGCTGTCGTCCGTCCCGCCACGACTCGTCTCGACCCGACCGCAGCCGCGCTGCGCCGCCTGGAAATCCTCGGCGGACAAGACTTCCAAAACCGCATACGCCTGAACCGCGAGCTCGCGGTCGGTGGCGCGGTCGTGACCGCCGCCGGCGGCGATCTCCCCGCGGAATTCGTCATCCACGCCATCATTCGCAGCGAGACCGAGCCGGTCACGCGCGGCAACGTCGCCCGCGCCTGGCTGGCCACGCTGCATCAGGCGCAGGAGTGGCAGTTCGCGCACTTGAGCGCGCCGCCGCTTGGCACGGGCGCCGGCAATCTGACGCTCGAGGATTCCGCCGAAATCATGGCGACGGTGCTGCACGCGCACCGCGGCAGCGCGCAGTTCCCCGAGAGCGTGTCGTTCGTGGTCGAGCGGCCGGAAGATCAGCAGGTGTTCGAAGCCGTGCTGCAGCGGGCGGTCGCGTGAATCGGCGCCGCTGGGTGATTGCCGTCCTCGCCGCCTGGGCTGCGTCGCTGGGGTGGCTCGTCAAGCGAGAGGTATTCCGCCCCACCGGCGCGCGGCTCGCCGCCGCGGCGATGGCCGTGGCCCCAGGAGGGCTGTTCTATCGGCTCGCGGTCGGCGGCCAACAGGTCGGCTATTCCTCGACGACGATCGACACCCTGCCGGGGGCGATACGGGTGGAAAATGTATTCGTGCTCGACGTCGCGGCGCTCGGCACGCTGCACCGCACTACGGCGCGCAGCATCACGATGTTGTCGCGGGCCCTGCGCCTGGAAACCGTTGAAACGACCTTCGACGGCGACCTGGGACAATTCGCGGCACACGGCCGTGTCATTGGTGACACCGTTTTGTCCGTCGCGATCATCTCGGAAGGCGACTCGCAGATGACGCGGATCCCCCTGCAGGGCCCGATCACGCTGCCGACGTTGCTGCCGTTACGGCTCGCCTTCGGCGGTGAGCTGCGCTCGGGGCGCTCGTATACCGCCCGGCTGTTCGACCCGCTGCTCCTCACCAGCCGGGATGTCACCGCCCGCATGGCGGTGGAATCGACGCTGGTCGTCTCCGACAGCGCCGACCTCGACTCGACGACGATGACCTGGGTGCCCGAGCACTTCGACACCGTGCGCGCGTTCCGCATCGACCACGACGCGAACGGCGTTCCCACGAGCAGCTGGATCGATGCGCAGGGTCGCGTGGTGCTCAGCTCCATCGCCGGCGGCGGCGACCAGGGATTCGCGATGGAGCGGGCCGCGTTCGAGATCGTCTACGAGAACTTCAAGCACCGCGACACTGCCCGCGTCGCGCGCGGCAGCGCCGCACCCGGTCCCGGAGAGATCGTGCCGGTGACGGCGCTGGTGGCCGGCCTGCGCAGCGATCCTCCCGAGCGGGCGCGGCTGCGCCTCCGTCGAAACGGGAGAGACACGCTGGAACTGGTGCAGGCTGGTGCGCCGCAAGCGCACGCGGCGCCGTATCGGCTCCCCTCGCGCGATACGGCGCTCGCGCGGTGGCTCACACCGGAACCGCTGATTCAGAGTCACGACCCGCGGATCGCTGCGCAGGCACGCCGCATCATCGACCGCGAGCGCAGCCCGGCACGTGTCGCGGAGCTGCTCACCCATTGGGTCCACGGGATGCTGCGTCGCACCATTCCGCAGGCGGGGAGCGTCCCCAGCGCCGAGAAGGTGCTCGAGACCGCCCGCGGCGATTGCAACGAGGCGGCGACGCTGTTCGTCGCGCTCGCGCGCTCGACCGGATTGCCGGCGCGTACCGTCGCAGGACTGATCTACATGAACGGCCGGTTCTACTATCACGCCTGGGCCGAGGTCTACCTCACCCACTGGGTCGCGGTGGACCCCACATTCGACCAATTCCCCGCCGACGCCGCGCATCTGCCGATCGCCATCGGGGGGCTCGCGCGGCAAGTCGAGCTCGTCCCGCTGATCGGCCGGCTGACGCTCGAGGTACTATGATCCGTCTGGAGAACCTGACCAAGCTCTACGGCAGCTTCGTCGCGGTGGACGACATCAGCCTGCACGTGCCGCGCGGCGTCCTCTTCGGCTGCCTTGGGCCGAACGGGGCCGGCAAGACGACGACGCTCCGCATGATCGCCGGGATCCTGCGGCCCACGCAGGGCCGCGTGCTGCTGGGCGGCGACGACGTCCACATCAAGCCGCTGTCGGCGAAGATGCGGCTCGGGTTCATCCCCGACCGCCCCTTCGTCTACGACAAGCTCACCGGCGCAGAGTTTCTCCGGTTCGTCGCCGGATTGTACGGGCAGGAAGGCGACAGCGTCGAGCGCCGCATCGCGGAATTGCTCGAAGTGTTCGAGCTGACGAGCTGGAAGGACGAGCTGGTCGAGGCGTACAGCCACGGGATGCGGCAGAAGCTGATCATCTCGAGCGCGTTGATTCACCGGCCCGAGTGCATCGTCGTCGACGAGCCGATGGTGGGGCTCGACCCCAAAGCCGCTCGCCTGCTCAAGGACATCTTCCGGCAGTTCGTCGAGCGCGGCGGCACCATCTTGATGAGCACCCACACGCTCGAGGTCGCCGAAGCGATGTGCGACCAGATCGCGATCATCCAGCACGGCAAGATCGTCGCCGCCGGCGCGGTGAGCGATGTCCGCCGGCAGCATCAGGCCGGGGACGCGAGTCTCGAAGAGCTCTTCCTGAAGCTCACGGGCGGCGCGCAGGTCCGCGAGCTGGCTGAAGTCCTCGGGGGAAGAGTCGCATGATCAAGCAGCCGTCGCTCGCCCACGTCCTGCAGCCCAAATGGCGGACCGCGCTGCAGCGGCTGCGTGAGGAGCGCGCCAGCGGCGGCACCGGCAAGCTCGTCACCCTCGCGATCGTCGGAGGGTTGTTCTGGGCGGGCGTCTTCGGTGTGCTGTTCAAGATCTTGAAGAGCCTGCGTGCGGTCGAGGAGCTCGGACCGCTGATTCCCGGAAAGATCCTCGGACTCATCCTCCTGTCGTTTATCTCGATCCTCGTGCTCTCCAACGTCATCACGGCGCTGTCGAGCTTTTTCCTCGCCAAGGACCTCGACCTCCTCGTCTCGGCGCCGGTCGATTGGCTGCGCCTGTACCTCGCGAAACTGGGGGAGACGCTGCTGCACTCGTCCTGGATGGTAGCGCTGATGGCGGTGCCGATCCTGGCCGCGTACGGCGTCGTCTTTAAGGGGGGTGTGCTGTTCGCGCTCTACGCGATCGTCGCCATCGTGCCGATGCTGATCCTGCCGGCGGTGCTCGGCAGTGCGGTAACGCTGGTACTCGTCAACATTTTCCCGGCTCGACGCACGCGCGATTTGTTGTCGATCATCGCGCTTGGGGCCGCCGGCGGCGTGATCCTGCTGTTCCGGGTCATCCGACCCGAGCAACTGGCCCGCCCTGAAGGTTTCCGCAACCTGCTGGACTTCGTCATTCTGCTGCGCAGCCCGACGTCGCCCTTCCTGCCGAGCGAATGGGCGTCGCAGGCAATCATGGGATTCCTGCGACACGAGCTGGATCCGTTCCCGCTGGTCCTGCTCTGGACCACCGCCGCCGCATTCGTCACGCTCGGCGCCGTGCTGCACCGCGCACTCTACGCGCAGGGGTTCACCAAGGCGCAGGAGGGGGCGGAGCGATTCATTCGGGGCGGCTTGTGGCGTTGGACGGTGGGGTCGCTGCTCGGCTGGCTGCCTGTCGCGAAGCGCGAGTTCGTGCTCAAGGACATCAAGCTCTTCTTCCGCGACACGACGCAATGGAGCCAGCTGATCCTGCTCGCGGTCCTTGTTGTCGTCTATCTCTTCAACATTCAGGCGCTGCCGCTGCATCGCGGCGAGCCGGTCGGATTCTTCTACGTCAATCTCGTGTCGTTCCTGAATCTGGGGCTCGCCGGCTTTGTGCTCGCCTCGATCGCGGCACGGTTCATCTTCCCCGCGGTATCGCTGGAGGGCCGGCAGATGTGGCTGCTGCGCTCCTCACCGCTCGACCTGCGGGCGTTGCTGTGGTCCAAGTACTGGGTCGGCACAGTGCCATTGCTGGTGCTCGGACTGATTCTGACCGGCCTGACCAATGCGCTCCTGGAGGTGACCCCCTTCATGATGATCATGGGTCTGGCAACCATGACGGCACTGACGCTCGCGATCTCCGCCCTGGCCCTGGCGTTCGGGACGCTCTATCCCCAGTTCGAGACGGAGAACGCCGCGCAGATTCCGACCTCGTTCGGCGGGCTCGTGTTCATGATGGCGACGATTGCATTGCTGGCCGGCGTGATCGTCTCACTCTGGCAGGCAGTGTACCAGTATGTCCGGGCCGTCTACGAGGGGCGGCCCGTCGTCATCGATGCGTGGATGTTTCTTTGGTTCGGGGTGGCCGCCGCGTTGTGTACGGCGGCCACGATCGTTCCCCTGCGGATGGCACGACGAAAGATGGAGACGTTCGAGTTCTAGCCTAGCGCCAGTTGACTCCTCCGACAATTTGGAACGAGCTGCCGTTGCCGAGGATGAATTTGCCCTCGACGTAGGGCCGCGTGCGCCCGCGCCGGCCCTCGAGTCCCGTGAGCAGGTTGAGGTTCGTGTCGCTCCCGCTCACCCCGCCGGAGCTCGCGTGCGACCAGTTCAGTCCGCCGCCGACGTACCACGCGCCGTAGCGGGTGGGCGGCCGGTACTTCAGGTCGAAATTCAGCGCCCACAGCGATCCGCCGCTCACGAGGTAGTAGTCGAACGTGGGATAGAGTGCGAGATCGGGCGTGATCGGCCAGGACAGCTGCGCGCCGAGGAGCAGGTCGTCGACGTCGAAGTTGTAGCCGACGTGGGCGCCGTACGTGGGACCGGACTGTGTCACGATCGCACGCCGGCGCGACCGCCGCTGCGCATCCGCCGTCGACGCTGTCACCGCCACCAGCAGCAGCACAACCAACAATCGCGAGGCCCATCGGTTCACGACGCGCTCCTTTGCCAAAGATCACACAGATTGAGAACGGATCTACGCGGATTTGATCTTCGCATACTAAGGTAGCAATCATGGCAATCAGCGCAAATCCGTTGTAGATCCGCGTGATCTGTGGCCTTAGGCGGCGACGCGGGCTCCACAGCGATTGCAGTAGCGGGCATCGTCCTCCAACGCCGTCCCGCAGCGCGCGCAATAGCCCTTGGCCGTTCCCAATCGCCTGCCGCATTCCGAGCAAAACCGGGCGTCTTTCTCGGGGCGAGGACCGTGCTCGGGGCAAGACGCTACGGGTGAGGCTTTGGTGATCCCCGGGCTTGCGCCCGGGGTCAGCCGAGTTTCACCGCGCATCGCAGTAAGCGCTTCCTGCGTGTACTTCGCTTTCAGCTGCCCGTAGTCGGCGTCGGACAGCTTCCCCGTCGCGCGATCGAACTCGATTTCTTTCAGCGCGCGGAGCGCGACCGTCTGCGGGCTCATGTCATCGGCGGGGTCATCGCCCTCGTCGCCGGCCGCCTCCCCACCCGCCGATTCGACCGGCGGCCGGAGAATCGGCAGCAGAACGAAGTAGATCGCCCCCGCGGCCAGCAGGATTCCGAGAATCAGCTCGAGCATGAAGGGAAAACCCGGCTAGCCGGGGAGCCGGTCGAGCTCGCGCCGCAGCCGCTCGAGCTCTTCCGGTGTGGCATTCGACAGCGTTGCAGGAGTCGCTGGAGCGGCCGCTTTCGCATCCCGTGTCCAGCGGCGGAGCGTCAGCACCAGGAAGACAGCGGCGACAAGGATCGCGACCCCGGGGAGGAAGTAGCCGGCGAGGTTGAAGCCCTCCCTGGGCGGCGACATCAAGGCCACCTGACCGTATTGCTTCACGAACTCATCGAGGATCTGTTGCGCCGTCTTCCCCTGCCCCGCGAGCCGGAGGACGTCTTTGTGCAACGCCGGACTGTATGTGCACTGGAAGTCGGTCGTCCGACAGGTGTAAATGTCGAGGCCGCAACCGCAGCTGCAGCGAAGCTTTTTTTCGATCGCCTGTATGCCGGCGTCGGTGTCGAGCGCGGTGATGGGCTCTTTCGGGCGACCAGCTCGCTGCGGATCATAGACGCGACCCGCGCGCACCGTGTCCTGGACGATTGCGCCGGCGGCGGCAGCGGCGATCGTGAAGAATCCTCGACGACTCAGACGATCGCTCACCGCTCAGGCTCCAGTTTCACGGCATATCCCGCTTGGACCGATGAGGCCTTCGATCCTCTCACCGCTACCGCGGTGCCTCCGGGCCACAGCACAATCAGGCCCCCAATCACCAGCACGAAGCCGCCGAACCACACCCACCAGACCAGCGGATTGATCGTGAAGCGGAACACCGCCTGCTCCGTGCCGTTCACCAGACCAGCGAGCACGATGTACAGATCCACGCGCAGCCCGCTCATGATGCCGACTTCTGTGGATGGCTCGAACGTGTTATTGCCGAAGGCATCGACATGCTGGCGCTTCTCGGTGCGGAGGCGACCGATGTCCTTGCCGTCGCGGCGTACATCGAGGAGCGCCGCGGTGACCTGCCGATTGAGCGCGTTGTATTGCGAGATGCCCAGGTGCGTGAACGTGTAAACGTGCCCATCGCTGCCCTTGAGCTCGGCCGATTCACCGGGACGGAGCGTTGCCTCGGTTTCGGTCTTGAACGCCATGCCGGCGAAGCCGACGAAGAGCAGCACGATCGCGATGTGCACGATGTAGCCGCCGTAGCGGCGTCGATTGCGCGACAGCAACTGGACGACGGCGAACGCCGTGGACTCACCGTATTGCCGGTGCCGCGCGCGCGCGCCGCGCGCGAATTCCTGAAAGACCGTCCCGAACACGAACGCCCCGAAGCTGAATGCGAGCAGCGGACCCAGGTCACGCATTCCGGCGACGAGCAGTATCAGAAGCGCGAACACGCCGACGGTGACCGGCACCGCGAACTGCCGGCGAAGATTCGCGGTCGACGCCCGGCGCCAGGCAATGAGGGGGCCGATCCCCGTCAGGAGCAGGAGCACCAGGCCGAGCGGAATGTTGACGAAATTGAAGGTCGGCGGGCCGTACGTGACCTTGACCCCCTGTACCCATTCGGAAATGATCGGGTACAGCGTGCCCCACAGCACAGAAAACGCGAGGCCGATGAGGAGCAGATTGTTGAAGAGGAAGCTTGCCTCGCGGCTCACGACCGACTCGAGCGTCGCCTCGGCCTCGAGCAGGGGTAACCGGTTGATGTACACGACGGCGCTGGCGATCGCAGCCGCGACCAGGAATGCGAGGAAGAAGTAGCCGACCGGCGATTGTGTGAACGAGTGCACACTCGCGATCACGCCGGACCGCGTGAGAAACGTCCCGAAGATCGACAGCAACCAGGCGCCGATGACGAGCGCGAGGTTCCATTTCTTCAGCATCCCGCGTTTTTCCTGAATCATGACGGAATGCAGGAAGGCCGTCATGACCAGCCACGGCAACAGCGCCGCGTTTTCCACCGGGTCCCACGCCCAATAGCCGCCCCAGCCCAGCTCCACATACGCCCACCACATGCCGATGAGCAGCCCAATGCTGAGAAACAGCCACGAGACGATCGTCCATTTGCGCACCGCCACCAGCCAGTCGGCATCGAGCTTCTTCGTGAGCAGCGCGGCCATCGCGAACGCAAACGGGATCGTGATCGAGATATAGCCGAGGTACAGCATCGGGGGATGGAAGACCATCCCGGGGTTCTGCAGCTGTGGGTTCATGCCCGAGCCGTCCAGCGGCGTGAACGCCGCCCGCTGGAACGGATTGGCTGGGGCGAACAGCATCACGCTCACGAAAAACGTGGCGACCAGCGAGGTGATCGCGGCGACATACGGCAGGTATGCGCGATGCCGCCGGCTCGTGAGCAACTGCGTCATTGCGCCGAACAGACTGAGGACCGCCGCCCAAAAGAGCAGGCTGCCCTCCTGTCCCGAGTACATCGCGGACCACAGATAGAACGTGGGGAGATTGCGGCTGGTTCGAGACGCGACGTACTGGAGACTGAAATCGTGACGGAAGATTGCGACTTCGAGCGAGATCACCGCGATGAGCAGCGCGCCGAACAGCGCGAACGTCGCGTTGCGCGCGCTTTGCTGCAGGTCGGGGCGCTGCTGCGCGCCGCCGACGAATCCGGTGATCGCTCCCCACAGGCCGACCAGGAAGGCGAGCCACAGGGAGAGATGGCCGAGCAGACTCATTTACGCCTTGGGAACGGCTTCGTAGCGCGACCCGCACTTGGCGAGCACGTTGGTCGCGTGGATCACACCGTCTTTTTGGAGTCGCCCTTCGACGACGACCTCGACCGAGTCGGTGAAGGTGTCGGGAGGCAGGCCTTTGAAGATGACCGGGTAGTTCACGGTCCCGTCCGTAATGTGAAAGCGCAGCGTCTGGGTCGCGGTCTCTTTGGACACCGTGCCGGGCACGACGCGCGCGCCGACTTTCAGACCGAGATCATAGAACGACGGGTCGGCCGAAACGCGCTGCGCCAACTCGCTGGGCGTGAGGAAATACTGCCCGGTCTGCCGGATCCCGGCAGCCATGAGGTACCCGACCGAGCCGACGATCAGGACCGCGCCAAGACCGAACTTCGTGCCAGCCTTCATGTCTGAATTATACCACCCCGTTCGCAGCACGGTGTAACGCCCACCACGCTGCTCCAGGTAGGATGCCGACCGCCGTGGCGTCGTTTGGCCTCATCCGGCCCAGTGCAACGCCGTCTGGACGGCGCGGTGCCATTCGGCGGCGCGCGCCTGGACGGCCCGCCGCCCCGTACCTGGCGCGAACTTCGTGAACAGACGGCCGGCGAGAAAGTCGTCGGCGGTCTTCCAGAGCCCGGCGCCGAGGCCGGCGAGTCCCGCGGCGCCGAGCGCGGTCGTCTCGACGAGATCCGGACGCGCCACTGTCACGCCCAACACGTCGGCCTGGAACTGCATGAGCCAGTCGTTGGCGGCAGCGCCGCCGTCCACGAGCAGGCTGGAGAGTTTGAGCTTGGCGTCGGCCGTCATCGCGTCGAGCACGTCTTTCGTGCTGAACGCCATCGCCTCGAGCGCGGCGCGGACGAGGTGCGCACGGCCGGTGCCGCGCGTGAGTCCGACGATCGTACCGCGCGCATTGGGCTCCCAGTGCGGAGCGCCCAGACCGACGAACGCAGGCACGAAGTACACGCCGCCGGTATCGTCGACGCTCCGCGCCATGGGCTCCGACTCGGCGGCTTTGGCGATGATGCCCAGTCCGTCGCGCAGCCACTGCATCGCCGCGCCGGCGATGAAGACGCTGCCCTCGAGCGCGAACACCGGCTCGCCGCGCGGATCACAGGCAAGCGTCGTGAGCAGACCGCGCTTGGAGTTGGCGCGGCGCTTCCCCGTGTTGAGCAGCAGGAACGCGCCCGTGCCATAGGTGTTCTTCGCCTTTCCGGGTTGCCAGCAGCCCTGACCGAACAGCGCGGCCTGCTGATCTCCCGCGACGCCGCTGATCGGCAGCTCGGTCCCGAAATGCTCGGCCGCTGCCGTTCCGAAGTCGCCGCTCGAATTGCGTACTTCGGGCAGGGCGTCGCGCGGCACCCCGAACAGTTTCAGGAGGTCTTTGTCCCATGCACGCTTGCCGATGTCGTACAGCATGGTGCGAGACGCGTTGGTATGATCGGTCGCGAATGTCCGACCGCTCGTAAGCCGGTAGATCAGCCACGTGTCGATTGTGCCGAAGACCACATCCCCGTTTGCCGCGCGTCGCGGCAACCCTTTCACGTGCTCGAGCAGCCACTCGATCTTGGTCGCGGAGAAATAGGGATCGAGCACCAGACCGGTGCGCGATCGGACGAGCGCACCTTTCTTTTGCTTTTCGAGCTGCGCGCAGCGTGCCGCGGTGCGGCGATCCTGCCAGACGATCGCGCGATGGACGGGGCGGCCGCTCTCGCGCTCCCAGGCGCACACCGTCTCGCGCTGGTTCGTGATCCCAATGGCGTCGGGTGTTACGCCGGCCTGGCGGATCGCTTCCCGCGCCGCCTCGACAGTGACGCGCAGGATCTCCTCGGCGTCGTGCTCGACCTCTCCGGGCGATGGGAAGTGCTGTGTGAACTCGCGATAGCCACGGCCGAGCACGCGGCCTGCGTCGCTCAGGACGAGCGCGGTTGAGCCGGTGGTTCCCTGATCAAGCGCGAGGACAGCCGTCATTATGGACCTCCGCCCAGACGCTGAATTGCGGTCAGCGCCTCGGCGACGATGGGTTGTAGCTCGGGGTCGGCGTGGAGCCACGCCTGACGAACAAACTGATAATAATGGATGGCGGTCGCTCGATCCCCGAGGCGCTCCGCGAGCCGCGCTCGCGCCAGCACCCACGGCACCCATCGGTCGTGCCGCCAATCGAATACAGTCGTCGCCTCCTGCTCGCGCCCGACGGCGACCAGCACTTGGAACAGCGCCTCGACATGCGGCCGAGAGTCGCAGATGGAGTCGGGGGGCAGCCACAAGGACATCAGCGCGGCGCCAGCGGTGTCTCCCCGAGCCATGGCGAGCGCCGCGCGGGCAAAGCGCGGCACGGGACGCGACCACGGTGCGACAGATGGAGAGGTGACGGTGCGGGCAATCGAGTCTTCTCGCTGCACCAGGCGCCGCAGCCGGGTCGTGTCGCGGCGAGCGGCCCACCACCACGCGACGTCCATCGTGCGATAGCACGGCGCCTCGGTGAGCCAGGGGAATAGAACGTGGTCGCCCTGGTAATCGGGGTGATAGGGGAACCGCCACCACCGTGCCACCGCCTCTTCCACCGCCGTCGGAGGGAGAGCACCGAGATGAGCGAGCTCCATGAACGCGGACA
>WNFU01006187.1_pt1 | contig 15637 bp, 14 predicted proteins | sample 5400121 | NCBI WGS metagenome assembly WNFU01 (sample SAMN13153360, study PRJNA577476) | soil metagenome | isolation source: 100 cm soil or saprolite under grassland replicate 1 | place: USA:California | collected 2016-06-15
GGAAAAAGGGTTTTTCAAGAAAAATGGTCTCGACATCAACCTGACGCACATTCCGACGAACCAGGCCGTGCAAGCATTGGTCGGTGGAAAGATTCATTTCACTACCGTCGGTCCGCAAGTCGTCGAAGCTTTGCTCTCCGGCGCGGATGCAGTCTACATCATGGGCGTAGTCAACCGCTTCGTTCTTTCCCTGTACACGAAACCGGAGATCACCAACATTCGGGCGTTGTCAGGCAAAACTCTGGGCGCGACGAACAAGGGCACACCGACGGATTTCGCCGCGCGCTTGATCCTCAGGCAGAACGGCCTGGTTGCCGATAGCGACGTACAGTTTGCTTACCTGAAAGAAATCCCCGCGCTGGTCGCCGCGTTAAAAGAAGGCATCATCGATGCCGCGATGATTTCCGCGCCGAGCACGCTGACGGCGCGAAACCTCGGCCTGAAAGAACTGGTTAACATCACCGCGCAGAAGATTCCCTACGTCCAGCATTCGATCGCGACAACGAGGTCGTACATCAATGCCAATTCAGATACCGTGCGCCGCTTCGTCCGCGCTGCCGCTGAAGCTTTAGACTATACACGGAAAAATCGGACGGAGGTTCTGCCGGTGATGTCCAAATTCACCAAGATCACCGATCCGGCACAGCTCAACGAAGCGCTGGACACCTACGAGAACGCCTGGGAAAGACTTCCAATGCCATCACAGACGGCTATCGAGGCCGTCCTTACATCGTCAGAGAATCCCAAAGCCAAAAGCGCCAAATGGGATCAATTCGTCGATGACCGGTTTGTGAAAGAGCTGATCACGGCCGGTATGTTTAAATAGTTACCCACTGTACGCTGGCCGAGCATGTCACCCTGAGCGGCCAGTGAAGGGTCTCGTCTTGATTCGCATGACATAATCCTAACGCTATTCCAAATCGTACGGAACGCCGAGCTGCTCGCCGACCTCTCTCAATCCCCTGAGCACGGACGGAAGCAGCGGAATCCCCCGCTCAGCTCTTTCCTCTGCGGTCTCAAATTCAATCTGTCCGGCGACGTACACTCGCTCTTGTCCTTCGATCGGCGGCGTTGATTTCAATTCCCGGATCAGCCGGTCCATGTCTCTTTTGAATTCATCGACCGGCCGAAACGTATCGACGCGAATCGCGCCAAAAAAATGCCCGCGCGGATCTTGATTGGCATTGAGCGCTGTCATCGTTCCGGTCAATACGCCGCAGAGAATTTCCACGAGAATCGCAAGCCCATATCCTTTGTGACATGCGCGGATCGAGTGTTGCTTCCGCCTGCTCATTCAGCGCCCAACCCGCCGGAATCGACTTTCCTTGGCGTGCTGCGAGCTCCAATTTTCCGGCAGCGGCGGTCGTCGTCGCCATGTCCAACACGAACGGCAGCTCCTGCTCCGCCGGAACGGCGTAACACATCGGATTGGTGCCGAACCTCGCCTCGCGCCCGAAGGTCGGTACCACCTGCCTGCTCGCATTGGTCATCGCTATGCCGATCATGTCGTGCGGCAGCGCCAGCATGGCGTAGTAGGCCGACATTCCATAGTGGCGGCTGTTACGCACGCCGACCATGCCGATGCCGGATTCTTTCGCCTTGCGAATTGCTATTTCCATCGCTCGATGGCCGATGACCATTCCCATGCCGCGATCGCCATCGATCAGCGCGGTTGACGAGCTCTCAGAAATCACGCGAATGTTCGGACGCGCGGTCATCGAGCCTTCGGTCAACCACTTCACGTACCAAGCCTGTGGACTGAAGCGGATCACGCCGTGCGTATCCACGCCGCGTAAATCGGCAGCGACCAAGACCTTGGCGGCGATTTCCGCGTCTCCACTCGTCACGCCGAGTTTTTCGAAACTTCGACTGACGAATCGTGTTAGCTTCTCGTGATTGACGCGCGTCATGTTTTCGGAATTGTGCTCCATGGGCATTTACCTCCCGCACCACGCTGATTAACTTTGATGCGCCGCCGCTGTCAAGCAAGTCGTCGTCAGATCGCTGATAAAAAACTTGCGCCTTAAAAATCTCCAGGACGCCGAAATCGGTTATCAGGTGCTGCAATGGCTCTACAGTCTCGACGTCAAGCCGACGATTCCGGGAATCCAGAACATGGCGCGGCTGCTCGCCCTCGGCGATCCGAAAGTAAAAAACGTCAAGATGGAAGACGTTGTCGACGACGCCTCCCTGGCAGCGCTTGGAGAAAAGTACTTTCTATCGGGAGCTCGCAGCGACGGGAAAAAATAATTAGAGAGCTGCGTTGTCACCGACTATTCACCAGCGCTTTATCTGCCGCCGAGATAGTCGTTATAGATTTTCATGTAGCGGTCATAGCCACCTTCGGGCGTGATCACGTGAAAGTTGCCGCTTTCCATAAGTTGATCGATTTCCCGCGATTGACTTTTTACGCCGCGGCGCAGCGGTATTTTTCCCGTCGCGGCCAGGCCGCGCTGTCCTTCCGCCGACAGATAGAAATCGATCAGCAACTGCGCCGCCGCCGGATGGAGTGGATTTTTGATCATGGCGACCGTCGAGATTGTGGCCAAGGTCGGCGCGCTTGGCAGCCAGTCCACCGGCGCTTCCTTGCGCTTCATGGCGTCAAGCTTCGACACCTGCATGAACGTAGTGAGCGGATACTCGCCGGCGGCCATTAAATTGATTGTATGCGTATGGCCTTCCACCAGCCGCAAATCTTGCTGCGAGAATTTTTTAAAATAGCCGATGCCCTGCTCTTCGCCGCGTAGAGAAACCATCCCCGTTAAGGGATACGGCACGCCTCTATTGACCGCCAGTTGGCCTTTGAATTGTGGCTTCAAATAATCGTCATAATTTTTCGGCGCCGCCGCGCGAGCCATCAGCTTGGGATTGAATCCGGTCACTAGAAGGTCGGTAGTGATCCCGGACCAATAACCGTCGGGATCCCAGGCGCCCTTCAAAAGATTTTTGGCCTCCGGCGATTGGTACGACCCCAGCACGCCTTGCTGTTTGAAGTAGAGCAAAGGCTCCTGACTGTTGCCCAAGACGTCGGCTTGCACCCGGCCGGCGCGGAATTCCTGCATCACGCGCGCCGCCTGGCGCGACGAGCTGAGATACACATGGCGAATATTCAGAAACGGATATTTTTCTTTGGCGGCTTTGTTGAAAGACTGGAAATCGCCGACCGTCATTGTCGTGTAGAGAATAACCTCGCCTTCCTTCTTCGCCTGGTTTAAAATTTCCGCCGTCTGCGCGTAGGTGGACGCCGGAAGAAAGACCAAAGCAAACAATAGCGGCGCAAGCCAAGGCATCATGTTTTTAGTCCTCTCACTCTTAGAGAGTACATCGGAATGTCATCCTGAGGCGAAGCCGAAGGATCCCGACTCCCAAAGTTGCTGGAACTACGAGATGCTTCGCTTCACTCAACATGGCCTCCAAATGTTTTCTCTGACTAAGACACCTCTCAACTCGGGTGACTCCATGGTATGTGGCCAAATCCGGTGCGAAGCGGAAAACGGCGCTAACGTTTATTGACTTGCTCGATGAAACCCGACGCCTGAATTTTCTGGACTATTGAATTATCGAAAAATTCTTCCGGCTTCATCGTTTTCGCCCGCGGGCTTTTCGCCACATCGAGAACGGCTTTGACCTCGGCCGCTGAAATGAGCGGCGTCACCGGAAACACGTCCTTGTAATCATCGTAAACCGATTCGACCACCGCTTGATCCGTGGTTTTGAGGAACTTGCCCATGGATCGCATGGTGGTTTCCTTGTCTTTGCGAATGACTGCCAGCGATTCGATATAGCCGCGCAGAAATCGCGTCACCGCTTCGCTCTTTTCGCGGATCACTTTCGGCGATGAAAGCATGGCGGTGAAAAGAAACGGCACTTTGAGAGCGGTAATATCGACGATGGATCTGAGCCCCGCCGCTTTGCCGCGGATCGACGTCGGCGCGGACATGATTCCCGCCGCGGCATTTCCCGCGCTCACCGAGTTTAACACGCCGTTGATATCCTGAGCATAAAGTATCCGCACGTCTTTATCGGGCTCCAAGCCGTTACGTTTGAGCACGATGCGCATTGCGTAATCGGTCGACGCCGCCGGCTGCGTCACCGCAACCACTTTGCCTTTCAAGTCCGCCATCGTTTTGATTTCCGGGCGCGCGTAAAGCTGGAAGACAAACACCGGCAGCCCGCTGGCGACATATGTTAAATCCGCGCCTTCGAGCTTGGCGTCGATACCCTGATTGCCGACGAGCCCGATTTCTTCGCCGCCGCCGACCATCCCTTGCACCGCGGTCGTGGCGGCCAAATATTTCAGATCAACGTCGACTCCTTGCTTGGTAAAAAGTCCCGCGTCTTGCCCTATCCAGATCGGCGCCATCACGCCGCTCAGGGCATTGTAAACCGCGCGCAAGCTCATTTCTTGGGCAGAGGCCGCCTGTACGTTGAGCATCGCGAACAAACTAATAATCAAAAAAACTTTCTTGTACTTGGCGTTTAACACCATGCCGTCGCCCCCGCAGAATAAATTTTCCCCACCTTATCAACGCAATCGACAGATTTCTAGGATATTTGCCGCGGGAGAAACATGCCAGCGCGATCCGCTGCTCGAATGGTGAAAAACGGCACCGACATTGCTTCTTTCGGCGCGCGATGTCATAGAACCGAGATCCTGGAAATAACATGCTAGCCATCGGACTTTCTGTAATTTTTATAATTGTCTTGATCGGTCCGTTCTTGAATAAGAAGATCGAATCGAACCTCGAAGCCTTTTTGTTCGCGATGGGCGTGATCAGCGCGACGATCGCAAATGCATGGAGCACAGAAGTTATCCATGAAGGTTTTATCGCTCCGATCAACATCACTCTCGCCGTCCTCGGCGCCGGCGTGCTGTTCCATTACCTGCGCAAATACATCGACCACGCAATGCGCCGGGTGTTAATTACCGTACCGCTCTCTCTCATCATTTGCAGCGGGGTTATCATTTTGGGTTTGTTATCCAGTCTCATCTCAGCGATCATCGCGGCACTGCTTCTTGTCGAATTGATCACCGTGCTGCCGCTACACCGTCATGCCGAAGTGAATCTTACAGTGATCGCCTGTTTTTCGATCGGCCTCGGCGCGGCGCTTACACCATTGGGTGAACCGCTCTCGACTATCGTCGTGTCCAAACTCAGCGGCGCACCCTATCACGCCGACTTCTTCTATTTGTTCAAACTTTTGGCTCTTTACGTCGTACCGGCGGTTGTCGTTTTGGGCGTCGTTGGAATTTTTTTCGTTCGTCAGAAACCGGAAGACACCGAAGAATCTCTGACAGCAGAAGAGGAAGAGGAAAAACTAGGCGAGGTATTTGTGCGGGCGGGCAAAGTCTACATTTTCGTCATGGCCTTGATCTTCCTTGGCGCCGGTTTCAAACCGCTCATTGACACATATCTCATCAAACTCTCGTCACAGATTCTCTTCTGGGTCAACATGGTTTCCGCCGTCCTCGACAACGCGACACTCGCCGCCGCGGAAATCGGCCCGACGTTGGCCGAAGGTCAGATTAAAAGCGCGTTGTTAGGGCTGCTCATCTCCGGCGGCATGCTCATCCCCGGCAACATCCCAAATATCATCTCCGCCCATGCGCTGCACATCAAAAGCACCGAATGGGCGCGGCTCGGTGTGCCACTTGGACTGGTCATGATGACCGGAACGGCGGTAATGCTTTGGCTGGCCTTGATCTAGCCGACGAAGCCTCTTAGAAGCTCGCTGCCGATCACAACATCTGCCTACGTTTTGCCATGTGACTTCAAAAGTTGCGCGAATTGCTTGTGTAGCTTACTCAGCTTTGGCGGAATGCTGTACTGGCAGTAAGGTTGATACGGATTATTGGCGTAGTATTTTTGGTGGTAGCCTTCCGCCGGATAAAATTCCGTCAACGGTTCCAGGGTCGTCACAATCGGATCTCTGAATGTTTTGGCATCACCCAGTTCTTTAATAAACGACGCAGCTTCTTGTCTTTGCTGCTCATTGGCGTAAAGGATCGCTGATCGGTACTGCGTGCCGACGTCGTTGCCCTGGCGGTTAAGCGTCGTTGGATCGTGGGTCGCGAAGAACACGGTCATCAAATCGCGAAAGGAAACCTCCGTTGGATCGAATTCGATCTTGATCACTTCGGCGTGCCCGGTTGTCCCGGAGCAAACTTGTTCATAGGTAGGATCCTTGGTCCTCCCACCGGCGTAACCTGACACGACTGAAGAAACACCGCACAACTCGTCAAAGACGGCTTCCGTGCACCAGAAACAGCCGCCGCCAAACACTGCTACTTCGGTTTTTTCGTTGGTCATTTTCCCCCCCAAGTTCCTGATGGACCTCGCGCGGCACGGTGAAACCGAAAGAAATGTTCCTCAGCCGCACGAAAAACACACGAAAACGATGTTACTCAAGCCAAAATCTGAACGATCTCATGGTTGTCGCGACACTTCAGCCACCGCGTGCAAGCTTCCGGCGAAAAGCAACTCGATCGGCACTTCTTGACGAATGCGACGAATTTCGCCCCTACGCATCAGTAAAGTAACCCGTTCGTTCTTGGCGTTTTCTCGCACTTCTGCCACAGAAACGAGCTGAACAGAACGATTGAAATAGAAAATTCCGAGACTCTTTTCGGGACGCGAGAGTTCGGGTTCTTTTTTGCCGCGCTTGGGTTTGAGCTTCAGCATTGAAACTGACAGCTTTGGTGGAAGCCGGTGATTTAAGATTTCCGCCATTGCCTGATACTCCGCGCTTCGGCTCGATGCCGGAGGCGGGGGAAAGCACGCCAAGAAAATCCCCGCCATTAACGCGAGTATCGCCACGGTTCCCGGCAACCACGCAAAAATTTTTTCACCCGTCAGGTCGATGATGGCTTTGGCGCTCAGGATTGAGATTGCAGGTAACGCAAGAATGACGTAGCGGAGGTATTGGGCCCTTTTCAGGGCACAGCTTGCGATCACAACAGCACTCCAAATTAGCAACGTGCCGGCCGCTGCGCGTTCCGAGCGATCTGTTTCGGAATTCCATAAATTACGCGCCGCTGACCATGCACCAATCACAGCAAAGGGCAGCCATGGCCAATAGACCTTAGAAAATCCAACGACATATGTCGACCAGATACTTCCCCAATGCGACGTTATCCCACCCTTAGCTCTAAGAAGTTCGCTGTAAAGACGATTTAACGGATGCATCCCTTCAGTCCACACCAGATAAATCCACCAAGACAACGGTACGAGCAATAATGGTGACCACGTCAGCCAATGGACCGTATTTTTTGACCACGAGCCGCGCTCTCCGCAAAGAAACGCGTGTACCGGCACAATGAAAAGTGGCAACAGTCCCGGGGGCCCTTTTGATAAAAGCGCGATGGAGACGCCGAGATAAAAGACCGGCGGTCCCCACTTCTTTTCACTGAAATAACCAAAAAAAGAAAGTAAGATTCCGAAGATCAGCGCGGAATCCAAGCGAAACGTATTCGACGCCTCAAAGAATACATAGCTCGTCACAAGAACGAAACCGGACATCCACCCGACCCGCGAATCATAAAGGCGCGCTCCGAGCCACGCGGTCAATAAGACGCAACCCAGGCCGAACAATCGCGAAAACAGAGTTACGGCTAAGACGTTCGGACCCAATAATTTGATGGCGAGGGCGGCAAGCCAGAAACCGAGGGGTGGCTTAAAATAATAGGGTTCCTCTCCCAATTTTAGCGTCAAGTAATCACCGGATTCAGCCATCGTCCGCGCGATGCCTGAATACACGATCGGATCGGTGGTCAACCTGCTGTGCGACGCCTGCGCAAATAGAATAAGGAAAGCCGTGATTCCCAAGACCAACCACCGCATTCGCTCGCCGCCAAGAAAATGCACGGCTCCTTTAAGGTCGAGTAAACTAGATCGAAAACCCACCTTGACTCCTAGAATTTGCTTCCGTTCAAACCAATCCGTCGTTGTAATTGCCCTTCGGCACGAAGTTGAAAAAATGGCCCGAACCCTCAACGATGCGTTGCGCGTGCGGCGTTCCGGCCGGGATATTCACGCCGACGGGACTCTCGACGATAACTTTCTCGTCCCGTATCTGGAACTCGATCTTCAGCCCGGTGAGGTCCGGACCGGCACCAATGGCGATATGCTGCGTGTCGCAGTTGTGCGTGTGCTTGTCGACGTAATTCGCCTGCGTCGGTCTGACGTTCGATACGCTCCGCACCACGGTGTAAAAGCCGGCTTCCGGTTTCAGCTTGCCGTCGACGAAGACGTAGCGCACGCCCGGCGCGGCGTCGGTATGATATTTGATTTCCGTCGTCGGCCGCACATCCGGAGGGAAAATGTAACCCGCATACCTAGCGAAATCGCGCTCACCTTTGGCGAGATCGAATGAGTGGTCTTCGTGGGTGTAACCGCGGCTACGGAACAGTACCGTTACAGTCCCCGCCCCGCGCGTCACTTTGTACTCGTGCACCGTGCCTTCGGGAATATAGACCGTCGCCGGCGAAACGATCTTGTGCACTTTTCCTTCAAAGATGATCTGTCCTTCCAAACCGCTCAGATCAGGATCGTCGCCGATGAAATAATAGAATTCATCCGTATTGTGGCAATGCGACACCTGATAGTCGGGAACTGGGTCGGGCAAATTTTTGGCTTGGTGGATCGCAACATAAATTTCGGCATCGGGGTGCGAGTCGCGGTTGATGAAAACATGCCGCTTCACCGGTAATGCACTGAGCTGCCGCAGCGGCCGCTTCTCCTCGTGCTTGCCGCCGAGAACCCCGGGGCGGGCTTTAACGATGTATTTTGAAAGGTCCATGCTCTGTCCTCCAGTGGGTGAGCGCCGGACGCTACGCCCCAAAATCAAGATTTATTTGTTTCTATGTCTATTGCCTTTTCACGACTCGCCCATAATTTTTTTCATGCGTTCGACGATATCCGGCGGCTGATGAATGACTTCTTTTGCCAGCGCTTCCAACCGTTCGCCGCTTACCGGTGCGAGTTCCCACTGCCGCTTCTTCGCCTCTGCGACAAATTCAGGATCTTTCAGCATGTTCGCGTAGGCTTCGCGCAGCAGCTTCACCCGTTCGGCCGGAATCCCTGGTGTCGCTAAAATCGGCCGACCGAAAGCCCCCGGGCCGAGGACCACGCGCGCTAACCGTTTTTTTGCATCCATGCCTTTTTCCTGATCCATCAGCTCCCAAATCGTCGGTGTGTCGGGTAGTCGGTGATTGCGCTGGTCCCCGGTTTGAACCAGGAATCTCACGAAACCGTTTTTCGCCCAAGTTTTTCCCGGCTCGCGTCCAAAAAAAGCGCTGATCGTGGTGCCGCGGCAGTGTATCTCGTTTTTCTCAACGGCAATATCGACGTCAGCCGCGCCCGGGTAGCCCGTGACCATGTTAATCTTCAAGCCAAAAACCTCTTCCAGGAGCTTCGGTATGTAATATCCGGTGCTGCCCACTCCGGAGGCGCCGCAGCGCGGTGCCTCCGGCGCTTTGCGCAAATCGAGCAGCGTCTTGTAAGGTTGATCCGAGCGAATGAATAATAGCTCGTCGTTTTCTTCCGGCGTGCCAATCCAGGTAAATTTCGCCCAGTCGAATTGCACTTCCTTGCGGCCGAGAAGCTGCGCGAAATAGATCGGCGCAGTCACCGCCCCGAGCGTCAGCCCATCGGGCTTGGCGACGCTATAAACGTAATTGGCCGCCGTCATGGAGCCGCCGCCGGGCATGTTCTGCACGATTGCCTCGGGTTTGCCGAGAATTTGCTTAGGAAGATGTTGCGCGACCACGCGCGCATAAAGATCACTGGCCGCGCCTGCCGAAGCGCCGACGACGATCTTGATCTGTTTGCCTTTATAGAAATCGCTCTGGGCTTCCAGTTGCGAGGCAAACAAAACGACCGAGCAAACAACCAGGCGAACAGACCACATTAGACTACCTCCGCTTCTTCGGGAAATAGCGCGCTTCCAACTTCGTCAGCTCGCTCATCCCCGTGGCGTCCCATGGCAGCGCCTGGCCGCCGGTAAAGGGCGTATTCGGATGCTCTTCCAAGAACTCGTACCAAGCGCGCATATCTTTCTTTTTAAATGATTCGAGGAATCGCCACGAAGAAATTTTGAGCACTTGATCGGGGAGGAAAGTGTACCAAGCGGCGTTGAGACCTAGTTCTTTGTGCTCTTCAAGCGTCAACGCCCGTGTCAACTGGCCTTTCATCGCCGAGAACGGCCCCTTCACAACTTTCCGCGCTCGCTTGATCTCCGCCACCGAATGGGGCGCTTCGAATTGTACCCAATCGACGCCGCCATCCTTTTCATAGAGCCGCAGGCGCTTGAGCGTTTCGGCCATGCCACCGTTGACAGCGTTGCGCGCGTAGCATTGCGCCATGATGACGAAGTTCGGATCGATCTCGTCCTTGGCGTCCACCGCCGCCCGATAGCGCGACACCGCATCGTCGCGCGAGACGATCGAAATGCCCGTCGACATGGTGCGGCGCTTTTGTTCCAGCGGTTGATCGTCGAGCCGCAAGCCTGCGAGTCCGGCGTCGACGCACTCACGCACGAGACGGCGCACCGCCATGATGCCGCCATGTCCCGTGTCGCCGTCGAGAATGACTGGCATCTTCACGCTCCGCGCGATCCACTTGGCGAAGCCGACGCATTCGGTCATCGAGAGAATGCCGAGATCTGGGAGTCCGGTGTAATTGCCGCCGGTGATGCTCGTGCCCACGAAGCAGGCCTCGACGCCGCTGGCTTCCATGATCTTGGCATGAAAAGCATTAGGCGCACCCAATACAGCGAGGACTTTTCCTGGACGCCGCAACAATTTTTTAAGCTCGAGTCCCAGAGCGGTCGGCTTCATTCAGAATACCGCTGATAGTACCGCGCGGCGTTGTCCCACAGGAGCTTGCGTATCTCAGCGTCTTTCAAGTTCCAACCAAGGACCGTCTCAACGGAAACTGGGAACCAACTCTCACCGTGAGGATAGTCCGAGCCAAACATCAGAATTTCAGCGCCCAATAAGTCGATCACGCTCCGGGTGATGGCTGCGCCTTCGGAGACTTCAATGCTTTGGAAATAGCGCCCGCCGGTGACGTACTCGCGGATGGTCTGCTTGAGCGGTGGCAACGCCTCCGCACAGAGCTTGGTATGTTCTTCGAGACGATTGACCCAGGCGGGCAGCCATCCGTGACCGGCTTCCAAAGTTCCGACGCGAATGTTCGGATAGCGGTCCATGATGCCCGCGCCGATGATCGACGCCATGTTGCGCTGCCCGCACCACGGGTGCGCAGCCGATCTCTGCAGCCATAGATTATCCCAGGAGTCCAATCCACCCGGGGCATAGGGCGGCATGACCGTGAACGTGTGCAGCGCGATGGACAAATTGTAATCCGCCGCCGCCTGCCAAATCGGCTCGAGATCGGGATGATCGAGCGGAAATTGATAGGGCGCGTAGACAAAAACCGCCAGCGGCCAAGGTTCTTTCGCAGCACGATGGAGCTCGACGAGGGAAGTTTTGATATCGCGCGCGGCAACCAGGACAACGCCTTTCAAACGGCTCGGAAACGCCGCGCAGTAATCCGCCATCCAGCGGTGATAGGCCTCATACACGGCCGTTTCGAGCGCAACGTCTTCAATCGTCGTCCAACAACCGAACCAGCCGGAAGGCAGCATGAGATTCACATCGACGCCTTCCAGATCCATATCCTTAATACGCACACCTGGATCACGCTCACAAAGTGGATTCGGCTTGCCATGCTGGTGGCGTTTGTAGCCGCTCATGTACTCCTTGCCTTGTGGCTCTTCATCGCCAGCGAGGCCTAGACGACGCTTGTATTTGCGTTCGCCCATCAAGTAAGTGACCGCGCCATCATTGTTCCGCGCCCTATAGTTTTCGTATAGCGCCAATTTCGCGCGAGCGGGAGCGCTTAAATACGGCTCCAAGAGGTCGGCATCGGGCCTGACATGGGTGTCGGCATCGAAGATTTTGTATCCATTGCGTGCCACTAGTCGCTCCTTAGTACGCGTCAAATTGACTCGTCTAGAATCAAAACCACTAGCCGCAATCCAGCGACCTGTCAACCTTTTCGGCGCCGCGAATTGTTGACTTCCACCTATGAACATGATTTTTCTCTAAATTCTGAAAGTAGATTAGGAGGACCATTATGGCCAAAATGTTAGTCGCGGGTGAGTCGGTCGATTCCGAGAGCGGACAGACTACCGAAGTTCGCAATCCCGCCACCGGGGAAGTTGTTGACACCGTACCCAAGGGAACAGTTAAGGATATCCGGCGCGCCATCGACGCCGCTAAAGGCGCGCTCAAGAAATGGTCCGCGATGGCGCCATCGAAGCGGGGCGCCGTGTTGTTGGCGGCGGGCCATACGATTCTCCAACAGGAAAAAGAACTTGCCACGTTGCTGACGAAGGAACAGGGTAAACCCATGCGCGAGTCCATTTTGGAAATTCGCCGGTTTGTCCACACCCTCGATCATTACGGCGGCATGGCAAAAACCATGCGCACGGCGGCGGTCATGCTCGATAGCGGCCGCCACGGCCTCGTTCTGCGCAAGCCTCTCGGTGTGTGCGGCTCGATCGTGCCATGGAACTTTCCGGTGTCTTTGATGGGCAATAAGCTCGGTCCGGCGCTGCTCGCGGGCAACACCGTCGTCGTAAAACCTGCAGGCACGACGCCGCTGACCGATCTCCGGACTTGCGAGATCATCGATAAAGCGATCCAAGACGCCGGCGGCCCGAAGGGCGTGCTCAATGTCGTCACCGGCCCGGGCAGCGTGGTCGGCGAAGAGCTGCTGGTGAACCCAACCGTGCGCAAGATTGGTTTCACCGGTGCCACGGACACCGGTCGTCGTGTGATGCAGTCTGCGGCAAAGGACTTCAAACACGTGACGTTGGAACTCGGCGGCAGCGATCCGATGATCGTCTGCGACGACGCCGACATCGATCGCGCGGTTAGCGCCGCCTCGGTCGGCCGCTTCTTCAATTGCGGCCAGGCCTGCCTGGCGGTCAAACGGCTCTATCTGTTTGACAAGATCGCCGACACGTTCATGGAAAAACTGGTCGAGAAAGCTCAGAAGATCACCGTCGGCAATGGTCTAAAGTCTGGTGTGTTGATGGGGCCGCTCCACACCAAGGAGCAGAGACAAGAAGTCGAAGAGCAGGTCGAAGACGCCGTGAAGCGCGGTGCCAAAGTTATTTTTGGCGCCCAGCGGCCCAAGGGTGATGACTACGACAAAGGTTTCTATCTCCAACCGACGTTGGTGGCGGACGTTAATCCTGATTCCCGGATGATCCAAGAAGAAGTATTTGGTCCGGCCCTGCCGATCGTGCGGGTGAAGAATTTAGACCAGGCCATCGAGCAGGCGAATGGCTCGATCTTTGGTCTCGGTTCTTCGATCTGGACCAAGGACATCAACCGAGCGATGTACGGAGCGGAAAATATCGAAGCCGGTTACACCTGGGTCAATTCGGCGCAGATCATCTACGACGAATTGCCCTTCGGCGGGGTGAAGCAAAGCGGTCTCGGCAAAGAGCATGGCGACGAAGCGATCGAGCACTACACCGATTCAAAGTCGGTGGTTATCGCCACTGAGACGCATTCGGAAATCATCGGCGGAGAGTAACCGAGGATAGAGAATAGAGAATGGAGGATTGCGATTCTCGATCCTCCATTCTCCATCCTCGACCTTCGGCGGATTCTATGAGCCTCAATCTGCCCGACATCTACAACGCCGCCACGACTTTTGTCGACGAAAACATCCGTCAAGGCCGTGGCGGCAAAGTCGCCATCCACTACCAGGATCAAAAAATCACCTACCAAGAAGTTTTCGAGAAGGTTAACCGAACCGGCAATGCGCTGAGAGATCTCGGCGTCGAAATCGAAAACCGCGTGCTGGTGATCCTGCCGGATTCTCCCGAATTCGCCTATAGTTTTTTCGGCGCGATTAAAATTGGCGCCGTGGCAGTTCCGACCAATCCGTGGATGTTCGCCAAGGACTATGAGTACCTGATCAATGACAGCCGTGCGCGGGCGATCATCGTTCATGAGTCGGCGGTGCCGGAGATCGAAAAGATCTGGAACCACACACCCTTCTTGAAACATGTTCTAGTCGTCGGCAAGCCAAAGGGAAAAGCGCTTTCGTACCAGAGCCTGGTCGGCAAAGCGTCCGCCCAGCTGGAAGCGGAAAAGACCACTAAAGACGATGTCTGTTTTTGGGGTTACACCTCCGGCAGCACTGGCAATCCCAAAGGCGCCGTTCATCTGCAACACGACATGATCACGATCAGTGATCTATTCGTGAAGCCGGTGCTGGGGATGAACGAAAACGATTTATGTTTCTCGGCGTCGAAGATGTTTTTCTCGTACGGTCTGGGCAATTCTCTCTATTTCCCGTTCCGCTTCGGCGCTTCGACGGTCCTCTGGCCGGAGAAACCCGACCCGGAAAAGATTCTCCAGGTCATCGAAAAGTACAAACCGACTTTCTTTTTCTCTGTGCCGACACTTTTCGCCCGCCTGCTCCGCGTCGAGAAGAAATACGACTTGAGCTCACTGCGCGCTTGTTTATCTTCCGGCGAACCCTTGCCCCCGGCGATCTTCCATCAATGGAAGGAGCGCACGGGCTTGGAGCTTTTGGACGTGGTCGGCTCGACGGAGGCCACCCACGATTTCTTGGCCAATCGGCCCGGCCGAGCAAAAGCAGGCAGTAGCGGCGAAGTGACGCCGGCATTTGAGGCAAAGATTGTTGACGATGAGGGGCGCGAGGTACCGATCGGCGAGGTGGGTAATCTCATGGTCAAAGGCGACGCTAACGCGCCTTATTATTGGAACAAGCACGAACAAACCAAACGGATGATGCAGGGCGAGTGGCTCAAGACCGGCGACACTTACTATCGGGACGCGGAGGGCTACTACTGGTACTGCGGCCGCTCCGACGACATGATGAAAGTAGGTGGCCTATGGGTCTCGCCGATCGAGATCGAGAACACATTAATGGAGCATCCGGCCGTGCTCGAGTCGGGAGTCATCGGCAGTACGGACTCGGATGGTCTTCTAAAGCCAAAGGCCTTCATCGTGCTCAAGAGCGAATTCCAGCCCAGCGACCAGCTCCGTAGCGAGTTGCAAAACCACGTGAAAAACAAATTGGCGCCGTACAAGTATCCGCGCTGGGTCGAATTCGTCGACGACTTACCCAAGACCGTGACCGGTAAGATTCAACGCTTCCGTTTACGCGCAAACAAAAACTGAGGATCGAGCATCGAGGATGGAAGATCGCGATCCTCCATCCTCAATCTTCCATCCTCGACCATTGAGAAGGAGCAACCATGGCCGCCAACATCAAAGAGCTCAAAGAAAAGCTAGCCTATTCCTGCAATATTCTCGCGCACGAAGGTCACTGGGACAATATCCTCGGCCATGTTTCCTTTCGAATTCCCGGGCAGAATCGGATTCTTATGAAGCCGCATAGCTTCGGCTTCGAAGAGATCCGCCCGCAGCATATCATCGTCGTGGACATCGAAAGCGGGAAGAAGGTGGAAGGCAAATACGAGCGCCACTCCGAAGTTTTCATTCATACGGAGATCATGAAGGCGCGCCCCGATGTAAACTGCGTCGTCCACTCTCATCCGCCGTACGCGACCGCATTTGGCT
>WNFU01005737.1_pt1 | contig 15622 bp, 17 predicted proteins | sample 5400121 | NCBI WGS metagenome assembly WNFU01 (sample SAMN13153360, study PRJNA577476) | soil metagenome | isolation source: 100 cm soil or saprolite under grassland replicate 1 | place: USA:California | collected 2016-06-15
AGGTGTTCACCACCGCCGAGGACGGCCAGACCGAGGTCGACGTCAAGGTCTTCCAGGGCGAGCGCGAGATGACCTACGGCAACAAGCTGCTGGGCAACTTCCAGCTGGTGGGCATCCCGCCGGCGCCGCGCGGCGTGCCGCAGATCGAGGTCACCTTCGACATCGACGCCAACGGCATCGTCAACGTGTCAGCGCGTGACCGGGCCACCAGCAAGGAGCAGTCGATGACCATCACCGGCGGCACGGCGCTGCCCAAGGACGACATCGACCGCATGGTCCACGACGCGGAGCAGTACGCGGAGGAGGACCGCCGCCGCCGCGAGGCCGTGGAGGCCAAGAACCGCGCGGAGCAGCTCGTATACCAGACCGAGAAGAGCCTGAAGGACTACGGCGACAAGATCTCCGACTCCGACCGGGCCGGCGTCGAGGAGGCGCTCTCCAGCCTGAAGGAGAAGCTCAACGGCGACGACACGGTCGCGATCCGCTCGGCCACCGAGACGCTGCAGCAGGCCAGCTACAAGCTCGCCGAGGCGGTCTACGCCCAGGCCTCCCAGACGGGCCAGGCGCAGGCCGGCACCGGCACCCAGGCCGGCACCGAGACCAGCCAGGGCCCGGCCGAGAGCAGCGACGTGGTCGACGCCGAGATCGTCGACGAGGGTGACCAGGGGGGCGAGAAGAAGGGGGCGTGAGCCGGCGCGGCCGGCCGCGCCTCCGCCGCCGAGACAGCACGGCACAGCAGGGAACCCATGAGGAGAACGAGGAGACAGCGACCCAATCGAGGAGGGGAACCATGTCTGTCATGAGGTGGGACCCGTTCCGGGACCTGACTTCGATCCAGGACGAGATCAACCAGATGTTCGACCGCGTCTTCGGACGCCGCGCGACCACCGGCCGCGAGAGCGGCCCGACCGCCGCGAGCTGGGCCCCGGCGGTCGACATCTCCGAGCGCCAGGACGCCTACGTGGTCACCGCCGAGATTCCGGGCGTCAAGCCCGAGGAGCTCGAGGTGACGCTCGACGACGGCCTGCTCACCATCCAGGGTGAGCGGCGTATGGAGGAGGAGTCCTCGGACCGGCAGTACCACCGGGTGGAGCGCCGCTACGGCGCCTTCCGGCGCTCGATCACGCTGCCCAGCCAGGTGATGGCTGACGCGATCGAGGCCAACTACTCGGACGGTGTGCTGCAGGTCGTCGTGCCCAAGGCCGAATCGGCCAAGCCCAGGAAGATCAGCGTGCAGCCGGCTCGCTCCGAGGTGGAGCCGAGCTGACCGCCGGACCGGATCAGCAAGGCAAAGGGACCGGACGCGACGGGCTGGGAGGGAGGCGTTGTGACCGCCGCCTCCCTCTCCCCGGTCTCGAAGGGGGACCAAGCAGGTGCGGAAGCGGAAGGTCAAGCGACAGGTGGACGACGATCAAGTGAACAACGACGCCAGCCGTGCTCCTGAGCCGGACAACCTGATCGGAGCCCAGGCCGAGGTGAGGCCTGAGGCGACCGAGGACGAGGCTGCCGAGCAGGCAGCCAGCGATACTGCGCGGGCGGATGCCGAGCCCGGCGCGTCCCAGGACGCCGAGTCGTCCAGGGACGGTGCCGCCGAGGCTGGCCCGGACGCTGACGAGCAGCCCGTCGCCGAAGACTCCGCGGACGCCGAGGGCGACGCCCCGGCCGACGACGGCACGGCGCCCGCTGGGGACGACGTCGTCGTCGAGGCGGAGGTCGTGACCATCGGCGAGGAGGCCGAGCAGGCGGAAGAGGCGGAGGAGACCGAGGACGCCGAGCTCGTGGCCGAGGACCCGCACGAGGCGGTCGTGGCCGAGCTGGTCGTCGCTCGCGCGGAGGCCGAGGGCTACCTCGACGACCTCCGACGCCTCCAGGCGGAGTTCGACAATTATCGCAAGCGGACCATGCGCGAGCAGACCGCCCGGATCGCCTCGGCCTCCCAGGCGCTGGTCGCCAAGCTCCTGCCGGTGCTCGACAACTTCGAGCTGGCGGTCTCGCACGCCGAGCAGTCGCGTGACTTCGACCGCATGCTCAAGGGCGTCGAGATGGTCCGCGGTGAGCTGCGCGAGGTGCTGTCGAGTGAGGGCCTGGTGTCGATCGAGGCCGAGGGCAAGCCCTTCGACCCCGAGCGTCACGAGGCCGTCGTGGCCGTGGAGCAGGACGGCGCCGATGCGGGCACAGTAGTGGATGTCATCCGCAAGGGATACGAGTTCAACGGCAGGGTCCTGCGCCCTGCCATGGTCAAGGTAGCCAGGTAAAGCGGTGAACAACCCGGAGTACCTCGAGAAGGACTTCTACGCGATCCTGGGGGTGGCCGAGGACGCCTCGGCCCAGGACGTCAAGAAGGCCTACCGGAAGCTCGCCCAGAAGCTCCATCCGGACGCCAACCACGGCGACAAGACCGCCGAGGAGCGCTTCAAGGAGGTCGGGCGGGCCTACAGCGTGCTGTCCGATCCCAAGAAGCGGGCTGAGTACGACGAGGCACGGCGGCTGGTCAGGGCCGGCGGCTTCGGCGGCGGCTTCAGTGGCTTCCCGGGTGGAGGCTACGGGAACTCCCGGGCCCGCGTCGAGGATTTCGGCGACCTGGGCGACCTCGGTGGGCTCGGTGGGCTGTTCGGCAACCTCTTCGGCGGTGGCCGCAACCAGCAGCGTGGCGCCCGCCGCGGGCGTGACGTCGAGAGCGAGGTCACCCTCGGCTTCGAGGAGGCGGTCAGGGGGGCGACCATCCCGTTGCAGCTCCGCGGCCCGGCGGCCTGCCACACCTGCAAGGGCACCGGCGCCAAGCCGGGCACCCTGCCGCGGCACTGCCCCACCTGCAACGGCCGCGGGACCGTCACCCGCGACCAGGGCCTGTTCGGCCTGTCGAGCCCCTGCCCCACCTGCCAGGGACGCGGCACCGTCACCGACAACCCCTGCCCCACCTGCAAGGGCAGCGGGACGGAGGTGCGCAGCCGCGAGCTGCGCGTGCGCGTCCCGGCCGGCGTCAACGACGGCGCCACCATCAAGCTCAAGGGCCAGGGCGAGCCCGGTCAGGCCGGCGCGCCCGGCGGCGACCTGATCGTCAAGGTGCGCGTCAACCCGCATCCCCTGTTCGGGCGGCGTGGCCATGACCTCACCCTCACCGTGCCGGTGACCTTCGCCGAGGCCGCGCTCGGCACCGAGGTGACCGTCCCCACCCTGGACGGGCAGGTCACCTTCAAGATCCCGCCCGGCACGCAGAACGGGCGCACCTTCCGCGTCAAGGGCCGCGGCGTGGCCGGCAACGGCCGCGGCAAGCCCACCGGCGACCTGTTGCTCACCGTGCAGGTGGCCGTGCCCGAGAAGCTCTCGCGCAAGGAGCGCGACCTGCTGCGCGAGTTCGCCTCGCTGTCCGACGTCTCGCCGAGGTCGCATCTCGGCATGGATCAATGAGGCGGTGAGCGATGGCCAGCGAGCAGCACTCGTCCGGTCCGCCGGACGACCGCGCGGTGTTCGTGATCTCCGTGGCCGCGGAGCTGGTCGGCGTCCACCCGCAGACCCTGCGCATCTACGAGCGCAAGGGACTGGTGCGGCCCAAGCGCAACGCCTCCTCCAACTCGCGCCGCTATTCGGAGCGTGACATCGAGCGCCTGCGCGAGATCCAGGAGCTGACCGGCAAGGGCGTCAATCTGGCCGGCGTGCGGCGGGTCATCGAGCTGACCGAGCAGCTCGATCGGCTCCAGGAGCGCATCGTCGAGCTGGAGGCGACGCTCCGGGCCCAGACCCGCCGGCACCGCCAGGAGCTGGAGGCAACACGCCGCGCCAGCCGGCGCGACATGGTGCCCTACTCCTCCGCCATCGTGCTGTACGAGCCCAGGCGGGGCTCGCGGCCGGGGCAGACGTAAACGAGAACCACGAGCCAACGAAGGTCTGATCACAGCAATGGATGTCAACGCGTTCACCCACAAGGCGCAGGAGGCGCTCGCCGGGGCGCAGCGCCTCGCGCGCGCCAGCGACCACCAGCGCATCGAGCCTGAGCACCTGCTGGTGGCGCTGCTCTCCGATCCCGAGGGGATCGTCTTCCCGGTGGTGCGCCGCGCGGGCGCCGACCCCGGCGCGCTCAAGGCGCGCGCCGGCGAGACGCTCAGCCGCATCCCCAAGGTCTACGGCCCCGAGCAGGACGTCGTGCTGTCGCCGCAGAGCGCGCGGCTGATCGAGCGCGCCCGGCGCGAGGCGTCCGCCCTGGGCGACCAGTACGTCTCCACCGAGCACCTGCTGCTGGCCCTCGCCGAGGGCTCCGACCAGGCGGCGCGGCTGCTCACCGAGGCCGGCGTCAGCCGCGAGGCGATCCTGGGCGCGCTGCAGCAGGTCCGCGGCGCCAAGCGCGTGACCGACCAGGACCCAGAGTCCAAGTACCAGGCGCTGGAGCGCTTCGGCCGCGACCTGACGGCGCTCGCCCGCTCCGGCAAGCTCGACCCGGTGATCGGCCGCGACGACGAGATCCGCCGGGTGGTGCAGGTCCTGTCGCGGCGCACCAAGAACAACCCGGTGCTGATCGGCGACCCCGGCGTCGGCAAGACCGCCATCGTCGAGGGCCTGGCCGGCCGCATCGTCGCCGGTGACGTGCCAGAGTCCCTGCGCGACAAGCGCATCGTCGCCCTCGACCTCGGCTCGATGATCGCCGGGTCCAAGTACCGCGGCGAGTTCGAGGAGCGGCTCAAGGCGGTCCTCGACGAGATCGTGGAGTCCGAGGGCCAGGTCATCACCTTCATCGACGAGCTGCACACCGTCGTCGGCGCCGGCGCGGCCGAGGGCGCCATGGACGCCGGCAACATGCTCAAGCCCATGCTGGCCCGCGGCGAGCTGCACATGATCGGCGCGACCACGCTGGACGAGTACCGCAAGCACATCGAGAAGGACGCGGCCCTCGAGCGCCGCTTCCAGCCTGTCCTGGTCGGCGAGCCGAGCGTCGAGGACACCATCGCCATCCTGCGCGGCCTCAAGGAGCGCTACGAGGTGCACCACGGCGTGCGCATCCAGGACTCCGCCCTGGTCGCCGCGGCCGTGCTGTCGGACCGCTACGTCACCGGCCGCTTCCTGCCGGACAAGGCGATCGACCTGGTCGACGAGGCCGCCTCCAGGCTGCGCATCGAGATCGACTCGATGCCGACAGAGGTCGACGTGCTCAGCCGGCGCGCCAAGCAGCTCGAGATCGAGCGCGCCGCGCTCCGCAAGGAGACCGACGAGCCGTCGCGCGAGCGGCTGGCCAAGCTCGAGGAGGAGCTGGCCGGCCTCCAGGAGGGGCTCAACGCCATGCGGGCCCACTGGGAGGCGGAAAAGGAGGCCATCTCCTCGATCCGCGCCACCAAGGCCCGCATCGAGGAGACCCGCGGGCTGGCCGAGCGGGCCGAGCGCGACGGCGACCTGAGCCACGCGGCCGAGCTGCGCTACGGCGTGCTGCCCGGCCTCGAGCGCGACCTGGCCGCCGCCAACGAGCGCCTCGCGGGCCTGCAGGCCGACCGCAAGATGCTCAAGGAGGAGGTCGACGAGGAGGACGTGGCCAAGGTGGTCTCCGCCTGGACCGGCATCCCGGTGACCCGGCTGATGCAGGGCGAGATGGCCAAGCTCCTGCGGCTCGAGGACGACCTGCACCGCCGTGTCGTCGGCCAGGACGAGGCGGTCGGGGCGGTGGCCGACGCCATCCGGCGCTCACGCGCCGGGCTGGCCGAGCCGGGCCGCCCGATCGGCACCTTCCTGTTCCTCGGGCCCACCGGCGTGGGCAAGACCGAGCTGGCGCGGGCGCTGGCCGAGCTGCTGTTCGACGACGAGCGGGCCATGGTCCGCATCGACATGAGCGAGTATGGCGAGAAGCACTCGGTCGCCCGCCTGATCGGGGCGCCCCCCGGCTACGTCGGCTACGAGGAGGGTGGCCAGCTCACCGAGGCGGTGCGCCGGCGGCCCTACTCGGTGGTGCTGCTCGACGAGATCGAGAAGGCGCACGCCGACGTGTTCGACGTGCTGCTGCAGGTCATGGACGACGGGCGCCTCACCGACGGGCAGGGCCGCACGGTCGATTTCTCCAACGCGGTGCTGATCATGACCTCGAACCTGGGGTCGCAGCTCATGAGCGACATGCTCGAGCCAGAGGAGGTCGCCAGGGAGCAGGTGATGGCCGTGGTCCGGGAGTCGTTCAAGCCGGAGTTCCTCAACCGGCTGGACGAGATCCTGGTGTTCCACCGCCTGTCGCTGGAGCAGCTCGGCACGATCGTCGATCTCCAGATCGCGCGGCTGCAGCGGCGGCTCGCCAGCCGGCGCCTGACGGTGACGCTGACGCCGGCGGCCAAGCGGTGGCTGGCGGAGCACGGCTACGACCCGGCCTACGGCGCCCGGCCGCTGCGTCGCCTGGTGGCCAGGTCGATCGGCGACGAGCTGGCGCGGCGGCTGCTCTCCGGCCAGCTCAGCGACGGCGACTCCGTGCGCGTCGACCGCGGTCCGGACGGGCTGGTCTTCACAAGGCAGGAGCCTGTGCGGGCGAGCCGCGGCGGCTAGACTTGGCCCATGGCACCACCGCGCAGCCACCGTCGCGCCACCCGGCCGGTGTACCCGGGGGTCCTACCGTTCCTGGTCGCCGGGCTGCTCGGCTTCCTCGCCTACCAGTCGGGCTACCGCTTGCCGTGGCACGCCTCCATCTACGTGAAGCTGCTGCTCGAGGCGGGCGTGGTGTGGCTGGCGTGGAAGACGTGGAAGGCCTTCCGGGGCGCCCTGAGGAACCAGATCCGCCTGTTCACCGCCCAGGCGATGATCTCCTACGCCGTGGCGCTCCAGGCGTTCATCCTGCTTCTGCGGGGTTAGCGTCCTCGGTGACAACCTTGGTCGCCGGCTGTCCACAACGGCAATCCCACACCTCGGGCACCTCGGCGTCGGCCGCGAACGGGACCGACACCAGGTGCTCCCGGGTGCACAGATAGGTGATCACCTTCCGAGGGGCGTAGGCACTGGACGGTGCCTGCAGCCGATCGAACTCCGCGGGAAGGTGGTACCGACCTTGCTCCATCGTCCTGCTTGCTCTTTCTGTCAGGTCTCCAGCTTGCTATGAGTATTGCATGCTTCGCCTCGGCGCTGGCCCTCGCGTGCCGCGCGTTGCCAACCGCACGCCGTTCCTTGCCCGCCGCGCGCCCAGGTCGGGACAATGGACGCCACGCTCGGACGGCACCGGGAGCATACAGGAGGTAGGTTCATGGCAAATGGACCGATCCACCGCACTCCGATCGGCGAGCTCGGGCTGGACACCGGCAAGCGCGAACACGACGAATCCCTACGCTTCGTCGCGCGGTTGCGTGAACCGCTTGAGAAATACCCGTCGTGAGCCGATGAGACCACGGGGCCATGCCGTCGCGGCGGGCGGTGTGGCCCCCCCTTCCCCACCCGCTCCCCTGCTCGCGCTCGGCCTGGTGGTCGGCGCGATGGCGATCTCCACCTCCCCCATCCTCGTGCGGGTGGCGCACCTGCCCGCGCTGGCGCTGGCCTTCTGGCGCTGCCTCGGCGGGGCGCTGGTGCTGGCCCCGTTCGCGCTGCGCCGGGGCGGCGGCGCCCGGCCGAGCTGGCGTGAGGCCGGCTGGCTGGCCGTTTCGGGCGGGTTCCTGGCGCTGCACTTCGCGCTGTGGAACGCCTCGGTCGCGCTCACCACGGTCGCCTCCTCGACCGTGCTGGTCGCCTGCTCACCACTGTTCGTGGGGCTTGCGGCGGGGCCGTTCCTCGGCGAGCCGCCGCCGCGGCGTGGATGGATCGGGATCGGCCTGACGATCGCGGGGGCGGCGCTGATCGTCCTCGGCGACACCGGCGCCGTCGACCTCGGCCCCCGGGCACTGCTCGGCGACGCCATGGCCTTCGGCGGGGCGGCCGCCATCGCCGCCTATTTCCTGATCGGGCGGGCGGCGCGCCGGCGCATGGCGGCGACCACCTACGCCGCCTCGGTGTACGGGGTCGCCGCCGCGGTGCTGCTGCCCGCCTGCCTGCTCAGCGGGACGCGGCTGGCCGGCTATCCGGCGGGGTCGTGGCTGACGGTCGGCGGGGTGATCGCCGGCCCGCAGCTCCTCGGCCACACGGTCCTCAATACGCTGCTGGCGAGCCTGACCGCCGACGTGGTCGCGGTGGTGACCCTCACGGAGCCGGTCGGCGCCACCGTCCTGGCCTGGCTGCTGTTCGGCGAGCTGCCGACCGCCTGGTTCTGGCCCGGCGCCGCTCTGGTCCTCGCCGGGGTCTGGCTGGTCGGCCGCGCCGCAAGGCCCGCCGCCCGGCAAGGGGATTAGACTGACGCCCGCAGCGGTACCCGAGGACGAAAGCGATACGCAATGCCTGGAACGATCCTCGTCGGCACCCAGTGGGGGGATGAGGGCAAGGGCAAGGCCACCGACCTGCTCGCCGACAAGATGGACATCGTCGCCCGCTACCAGGGCGGCAACAACGCCGGTCACACCGTGATGGTGGCCGGGCGCACCTTCAAGCTGCACCTGGTGCCGAGCGGCGTCCTCTACCCGCACATCACCACGGTGATCGGCGACGGGGTGGTTGTGGACCCGGGCGTCCTGCTGGCGGAGCTCGCCGCCCTGGAAGCCCAGGGCATCTCCACCGTCGGGCTCAAGCTCTCCGCCAACGCGCACCTGATCATGCCGTGGCACAAGGAGCGCGACAAGCTGGCGGAGCGCTATCTGGGCCGCAACAGGATCGGCACAACCGGGCGCGGCATCGGCCCGGCCTACGCCGACAAGGTCGCAAGGCTCGGCATCCGCGTGCAGGACCTCCTCGACCCCAAGATCCTGCTGCAGAAGGTCGAGGTCGTCCTGCGGGAGCGCAACCCGCTGCTCGCCAAGGTCTACAACCGCCTGCCGTTCGACGCCGAGGCGGTGGTCGAGGAGTACATGACCTACGCCGAGGCGCTGCGGCCGCGCATCGCCGACACCTCCCTGTTCCTGTGGAAGGCGCTGCGCGACGGCAAGCAGGTGCTGTTCGAGGGCGCGCAGGCGACCATGCTGGACGTGGACCACGGCACCTACCCGTTCGTGACCTCGTCCTCGCCGGTGGCCGGCGGCGCGCTGGCGGGCACCGGGGTCGGCCCGCGCGAGATCGAGCGGGTCATCGGCATCGCCAAGGCGTACACCACCCGGGTGGGCTCCGGCCCGCTGCCGACCGAGGTGCAGGGCCCGGAGGCCGAGGTCCTGCGCGAGCAGGGCGCCGAGTTCGGCACCACCACGGGCAGAGCGCGCCGCTGCGGCTGGCTCGACACGGTGGTGCTGCGTTACGCCGCCCGCGTCAACGGCCTCACCGACCTGTTCATCACCAAGCTCGACGTGCTCTCGGCGTTCGACCGCATCCCGGTGGCGACCGCCTACCGCATCGACGGCGAGGTCACCGGGGACTGGCCGCTCACCCAGACGGAGGTCCACCACGCCGAGCCGGTGTTCGAGTGGTTCGAGGGCTGGCGCGAGGACATCAGCGGCGTGACCAGCTACGGGGACCTGCCGCGCGCCGCCCGCTCCTACGTGGAGGCGACCGAGAAGCTGTGCAGCGTGCCGGTGAGCGCGGTGTTCGTCGGTCCCGGCCGGGAGCAGACGCTGCTGCGCGAGCGCACGGCCGGAGGGCGGTAGCCATGCGGATCGCCGTGGTCGGCGGTGGTGCCCGCGAGCACGTCCTGGTGGAGGCGCTTGCGGCGCATCCTGAGGTGGAGCGGCTGTTCGCGGTGCCGGGCAACGCCGGCACCTCCGCCCGCGCCCAGAACGTGCAGGGCATCGGTGGCACCGACGCGCCCGCGCTGGCCGCCTTCGTGGAGCGGGAGGGCGTCGACCTGACCGTGATCGGCCCGGAGGCGCCGCTGGTCGCCGGCGTCGTCGACCAGTTCCTGGACCGCGGGCTGGCCGTGTTCGGCCCCACCGGCGCCGCCGCCCGGATCGAGGGATCGAAGGCGTTCGCCAAGGACGTCATGGCCGCGGCGGGGGTGCCGACCGCCCGGGCGGAGGTGTTCACCGACCCGGCCGAGGCGGTGCGCGCGCTCGACGGCTTCGGGCCGCCGTGGGTGATCAAGGCCGACGGGCTCGCGGCGGGCAAGGGGGTCACGGTGACCTCCGACCCGGCCGCGGCCAGGGCGGCGATCGAGGCGACCCTGGTCGGCCGCGTGCACGGCGAAGCCGGCGAGCGGCTCCTGCTGGAGGAGTACCTGGACGGGCCGGAGGCGAGCCTGTTCGCGCTGACCGACGGCCGCGCGGTCGTGCCGCTGGCTCCCGCCCGCGATTACAAGCGGGTGCTCGACGGGGACCACGGTCCGAACACCGGTGGGATGGGCGCCTACTCGCCGCTGCCGGATTTCCCCGAGTCGCTGGTCGAGGAGGTTCGCCGGACGATCCTGGAGCCGACGGTGGCGGAGCTGGCGGCTCGGGGCGTGCGCTATCAGGGCCTGCTGTACGCAGGGCTGGCGCTGACGTCGCGGGGGCCGAAGGTGATCGAGTTCAACTGCCGCTTCGGCGACCCGGAGGCGCAGGTGGTGGTGCCCCGGCTGGCCACGGACCTGACCGACCTGCTGTGGGCGACGGCGGAGGGAGTGCTGGCGGGGGAGAAGGTCGCCTGGGACCCGCGTGCCTGCGTGACGGTGGTGCTGGCGTCGGGTGGCTACCCCGGCTCGTACCGCCGCGGGGTGGAGATCCACGGGGTCCAGGAGGCGGAGCGCCAGCCTGACGTGCACGTGTACCACGCGGGCACGGTCCGGGCCGGCAACGGCACGCTGCGCACCGCGGGGGGCCGGGTGCTGGCCGTCACGGCCCTCGGCGGCGACCTCGCCGAGGCCCGTTCCCGCGCCTACGCCGCCGCGGAGCTGATCCACTTCGACGGCGTCCACTACCGCCGCGACATCGCGGCCCCCGGCGCTGACCGGTGACCTGGGGCCCGGTGGGCCCGGTGGGCCCGGGGCCCGGTGCCCTGCCGCGCCCGAACACAGGGGTAGACGGGGAGCACACAGTTTGTCATCGTTCGAGACGGATGCGTGCTACGCGATGCGGATGGAAGCGACACCGGTGAGAGCGCGACTGAGAACCAGCGGGCAGACGGGTCGGTGGACCGCCACGCGGTCTGACCGGATCATCGAGCGCTACGAGCGGGTGCCGGTGGTCGTGCGTCGACCCGACCCGACGGCGCCGGCCGTCGCGCGGGCGCTGCTCGACCTGATCGCCACCGTGGTGCCGGACCTGGTGGCCGAGCACGTCGGCAGCTCGGCGGTGCCGGGCCTGGCCGGCAAGGGCACCATCGACCTGCTGTTGCCGACCCCGGCGGAGCGCATCCCCACGGTGACCGAGGACCTGCTCGCCATCGGCTTCCAGCGGCAGAGCATCCCGCAGGCGTTCCCGCCCAGCCGGCCGATGCTGCAGGGCGTGCTCCGCCACCGCAACCGGCCCTACCGCGTCCACCTGCACATCGTGCCGGCCTCCAGCGGCGAGGTCACCGAGCTGCGGGGCTTCCGCGACGCGCTGCGCGCCGACGAGCGGCTGCGCCGGGAGTACGAGGCCCTGAAGCGCGACATCGTCGCCCGCGGCCTGACCGACTCCGTGGACTTCACCGAGGCCAAGCGGCCCTTCATCATCGCCGCCCTCCGCCGCCTCGGCCTCCGCACGCCCAACAGCGACGAGTAGGGTTGTTTGGGGGGGTTGCGGGGGGCTCCGCCCCCCGCGGTCTTACAATGCGCTCGACCCTACAAGCCGAGCCATGAGGGAGTCACACATGCCGCGACCGCAGCCCCGCGTGGGGATCATCCTCGGCTCCACCTCCGACGAGGAGAAGGCCAACGCGGCCGCGGTGATGCTGGAGAAGTTCGGGATCGACTACGAGCTGCAGGTGCTCAGCGCCCACCGCAGCCCGCGCCGGGTGGCCGAGTACGCCGCCAGCGCCGAGGACCGGGGCCTCCAGGTCATCATCGCCGCCGCCGGCAGGGCGGCCGCGCTGCCCGGCGTCATCGCCGCCCATACCGTGCTGCCGGTCATCGGCCTGCCGATGTACTCCCCGCATCTCGGCGGTCAGGACTCCCTCTACTCGATCGTGCAGATGCCGTCCGGGGTGCCGGTGGCGACCGTCGGGCTGGACGCGGCCGCCAACGCCGGCATCCTGGCGGTGCAGATCCTCGCCATCAGCGACCCGCAGCTCCGCAAGCAGCTCCACGACTTCAAGGATCAGCTCGACGAGGGTCTGCGGTTGTGATCCCGCGCTACACCCTGCCCGAGATGGGCGAGGTCTGGAGCGAGGCGACCCGCTTCCGGCTGCTCACCCAGGTCGAGGTGGCCGTGGTGCGCGCCCGGGCGCGGCGCGGGCTGGTGCCGGCGGCCGACCTGGCCGTGATCGAGGCCGCCCCGCCGCCGAGCCCGTCGCGCGTGCGTGAGCTGGACGCTCAGCTCCACCACGACGTGATCGCCTTCCTCACCGCGTATGGCGAGGGCATCGGCCCGGCCACGCGGCACGTCCACTACGGCATGACCTCATCCGACCTGATCGATACCGCGCTCGCGCTGCAGCTGGAGCGCGCTTGCGATCTGCTCGCCGCCCGCATCGACCGGCTGCTCACCAGCCTGCGCGAGCGCGCCCTCGAGCACCGCGACACGCTCTGCCTGGGCCGCACCCACGGCATGGCCGCCGAGCCGACCACCTTCGGCCTGAAGCTCGCCGGGCACGCCTTCGCCTTCGACAGGGACCGGCGCCGGCTGGCCGCCGCGCGGCGGGCGGTGGCGGTGGGCAAGATGTCCGGGGCGGTCGGCACCTACTCCAACCTGGCCGCCGACGTCGAGGCCGAGGTGCTGGCCGAGCTCGGCCTGGCCGGCGAGGACGCCGCCACCCAGGTGGTCGCCCGCGACCGCCACGCGGAGCTGCTCGGCGCGCTGGCCGTGATCGGCGGCAACCTCGAGCGGCTGGCGGTCGAGGTCCGCCACCTCCAGCGCACCGAGGTCCGCGAGGTCGAGGAGCCGTTCGCCGAGGGGCAGAAGGGCTCCTCCGCCATGCCGCACAAGCGCAACCCGGTGGTGGCGGAGCGCCTCACCGGCATCGCGCGGCTGCTGCGCGGCTACGCGGTGACGGGGCTGGAGAACATCGCGCTGTGGCACGAGCGCGACATCTCACACTCCTCCACCGAGCGGGTCACCCTGCCGGACGCCTGCTGCCTGCTGGACTACGGCCTCGAGCGGGCCAACTGGCTGGTGTCCGGCCTGCGGGTGTTCCCGGAGCGGATGCGCGCCAACCTGGACGCCTCCGGCGGGCTGGTCGGCTCCTCGGCGGCGCTGCTCGCGCTGGTCGACGCCGGCTGGAGCCGCGAGGACGCCTATGCCACGGTGCAGCGGGCGGCGATGGCCGCCTGGGAGGGCAAGGGCGGGTTCCGCGACCTGCTGCTCGCCGAGCCCGGCGTGGCCGAGGCGGTCGGCGGCCCGGCCGGTCTGGACGCGGCCATCGACCCGGCCCGCTTCCTCGCCAACGCCGGCACGATCTTCGAGCGGCTGCGGCGACTGGGAGCAGATCGGCAAGGGGAGGGGACGCGATGACCACCGCACCGGTCCTGGAGGGCCTCGAGCACCGCCTGTCCGGGAAGGTGCGCGACATCTACGAGGTCGACGAGGAGCACCTGCTGCTGGTCGCCACCGACCGCATCTCCGCGTTCGACGTGGTGCTGGACGACCCGATCCCCGGCAGGGGCGAGGTGCTCACCGCCCTGACGCAGTTCTGGCTGGAGCGCACCGCCGACCTGGTGCCCAACCACCTGGTCGGCTGGCGCGCCTCGGAGCTGCCGCCCGGGGCCAGGCGGCTCGCCGGCCGCGCCATGCTGGTGCGCAAGCTGGACATGATCCCCTTCGAGTGCGTGGCGCGCGGCTACCTGGTCGGCTCCGGCTGGAAGGAGTACGTCGCCGGCGGCACCGTGTGCGGCATCCGCCTCCCCGCCGGGCTGCGCGAGGCCGACAAGCTGCCGGAGCCGCTGTTCACCCCGGCGACCAAGGCGGTCAGCGGGCACGACGAGAACGTCTCGGAGTCCTATGTGTCCGATCACCTCGGCCAGGAGCTGACAGGACGCCTGCGCGACCTCACGGTGAGCCTGTACCGCCGCGGAGCGGAGCACGCCGCCTCGCGCGGCATCCTGCTCGCCGACACCAAGTTCGAGTTCGGCCTGCGCGGTGGCGAGGTGGTGCTGGCCGACGAGGTGCTCACACCGGACTCGTCGCGCTTCTGGCCGGCCGGCGCCTGGCGGCCCGGCTCCTCGCCGCCCTCGTTCGACAAGCAGTTCGTGCGCGACTGGCTGCAGGCGCGGGGCTGGGACCAGACACCCCCGGCGCCGCGGCTGCCCGCCGAGGTCATCGAGGGCAGCGCCGCCCGCTACCGCGAGGCGTACGAGCGCCTGTCCGGCCGCTCCCTTGACGACTGGCTCGCGGAGGCGCGAGGCGAGAGCTCCCGCTCCGCGCTGTGACGTCCTGGTTTTGCTTTCTGAGGGCATAACGGCTAGCTTCGGCCGTCTCCTGGCACATGTAGCGGTATCGACACAACGTCGGCAAGGCGGAACAACGTCAACCTGCGCGCTCGCCCGATGAGATCCGGGAGATGCTTTCCAGTTACCGTAAGGGCCTGGAGCGCGGCCGCCGCACGGCTGCCGGCTTGAAGGAGGCCGCCGGCCACGCCGGCCACGCCGGCCAGAACGGCTCGGGTGGCGGCCCGATGGCGCCAAGGAGTGACGATGACGCAGCTCAGTAAGGAAGCGCAGAACCTCAACTGGTTGGTCAACAACTTCGTGCACAACACAGCCGGGGTCGCGCACGCCATCGTGGTCTCCTCCGACGGGCTGCTCTTGGCGATCTCGAAGCGGCTCGACCGCGCCCGTGCCGACCAGCTCGCCGCCGTCTCCTCGGGCGTGGCGAGCCTCACCTCCGGCGCCGCCCGCCTGCTGGAGGCCGGCCAGGTCAACCAGACCGTGGTGGAGATGGCGCGTGGCTTCATGTTCGTCATGACCATCGGCGACGGCTCCTGCGTCGCCGCGCTGGCGGCGCCCTCCTGCGACGTCGGCCTTGTCGGCTACGAGATGGCCCTGCTGGTGGCGCGCACCGGCGACGTGCTGACGCCGCAGCTGCGTGCCGAGCTGCAGGCGGGGCTCCCGAGATGACCCGGCCCGCGCGCCGACTCCCGGAAAGGATGCTGGATGGACGCCGCTGAGCGCGCCCCGACGCCGGTCAAGATCGTCATTGCCGGAGGGTTTGGTGTCGGCAAGACGACCTTTGTCGGGGCGGTCTCCGAGATCATCCCGCTGACCACCGAGGCGGCGCTGACGACCGCCAGCCTGGGCGTGGACGACACCACCGGGGGCAGGACCGGTTCTGGTTTATGTGGGATGACCTGGTGCGGGGGGCGATCGGTGCGGTGGTGCTTGTGGATACGCGCCGGTTGGAGGCGTGCTTTGCGGCGGTGGACTATTTCGAGCAGCGTGAGCTGCCGTTTATTGTGGCGATCAACTGTTTCGATGGGGTGATGACGCACTCGGTGGAGGATGTGCGGGAGGCGTTGGTGGTGGGGCCGGGCACGCCGATCGTGTTTTGTGATGCCAGGGTGCGTGATTCGGCCAAGGCGACGTTGATCGAGCTGGTCCAGCACGCCCTCGCCCGCGCCTCCGCCG
>WNFU01005763.1_pt1 | contig 15622 bp, 13 predicted proteins | sample 5400121 | NCBI WGS metagenome assembly WNFU01 (sample SAMN13153360, study PRJNA577476) | soil metagenome | isolation source: 100 cm soil or saprolite under grassland replicate 1 | place: USA:California | collected 2016-06-15
AACTTCCCCCAGCGATTTTCCCGGTGAGTCGATCACCACGAATGGACCGACCTTGTCGCTTGGGTTCAATTCATCGTCCAACTCCGCCCCTTCCTTCCGCGCGTGGGGCGCGTCCGCTGGATGGATCGCCGTCCGCGCGCCCGTGCGCGCACGAATCTTGTTCGCGGCACGCGAGTGATTGCGATTGGTGATGAGAATCCGCGCGACGCCCTGCCGCGCTAGCTCCGCCAAATCTTCCTCACTGGGTTCCACCGGATCGACACAAAGATTCCCATCCGCGTGCCGAATGAAGTGCCCGTTAAAATTGTAACCGTGTGGTTCGGAAAACCACGGCCAAGTGTAAATACTTGTCAGGATCTCACGCATTTTATCTCCTTTGCGTTGTTTTCGATTGCTCGACCCCGTCTATGGCTTGTGGCGGCGAGTTCAAAGTTCTACGACTCCACTATTTTTGTTGACTTGTCAAAGTTTGATGAGGATCGATGCAATCAAATCGCATTCGCGATCGCTTGTCCCACCTCAGAGGTACTGGCGTTTCCGCCAATATCCCGCGTGCGCGGTCCCTCTACGAGCACGGTTTCAATCGCTCTTACGATGGCGTTAGCGCCGTCCGCGTGGCCGAGTGATGTTGGCGGAAGGCGCGATGCCGATGGTGCCGGCACACGCCGGGCCGAGATCCGAGAGTATGTCACCGAAGAGGTTTGAAGCGACCACCACATCGAACCAGTCGGGGTGCTGCACAAAATGGGCGGTGAGAATGTCGATGTGGTACTGATCCCATTTGACATCGGGAAAGTTCACCGCCATCGCTCGGACGCGTTCATCCCAATACGGCATCGTGATCGTAATGCCATTCGATTTCGTCGCTGAGGTGAGATGCTTTTTCGGCCTTTTCTGTGCCAATTCGAACGCATACTTGAGCACGCGATCGACGCCGTGGCGCGTGAAGGTCGCGGTCTGCATCACCGTCTCCCGAGCGCTCCCTTCGAAGATGCGTCCGCCGATCGAAGAGTACTCGCCCTCGGTATTTTCGCGCACCACCCAGAACTCGACATCGCCGACCTTTCAGTCGGCCAGCGGCGACTTGATCCCCGGCATAAGGCGTACGGGCCGCAGGTTGACATAAAGATCGAACTGACGGCGCATCGGAATAAGCAGCTCCCACATACGACCGTGCTTAGCGCGATATTCGCAGCTCCAAGGGAATTCATCCCAATTGAAAGAAATATCAAACTTGCGTCCGGCGGCTTCGAGGACTCGCAGCCCTTCGGGAACTACCTCTTTGCCAATCCCGTCACCCGGAATCACCGCGACGCGGTAGGTCGCCATGGCCAGTTCCTCCGTTCTAACTATTTACAGCTCATTCGACCTTATTACTTCCTTCGGCAGTCTGTCCACAAATGAGACAAACTCCCTGTCGAGTTCGAGCCGAGGCGGTCGAGGCCGAGGATCAGGCCTTGCAATCACACATTTTGAGAGCCTACTAACGTAACCAACTTCGCAGCTGAAGGTTTCACGAGTTCAATATTTAAAGGTTCCAGCCTCAGAAAAAGTTCAATCACTGTGGGTTTGATTCCCCGCAGCCTGCTACGTGAAGAGCTATTCTTAGCCTTCTTAGAGTTCGTCATTCCCAAATGCTTCTATTGGGAATCCAGGCGAGACCGGAACTTGACCCCCGATAAAACATTCGGGGGTGGACACCCGTGGCATAAATTCTTAGCGTTATGTTCTGAGATCCCGCAGCCTGCTGCGGGGTAGTTCATTGATCGCGATTCGTCGCGGACGGCGTGTCGGACCTCGAGCAGTTCGAGCATTGTCGGTGCCTTGCCGTTGTGTTAGGTGATCGACGATTTGACCGTCATTTTGCCGACGCTGGAAATAACCTTGCGAGCCTACTGGAAGGAGAATATCAACATGGCAATCCGATCCGCTCAGCTTTTTCTTTGGGTCACGCTGTCGGCCGCGGGCGCTTGGGCGCAAGAAGGTCCGAACCGGCCCGAGGCAAAGCCGCTGACCCTCGACAGCAAGAGCACCGCTGTATTGGTGCTCGACCTCAATGCCCGCTGCGATGATCCCAAGCAAGTTTGCTCCAAAATCACCGCGCCGCTGGGGGATTTCCTGGACAAGGCGAGGGCAGCCGCCATACCGATCATCTACACCGTGTCGGCCTCGGCTAAAGGAAAGCCGATCGGCGAGCTGGCGGCGCCGCTGCGGCGAAAAGAGAGCGAGAGCATCATTTACCCCGATGCGTTCGATAAGTTCTTCGGCGGCGAACTCCAGGCTTTTCTCAAGGACAAGGGAGCCAAAACCTTGATCGTGACCGGCTCGTCGACCAATGCGGCCGTGCTTTACACCGCGACGACTGCGGCGCGAATATATCGCTACAGCATCGTGATTCCCATGGACGGCGTGAACGCCAGTACGCGATACGAGCACGAATACGCGATTCACCAATTTACCGTTTTGCCGTCGGAGGCGAATAAGTTATTTCAATTCACCAATCTGTCGATGATCAGCTTTCGCTAAAGCCCTGAGCGGCGCCGCGGGTGCGTTTGGAATTTCTATTTCTCTCCCTTTGACAGCAGCGCTTTCAATTCTGCTTCCGAGAGTCCTTCTACCTCTGCTAGCACCCGCTCGATCGCTTCCGGCTTGGCGTGCTTCGCCACGTTCCGCTGTACCACTGCCGCCATGTCGGCCACCGTGGGCGTCTCGAAAAGGGACCGCAGCGGCACCTCGATGCGGAATACGTCAATGACTCGGGAAATTACCTGGCTGCGAGCAACGAGTCTCCTCCCAGTTCAAAAAAAACGGTCGTGGGTTCCAACCTGATCCACGTCTAGAACCTGGGCCCAGATCTTCGCTATTTTTTCCTCGACCGAGGTGCGCGGGAAGGCAAAGGCAGTTTCCAGATCCGGGCGCGCCCTGCCTGGGACCAAACGAGTGAAATACACTGCGCTCGAATGCAAATACTGCGGCAGCGATCTAACCCCAGGCATACTTTAAACAGGAAAGAAGCCTGGCCTTCAATCTATCATGGCCGGAAAAGAAATTAGGAAAGCTGGAGGCGCTAAAGCAACACCAGAAAACTGAGTCTTGAGCAACGGAACGGCGGTTCCGTCCATTCGCAGCGGCTCACGTTAATCAATCCCCACCGATAACCAGCAATTATCCGCCATAGCCTTGGCAGCGGCCATGGGGTATCGGATCGTCAGTTCTAAAGATTACATTGTGGCTTGCTTCGAGGCAGATAGAGTTGTTTGGTCGGACGATCGAAGAACTTGGGGATTCGCACGACTATGCGACGGATCGTGGGCGCAATCCGATGATAAATATCGGCCTACCACCTCTCGAAGAGCTTCGAAACTGATAGGCTTGTGTAATATCTCCGCCACGCCAACGGCGATAGCGCGCTCCACAAGTGTTTCCTTTTGAAAAGCGGTGCTGACAATCACGGGGATGTTCCTAGTGGACGGATCTGCTTTAATCCGCGCCGTCGCTTCATCGCCGGTAATTCCCGGCAAGCCCAGATCCATAAGGATTAGATCAGGATGGGTTGCGGATGCTTGCTCTACGGCCGCGAGCCCCGTTGCCGCTTCAGCAACCTCGTAGCCTGATCGTCTTAGAACGATTGACAACAGTTCGCGGCAGTCGGAATTATCCTCGACGACGAGTATCTTATGTTTGTCGGCCATGTACGCACCGTAGTGCATAAGTAGTGCCAATCGAAGTGTGCTGCGTTCTGGTCACAGCGGGGATGTAATAAGGAGTCCATTGGCGGGATTAGGAAGTTGTTACCTTCAAAGGAGCGATGCGATTTTGATTAAAATTCTCATCGCTGTCAGGCGTTCATCTTTGTCTATACGAATTTTGTCTGCTACCCCACGATCTAGACTCTGAAGATGGCCAGGAATTAGAAAGGCGCCCGATGCATCGCCGGTTCAACAGTTTGCCGGCGAAGCAATTCGCACCGTCGACCCTTGATCGACAAACTGAAGCAACTAAACGGCTCCCGATGTGCCACTAGCGCGGCCGAGCCGCGACCGAAAGTCAGAATGTCTCGCGCAAAGGCGCAAAGGCCGCCAAGGAAAACAGTCAATTCGAAGCACGAAATCCGAAATAATATCAAATGACAAAAAACCAATGTTCCAAACAAATTCGTTTCGGACTTGAGTTTTGGATTTTACATATGTCGAATTTTGAAATTGTTTCGGATTTTCGATATTCGAATTTCGAATTTAGACAAGATTGAGCCGAGTAAATCTCCATTTCCCGGAGTTTTGGGCCGTCTGAAAGTTTGCGTTAAAGAGCAGAGAGTTGAGCCCTCGAAGGATCCTTGTCGATGTTTGAAGACTTAGTCTCCGCGATCTTCTTGCATCGCGACTAGTGCCCGCAAAACTTTCTCCGGAGTGATCGGCAAATCGCGAATGCGCACGCCGACGGCATCGTGAATTGCGTTGGCGATGGCGGGCGCCACCGTTAACGCGCCGGTCTCGCCTGCTCCCTTCGCGCCGAACGGCCCGTCGTCGTGTGGCACTTGAACGACGATCGGTCGAACCGCCTCCGGCATATCCTTGATCGAAGCGACTTGGTAGTCGAGCAGCGAGCCGTTGATAAGTTGGCCCTCGTCAAAAATCATCTCCTCGAACATCGTCAGCCCTAAATGCATCACTGCGGCACCAAGCAGTTGCTGCTCGCAGTGGCGCGGATTGATCGCCGTGCCGGTATCGCCGACGCTGAAGAGTTGTAGAACTTTCACCCGACCCGTTTCGGTATCGACCTCGACTTCAGCAGCAGTGGCCGACGGAAACCAATACTCGGTGCATTTTTCCGACTGGCCGGTTTCCGGATCCATATGAGCGGCTGTGGGCTGACAAACGGCTTCCGCCGCAAGCGTGGTGCCGAGGCTGCCGAACTTCGCCAGGAAGATCTCACCGATCGCCATGCCGCGCTCTTCCATGCCGCGCACAATGATTCTCCCATTGCGCGCGATCAAATCACACGGGTCGACTTCCAGTTTCGAGGCAACGACCTCGCAGAGTTCCGTTTTGATCTTTGCCGCAGCCATGCGCACGGCGTTGCCCATGTGGTACGTCGAACGGCTTCCCGCGGTGATCGTGTCGTACGGGGTAACGTCGGTATCGGGCTGAACGATGTGGACGCCGTCCGCGGCTATGCCCAACTCCTCCGCCACGATCTGGCCCATCGTCGTCTCCGACCCCTGTCCCATTTCCACGGTGCTGCTTAGCACATTGGCCGTGCCGTCGGCATTGAGGATGACGATGGCGCCGGAAATCGACGGCGTCAGCACCGCCTTTACACCCGCGGCGATGCCTTTGCCGCGGCGCTTGGTTCCGGTTTGCGCGGGCTTCGGCTTCGACCATTCGATCGCCTGCGCCGCATGGCGAATCGCTTCTTTGACTCCGAACGATCGCACGACTGTGCCAGTGGCAAAGCGCTCGCCTTCGTCTAAGGCCGGCTTCAAACGAAACTCGACCGGGTCGGCGCCAAGAGCGCGCGCGATCATGTCCGTCTGTGAGTCGTAGGCCCAAATGACTTGCGGCACGCCGAAACCGCGGAACGCGCCTGCCGGCACTTTGTTCGTGTACACGCAGTAGGAATCGATCCACACGTTGGGAATACGATACGGTCCCGCTGAAGTGTAGCCCGACTTATGTCCGATGCGCGGGCCGATTTCCGCGTAGGCGCCGGTGTCCCAATAGACCTCGCACTTACGCGCGGTGATCGCGCCGTCTTTGACGGCGGTTCCAATCTTAGTAACGACTTTGTGTTTGGTGATCGTCAAAAACTCTTCTTCGCGCGTGAGCGCGTAACGAACCGGCTTTTTCGTGATTAGCGCGAGAACGGTTACCAGCGGCTCCAGCTTGGCGTAAAGCTTGGCGCCATAACCACCGCCGAGGTACGGGACGCGCACGCGAATCCGGTTCATGGGAATGCCGAAAGTCGCGGAAAGCTCCGTGCGCACGTACGACGGCGACTGACTCGCGGTCCAGACATTGATCCGCTCGTGCTCGTCCACGTAAACCAAGGTCACATGCGGCTCCATCGGCATATGCTGCGCCGGCGGCGAGCTGAACCAGTCTTCGAAAACCCTGTCGGCTTCGGCGAAGGCTTTCTCGACGTCGCCGGTGCGAAGTTTGAAGTGGTAACAGACATTCGACTGTTGCCCCGCTTTAACATGGGCAAGATCGGCGAAAGCCTTGGCCGGCCGATGCTGCTCATGCACAAGAGGAGCTCCAGCTTTCGCCGCTTCAAGGACGTCATGCACAGCCGGCAGCGGTTCGTAATCGACCTCGACAAGCTGAACCGCGTCTTCCGCGGTGCGTCGATCAACCGCCGCCACTGCGACGACGGAATCACCGATGTAACAAGCCCTCTCCACGGCGAGAATCGGCTGATCGCGAAACGCCGGGCCGAAATGCGGATCAACCCCGGGCATCTTGGCGATCTCAGCACCGGTCAGTACGACTGCGACACCTTCAAGCGCCTCGGCCTTAGATTTCTCGATGCGAGTAATCCGCGCATGCGCATATGGACTTCGCAACACGGCAACATGGAGCATTCCCGGCATCTCGATGTTGCCGACATGCAGCGCCCGCCCGGTTACTTTTGAGTTGGCGTCCGTCCGATAAACCGATTGCCCTACCACCGAGTAATTCGCCATCATGACCTCGTCCGTTTGGTTCGCTTTCTCATACCGTGTTTTCTTTGGTTTGGAAAGAATTGGCGGAAGCGTGCCGCTTTAAGATGATAAAGACGTGAACGTCTGGTGAATCCCTAGAGGGAACCGAAAAGGTTTCCAACCCTTCGAGCGTATTGTGATTGAGGTCGTGTCTGATTTCCACAAGGCAAGAATCTGTAAACGGTTCTGTCGATTAGTTTTACATTCCATTTTTCCGGCCTCCCATAGCATCTCCGAGTTTAAAAAGTTATTTGCTGATGATTTACTTACAAACACCGCATGCTGATAACCGGTACCTGGGTTCTTTCGGACGTAGTGGACCCTATTCCCGTCTTCTCGTATCAAATCGACCGAAGACAGATCGATGCGATCCGTCCACAGGTACCAATCATATTCTTGCGGTTGGCGCTCACATGGCGAAAGCCTTGCAGAAGAACTGGACGGCTTCCTTCCGCGACTGCTCGGCGATCCGGCTGTCGGGGTAGAAGCGGATATTCCCGCCCTGGCCTCTGTTGGCGGCCGGGTCGTGGAACGTCGTGGCGCGTGAAGCGTCCCACCCGTGATACCCGTCTGGATAGACTATCAGCGAGACATGAGCACGCTGTTCGGGCGTTAAGCTGTCGACGAACTTCGGACACGTGTCAGGCTCCTCATAGTCGTCCTTGGCGCCGGCGAGGATCAGCACTGGAGCGCCCGTCATCCGATCGACGTCGGTTCGGTATCTCGAGAGGAAGGAATAGCAGACCGGGTAGAACGGAACGTGGGCGGCGTACCTGGCTCGTCCCGCCGTCCACTGCTCGGTGAGCCATGCCGATGTGGTGAGGAGCGATAGGGCACCACCCCACGAGAACCCCATGATTCCGATTTTCGCCGGATCGATCGTTGGGTGGCCGGTCAGGTAGAGGAGTGCGCCGTAGGCGTCGGGCAGCGTTTCGGACATCCGGCGGGGGCGACCGCTCGGACCACCCCTAAGGCCTCGGGGCGCCCACATGTCGATCTCGAGAGTGGCAATCCCGGCTGCGTTGAGTGCGGCCGCGTGGTAGGCACCGCGCCCATCGACACCGCCACTGCCGTGAACGATGACGACAGCCGGCACCCGCCCGGTGCGCTTCTCGGGCAGCCTCAAGGTGGCGGGAATGGTGAGTGGCTCCGAACCCGGGGTGCGATAGGAAACCGCCATGCCGCCGGTCGCACAGCCCGAAACGAGCACCAAGGCGACCACCACGACGAGCCAGCAAAACTTTAGTTTCCCGCTCATCTTCTTTACTGTAACCGATAATAACTAGACTTGCGGAAATACTTCCTTCGCCATCCATTCCATGCGTTCCAACGTTTCGGAGGTGGTTGGCTGGCGCACATCGAAGATCATCGTGTCGACGCCGACGGCGCGATAGTCGCGGATGTCCGAGGCAACTTCTTCAGCGCTACCGATAAAGCGGCGGCGTTTCCCTGGCGTGATTTGTTTTTCGCGATCGAAGAGCGAGCCTTTCAGCGCGACGCGGATGTTTTTAGGATCACGTCCCGCCTTTTCCGCATATTCGCGCAACATCGACATGTCCCGGGCGATGTCTTCGGGCTCGAGCGGAATCGTCGGCACGCCGCCGATCGGATGCCAGCCGTCGCCGAGACGGGCGGCACGGCGGATCGCTTGCTTGCTGTGGCCGCCGATCCAGATGGGAATCGTCGGCTTCTGTAGCGGCTTGGGGAGAAAGAGGATGTTGGAGAAACTGCAATACTTGCCGCTGAAGCTCGGATTATCGCTGGTCCATAGTTCTCTGAACGCGGCGATGTACTCGTCGGTGACTTTGCCGCGCTCTTCGAAGGGCTCGGTGCGAATGGTTTCGAATTCTTCTTTCATCCATCCGACCCCGGCGCCGACGATCACCCGCCCACCGGACAAAACGTCGAGGCTCGCGAGCATCTTCGCTGTAACGATCGGGTTACGATAAGGCAGAATCATGACGCTCGTGATGAAGCGAATCCGTTTGGTGGTGCCAGCGAGAAATGCCATGGTCATGAGCGTTTCGAGATGATAACCCGTGCTGGGATATTTGCCGTCAACTGTATAAGGATACGGAACCGAGATATTCTTGGGCACGATGACGTGGTCGGCGACCGTCAGACAATAAAAACCCAATGCCTCGGCTTGTTGTGCGAAGCAAACCAGATCCTCTGCCGTAACGGTTGCCGATGATGCCGGTAAATGCAGTCCGAAATCCATCGTCATTCATCCAGTCTGTACTTCCCGAGAAACGACGATCTCACCACCAAGACACAACGGTCGGGAACGATTCCAATAGTGAACAACCCCGCAGCAACCTGCAGGGTTTCAAGAGGTCCTTGGATAACTTTTCCCCAGTTGTCACCCGCGGATGTTTTAATCGGGGGTCCAGCCCGAAATTCGCATGGATTCCCGCTAAAAGCATGCGGGAATGACGGACTCTATCAGAGCGACCAACTACTGAGCTAGGCGGTTGCCATCGATGCAGCGGGCTGGAGCGAGATTTTATCGCCGACACGTATTACGCCGTCACTTAGAATCGCCGCCTTGAGCCCACTGCGTCGCTCCAAAGTCTTAAAAATGCCGGGGACTTTTGAAACCTTTTCCAGATGGCCGCAAGGTTCGAACAGACGAATGCCGCGCATCAACACGCCGCCGATGACGAATTCGCGATGCAGCAATTCGACCAACGGCACGCCGCCGGTGACAATATTACGCCGCGTTTTGTCAGCGATCGATGCGACGCCCAGTTCCTTAGCCGCAAGCTCGAGTACCTCTTCTTCAATCAAGCTGACTGCCTTGTCCGGACGATTTGCCGCACTCCAAGACTCGCGGAAAAAGCGGTCTCCTTCTAGCCCGCGATCAGCGAATGCGTGCGCCTCGAGAACCGAAACCATCGCGCCGGAAGGATCAGGCGCGATGAATATCGAAACCACGCTACCGCTCCATGTTGAAGCGCTTGGTTTGAAGCCACGCCAGAGTTCGGGCGGCGTTTCCCACGATAAAATTTCTTCGCTTTGCGACATATAACCCTCAAAACACGACCGGCCACTGATTCCTCAGTGGCCGGCGTGAAATTAATCTAACTCTGGCAGATCGACGCGGCACTTATCCGGCGGAGTCGGCAAAAAATCTCGTGTCTTCAATCGGCGTAACAGTTTTGTTCTCCGACGAGTTCGCGAGTAACGGCTTGCCATCCGGACGTACCCGCATCTCCGTGCCACCCTGGGCTTTGCCCTTGATGCCGGCGCCGACGCGGATCACGACCAAGTTTTCGCTGCCGGTATTGAGATAACGATAATAGGCGCCTTTGGGAATCATCACGCCCTGATGCTTTTCGACCTTGATCTCGTTGCCGTTTTCATCGAAGACGCTCATTTGCCCTTCGAGCACGATGAACGAATGGTCTTCATCGAGATGACAGTGAATCTCGTTCTCGCCGCCCTCATAGTTGATCTTGGTGTGAATCCACATGTTTTCGGTTTCCGCGACCAACTGCGTGATCCGGCCTTGCTTCATGTAGGGAGTCCGAAGCGAAAACTTTTGTGTCTTGGGTTTTTCCGTAGGTTCTAATTTTCTTGCCGCTTGCATGGGAGCTCCTTTCGAGTTGGTTTATTTAATTATTGTTGATGCCGTCCAGCTTGAGATCGTAGAGCTTGATGACGTTAGTGCGGACGACTTTGCTAAGGATATCTTTGGGCAAATGGCCTAACTCTCTCGCGATCACGTCCCGCGAATGCGGCCATGTCGACGCCGCATGAGGATAGTCATTGGACCACATGAAGGTGTCCTGTCCGAAGTCTTCCATCAGGCGGCCGCCAGCCGGATCGCTGAAAAAAGTTGCGTATAGCTGCTCTCTAACATAATCGCCGGGCAACTTTTTCATATACGGCAGCGGCGCTCTGGGGCTGTGGCGGACGTAATACTTGTCCCATTCATGAACGAAGAAAGGAATCCAACCTACCTCGTTCTCAACGTAGACAAATTTCAATTTTGGAAACCTTTCCATAACCCCACTGAACACCAGGTCGAACAAAGTATTGGCGGCGTCGGCAAGCTTCTGATTGACGGTCATCCTGTAGACGTCGAGCCCTTTGCGCTCGAAGCGGCTGTAGTTGAATCCTGTCAGGATATGCAGGTTCGGCGGCATGTTGAGCGCTTGTGATGCTTCCCAGAACGGATCGTAATAGTCGCTGGTAAAGGACAAGTGCTCGGGCGGAACCTGCCAGATCAAAGAGCCGACTAATCCGGCTTTCTTGCAACGCTCGAGCTCTTTGATGGCGTTCTTGATGTTGTAAAGCGAGATCATTGGGATACCGACCAATCGACCCGGCGCGACTTTGCAGTAATCGATCAGCCAGTCGTTGGCGATCTGAAAGCAAGCTTCCTGGACATCGGCGTCTTCCAGCGCGAATAGTCGAAGACCAAACGTCGGGTACAATACCTCCGCGCTGACTCCATCCACTTCCATCTCTCCTAGTCGCGCTCTCGGGTCCCAGCCGCCGGGCTTTTCTCCCGGAGCATTGCGCCCCGGAAATTTGGGGTATTTGGCCAGGAGACTCGGTGTCAGGTTCTTTGTCCACAGATCCGCCGGCTCCATGATATGTGAATCCGCCGAGACGATTTTTTGATCGGCTAAAACTTCTTCCGCAGTGGGCTTAGCAGCCGCAATACTCATAGATGAGTCCTCCTGTGAGAGTACTTATTATCAGAGATTTATTCCTTTTTCGGCGCTTTGTCCAGCCAACGACGGCGGCCGGCGCGAATTGGACATTGCCACGAGCATAAGTTAAACCAATTCGTGGAATGAGTACTAAAACGAAACGATTTTGGTTTTGGTTCGGGATTTCATTGGCAACTCCTGCGATGCTTTTAGCGGGGGAAGCCCAAAATGCCTTCAACGAAGGGGTAAAACTTTATAAAGCGGCCAAGTATAAAGAAGCTATTGCCGCGTATAACCGCGCCATCAAGGCTTCGGCCAAATCAGAGGAGGCTTACAACAACCGCGGCTTGGCCTATTTCAAATTGGGCCAAAACGATAATGCCGTCAAAGATTACGACGAAGCGTTGAAGCTCAATCCCAAGCTGACCGATGCGCGCTTTAACCGGGGAAACGCTTATTACCAACAAAAGCAATACGACCGCGCGATCAAAGACTACGATGAAGTTATTGCGCAAAATCCCAAGACGCCCAAGGGTTTTCGCCAACGCGGGCTCGCATTCCTGAGTCTCAACCAGTTTGATAAAGCGATACAAGATTTTACCCAGGCCCAGAAACTGGATCCAAAGGACGCGGAAATTTATTACCATCGCGGCCTCGCCTACCGGCGCCTCGGCAAAAACGATCAAGCCGTCCAAGACTATTCCGAAGCGCTCAAGCTCGACCCGAAGAACGCCGAGACCTATAACAACCGCGCCAACGCTTACTCTCTACTCGGAAAGTACGACGACGCCGTCAAGGATTACGATGAAGCGATCAAGCTCAATGCCAAGAACGCCAACATTTACGCAAATCGCGGCGTCATCAGAGCGCGCCAAGGTAAACACGACGACGCGCAAAGAGATTTCCAGAAGGCTGTCGAATTAGATCCCAGCCTGAAAGCCAAGCTCGATCCGCTGATGGTCGAGCAAAAAGGCACTGGCAAGCAATAATGGCAATATGACACGATCCTGCTCATTCACCACGAAGCGTATGAAGGCCGCCCCCACCTCCCTTCGACAGTGCTCAGGACATGTTTTCCTCCCCCGCGTTGCGGGGAAGGATGAAGGAGGGGGCTGGTTGTGTGTGAGCCGTGTTGGGCTGTTATGCGCTCTCCTCTTCTGCGCCGCTGCGCCGCCGGTCTGGGCCGGCCAGGCGGACGATCCGCTCAAGGCGGCGCTCGAACTGCACGATTCCGGCAAAGTAAAAGAAGCGATTCAGGAATACGACAAAGTCATCAAGGCCCAGCCGAAACTCGCCGAAGCCTACTTCAACCGGGGCAACGCCTACTATGACCTTGGACAGCATCAGCAAGCGATTAAAGACTTTGGCCAAGTGATACGTCTGAATCCGAAGGACGCCGAGGCTTACTACAATCGCGGCAATGCTTACCGCCGGCTCAAGCAGGACCCGGCGGCGCTCAACGACTACAGCGCGGCAATCAAATTAAACCCGGATGACGCGCGAAGTTATACCAACCGCGGCAGCATTCATTTCGATGCGCGGCGCTACGAGGCGGCGGCGAAGGATTTTAGCGAAGCGATCAGGATCGAGCCTAAGGACGCGCAAAATTATTACAATCGTGGTAACAGCTACCTGGCATTGGACAAGAAACAAGATGCCATCGCAGATTACGATGCCGCTCTCAGTCGAGATCCCGCGCTCGCGGAGGCCTACTATAATCGCGGTATCGCCTACACCGACTCAGCTAACTACGACAGCGCGATTCGCGACTTCGACGAGGTCATTCGCTTGAACTCGAAATCGGCCGAAGCGTTCTACAACCGCGGCCTGGCGAAAATGAAGATCAGCAAGTACGAAGAGGCCATCGAAGATTACAGCGAAGCGATGCGACTCAATCCAAAGGACCCAGAAGCGTCGTTTAATCGCGGTCTGGCTCATCTCAGAATCGATAAATACGATTACGCTGCGCGAGATTTTAGTGAAGTGATTACTATGCAACCGAAGAATGCCGACGCCTATGTTTATCGGGGTATCATTCGCACCTACCAGAACAAAGAAAAAGATGCGGACGCGGACTTCCAAAAAGCATTTCAGCTGAACCCCGCTCTCAAGAAAAAACTTCAGCCGATCATCGATGAAGCCAAGGCCAAGGCCAAACCGCAGGCCAAATGATCATTTGATTTGCCGCACTGACGCGGCGAGTCCGATAACGATTCTGCTGAAAAACCGTAGGAATGCTTCCACTAGGCTCACCATAAACGGAAAATCTCCAATGATTTGCACCGCTCTTCCGTTCGTTCCTTCGTCAAGCTCAGGACTGGCTCTGAGGCTCTCGAAGGATGAACGGCTGGATTTTAAGCAGAATCGATGACCGCGCCGGACCCTATTGCAATCGTTGGCTGCATGCGACATTCAGTTTAATGGGCGCCAATTCACCACGATTGAAAATGTAAAATATGGGCGAAACTCGCGTAGATCTGCTGCATCTTCTGGAAGACTTGCGGGACGCTTACCCCGGCTCTCTCGAAGAGACCATGCTCACCGAGATCATGGCCAATGCGCTCGATTCCGGCGCTTCCTTGATTGCCTTTGAATCCAACCCCGCACAATACACATTGACGGTGGTCGATAACGGCTCGGGAATGCAGCGGCGCGAGCTGGCGCGTTTTCACGATATCGCGGCCAGCACAAAGATCCGCGGTCAAGGCATCGGTTTCGCCGGTGTCGGCATCAAGCTCGGGCTTCTCGTCTGTGAAGAAGTGCTGACGGAAACCCGCCGCGGCAAGAGTCACGTGGCGACTTCCTGGCATATGGCTTCGCGGCATCGGGCGCCATGGAAGTGGGTTCCTGTTCCTGAGTTGATCGCCGAGCGCGGAACGGCGGTGCGCCTCAAGCTCCGTAATCCGTTATCACCTTTGCTCGACGCGGGCTTTCTCGAGGGAACGCTGCGCCGCCACTTTCAACCCTTGCTCGACCCCGCCTTCGATGATTTTCTCGCGGCGCACTACCCCAAAGGAATCGCCATTCAAGTCAATGGCCGTCGCTTGGAAAGGCAGCGTTCGCTCGCACCGCTTCAGGCGTCATTGGAGATTCGTTTGCTGCGTAAACGAAAACCTTCCGCTCTAGGTTATCTGGTGCGCGAAGATGCCGCCCTGGCTGAAGACCAGCGCGCCCTGGCGATCAGCACCTTTGGCAAGGTGATCCGGCGCGGCTGGGATTGGCTTGGAATGACCCCGACGGCGCCGGAACGGATCGGCGGCTTGATCGAGGTGCCGGAGCTGGCGGCTTGCTTGACTTTGAATAAGGGAGATTTCATCCGCACCGGTTCGCGTGGCGCGACCTATCTCGCATTTCGAAAGGCGATTCAGGAAGCGGTCGCCCGACAGCTCGCTGAGTGGGGCGACGCGCAACCATCGAGTGAGCAGGCGCCACCGCGCGAGGTGCGGCCTTTGCAGCGAGATCTGGCTCATTTGCTGGAAGATCTCGCCATCGACTTTCCGCTGCTCACCAGTCTCGTTGAACAGCGCGCCGGCGGACAGAAGCGCCTGCCGCTCGGCGCCCGTGGAAATGGCGATGCGCGCAGCTTCATCGCCGCGTCCGTGACCGGACTGGCCGAGAGCGAGAAGAGTCACGGCGAAGTGACGACTTCGCTTGGCGAAGAAATAGCGACTGAAAACCCAACCGTGAACGAACCCGCGCCCGAACTGACCAAACCGGAGCACGGCCTTCAGCTGCCAGGCAATAGCGGTACTCGCCGGCCGGCACATTACGGTCTCGATATTCAATTCGAAGATCGTCCAGATGAAATGAATTTGGGACGCTTGATTGAGTCCACCGTCTGGGTCAACCGCGCTCACCCGGCTTATCACCGCGCCAATGCGTCGCGCTCCCTCGGTTATCACATCGCGCTCACGGTGGCGATGGCGCTGGCGCCGCTAGCGGTGGAGCCGATGAATCAGAACGCCTTCGTGCTCGCTTTTCTTTCCCGCTGGGGTGAAGCGATCGATAAGCCCGCCTCCCGGCGTCGCGTGAGGCGAAGCTAGTGTGGTGTCTCAGAAGTTCATTTAAAAACTCCAAACCATGGCACTGGTTCAAGCCCACACTCAAATCCCCCTCTATCCCCTGAAGGTGTGAAAAATTCGGGTAAGCATAGGGGTTGATTTTGCCGAGTTGAGATTTTTTGCGATGCACTACGTTACTCTATCACTCATGAAGGTTTTAGTCCGTCGATGAAAACCGCATGGCCCCTCTGTTGTGG
>WNFU01010700.1_pt1 | contig 15618 bp, 15 predicted proteins | sample 5400121 | NCBI WGS metagenome assembly WNFU01 (sample SAMN13153360, study PRJNA577476) | soil metagenome | isolation source: 100 cm soil or saprolite under grassland replicate 1 | place: USA:California | collected 2016-06-15
GGACAGCAAGCAGCATATTCGAATGTTCCTCGGCGAGGCCCTGGAAGAATTCGGCTTCATCACCTGCGAGTGCGCACAGGTCGGCGAGATTGACGCGGTGCTCGATAGCCATCTGCCCGACCTCATCGTCCTCGGATTCTCAGCGGGCGGCGTCGAGGCCGGCCGGATGCTGAAGGGGCTCGCAGCCAAAGCATTCGACGGCAAAGTGCTGTTGCTCGGTCCTCGCGATTCGCGTGTCGTCGAGGCGGTCCGCCGATTGGGAGAGGAATTCGGCCTCGCGATGCTGCCGCCCCTCGCCACGCCTTTCGGCGCCGAGGGGCTGCGCGCCAGCATCGTCGCATTCCTGCCGGCCGAAGCGCCGCCGAGTCCGCCGGTCGACGCGGCCGAAGCGATGCGCGCGGGTTGGCTCGAGCTCTGGTACCAACCGAAAATCGGCGCGCGCACGCTCACGCTGCGCGAAGCCGAAGGCCTCATTCGTATTCGCCATCCAACCTGGGGGATTGTCCCCCCGGCTTATTTCATCCCGGACGACGGTGACCCCCACTTGCGCGCACTGTCGGAATTCGTCATTGGCCAGGCGATCGAGGACTGGCGCTATTTCGTAGAGCAGCATGCTCTCGTGGAGCTGGCAATCAATGTGCCGATCGCGTTTCTGAAGGACCCGCAAGCGGTCAACAATTTATGTCGGCAGATGCCAGACCACTCGGCCTTCCAAGGTCTGATCATCGAGATCAACGGCATCGATGTCATTGGCAATCTGGAGCTGCTGAAAGAGGTCGCAGGCCGGCTCCGGTTTCATAAGATCGCAATCTCGATCGACGATTTGGGGGCCGAGTGGCCGTCACTCGTCGGGCTGAATGACTTTCCATTCGTCGAGCTCAAAGTTGATCGGAAATTCATTGCCGGTTGCGCCGACGATCGGTTGAAACGCGCGGTGTGCCGGCAAATTCTCGACCTTGCGGATGGCTACGGTGCCCGCACCGTCGCCGAAGGCGTCGAAACCCGCGCGGATTTTATCGCGGTGAGTGAGATGGGGTTCGATCTGGTGCAGGGCTTTCTGTTTGCAAAGCCCATGGCGGCGAAGAAGTTCGCACGGACGATGCTGGGTCGCCCTGTGATTATTCCGTAGCTTTTCAACCCGGATTTTTTAAGGAGCGGTCCCCGGGCAGGTTTGGCTCTGCTTCTAGTCGTTTTCGGCTGCGCCGCCGAAGGCCTCGGTGCGATCTCTGCACCCCGTAGGGTGGCGGTGCAACGTAGACGCCTCCGTTCGCCCCATAGATCGGTGCTGGCGGCCGTATAGAGACCGCGGTGCACATATTGCCCCGTATGCGGTGACAGCGGGCGGAGCGTAGGTCCTACGCGAAGGCACCGGCATCTGGCGCTGTAAGACAAGGCACATGGTTGGACGGCGCGAGCGTGTTCGAGGCGCTGCCTGGCCTTTTCAAGCCCTGCAAACTCGGATCGGCAATCTCGTCGTGCTCATCACCACAGTGGCTGCGGCGTCGCTGCCGGCTGGCAGTCGCACTCGGGCACCCGCCCAGCAGCCTCAGCTCGCTCACCGAGCGACGGCCGTGCGCCTGCCTGACGGAAGCCGGCGCAAGACCACGGCTGTGCAAGGCATTCACCGATGGGAGCGCGGGGCAGGATGAGATGGTGCCACTTTGAGCCGGTGGACCATCAAGAACCCGGCACTCGAACAGTCACTCACTCAGAGCGGGTTCCAGGCGACGGTTCATCATGGAATGGAGGAGATCTTGATCTTGAGAGCCCATCCATTCTCTGATCTCGTCCATCGTTGCTGGCATCCGCCCGTGCGCTCGCTCAAACAGATCGAGTACGGCTTGCGCTTGTCTTTTGAGGCGGTATTTCTCCGCATCGCGACTAATGTCGTCGGTTTCTTCGTTCGGCATAGCATCACCCACCCTCGTTGGCCGCGAAGCCTGGCCAGCCGTGCAGAATCTCGCCCGGGCAATTAAATTTGCGTTAACCGGCATCTAATTTTGCCTTGATAAGCCCATCAGGGACAAGACGAACCGCGGTGGCAGCGTCCATTCGTGGGATTGCCAGGCGGCCGCGTGTGTGTCGGTCAGAATGATGCCGCCATACCATCGACTGGCGAGCGGACGCCCTGCGAGGCGATCCTCGTTAAATTAATGCAAATTCCACCAAATTGAAGCAGGTGACCGACGCCCCTTATTGCGTCGAGATCAGACCCCTGGTCGTCGCGACTATCCAACGGCTACCCCAACGCACGATTGAGTCGACCCTCCCCACGCCCGGCACCGTGTCTCCGCGCGTTGCCTTCCAAGTGCCGTCGGGCCCTTCCAAGACGACCATGCCACCAACAACCTCACGGACCGTCCAGCCCTCAATAGTAGTCGGCCTCGTCTCCGGCGTCGGTATAGGTCTGGGCAAGATCTTGGCCCGGTGCTGGACGACCACTGCGGCGGGTCCCGGTGATGTGGTATTCTGCTGTGCCACTGACGAGACTGTATTGGTGGATGCGCTATCTAGTTGAGCAGAGCCTTGCGATGACTCGTGGCCACGACCAAGTCTGGTTGCGGTGGGCGTGGCGACCTTTCGGGTGTTCGGGGCGCCCGGGGCAGCCTGCCGAGCCGTGTCAGGAGTGCTGCAGATGGTCTCATTATCAGAACGAAGGATACCAGCCGAAGAGGTGAGTTTCGGCTTGACCGGCGTCGAGGCCGGATTGGGGCCGAGAAAGCGATACGAATTCGATCCGCCGATCCATCCAAGGCCAAGTGCCACTAATAGCGCGGCCGTGGTAAGGGCGGCGCGGAGTCGTTGGGCACCAAAAGGCGCGGTCGAGATCAAGACTTCGTCCCGATTACCGATCCTGATCTCGTGATCCCATGCAGATGCTGCTTCGGGTACAGTAATCCCGATCTGATCGATCGGAAGGAATTGGGGTCCTGGTCCTTGGTCTGAACCCCGCATTACTTGAGCGGCGTTTATGGAAGGTTGGGAGTGCTCCTGTAACTCGACGGGAGCTTGAATAGCTTCGAACTTCGGTTGTGTGACTGACCAAAAATCTGCGTGCTTCGGGTCCTCACCGACCTTGGTGACGGCTACTACTTCAATGGAGGTAATCTGCTCAGGAGGCCTCTGCCACTCGTCATTCATGATCCGATCCTCTGCGTGACCCATCGTCTTGGATCAGCTGGAATGATCGAGCCCAGAACTAAACGGACGCTTAAAGGGTGAGCCCTTAGCGAACCAAGGATCAGTGTGGAACTGCGTCTGCGGCCCTCGTGCAGGTTTGCCGGCGGCGCCACAATCGCTTGTGTATCGCGCTCGTCGCCTGTGAAAACATGTTACAAGGAGTGAGCCGTATGCTCGGGGAGCGATTCAGCGGCTTGTACGTGGCGCCCGGAGATCCCGTGCCGGACAGCGACCGGGCGCGACATCGCGTCGGCGCATTGCTGGGCGAGACCGTGTTCGCCGATCACGGCGAGCGGCTTGCCGCCCAGCTCGGCCGCGAGCTCGGCGTTCCGGTGCCCGGCGACGGCCGCTATTCGTCGCACTGGCATTCGTTCCTTCGCGAGTGCCGTACGGCCGATTTTCTCGACATCGTCACCGTGATCTATCGCTATCTATTCTGGCATGTCGGTGACGCGACCGCGAACTGGTGGCGCGACGTGGTGCGGCAGATCTTCGCCGAGGAGAACCTGGCCTACCAGATCGACGACGTCGGCGGCGTGCATCCGCGGGTCGATCGCGAGTTTCAACGCAACCTCGCTTCCGCGGTCGCCGCACTGCAATCGCACCGCTATCAAAACGTCCGCGAGCTCCTTGAAAGCGCGGCGAGCAACCTCGCCGCCGAGCCGCCGAATTACAAGCAGGCCTGGCGGGCGATGTTGTCGGCGGTGGAAGCGCTGTTCGGGCTCATGTTCCCGTATGTCCGGTTAAGCGCCGACGAGATCGAACACCGCCTGCGGCCGGTCGTCGAGCGCGCCTATCAGGGCGACGCCACCGCGCAGAGCGCAGCGCAACGGATGTTGGCCGGTTTTCGCGAATGGGTTGCGGCGTCTCGCGCCTATCGCCACGAGCCGGGCGCCGCCGAGCCCGCTCAGCCGCCGGCGGACGTTGCGATCCTGGCGATCAGCATCGGCGCATCCTGGCTGCGCTGGTTGGCGGGCCTGGATGAGGACCGACCAACATGAGTTCCGGCCCAAGGACAGCCCGAGCGAGTTGCCGGCCGCGCTCCATCCGGCGCCGCATTCAGCGCCCGCAACCGATGCCCACAACAGAGCCATCCCGTCGTGCGAATCTGCGAATCAGAGAGAGCGTGGGAAGGAAATCCCCCGGGCCGCGCACGTCGAGCGGGCTCCTGCGGAAGTCCGTTCGCGGTGGCAATGCGGACATTGAACGGACAGCGGCGAAGGACCGAGTTTGACCGCCGCTGCCAGGTTTAGCCGGGATTGCTATCGAAGTTTAAAGCCGTAGCGTCGGTCATCATGGGCTTCCGGATCGGCTTCGAACGCTTCCTCGAATGCTTCTTCGACCATCAATTCCATTTCGAGACGGCGAAATACCCAATCGCCATCTATTTGTTCCAGCACATAGGTTCGGCGGCCGGGGCGGTGGGGTAGAGTTTTGATCCATGCGCCCAGCTTGGCGACAGCTTCGCCTGGTGTACCCATGGGCAGCCTCCGGTTCGACTTTTCCGACATGGATGCCGGTGATCTCGATGATCAGAAGGCGGAGTGGTGTGGCCTCTGCCGACGACTGCTTGCGGGCGGCCGTAGGGCCCGCACAGAACGACAAGCACCCCTTGATTCGGACTACGCTTTGGCGTGAACAAGTCTCCGATTTCCATCGGGAACGTCCTGCGGTCTTGATGGCAGGCCAAGCATTTGTTTTGCTGCTTTTAGGTAGAAAAGACGTTTCAGCAGACGGTCAATCCTTGCCTCAAGGCGAGCCTCCAACTCAAGCTCCTTCATTAAGGCTTCCGGCGTGATTAGTTCGCGAAGGGCCGCCAGTGCCCAATTTACGGATTCCTCTAGCAAGTGCTCCTCGATATTCACACCGACCTTCTCCAAGATTGCTTTGGCGTGTCGGTTGACCTCGGTTAGGTGTACTGACATGTCTCGGCGGACTTCGTTTAACTTCTGCTGTACCTCTATTATTTGGAGGGTTCTTTCCGTTTCTTTCGCGGACGCGCGGAAGAGGTTTATGTCTACCTGAACCTCGCAAGTGTCTGGTCCGCCCAAAATAGGGCCCAATTGCTCGCGTGCCCTTGCAGCACGCGGGTAGATGCCGAGGCGGGACTTGCGCCACATGCACTTGGCAAGACTCAATACGACGTCGTGTTCGGTCGGACCCGACGGTGCAAATTCATCAATCAGGCTTTGATGGTGACGATCGAATTCGTCGGGATCTTCACCAGGAAGAACGGCAAGATTCGAATATCCACCGTGCTTCAAAGCATTGCGAGGTCGTGACACTTGGGGCATCGTTGCACCTTGAACAACGTCCCCGGAGTCGTACCCAACCCTCAAATAGCAGCACCAAAGTGCCTATTTCATGGCAACCTATCGAAACCAGGGCGGCCTGCCGCCAATCCTGCATCCTTGCATGGACGCTCTTTTAGGTTCAGGCGTGTGCTTCTCCAAAGCTTGCGGGCGACCTTGACCGGGTCGATGCCAGCTTCTTTCCACCATGTGGGCTCATTGCCTGAGCGATGAACCGCTCGGTGATGGCTTCGGCAAAGTGGTACGGTGAATTCGTCGCTCACCTTACGGCCGAGTGCCCGCGGCTGCATGAACCGAAGATGATGCGGATCAGAGGGCTTGCGCGCGCAGACGAGGCAGGCTTGCGTGGCGACGAAGCGGAGATGCTCTTTGTTGCGATAGCGACGCGGTGCGGCGATCGCTAGAGCGCTCTTGTCGATGCCTTTGGACTGGTCCGCGTTAGCGGCGACCGGGAGTGTTTCTTGAGCAGATGCAATGTCGGGGGCAGGCTCCTCGGATCCACAAGAGCCCGGAAGTTTGGACAGGACAAGTTCGAAAGCATCTTCCACCAGTTTGGCGTCGGCTCCTCGGCAACGAGGGCATCCGCGCGGCCTATCTCGCACCCTGATCGGGAATCCGTCTATTTTTTCGGCCTTGCTCGCGCGGCCTTTGCGTGCATGCCGGTTGCGCGTTGTCGCTTTTCCGGTGCCGCTAACAGTCCGGCAAAAATGGATTCAATCTGAAACTTGATATAGGCGTCGAGGTCGGCGAGCGCCCTCACCTCACGAGTGTGAAGCGCAATCATGTGGGCGATGAACATGACATCCAGCGCCGTAAGGCGCGCAGGAACCTTGCGAAATACTCCGGACTCTATCCCCCGATCAACGATTTTTTCAAAAAAGGTGACGACATCGGAGACAGTCGCGAGAACGTTGGAGCGCGGCTCGGCCGGCAAGAAGCCGACCTCTCGGTAGAGTAGTCTGATCGGGCGACGGAAGCGGTTGACGATCTGGCAATAGCTGGCAAACCCGATCTCCAATGACCGCTCGGGCGAATCCGGATCGAGATCGGTTTCCGACAGCTTGAGTGAAATGTTGTTCATCAAATCCTGGGCGACCAGATAGAGGATGTCCTCCTTCGAGGAGACGTACATGTACAGACTGGCCACGTTGAACGAGCACGCCCTGACGATGTCCCGGATCGATGTGTTGTGAAAGCCGCGCTCCAAAAACAGCTTGGTGGCAACGTCGATGAGCTCCATGCGGCGGTACGCGACCCGCTCAGGATTCTTGATCGTGGTTGGAATGTTTGGATTCTGAATTGCACGAAGGTTGAGCAGTGCCTTGCTGACTGCTTTCCGGGACATTGAGAAGCTCTCGTGAATGAACCGAGTTCGACCCGATCGCCGACGCTGGCGGTGAGAGTCTACAGGATGGTGGAAGGCAATCAGACTTGGGTTCGGACGGAAATAGAACACTATTCTAGCAAAAGCAACCGATGGGTGGAAAAGCCTCATTTGGAGGGGGGTGACACTTCGAGCCAGCTACGCCCGCCGCCGCACAGCGAACAGGGAATAATTTCGTTGTGGACTACGCGTCCGAGGGACTCCTCGCTGAGCTGGCCCCAGTCCGGGCAGGGAATCCCAATTGTTTCGGAGTTGCCGGAGTCGCCCATCATTGCAATCTCTCTAGGCCGAACTTCGCCGGCACCTAGCCCTCGGACGTCAACGCTTCCGCTCCGAGATAGGCTTCCACCACGCGCGGGTCGCGACGGACCGTATCAGCCTTGCCTTCCGCGATCACCTCGCCATAGTTGAGAACGATGATCCGATCCGCAAGGTCCGTCACCATCTGCATATCGTGTTCCACCCAGATCAATGTCAGTCCCAGCTCGTGCCGCATGCGCAGCAGGAAACGTGCAAAGTTTTCCTTTTCCTCGCGCATTAACCCGGTGGATGGCTCATCGAGGAGCAGTAGCTTGGGCTCCAGCGCAAGCGCGCGCGCTACGCCGACCAGCTTTTGAACGCCGTAGGGGAGCGTCGCGACGACGGCGTCGCGGTATCGGTAGAGCTCGAAAAAGTCGATGATCCCTTCGATGGTCCTGCGCTCGGCCGCCTCTTCTCGCCGTGCCCGTCCGAAATAGAGTGCGCCGGAGAATACCCCGGTGCGCATAAGCAGGTGACGCCCGACCAACAAATTCTCTGTCACGGTCATATGCGGGAACAGCTCGGCGTGTTGAAACGCACGTCCAATGCCGGCGAGCGCGATCTTATGAATTGGAATGGCGGTGAGGTCCTGCCCCTGAAAAAGAATGGCGCCAGCGGTTGGACGATAGACTCTGTTGATGCAATTTAGCAGTGCCGTCTTGCCGGCACCGTTTGGTCCGACAACAGCAAGCAGCTCTCCATCTTCCGCCGTGAAACGGACGCGGCTAAGCGCGACGAGACCGCCGAACTTGAGGGTGACGTCCCGGATTTCGAGAGGCACGTCAGCCCCACCATCGGCGCTTCCGCCGATACTGCTTTATATCGCGATAGCTTTTGGCGTCGTTCTGTCCTGCGCCGCCGAGATAGAACTCCTGCACGTCGCGATGCGATCTCAATTCCTGGGCCTTGCCGTAGAATACAACCCGTCCGCCCTCCATGACGTAGCCATAGTCGGCAACGGCAAGGGCGGCATTGGCGTTCTGCTCCACCAGTAGGATGGTCAACCCTAGCTCCTTATTGATGCGCTGAAGCTTGTCCATCAGGTCCTTGATGACAATCGGAGCAAGGCCGAGCGACAATTCGTCAATCAGCAGCAATGTCGGACGGCACAGCAGAGCCATGCCGATCGCCAGCATCTGCTTCTCGCCTCCGCTGAGATAGCCCGCAAGTTGGGCGCGCCGCTCCTCCAGGCGCGGGAAATATCGCAAAACCATGTCGAGAGTGATCGGGCCGCCCTCGCGAGCCGCGAACTCGAGGTTTTCGCCGACGCCTAGTGTGCCGAAAACCTTATCACGTTCCGGAATGACGATGATCCCAGACCGGGCGAGCTGGTGCGGTAGCTGGCCATTGATGCGACGTTCCTGGAACCTGATCTCTCCGTCGGTAATCTCCGCGTCTTCCGATGGCAGAAATCCCGAGATCGCCCTGAGCGTGGTGGTCTTGCCCGCGCCGTTGGTGCCGACTAGGGCGACGATCGATCCCGCCGGCACTTCGAGCGACACCCCTTGGATGGCGGTCGCGACCCGGTGATAAACCACCTCGAGTTGCCGGACTTCGAGCAGGTTCCCAACGCTCATGCGGTCACCGTCGAATGCCGTCGAGCGGCCGGTAACGGAACGGCCAGCGATCGAAATAGGTTTCGATGCGGTGCCAAATTTCGGCGAGGCCTTTCGGCTCGAAGAGAAGGAAGAGGATAATACAAACCCCGACGGCGCCGACCTGCACACCGAATATTGTCGACCCGAACCGCCAGTTCCGGGGCACGTAGGCGAACAAATTGTCGATGCCGTAGGGAAGAAGCGTGATGAAGATCGCGCCCAGCAAGCATCCCAAAACCGACCCCATTCCGCCGACGATAATCATTGCGACGTAGATGATCGCGAGATCCAACGTGTATTTCTCCACGGTCACCACGTTGCTGTAATAGGCAAGCAGGCTCCCGGAAATCGATGCCAACGTCGAACTCGTCATGAACGCCAACAGCTTGTACCGCGCGAGATTGATGCCGAGAGCCTCAGCGGCAATGTCGCGATCGCGGATCGCCATCCAGGCGCGTCCGGGGCGTGTCCGGCTGAGGTTCACGCACATGATCGTGACAGCGGCCAGGAATGCGAGCAGGAAATAGTACCAGGCGAAATCGCCGCGCAGAACGAACGGTCCGATGACGGGGTCCGCAATGGTGATGCCCGCGCTCGCGCTGGCGGCAAACTTGGCCTGATAGCTCGTTGCCAGAAAGATGATGGCGTAGTGCATCGCCAGCGTGCTGATGGCGAGATAGACGCCGCGAAAGCGGAGCGACGGCAGGCCGACCAGAAAACCAAGCATCGCGCCCGCGATCGCCGTTGCTGGCACAACGAGAAGGAAGGGCGCACTAACGTGAACGGTCAGGATCACCGTAGTGAACGCGCCGACGGCCAGAAATGCGGCGTGCCCAAGCGATATCTGGCCGCAGAATCCGGTCAGGATTGTCAGGCCAAGGGCGCCAATCCCAGCCAGAAAGCACAAGTTCATTAAATGCAGGAAGAAGTTCGATGAACCCATGGGCAGAACGACTGCTGCGAGCAGAATCAGCGCGACCAGCAGCCTTTGATAGGGACGCCGCAGGACTTCGTTGGACTCCAGATAATTGGTCCGAAGATTGTAACCTGCGCGTGCCATGTGAAGGTTACACCCGGTCCAGCTCTTCCATCGTGCCGAACAGACCCCACGGCCGAACGATCATCACCAAGAGCAGGATCATGAACGGCACCGCCTCGCTCAGAATGGGATCGATCAGGCGCACCGTGAGATACTGGGCGAATGCCACGATCAACGCGCCGGCCACCGCGCCTCGCAGACTGTCGAGCCCGCCCACCAGTGCGGCGGTCAGGCCGGCGAGACCGATCGTCACGCTCTCGGTGCTGAGAAAAGCGCGGCCAGCTGACTTGCGAGCAACGGATTTTCTGCCGTGCCGCGAAATTGCACGCCTAGTCGCGTATAGCGAAAAAACAGGTAGAGACCGGTGAAAAATGCAAATGTCAGCAAGACACCTGCAATATCCATGTAGGACAACGTTGCGCCGCCTGCTAGCCTGATTGCCGGCGCCACGCCGACGTCGATCGTCACGCGTTCGGCCCGCCATATCACGATGATCGCCGATTTGAGGACGATCGCGATGCCTACCGTCACAAGAATAGCCACGTAAAATGGTTCACCCACCAGTCTGCGCATCATAACCATGTAAATGAAGATCCCCATGATCACGGAAAAAGCGATTGCGCCGAGGATTGCGACCCAAAGCGAGTCGTTGATCATCAAACCGGAACTGTAAAACACATAGCCGCCGACGATTGCGAGCTCGCCGTGGGCGAAATTCACCACGCGCCCGGCCTTGTAGAGGATGACAATTCCCGCTGCGAGCAGGGCATAAGTGCAGGTGAGGATTATGACCGTTGCAGCGAATTCCATGGTCCCCGTCTTTCGGAGATATGGCGGAGGGGCGCGCACCCCTCCGCTTCGAGATCACTGCAAGGGGAAGTTCAGCTTGCCTTTTTTCAGCCAATCACTCTTCGGCTCCATCCGCTTGTCCTTTTCATTCCAGGCATAAAGCCGCCAATAGCTCGGGCCGTATCCGTCGCCGGCCGACATCTCGATCGGGCCTCCGGACAATCCCGCGATATCTACCTTCAGGGTCTTGATGGTCTGATCAAGCTTTTCACGGCTGCAGGGCCAGCCACAGGCCTTGAGCGCAGCCTCGGTGAACTTGCCAAGCGCCCAGCCGGTCACATGCATGCTCGAGAACGGCTTGGACGTCCCGTACTTCTTCTGCGCCGCCGCAACCTCGGCAACCGCTGGATTGCTGTCGAACGCCGAGCTGTAGCGAGTGACGTAGAAGATGTTGTCGCCGGTACCCGCGCGCTGGGCGGCTTGCCGGATCGTGTCTTCGTTCACGCCGTAGGACGCCACCACATACGGCCCGGTGTAGCCGGAACGACGCAGCGCCGGTATGACGCCCAGATTCTGGCCGGATCCGTAATGACCGACCACAACGTCGGGCCTCTTTTCGACAGCAGCCTGTGCGAACGGCGTGAAGTCGGTCGTGGTCACGGGAAAGATCACCTCTTCCCAGGTGTAGCCCATTTTCTCCACGGTGCGCTTGTTGTGGTTGAGCGCGGCGCGGCCGCCGACGCTGTCGATGGTCATGCCGACGACCTTGCCGTTCGGCTTGACGTTCTTCATCAGCTCACCGATCGCTTCGCCGGCCACCTCGAATACAACGCCCGTGCTGTAGGAAAACGGCTTGGCGGGCGGCAGCGCGTCCAGGATCCCGCTGAAGGCGGTGACGACCGGAACGCCAGCTTTTCGCATCTCGGCGTAGACCGGGCCCTGCGTGCTCGAAAGGCTGAGCCCGAATATGCCGATCACCTGGTCGCGCTCGGCCTGCTTCTTGGCGTGTGCGACCGCGCGATCTGCCTTGAGGCCATCGTCGTCGATGACGACTTCGACTTTCTTGCCGCCGATGCCGCCGCGGTCGTTGAGCGCCTTTATGAAGAGGTCGAAGCCCTCCCATGTCGGCGTGTATGAATCCGCGAGCGGACCCGACAGGTCGGTGATGTATCCGATGACGTAGGCGTTCTGCGAAAGGGCCGATCCGGACGATGCGGCCGTCAGCAACATCGCGCCGCATAGAGCTGAGCGCAATCTCTGTGGCATTTGCTTCCTCCCTTGATGGTCAGCTGAACGCGAGTTTGCGCTGACCGCTTTTCGGCGTTTGCGTATCAATCCGGGGCTCTTTGTCGTCCCGGTACATATCTTCGACCAGTTCCTGGAACAGCGTGTACATGTGGCGCCGCTTGACCTTGCGGGTTGGCGTCGTGTCGCCCTGTTCGGGGTCAAGCTCCTTCGGGATGATACGGAAACGCTTGACCTGCTCGACCTGGGCGAGCTGATCGTTGGCGTGCTCGATCTCGCGCCCGATAAGCTCGATGACGCGGGCGTGCTGCGCGAGCGAGGTAAAGCTCGTGTAGATGACGCCATGCTGCCGCGCCCAGTCGGCGACCGTGTCGAAGTCGATCTCGATCAGCGCGCTCGGGAATTTCCGCCCGTCCGCGAACAGGACGGCTTCGCTGATGTAGGAACTCGACTTGAGCAGGTTTTCGATCTCGCTTGGCGCGATATTCTTCCCGCCGGCCGTGACCATGATGTCCTTCTTGCGGTCGACGATACGGAAGTGGCCGTTGGGCATCCGCTCGGCCACGTCCCCGGTATGGAACCAGCCGTCGCGGACCACGTCTTTAGTTGCCGCCTCGTTCTTCCAGTAGCCGGCGAACATCCCGGGACCACGCACCAGAATCTCTCCGTCCGCGCCGAGCTTCACTTCCTTCGGATAGAGCGGCAAACCGGCGTCACCCGGCTCCTGGAAGGAGCGGTTCTGGCAGAGCACCAGCGTGTGCTCGGTGATCCCGTAAAGGTTCCGCAGATTGACGCCCCAGATCTGCCAGATCGCCTGGATCTGCGGTGGAATGGGCGCGCCGGCCGTGAGTGCGGCGGAGAGGCGGTGAAGGCCAACCTTCATGAACATCGGCTTGAACACCAGCATGCGAGCGACGAGATAGCTCGCAGCGAGCCATGACGGCGAACGCCGCCCCTCCCATAGGCACTTCGCATGCCGCCGCCCGATCGACATCGCCGCGCGATAGGCAAGTCGTTTGACGGTGGTGCTGCGGTCGATGTTCACGAGAATCTGCGAGGCGATCTTCTCCCAGACGCGCGGGACGGCATGAAAGAATGTCGGTTCCACCTCTGACAAGGTCTCGCGAAGATTATCCGGCTCTTCGCCGATATGCGGAACGACATCGGCGATCATCATCAGACAGAGGCTCATCGACCGCTCGACGAGATGCGCAAGCGGCAGATGCGTCACGAGGCGATGTTCGCCGCGATCGAGCTCGGGGAAACCCTGGAGATAGGTGTTCACCATCCCGACCATGAGATCGCGATGTGTGATCATGGCGGCCTTCGGCGCGCCGGTTGTGCCGGACGTGTAGACGAAGACGGCGACGCTATCCGGCTTGACGGTCTTTGCGCGTTGGTCGAACAGACCGGGCCGCTCGGCGGCGGTTTTCCGGCCCAGCTCCTGCACCGACGTAAAGCTGTGGATGCGATCATCGCGGTAGAGGAACATCGCTCGCATATCGGCAACGATGATTCGCCGCAGATCGGTCGCAAGCCCTTCGATGTCCAGAACCTTGTCGACGTATTCTTGGTTCTCGGCGATGAAGATCCGCGCGCCTGCGTTCTCGAGCTGATGCCGGACCTCTCCGGCCGAGCAGGTCGTGTAGATACCGTAGGTGATCGCGCCGACCGAGAGGCCGGCCATATCGGCGATGAAATACTCGAAGCACGGATCACCCATGATCGCGATGCGGTCGCCCGGCTCGACGCCCAGCGCGATCAGGCCAAGCGCAAACGCTTCAACCTCGTCGCGATATTTCCGCCACGTCACTTCCTGATAGATACCGAGATCCTTGTAGCGGAAAGCGACGGCGTCGGGCCGTTCCGCCACGCGCTCCAGGAACAGTTCGGGGACGCTCTTGCCGTAGAGCCGCCAGGTCCGGTCCTGATGGGACTTCGGCACAAGCGTTTCGCTCGGCTGCACCAACTCCTCCCGCAACTTGCCGTCCAGCCGCTTGATGCGGCTTTTAGTATAACGCTGTTCTAGGAAAACATAGCAGGCGCACGGGGGCAAGCCCTCCCACCGGTTGCTTCCGCGTCAAATCGCCTGCATCGCTTCGCTCCTACGCGTGCACCTCATTTTCAAGCCTGGTCAGGCGATCCCCAGTGAGCTTCGCAAGATAGTCCTTGTGCGTAGGCAAGTCGGTAATCCAGCAATCGATGTACCTGCGCCAGGTTTCCATATCGCGCTTGCGGTATGCGATCGACGCATTCACGTATTCCTGAATGCCCTCCTCGTCCTCAACGTAGAATCCATGGCTCGCAAAGGGATGCGCGCCGTACGGCGCCTCGACCACAACGTCGGCATACGCGACCGATGTCGCCCAGGGATTTTTTCGGATCTCGCTATTCGGTACGATGCGCTCGGCGGTAAGCATCACGCGCTCGGCCGCCCGCGAGAGCAAGCGGTCGCCGAAACGCGCCCCGCCGTGCTGACCGTTGCCATACACGTCCGCCTGTCCGACGTGAATCACAGCCCAGTCCGCGTGCAGCGCTGGAACCGCTAGGTAGGGCTCGCCGTGAATCGGATCGGTGAACGGAACGTAGTCCGGGTTGAGAACGGGGATTGAGGTTCCGACGCCGCCGCGCCACGGCAGAAAACCGAGCCCACGCGCCGCCGCGTCGAGCTGCGAATACAATAGGTATTCTGTTGTCTCGTACACTTCGATCTCATCGTTCTCCGCCGCGTGGCGGTAGCAATGCCCGATCGGTGCGTGCAATTCCGCGCCGATATAGGGCGCGATGACCTTCTTCACGCACCCCGCGCCAATCAGGAGATCGATCTCGAGGCCGGCGGTCGCCGCGCCGATCACGGTGAGGTTCTTCACCTTCCGGCGGACCAGCGCGCGGATGATCGGCATCGGATGATTCACCGTGCCGAAGCCGCCGACGATGACGACGTCGCCGTCTTTGATGAGCGCGGCTGCATCTTCCTCGCCCAAGAGCACTTCCTTGCGTGCGGGGCGATTGGCGCGCGTGATCGGTTTCAGATTCATGATTTCTCTCCGGCGATACTGAATGTCGGCGTTTCGTTATCGGCTCCACCGCCCGCGACGCGCGCGCCGATGGCGGGCGGCGTGCTGCCGCGAAAGTGGCCGAGCAGTCGCTCGCCATCGTCAAGCTCGACCAGCAGCAGGACGAACGGCGCGTCGGCCGCGTGTGACTTTCCCGGCACGCGGATGATCGTGTGGCTCTGCACCGTGCCGCGCAGCGATTTGTTGCCCGTCATCATGGCGATTGCAGAATGTGTACGGTCACCGCGGCGGCCGTGCCGCCGCCATTGTGGGTCAGGCCCCAGCGGGCCTGCGGCACCTGGTTTGGATGCTGGCCGCGCAGCTGCATAACCACCTCATAGATTTGCCCGCAACCGGTCGCGCCGGTCGGGTGGCCCTTGGAAAGAAGCCCGCCGCTCGGATTGATCACGACCTTGCTGTTTCGCTTGGTCGCCTCGCGCAAAATGTTGGGGCCGCCCTCCCCGGCGGCGAAGAAGCCGAGATCCTCGCTGTCGACGATCTCGGCAATCGAAAAACAATCGTGCAGCTCGGCGACATCGATGTCCTGAGGGCCGACGCCGGCCGCCTGGTAGGCGCGGCGCGCGGCATTCACAGTCCCGTCATGCGAAGTGATCTCACGATAGTCGGTGACCCGCACCGGCCCGTTCACCAGCACGGACGCGGCGACGCGAACCGACGGCGAAACGAACCGCCGCGCCAGCGCTTCGCTCGTCAG
>WNFU01005551.1_pt1 | contig 15613 bp, 7 predicted proteins | sample 5400121 | NCBI WGS metagenome assembly WNFU01 (sample SAMN13153360, study PRJNA577476) | soil metagenome | isolation source: 100 cm soil or saprolite under grassland replicate 1 | place: USA:California | collected 2016-06-15
ACTGCGACGGAGCGGACAAACAGCACGAGCTGTGCGCCGGCAAATCCGGCAAGACGACCCGCACCGGCGCATTGAGCACGCGATCGTCGGCGATTTTCGATTTCGACAACGATGGTGATCTGGACATCGTGACACACGAATTCAATGACCGCCCACAGATGCTGATCAGCAATCTCACGGAGAAAAAACGCATCCACTATCTCAAGATCAAGCTCATTGGAACGCGCTCGAATCGAGATGGGCTTGGCGCAACGGTGACCGTTGGTGTCGGTGGCCGTCGCCTGACTCAGTTCCATGATGGCAAGTCCGGCTACCTCTCCCAAAGTTCGCTGCCGCTCTACTTCGGTCTGGGTGACGCAACCAACGTGCAAACGGTGGAGGTGCTCTGGCCGTCCGGAACAAAGCAGGCGCTTTCAAGGACAATTCCGGTCGACAGCTCGCTACAGATTACTGAGCACACGAATTGACCTCCGCGTGCCGCCAGCACCCATGACAACCTTTTGTTGCACCTGCAACAATAGGTTGTCTGCTGGATGGCATTTTCCAAACGAAGAATTATGGAATATTCCGGCCCGCGCCTCGGCTTTCCAATCACGGGATTTGCCGCACGCGATAGAACAAGAGGGGCTGGGTGCTATCGAACGGGACGAAGTACGTGCTGAAAACGTCGGCGGCATCGACCGTGGCGATCGGCGTCCAGTCGATCAAATCGGCCGAGGCGTCAATCTGGTATTTTTCACCGACGATGGAATACCACGTCAGATTGAAACCAATGGCGGGCAGATCAGCCGGCGTGACGCTCACCAACAGCGGCAGGCCGCTGGAGAGCAATCCGTTCGTCGATACGGCCGCCCGGATGGTAAAGTTAAGGTTGGCGTTGTTCAGATTGTCCACTGCCAGGTACCAGTCACCGTTGAGCAACGGGAAGGAGGCGTTCGTGCGAAACACCACTTGCCCCGGGCGAGTTGGCGAGCCTGAAGCTGACGCAAACGGGTTCAATGGATCCGGCAGACGCCCGCCGTCCACCAGCAGATCGGCATCGGCGTTCAGATTGTAGAGTTCGAACAAGACCGCGGAATTGGTCTGGTTGATCGTGAACAGGAAGAAGTTCGTGAAGGCGGACCCGCTGGCAATCAGGTAATTGAGCGGAACGGCGTTGGCCAGCGGAATGATGGTCACGGCTGCGGTGGTCGATTCCGTAGCCGTCACGGCATAGCTCACCGGATTCGTATCGACATTAAAGACGCCCAGATACCAGATCCCGGGAGTGAGCGGGACAGGTTGCGAGTTCGTATTGATCGTGATCAGCTCGGGGGCCGTCCCCGGATTCTGACCGATGTAATCGAAGAGTCCCGGATTCGGACGCGGGAGAGGATCCGCGATCGGCAGCGCCTTGCGAACGACCAGATCGACGTTTCCATTCGTCATCGTTACGTCAAAACGGACGGTGGTGGCGTTTGTGGAAACCGCGAACTGGTAGTAATCGATCGCGTTGGTAGCCGGAATGGCTGCGCTGTAAGCAATCCCGTTCGTCAGGGTGATGGGATTGACCAGACTCGCGTCGATGCGGTCAAACGCGACGCTGAGCGTGAAAGGATTCGTTTCATTGGTGCTGAAATTCCCGACCCCAAGATAGTAACGTTGGCCCGGTCGCAATCGCCCAGGCAGGGGTGTATTCGTGCCGAGGATAAGGACCTCGCCTCCGGCAGCGTTGTCGTCCACGGTCAAGTCACCCCCAAGCGTTCCATTGGGCAGGCCATCGTGATTGAAGTACAAGACCAGGTCGGCGCTGCTGCTCAGGACGTTGGTCGCCATGGTGGCGGATCGCGGGACATTGACGATGAAGTATTTGATTTCACTGCCGGACACGGTGTTGGTCAGCGGCACGCAATCGGTTTCATACACCGACACAACGTTCGTGACGGGGATGCAGTTGGTGAGTGTGATGGCCGGCGGATTGGTATTGGCAAACACAAACTGCAACTCCCAATGCGCGAGCTTCGGCCGCTCCGGCACGAGTGGTCCCACGCGGTTGTCCCAGATCTCCAGAGTCCAGTTGCCCAGCGCCGATTCGCCGACGAACGGTTTCAGTGGTTCTTCCGGGAAGTAGTAGAAGTTCTGCTGGTCAACGATTTCGCCGACTCGGACGGTGTCAAGCAAGGGACCGACGGCGGTTGCGGAACGAATCTCAAACGCCGTGGTCGGACTGACGGCCCGGAAGACGAAGGACGTGGACTGCCAGGCGGCGGTGGGAACGAGGACGAACTTTGCCAACACGCCGTTCGTGTAAATGGCCGCGGCGTGCGGGCCCGCCGCCGCGGGATTGCGATGGTAGGCGAAACTCAGGATATACTCCCGGTTCACCACCGTGTTGACGTTCGTCAGCACGCCGGACGGTTCGCGCGTCGAGTCAAGTTCCACGAAGTTCGTTCCCGTGTTGGGGAGGATACCGAGCGGATTGCTCACACCGTGCACGATCACCTGGCCCAGGGTCACCTGCCATCCCGAAATAAACGTGCCGGCGGAGTAGGTCCCGGTGGGAACACCTTCGAAACCATCGTCCATCACCAGGCGATTGGTCTGGCTGTTGCTCGCCGGGCTGTTGGTAAATGGGGGCATCGCAAACTTGATCGGTGTGTCGGCCAGATTCGTGTTCTCCGTGAACGTGGTGTACAAGATTCGCTCCCTCACAATCGTGGCGGTGTAGGTCCAACGCGTGGTCAATTCCGTGCTTCCTCCCTCGTTCATCACGATTGTCACCGCGGTTGAATTGCCCGGTCCGTAGTTCACGCTGATCGAGCCCGGACCACTGACCAGCCCGGAATCAAAAATCCGAACTCCTTCGTAGTACATCCGCATCCGGTCCGGAATCGGGTAAAAGTCGTAAACCACCTTGATCGTGCCGGTGATCTGCCCCGTATCGATGACATTCCGATCCTCTTCGGGTCCGCCGTCGAAATTCCGGGGAAAGACATTGGTGGTGGTGATGGTCGCCCCGTACCCGCTGGTGTTCGTGCCGCCGCGGTTTTCCGCCAGGAGCGTCCGCGTACCTTGCGGGCTGACCAGGTGCAACACCAGGTCCGAGGCCCGCGGATGGTCGATTCGAACCGCCGCCTTCACGTCAACCACGGGCCGGGCGCTCGGAACGAAAATCGTCGAACGCGTGAGCGCGTCGTCCAGAAGGTTGAGCGGCGTATCAATGGACGCCAAATGCGCCTCGTCGGCGGCCAGCGGGTTTCGTCCGATAAGCACCTGGATCTCGTAGTTGACCGTACTGGCTGACGGGTTGAAAACACCGATGAAATACCGGCCCGCGTTGAGCGGTGGCACGTCGCCGAGTCCGAGGGAAAGCGAGCCCCCGGGCGCACTGATCAGCGCCGATTTGTCGAACTCGGTTGTGGTCGGCGCTTCGCCGCGGCGGAGATAGACGTTGAGGTCTCCGACAGTCAATCGCACGTTGACCGTCAAATTGGTGGCGTCGGCGGGGACATCAACAAAATAGTAATTCCATTGGTTGGCGAGAACCGAGTCGGCAATGAAGTTGGACGAGAGCCGGTTGGGTTCGATCCGGACGGTCAGATTGTTGACGAAGCCGGAGTGATCAGGCGAATCGTCGGTCATCGTCAGGAGCCACACGCCAGCGCTGATCTGGCCCATGAAGTCGTTGAGGGTTCCGGGACCGTCCGTATGCCGGCTGTAGAATTGCCCGCTGCCGCTGTCGTCATAGACTGCGCTGTAGAATCCGCGCGGCGAGCCATCAAACAGGTTGTGGTTGTTGAGAACCGCGAACTGGTCTTCGTGGCTGAAGTTTCCAAGCAAGTCGCCAACCGCCTCGTGGGTGATGACGTTGGTGACAATGACCCGCGCCACCGAGACCGGCACGACTCCAAATGCAAATACCGGCACATAACCCGGCGAATTCGGTGCGCCATCGGGGATCGGCGCATTCGGTGGGACTCCGCGCAAGATACGGTTGCCGAATTGGTCCTCGGAATCAAACGGCAGGTCCGACGAGAACACGGCGATGCCGTATTCACCACCCTGCTGGTCCTCGGACTTGACGCCAATGTAGAAAATCGCGTCGAGCCCGACGGCGGCGTTGGTGAGCACGATCAACTCGGTGCCGCCGCGGTTTCGCGACTGCCAGGCATTCGTGATGACCGTCGCGTCCAGGTTCGTGAGTTGCGGATTCGTCGAGACGTACAGGTCAATGTCCGCCTCCAGCACGCGGGTGCGGGACAGGTTCGGGGGCAGGAACGTGACAAACGCGACGTTGCTCCCGTTGGTGAGGCCGCTCGGATTGTCGTTCGTGAAGAAGGCGTTCGTAAAGACGTAGAACCGCCACTGTTCGGCCAAGCCGTTCGTCGATGGATTCAGTTGGTAATTGGCGCCCACCCGCTCATTTAACAGGGCCACGCCATTGGTAATGACGGTCAGTTGCGGCAACCGAAGGGGCGGCGCCGGCTGCGCTGTCAGCGGCGGCAACGCATTGGTGACCTGGCTGTTGCCTGTCGAGACCACGAGCGCGTAGTCCTGCGCGACGCCGGTGTTGTCGGCGGTCACGGCGTTGACGTTCACGCGGCGGCCGACCACCGTAATCGAATAGTTCGTGCTCAACGGCCGGTCCAGGAAGACGTTCTCGACATTGTTCACGAAGTCGCGGTTGGTTGACCCGTCGGTTTCGTTCGGAACGGTGAAGTCAAAGCCGGACGGAAAGTTGTTGCCGAAATAAACCTCCCCGGAAGCCAGGTTGGTGACAACCAGGTCGAGGTCATTGACGAGCTTGAGCGCAGCGCTGGGATTGCCTGGCGGGTCCGTCCAGACCAGCGTAACCCGGAGCGGGTAGAACTGCGCGTTGGTCGAGACCGAAAGGTTCCACGTATGCCGCTGGCCCGTGGCGAGGACGTTGGTGGGGCTCTGGTCGATGAACCGGACGGGCCAGTTGGCTTCATCCGTGGTATTGGTCCACGCCTCCGGCAGACTGTTGGTCAGATTGACCAGTCCCCAGCCCTGAAAGTTAATAGTGGTGCGGACCTCAAGATCATAGTTCGCATTGACCGTTCGAGCGCCGTTGATGAGCAAGGCCTTCATCAACGCCGGGCTGAAGCCGCGCCGGAGCCGCCGCTCGAAGAATTCCTGCATCAGCGCCAGAACGCCGGAAACGGCGGGTGCCGCCATGCTGGTGCCCGACTCGTATCGATAGTACGCACCCAGGCCCGTGTTGAGGTCGAGGAGAATCGGGTAAAGCGGGGAGTCCAGCCGAATGAAGTTCTCCAACCGCCACTCCGTTGCGCGGGTTGACACCACGAAAGTTCCCGGCGCTACCAGGTCCGGTTTAAAGCGTCCAAACTCGCCTTCCGATCCGATGCCCACATTGCCGCGGCTCGAGAAATCCGCGACTTCGTTGTGGCTGTCGGTCATGCCGAGAAAGGGGACGTTGGTGACGACGACCACGTTTGTGCCAACGACGTTCGTAACGTAGTACTCGTTGGCAATATCTCGACGCTGCTCGATGGCGCCCACCGTGATCACGTTCTTGGCAGTGGCGGGCGACGGAATGCTGTCGGCGTGCCCGACCGTTCCGTTGGTAGAGCCAAAGCCGCTGTTGCCCGCCGCAAAGACGTAGAGCACGGGCTGGGAACCCTCCATGTCCGAAAGGGCGTCGCGCACTGCGGCGTCATAACTGGCGGACGAGGCGTTATATTCGGATAGGTTTCCGTAACTCCAACTGTTGTTCGAGATGAAAGCGTTGGTGCGAGCCGCGGTCTCCTGGAGGTAGCTGTCCGAAATCAACGGACCGCCGCGCAGATCGACTGGCAGAACAAACAGTTTGGCCGCCGGAGCCATCCCACGAAAGTTGGCACCTGAGACAGAGCTGGCGGCGGTGATTACGTTCGAAGAGCTCTCACCGCTGCCAGCGAGCGTGCCTGCCACGTGCGTGCCATGTCCGTCCGCGTCCGACGACGAAAGGCCGGGAACGGTGAACACGCGGTCCTTGAGATCAGGGTGCGTCGCGTCCACGCCGGTGTCGTTGATGTTTACCAGCACGTTCGAACCAGTCAGGTCCAGGTAATTGTTGGTCGTCACGGTGTCGGTCGAGACGCTCACGCGCGTGCGTGAAAGGTCGTTCAGCAACGTTCGCGGGGTGGCATACTCGATCCGCTGCACGACCGCCAATTGCGCCAGCGCCACCAGGCTGTCGGCGTGCGGCTTCAGCGTGAGCAAAGGACCGAACGGCGTTTTGCCCTCGGCAATGACCTCCGCACCCAAAGTTTGGAAGGCGGTGACAGCGGCGTCGCGCTGTCTGGGATAGACCGTTACGTTCAAGGCGCTGTCCAGCGGGAGCGATTGCTGCTCCACTGCGAGCGGCAGGAGTGATTTCGCCAGCTTGTAGTAGGGCTCGTACCGAAGCACGGCCTGCATCTGGGGTTGGGCCGCAAGCTCCCGCGCGATCTGATCCGTGGCACGGACCAGTGCAGCGTTGTTCGGGATGTAGGAAACAAATTCCGCGCCGGCTATCCGAAGGCGGTCATAAAAGGCCGCGCTTAGAGGACCGCGCGGCTGAATAATGTAGGTGCCGGGATCGCCGACCGCCCGCAAATGCTCCGGAATGAGCGGGGGCGTCCGGTTGGCGGTGTCAATGAAGGCATTGTCCAGGAGAACGGCTGTGTCGCTCAGGCCGAGTTGATCCAGCGTCTGGTCCGTGTTTCGCAGTCGATAGGGGAAACGATCCCGGGACGCCGCCGCGACGACCGGGCCTGCCGGACCACCCGCTCCGCCCCCGGTCCCCTGACCGCCGGCTGCGGCGGGCGACGCCGACTGGGGCGGGTTGACCAGAATGCTCTTAAGCTGGGGCAGCGCATGGCCTTGCGGGGCGGCCTTTTTCTTCGCGGCGTCCCGCTTGGCAACCTCCTCGTTTCCGCGCAACCAGAACCAGACGGCCGCGACAAAAAGCAACAGGCTCAGCAGATACCAGGTGCGGCTGTTAAAGCGCATAGCTTAATCTTGCGAGAGCACATTATAGCTCTCGACCACCGCCTTGTACACCCTGTTGGTTCGGCTTTGCGGTTGCGGTTCGAAGAAGCGCACCACGGTCTTCGTGGCGACTTCGCCCGTGATCTGGTAGTTCGTGCAAAGGTTTTGATAAACGCCGGGGGCCGTCACGATCGAGCGGTCCGACGGCTTCAACGACTGGCCAAAGGCGTAGATGGCCACATAGGCCTCATCTTCCTTGAGCAGCGAAAGAATTTGTTGCGGGATGCGTTCATAGGCGGCGTCGCTGATGCCAAACTGGACCTGCGCCGGATCGGTATTCAGGAACGGTGAAGCCACAGTCAGTGCGGGCGAGGCCAGGACGTGGCCGAGTCGGCGGAAGGTCTGATTCGGCTGCTGCAATCGCGTGAGATTGATGTTGCTGACGATGGTGAGCAACTGCGGCGAAGCGGGCTGGATGAACAGGTTCGGATATACCGGCAGGCCGCCGCCCGGATTGGCCAGAAAACCGTTTGTGAACACGGAAACTCCGCTCAACACGGCCGACCAGGCGGCCACATTGGTCTGATTCACTGACAGCAAACCGCGTGCGGCGTTGTCGTTTACCGCGGTGGTGAACACGTCCAGTATCCACCAGTCGTTGGTCGGATGGGTATCTCTGCGTCCCCGCTCTTTGAACCACTGGGTGACATCCGCCACGCCCGATTTCAGGTAGATGGTTTGCCAGGGCGAACCACGGTGAACCCGTCCCAGCCCGCCAATGGTGGGGAACTTGTTGGTCGGGAAATCCCAATCGTCCGAGCGCCGGATGAGCGGGTCCTGCATGGCCGGGTTGATAGCGAGCACGCTGCTGCCCGGCCGTCCTCCCCACGGCCGGTATCGGATGTTGCGCAGCCCCAAATTCGACGGCTCCGCAGGCATGCCCGGGGGTAGCGGCTGAACGCGGTCGAGGTCCGCGTGCTGCGGATCGTACAGATCCTCAATGTGGTAATGAACCAGCGGATCGTTTGCCTGCCATGACATCCGCAAGTCCAATTTGCGGCTGGGCGTGAACGGGGCCATGGCGAACTGCCCTCGGACTGCCGGGTTGGTGGCGCTGAAAATCGGCTGCAAGCCGAGAAACTGCCGGAACCCATCGATGGCCTTTTCCTTTTGCTGGCCGGTGACCGGGTTCAAGCTCAGGCTCCTCCATTCGGCCTCACTCAACCAGTTCATCATGGAGGCGAAAATTTGGTTGGAAACCCCGATCGTCATGGCGCGTGGATCGCCCCCAGCCCGGTTCGTGAGCCAGAACGAGCCCTCGCGGTTGGTTGCGTCCTGGAACAGATTCGTTCTCCCAATCAGGTGGCGCGTGATGTCGATGCTTCCCTGCAGGCTGTCGAGACTGACGAAATCGAGCACCCGGCGCGATTCCTGGTCAATCAGGACGTACTGAATGCGATTCGTCACATACAGCTTCAAATCCGGAACGGGGAAGCCCGGGACTGTTTCCCACGCGAAGTTGGTATCAGCAGGCCGCCCCAGGTACGGACTGGGCTTGAAGAAAAACTGCGAGTTGGTCACGATCGTGATCTGGGTGTTCAAGGGCACCAGGTACCGCTCGCTCGTCCAGGAACCGGCCGTGATGTTCGAATTCAAACCCGACAGCAACCGGGTAAACGGCTGGTTCACTGGCTTCAGAGGAGCCGTCTGGAGATTAGTCCCGTTTCTCAACACGTAGTCGCTCTGATTGGTAATGCGCATCTGGACCTCGCGCGGAAAGGCCTGCAGGTACGAATTCCAGGCTTCCAGCCCGAAGAAATTCGACACGCCGATTTCGTAGCCTGGCCGGAAGATCGGCTCGGCCGCCCGGTTCGCCTTCTGCACCTGCAATCGCCGCGATACCTGCACCGACGTCTGCAGGTAATACTCGTTGAAATTCGGGAATCCCTTCTTTGCCCCAATCACCCAGTTCACTCCGATAACGTTCACATTTGTCTGGCCGTTGTAAATGAGCTGGCGCCGATTCGCGTCGCTCAAATCGATCCACGGGAAATTCCAAACCTGATCGACGTTGTTGGTCACCTCGGCGTAGCCGGTGATAAAGATATTCGTGCTTTCGTGACCAAACAGGGGTCGGAAAACCGACGGTGCGTAAAGGTTGGTTGTCCCGGCCCTCAAGACCACGCCATTGGTCATCGCGTCGTAAATGTTGGCGGCCACCTGCAACATCCGGTGCGCGCTGGCGCCGTAATAATTCGTCGGCCAGATGGGAATCCGCTGGATGGAAACGTCCGATCCAAATTGACGCTGCAAAAGCAGGTTGCCGGCGTTGGTGAAGAAGCGGATGGGCGTCCAGTTGGTAAATCCTGCCGCGAACTGCGGAAAGATCGTCCCGTAGGCATCCACGTTGTCGTAGTTCAGATTAAGCTTGTCCCGGTTTGCCGGCAACGAGTCCGTGCCGAGTTGCGACAGGAGACGCGAAAACGTGTTGTAGTTGTAAGGTCGAAGCCGGTCCGCGATGACGAATCGCAGATTGTTCACAAAAGCGGGTGAACTTTTGACGGGATCGAACACCTCCTGGATGTTGACGTAGCCGTTCGTGTTGTCGCTCCCTGGCCAGGGCAGATCCGGGTTGTCGCTGTTACCGGCGACTTCGAGTGGCGGCCAGACGTTCGTCATCAGCGGCCCGTCGCCGTAGTCATCGATCTGATCCTTTGTGAACGCAGCCGCTCGCGTCGCCCCGAACAAGGCATTGGCCGAGAGTAATGATTTCGGGAGGTTCGTCTGATAGCGGTAATTCAAAATGCTGAGCGCGTTCTGGAACGCGATACCTGAGGCCGTACCAAGCACCGGATCGTACGCGTAGAGCGCCGGTCTCCACATGTTCGTGTTCAAATCCGTGAGAAACGCGGCGAGATTCAACTCCCACGATCCAAAGCCCTCGTTTCGACCGTAGCCGTTTATCGTCGGCACCGTTCCTCGGCTCTTCACACTGTTGAAGCAGTAATTCAGATCGAGCATCTTGCCCGCCGGCAACACGATGAAGGCGTAACGTCCGATAAACCGGTTGCTCGGCGAGTGCGGCATGTCCGGGTGTTCGAGCACGCCAATCCATTGTGGGTCACCCACGCTGTTGGTCCCGAAGGGGCTCTTCCACGGCTCGTAATCGGTGTCGTCGAAACGGCCGTTCCGATTCAGGTCGAGATAAAACCGGAACTCGCTCTGGCCGGTGGCGGAGTTCGTCACGACGTACACGGGCGGCCGCGGATCGTAGAACAGATTCGTCAGGTTCTGCCAGATGTCATTGTCGTTCGCCAACGGCAGAAGGTTCTGGTCCACATAACTGACATTCGTAAAGCTGCTCCCGCCCGACCGGAACCCGGTCCGCTGAATAAAGTTGGTCGAGACCAGCAAGTCATACGCGAAGAGGTTCGTGTGCGCGGCGATGCGGGCGATGATTTCGGCCTGGGCCCGGGCAACTGCGGCATCCGCCATCAGTTTCGCGTCGGTCAAATCCGCCGTCACGCTCACCGCCGTCCGCTCGCGCCGGCTGATGCTGAGGAATACGACGGCCATGACCGTGACCACGGCAAGCATGATCAGGGTAATGACGAGGGCGATACCGCGTTGGGACGTACGATTCATTGCGCGGTGCGAATCGGGATGCGTTGTTGGAAGAGATGGACCTTGCCGGTCTGTTTGGCCAGAAAGTTGGACGCGACAACGGGATTCGGAATTCCTCGCCAGCGCTCGACGATTTGCGGCTCCAGGACGCCCATCTCGAGCTCAAGGTAGGCCGGCAGCCCGTTGGTGAAGAATGTGTAGCCGGTTTCTCCGCTGAAGCGGTCGTTAAACATGATTACGCCGCTGTAATTGTTGGTTCGGTACGTCATCAACTGGCCCAACCTGTCATACGCTCGAATCCGAAAGTGGACAACGCCATCGGTGACCTGTTGGTATCTCGCAAGGCTTGCCGTCTGCCGATCCATGACGGGGGCGAGGAGATTGGTGCCGCGTATCAGGTCGGACTGGTGCAGGTTGGTTGAGTAGCGCGTCAGCGTCCCCACGCCTTCCGCGAAGATGTCGGGTTTTCCCGTGAACGGGCTGGAAGCCAGGATGCGATAGCCTATGCCGGTCCACTGTTTGTTGAATTGCGAAACAAAAAAGACCTCCTGAAGGACGTTGGTGCGATAGACGTCGGTCTCCAGCAACTCCTGCACATTCGTCTTGGCGGTCAGCCCAACGTACAAGTTTGTCTGGCCCGGCAGATTCAACGCCCGCGCTTGTTCCAGTTCGCGCGTCATGAGTTCCATCGCCGCCCGGCCGCCTTCGAGCACATCCACCTGGGCCGCGTTTCCCCGGAGCGCCTTCTGCACTTGATCGAAGACGCCGTACAACACCAGGACAATGAGCGTCATGATGGAGATGGCGACCATCAATTCCACCACCGTGAAAGCGCGCCCGGGCCACGGCGATTGTCCTGTCGGTTGAATTCGTGTGGACTTCACAGGCCTTGCCTCACTCCTGCACGAACGTGGCTGGTTGAACGAAGTGATTGAAGCCGCCAACGAGGCCCAACTTGCCGCTGACGAGGGTCCGGAACGTTTTTGGCGTGCCGAGCACGTCGTAGGATTTGCCCCGCTGAATGACCGGCCCTTGCAGCGTCAAACGCAGTTCGTTGAAATTTTTCGCCTGATTGCGTGACAGCGCCCAGAGATTGGAGCGGACAGTGATGTCCTCGGGCGAAAGCCCGGTCGCCTGGTAATTCGTGAGTTCCCGCGGATACGCACTCAGCGGCACCATTTCGGCGGTGAACTGGTAAGCGAAGGCAAAATCCCGAGTCGATTTGCTCCTCGTCACCGCGGAACCGCTCAGGGCGCGGATGTAGCCGGAAATATGGTTGGTCAGCACTTCCGTCGTCCCAGGCACAGGGATGTATTTCGGGAACGTCAACAGGGCCACGATACGGAGCCCGTTCGTCAGCGAACCATTGAGGAAGACTCCATTGCCCAGGTCCTGTTCCTGGGTGAGCGCCGGCCGATTCGTGTAGATGGTTACCCGGCTGTTGTTGCTGCGCACGATGCTGTCGAAAAAGTTCGTCAGATAATCGATGCCCCGCGATCCGCTGCGAATCGCCTCGACCAGGAAGGTGCCATCCTGGTTGATAACAGTGTCCTCCCGGTTCTCCTTTTGAACCCGCATGCCTGTCGGCAGCACGCCGATGATCGCCACCAGCGCAAAGGCGATAACCGCGAGGCAAAGCGCGATCTCGACCATGGTGAAGGCGTGTTCGCCGCGCGACGTCCGGCAGGCTGGGGCCGCTGGATCCCTCTGCCTTCCGGCCTCAATGTTTTGTATTACGTTCATCGATAATTTAGAAGGCTCCGGCGAGGTCCGTGCCGCGAGTTCGTGGGATTCGAAACGTCATTGGCGGCCCGCCATAATGATAAACGGGTGTTGATTCGAACGTTTCGTGGCCCTTTTGATAGATCGGCCCCTGCAGCGTGAGCAGCACCTGAGAATAGTTCCGATGCCGGAATTTCACCGAAGCCCAGAAATTCGATCGGTTGAGCTGCTCCTCGGGCGAGAGCCCTTCCGCCAGGTAGTCGATGCTGTCCTGCGAATACGAGTCGAGCGGCACGACTCCGGACCGGAGTTGGTACGTGAAGGCGGCATCCTTCTCCAGCCTGCTGCCTTGGAAAGGCGAACCGAGGATCTGCTTGACGCGCGCCGTTACGTTATTCGTAAACCGACCGTCGCCAAAGCCATCATGCATTCTCGACTGCAACGCCCCGGCGATCATTTGCCCGTTGGTCAGGACGCCCCACAAAAGAGTATTCGGAGTGATCCAGTTGCTGAGCCCCGGCGAGTTCGTCAGGATGACAATCAGACTCTTCGGCGTCCGGTTCTGCTGCCACATCGACTTGATCTTGATGTAATCAAACTTGTTGGTCAGGTAGTCGGCGTCGTGCCCGCCGGAATTGACCAGTTGCAACAAGTACTGGGCCTCACGGGCCATCAACCCCTCGTAGTTGCAGTCTTTGTTGATCCGAAATCCAGTAGGCAGCACGCCGGCCACCGCGACCAACGCAAACGCGATAACCGCCAGGCAAAGCGCGATCTCGACCATGGTGAACGCCGAGTCTCGTCTGGCGATCCCCCTTTCGGCAATTCCGACGGCGTCGAGACGCCCGCTCACCCGCCCTTCGGGCACTCTCTGCCCCCACGGGGAATACCTGCTTACCGTGGGGGAGCGCAGCCGACTCGGCTGCACGGGTCGTCGGCCTCGCCGACGGGACAGTGTGTTCGGCGAGGGTATGTGTTTAGCGTAGTGGCAGGCATCCTGCCTGCCGTAGAGCCGGGCATCCTGCCCAGCGGAAATGGCGCGAGATTTGGGAAGGCACTTCCGATTTACCAACCCGGGTCTGGGCGGCAGGATGCCGCCCTCTACGGCAGCCAAGATGGCTGCCGTTAGCATCCGCCACACCACGGTAAACATATACCACGGCGAGAGGAGCAGGATGCGGGGGCCGCTCGCACGTTTAGGCACGTCAGGAGTTCGGACAGTTCCCTCCCGTACCAAACTCTTCAGGTGCGGTGTACCGATAGTTTCGGATGGGATGGCAACGAACATTTATCGAATCTTGGGTCGCGTGTATTCATCCACACTGGCGCGGCCGGTCAGCCAGTTGATGCGGACGTAATTGTTCGTGTAGTTGTTTGCGGGACTGATCACAACGTCGGGGAGCTTCGTCAGGTCATACTGGCCATTGGGCAGCTTCGGGAAAAAGATGCTCCCGCGGGCCAAGGGGATCAGTTCGTCGCGGGAAGTCACGTTTGGAATCGGAGGCGGCACGAGCTGGCCCTGGGGACTGAAGGCGAGATAAGGCAATAAAAGCTCCGGACTGCTGGCCGCCGGAAAGGGAAAAGGCGCATAGCTGAAAGACCGCCGATACTCATCCGCAAGCAGCCCAGGATTCGGCTCGAATTTGTTGGTTTCAATGAGAATTCCGTCCGCCAACCGCTTCCATTCCGTGAGGTAGCGCCGATGCTGCTGGCCCGGCTGGGCGCCGACGCTGCGCCAGGCAAATAACGCATAGCCCGTGTATTGGGCGCTGATCAGGTTCGTCAATTGCCTCATCTGTCGATTCCGTTGATCCGAAGTCAGAGATGACGCCGAGGTAATCGCGGTGGCGTGTCGTCCAATGCCTGCTGGTACGAACACCAGGTAAACCGTCGTGCGGCCGCTGATCGCTTTCAGCCGCGCCAAAGCGATTTCATCCAACATTTGCCGGTGGGCGGCGGCATCTGCATTTCCCTTTCCAAATCCTTTCAGCGCCGGCAGGCCAATCGTTGCCAGCACCGCGATGATCGCCATCACCACGAGAAGTTCGACCAGGGTAAAACCAACCGAGCCGCAGGAGTCGAAACGCCGTACGTGCTTACCGTAGCGGCAGGCATCTTGCCTGCCGTAGAGCCGGGCATCCTGCCCGGCGGAAATGGCGTATGGTCCGGGAAGGCGCCCACGATTTGGCGCCGGCGGCCGGGCGGCAAAATGCCGCCCTCTACGGCGGCCAAGATGGCCGCCGCTACACACCTGAACCGCACGGTAAACACATACGAAACGCCGGCGCGTCGGCGAGGGCGCCAGCACACTGGAGGCGACGGCGTGCCCGGGCTTAAGATTATTCGGCGTGGGATCCATCGAGCCCTCCTACCAGCTCAACACATTGTCCTTGTTGGCATTTTGATTGGCTTTGAACGAGTTGTCCACTGCAGTATCCGGTCCAAAAGACCAAACAATGACCGGCTTGTTGACCTCGAACGTATTCGGGGCGCTCGTGGTCCGGTACAAGCCATTGAGTCCTTTGTCGCCTCCACCGGGAATCTGCGACACACCATCTGCGCGATAAAATCCGTCCCTGGTCTTGTTATCTCCATTCGCATCCAACGTGATGATGTAGGGAACCCCCCACGGATCACGAAAGACCCCGTCCAGGCCGACACCGGGCGATTTTGTGTCGCTGATTTCCTTCACGTTGAGATAAGGCACCTTATTCGGGTTAAGAGCGTGGCTGACATTTGGAGTGGCGGCTCCGGAGGCTTTGAAGCGCTCCAGATCGAGCAGCGCCGACATGATTTCCGCGTTGCTGTTTTGGTAAAGGGGAAGATTGTTCTTATTGCAAACGACTGGCAGATCGAGGTTTTGCTTTTTCGGATGTTTCAGGACGTAAGTGCTTCCGGCGGTCGGATCCACATTGATCGTGCCGAACGTCAAATCCGGACAGGCATCGTTAATGGTGGACAGCCCCTTCTTCGAAATCGGATACCGGCTGTAGTCCGCCTCGTACTTGCTGATGGCGCTGACAATGCTCGTGATCTCGGTCCTTGCTTTGGCTACAGCCGCTGCGCGTTTGGCTCGGCCGAGCGCCGGCAGAATCATGGCTGCCAAAATGCCGATAATTGAGATCACCACCAGGAGTTCGATCAATGTGAAACCGTGCTTGGTTTCCGCCCGTTTGGACGATGCGTGTTTCATAGTCTGGTTAGAGTTGGAGAGTGGGCTTCATACCGCCCAGGACACTGAAAGAAATCCAAGCACCGCTTCGGCTCGTGCCGCGCGCGCTCACGGCTGATC
>WNFU01009805.1_pt1 | contig 15607 bp, 14 predicted proteins | sample 5400121 | NCBI WGS metagenome assembly WNFU01 (sample SAMN13153360, study PRJNA577476) | soil metagenome | isolation source: 100 cm soil or saprolite under grassland replicate 1 | place: USA:California | collected 2016-06-15
CGCCTCGCCGTGCTTCATCTGCTCGGCTCCGCGCTCGCTCCGCTCCTCGGGCCGCAGTTCGCCCGGAGCGTCACCCTCGGCCCGCAGGCCGGCCCTGCGATGCTCACTCGCTGTCGCCTCGCCGTGCTTCATCTGCTCGGCCCCGCGCTCGCTCCGCTCCTCGGGCCGCAGTTCGCCCGGAGCGTCACCCTCGGCCCGCAGGGCGGCCCTGCGATGCTCACTCGCTGTCGCCTCGCCGTGCTTCATCTGCTCGGCTCCGCGCTCGCTCCGCTCCTCGGGCCGCAGTTCGCCCGGAGCGTCACCCTCGGCCCGCAGGGCGGCCCTGCGATGCTCACTCGCTGTCACCTCGCCGTGGCTCGTCTGCTCGGCTCCGCGCTCGCTCCGCTCCTGCACCCCGCTCCTCGGGCCGCAGTTCGCCCGGAGCGTCACCCTCGGCCCGCAGGGCGGCCCTGCGATGCTCACCCGCTGTCGCCTCGCTGTGCTTCATCTGCTCGGCTCCGCGCTCGCTCCGCTCCTCGGGCCGCGGTTCGCCCGGAGCGTCACCCTCGGCCCGCAGGGCGGCCCTGCGATGCTCACTCGCTGTCGCCTCGCGGGTCACGCGGCCTCCTCGGCGTGGAACGGCCGGGCCGAGCGCAGCCGGCCGATCAGCCGGTCGGCGACGCCGGGGTCGGTGCCGGCCGCCGCGAGCTGCTCCAGAGGCGCGCAGACGTCGAGGATCCGCCCGGACGCCTGGAACCGGGTCACCCCGGGCGGCAGGGTGAGCCCCAGCGCGACCAGCAGCAGGCAGTCGTTGGCGGACAGCGTGGCGTACTCGACCCGGCAGGAGGCGGCGCGGCCCCACGGCTCGTTGCGGGTCACCCGGCGGTACCGCCGGTCGGCGTACCTCCCGGCGAGCTGCCACATGGCGGTGACCCGGCTGCGCAGGTCGGTGCCCCCGGACAGGATGTCGTACTCCCCGGACGGGCTGACCAGCCTGGCTACCCGGCGCCCGTAGGAGGGCCGGTCCGGCGGTGCCACCACCGGCCCGGACAGCTCGTGCGTCCACGCGCCGATGCGCACCGACTCCTCCAGCTCCACGTGCTGGACCAGCACGCCGCCGACTCCCGCCGCCCGCAGCGCCGTGGCCCGGTGGTGCCCGTCCAGCACCAGCCAGCGGCCGGCCACCGGCGTGGCCAGCACCGGGTGGCGCAGGCAGCCGGCATCCCGGAGCTGCTCGGCGACCCGCCGCACCCGGCCGGGCTCGGTCGCCTCGTGCAGGTACAGCGCGCCGGTGGGGACGATCCGCAACGATCGCAGCGCGGTTGCCATGGCGGTCACCTCAGATCGACACCCGGTACGGCGTGATCTGCGAGCCGGGCCGGGGCTGGTAGTCGGCGGTACGGCGCAGCACGTCGGCGGCGGTCGCGGGCGCGGTGGCGAAGCCGTTGCCGGCCAGCCAGTCGTCGTCGTACACGGTGTCGAGGTACTTCTCGCCGCCGTCCGGGCAGACCGCGACGACGTTGTGACCGGCCCCCAGCTCCAGCGCGGCCCGCAGCGCGCAGAACACCGCGGCGCCGGACGACCCGCCGACCAGCAGCCCCTCCTCGCGGGCCAGCAGCCGGCAGGTGGCGAACGCGTCCCCGTCGGCGCACCAGTACACCTCGTCGATCACCGCCGGGTCGAGGTTGTCCGGGGTGAAGCCGGAGCCGATGCCGGTCAGCCGGTGGTGCCCGCGCGGCCCGCCCAGCGCCATCGATCCGACGCCGTCCACCGCGATCACCCGCACCCCCGGCACCGCCCGGCGCAGCGCCCGGCCGATGCCGCTGACCTGCCCGCAGCTACTGGTCGCGCACACCACGGCGGAGACCTCGCCGCGCAGGTCACGCAGGATCTCCGGGCCGGTGGTCAGCTCGTGCGCCTGCGGGTTGCCCGGGTTGCCCCACTGGTTCGGCACGAACGCCCCGGGCGTGTCCGCCGCCACCGCGCGGGCGCGGCGGATCCGCGGGATCTGGTACTTGCCGTTCTCGTCCGGCTCGGTGACCGTCTCCAGGTCGGCGCCGAACACCCCGATGGCCGCGGCGTTTGAGGTCGATGTGCGCGGGTCGATCATGATCTTGACCGGGTGCCCCTCGGCGGCGCCCACCATGGCCAGCGCCGCCCCGAGGTTGCCGGAGCTGGCCTCCACCACGGTGCCCCCCGGGGCGAGCGCGCCGCCCGCGCGGGCCTGCCGCAGCATGTGCCGGGCGGGCCTGTCCTTCACGCTGCCGCCCGGGTTGAAGCCCTCGAGCTTCGCCCACACGGTGCCGGCGCCCGGCGGCAGGACCCGGTTCAGCCGGACCAGCGGCGTGTCGCCGATGGTGTCGACGATCGAGTCGTACCTCACGCGGCCTCCCGGTACGCGCGATCGGCCACCTGCACCTCGACGCCGGCGGCGATCCCGTCCAGCCGGCTCGCCACGTCCCACGGGCGCACCCCGACGACCAGCACGTGTGCCAGCAGGTCGTTGTTGGACACCGGTGGGCCGACCCGCTGGCCCGGCTCGGCGGCCAGCCCGACCTCCGCCACGCCCTCGGCCCGCGCCGCCTCGTCCAGCCCCCGGATCCCGGACAGGACGCCGGCCCGGTCGGCGGTGAAGAACCGGGCGCCGGCGGCCCGGGTGGGCGCCGCGGGGTCGTACGCCGGCCGCTCGCCGACTGCGAGGCGGATGACCGCCGCGGTCAGGTCGAAGCCGGTGGCCAGCTTGACCAGGCTCGGCACCGGGAAGCCGGCCACCCGGGCGTTCACCTCGACGATCCGCGGCCCCTGCCCGGTCAGCTTCACCTCGGTGTGGCACACCCCGTGGTCCAGCCCGAGGGCCCGCACCGCCGCCACGGCGGTGTCCTGCACGTACCGCCGCTGCCACGGCAGCAGCGCCGGGGCCGGGAAGATGTGCTCGTTCTCGGCGAACGCGTTCTGTCCCACCACGCCCTTGCCGGTGGTGCCCAGCACCCGGATCTCGCCGCGGCAGGCCACCGTCTCCACGCTGAACTCCGGCCCCTGCAGGTACTCCTCCACCAGCACCTCGCGGGCCAGCCGCCAGCCGCGGCTGTGCCGGGTGTGCCGGGTGATGCTTGTGTAATGCTCGACCAGGGCGTCCGGCCCGGGGATCAGCCGCACGTTGGTGGACGAACTGCGGTCGACCGGCTTGAGCACGCACGGGTAGCCGATCTCGGCCGCGGCGTCCAGCGCGTCCGCGGCGGTGTCGACCACGGCGAACTGCGGGTTCGGCACCCCGGCGGCCGCCAGCGCCTGCCGGGTGAGCGCCTTGTTCCGGGCCCGCGCCACGGCGTCGGGGTCCGGGCCGGGCAGCCCCAGCGCGCGGGCGGCCACCGCCGCGGTGTGCACGTAGTACTCGCTGAAGCAGACGACCCCGTCCAGCCCGTACCGGTCCCGGTGCGCGGCCAGCGCGGCGACCAGTGCCGGCTGGTCGTTGGTCTCGGTGGTCAGCACGTGGTCGCAGCCGTCGAGCAGGTACGACAGCGGCTGCTTGGGGGTGCGGTAGTAGCCGAGGTCGCGGGTGACGAACGTGACCCGGTAGCCGAGTTCCTTCGCCGCGGCGACGGCCCGGAAGCCGGATCCGGAGATGTTGCACTCGATGAACGCGACGTGGGGCACCATGCCCTCCTTCCTCAGGCGGCAGAGGCTGCCGGCGCGGTGGTTGCCGGCCCGGTGGTTGCCGGCGCGGTGGTTGCCGGCCCGGCGGCTTCGGTCTCGGCCGGTACGGCGGGCGCCGGGCTGGTCCAGCGGGTCGTCTGGCTGACCACGGCCACGGCCAGGCCGGCGGCCAGGAAGCCTGACCACACCGCCACCGCGGCCGGGCCCGCGCCCGCGCCGGACAGCGCCCAGCCGCCGAGCACGCTGCCGGCCGACGCGCCCACCGCCCACGCCAGGTTGAAGACCCCGTAGTACGAGGCCAGGCTGGCCGGCGGCGAGATGTCCGCGACCAGGGTGTCCGCGGCCGGGAAGGCCAGGATCTCACCCGCGGTGAAGACCACGACGGCGCCGTACAGCAGCGGCAGGCTCGGCGCCAGGCCGGCCGCCACGATGCCGGCCGCGCACAGCAGCGCACCGGCGCCGAACGCGGTCCGGGCCGGCACCCGGGCGCTGTACGGGATCCAGACCGCCTGCATGGCGATCGAGGACAGCGCGTTGACGGTGAACAGCGACGCGGCCGCGGCGGCCGCCGCCGCGGTCCCCGCGAGCTGACCGGCGCGCAGCGGCAGGGTCAGCGTGAGCTGGCTGTACAACACGGTGAACAGCACCGCCAGCGCGCCGAACCGCCACAGCAGCCGGTCCGCGGCAACGGTGCGGAACAGCCGGGGCAGGGTGGGCCGCCCGGTCCCGTCCTCGGTGCCCAGGTTGCGCACCCAGCGGCACGCCGCGGTGGCCAGCGCCGCGTGCGCGAGGGCCGAGACGATGAACGCCAGCCTTGTGTCGTAGAGGGCGAGCACCGCGCCGAGCAGCGGCCCGACGGTGGCGCCCAGGTTGTTGGCCAGCGACCGGCCGACGAACAGGGTCTGCCGGTTCTGCGGGGTGGCCCGCGCCGCGAGCCCGGCCCGGATCGGCGGCCCGAACGTGGCGCCGCCCAGCCCGACCAGCGCCGCGGCGAGCAGCAGCCCGCCCAGGCCGCGGGCGGGCAGGAACGCCAGCAGCCCGGCGACCCGGACCATCAGCCCGGCCAGCAGCATCCGGCGGCGGCCGAGCCGGTCGGCCAGCAGCCCGGTGAACAGCCCCAGGCTCTTCTGCACCCCGACACCCACCGCGACCACCAGCCCCGCCGCGGCGGCCGACAGCCCGAGGTCCCGCGTGGTGTAGATCGACACCAGCGGGATCACCATGAAGTAGCCGGCGTTGGTGGCGAAGAACCCGGCCATCAGGACCCACAGCTCGCGGTCCATCGCCCGGACGATCGCACCGACGCGCCCCGTCACCCGGCTCTCCTTCCGGACACCTACCCGCGGTCCACAACCAGATCGGCCGGAATCGGCCATCCGGACACGGACGCGGGGCGGCGGCCGGGTCAGAGCTGCGGGGCGACCTGCTCGGCGACCAGTTCGATGTGGGCCAGGTCGTCGAGGTCCAGCGTCTGCAGGTAGAGCCGGGTGACGCCGACCTCGGCGTACCGGCCGATCTTGTCGACCACCTCGGCGGGCGTGCCGGCCAGGCCGTTGGCGCGCAGTTCGGCCGGCTCGCGGCCGATCGCCTCGGCGCGGCGCCGCACCTCGGCCTCGTCCCGGCCGCAGCAGAGCACCTGCGTGCCGGAGAGCACCAGCGTCTTCGGGTCGCGGCCGGCCTCCGCCAGGGCGGCGCGCACCCGGTCGAACTGCCCGGCGCTGGCCTCCACGGACTGGAACGGCACGTTGAACTCGTCCGCGTACCGCGCCGCCAGTGCCGGGGTCTTCTTCGCCCCGACGCCGCCGAGCAGCAGCGGCGGCCGCGGCCGCTGCGCCGGCTTGGGCAGCCCCGGCGAGTCCACCACCTGGTAGTGCGCGCCGTGGTGGGAGAACGTGGACCCGGTCGGCGTCTCCCACAGCCCGGTGATGATCGCGAGCTGCTCGGCCAGCCGCTCGAAGCGCTCCGCCAGCGGCGGGAACGGGATGCCGTACGCGGTGTGCTCGGCCTCGAACCACCCGGTGCCGATGCCGAGCTCCACCCGGCCGCCGGACATCGCGTCCACCTGCGCGACGGAGATCGCCAGCGGCCCCGGGTACCGGAACGTGGCCGCGGTCATCAGCGTGCCCAGCCGCAGCCGTGCGGTCTCCCGCGCCAGCCCGGCCAGCGTGACCCACGAGTCGGTCGGCCCGGGCAGCCCGGTGCCTCCCATCGAAAGGTAGTGGTCGGAACGGAAGAACGCGTCGTAGCCGGCGTCCTCGGCGGCGCGGGCCAGCCGCAGTTGCTGGTCGTAGGTGGCGCCCATCTGGGGCTCGGTGAAGATCCGCAGGTCCATGGTCTTCACGCTAGGGATCATCGGGGTTAGCGTCGAGGGTCGGGGGTGGTACCCGTGACGGAGCTCAACCCGGAACGCAACCCGGCGGTCAACCCGGAACTCAACCCGGCGGTCAACCCGGTGCCCAGGCCGGCGTCCGGGCCGACCAAGATCATGCTGGAGGAGTCCGAGATCCCGCGGCGGTGGTACAACCTGCTCGCCGACCTGCCCAGCCCGCCGCCGCCGGTGCTGCACCCGGGCACGCTGCAGCCGATCGGGCCGGAGGACCTGGCGCCGCTGTTCCCGATGGCGCTGATCGAGCAAGAGGTCAGCCAGGCGCGGTGGATCGACATCCCGGAGCCGGTGCTGGACGTCTACCGGCTGTGGCGCCCCTCCCCGCTGTACCGTGCGTACCGCCTGGAGCGCGCCCTCGACACCCCGGCGAAGATCTTCTACAAGTACGAGGGCGGGTCGCCGGCCGGCTCGCACAAGCCGAACACCGCGGTGGCGCAGGCGTACTACAACGCCGCGGCCGGGACCCGCCGGCTGACCACCGAGACCGGGGCGGGCCAGTGGGGCACCGCGCTGGCGTTCGCGTGCGCGCAGTTCGGGCTGGGCTGCGAGATGTGGCAGGTCCGGGCGAGCTACGACCAGAAGCCGTACCGCAAGATCATGATCGAGACCTTCGGCGCGACGATCCACCCGAGCCCGTCGGACCTCACCCAGGCCGGCCGCAAGGTGCTCGAGGAGGACCCGGACTCCCCCGGCAGCCTGGGCATCGCGATCAGCGAGGCGGTCGAGGTGGCCGCGCAGCACGAGGACACCAAGTACGCCCTGGGCAGCGTGCTCAACCACGTGCTGCTGCACCAGACCGTGATCGGCGAGGAGGCGCTGGCGCAGTTCGCCAAGGTCGGCCTCACCCCGGACCTGATCGTCGGGTGCACCGGCGGCGGGTCGAACTTCGCCGGGCTGGCGTTCCCGTTCCTGCGGGAGAAGCTGGCCGGGCGGATCGACCCGGTGATCCGCGCGGTCGAGCCGGCGTCCTGCCCGTCGCTGACCAAGGGCGTGTACGCCTACGACTTCGGCGACACCGCGGGCATGACGCCGCTGATCAAGATGCACACCCTGGGGCACACGTTCATCCCAGACCCGATCCACGCCGGCGGGCTGCGGTACCACGGGATGTCGCCGCTGATCTCGCACCTGTACGAGCTGGGGCTGCTGGAGGCGGTGGCCAAGACGCAGCGGGAGTGCTTCGAGGCCGGCGTGCGGTTCGCCCGCGCGGAGGGCATCGTGCCGGCGCCGGAGCCCACGCACGCGCTGGCGGCGTGCATCGAGGAGGCGCTGGCCTGCCGGGAAAGCGGCGAGCCGAAGGTGATCCTTACCGCGCTGTGCGGCCACGGGCTCCTCGACCTGGGAGCGTACGGGGCGTACCTGGCCGGTGACCTGGTTGACCACGAGCTGTCCGACGACGCGGTCAAGGCCGCGGTGGCCGCCCTGCCGCACGTGCCCGGCAACCTGTGACCGGCACCTGCGCGGTCTGTCGGGCTATCGGCCGGACAGAACCGCGCGTCGCCTGACATCCGGAGATGACGGGCCGACCGGCTGCGGGCCGACCGGCTGCGGGCCGACCGGCTGCGGGGCTGGCCGCGCCGCGCTCACCCCGGTGATCCACGCCGAGTCGTGCCGGTCCTGACCGTTCAAACCGGGCGACGATCACCGTCGGAGTGGCAGGTTGGGCCGAGTAGCGCAGTCGGCGGCCGGATCCGGTGATCGTCGCCGAGTCGTGGCGGTCGTGAGCGTGGTTTCGCGGCGACGATCACCGAAGGGCCGTGGCTGCGGGGCTGGCCGCGCCGCGCTCACCCCGGTGATCCACGCCGAGTTGTGCCGGTCCTGACCGTTCAAACCGGGCGACGATCACCGTCGCAGTGGCAGGGTGGGCCGAGTAGCGCAGTCGGCGCCCGGATCCGGTGATCGTCGCCGAATCGTGGCGGTCGTGAGCGTGATTTCGCGGCGACGATCACCGAAGGGCCCGGCCGCACGGCAGGGCCCGCACCACACGGCCCGCGCGGCACGGCCCACACGGCCAGATCCGAACCGCGCGGCAGGGCCCGCGCGGGCAGGGCTCACACGGCCAGATCCGAACGGCGCGAGATGGCACATCTGGCGCTCTGGTTACTACCAGATGGCAATCTGGCAGGTTTGTGAGTGCGCTGCCTACACCCCGGGATCGATCCTCTGGCTAGGGGCGCGGGTATCCTGGCGGGGTGACCATCGCGCCGGAGGGACGCAGGCTGCTCCGCCTGGAGGTCCGCAACGCCGAGACCCCGATCGAGCGTAAGCCGCCGTGGATCCGTACCCGGCTGCGCACCGGCCCGGAGTACACCGAGCTGAAGGAACTGGTCCGGCGTGAGGGGCTGCACACGGTCTGCGAGGAGGCCGGCTGCCCCAACATCTACGAGTGCTGGGAGGACCGGGAGGCCACCTTCCTCATCGGCGGCGACCAGTGCACCCGGCGCTGCGACTTCTGCCAGATCGAGACCGGCAAGCCGGCCGAGCTGGACACCGACGAGCCGCGCCGGGTGGCCGAGTCGGTGGCCACGATGGGGCTGCGGTACGCCACTGTGACCGGGGTGGCCCGGGACGACCTGCCCGACGGTGGGGCGTGGCTGTACGCCGAGACGGTCCGGCAGATCCACGCGGCGGTTCCCGGCTGCGGCGTCGAGCTGCTCATCCCCGACTTCAACGCCGAGCCCGTGCTGCTGGCCGAGGTGTTCGGCGCGGCGCCCGAGGTGCTGGCGCACAACGTGGAGACGGTGCCGCGGATCTTCCGCCGGATCCGGCCCGGCTTCCGGTACGGGCGCAGTCTGGACGTGCTGCGGCAGGCCCGCGCCGCCGGGCGGGTGACCAAGTCCAACCTCATCCTCGGCATGGGCGAGGAACGGGACGAGGTCACGCAGACGATGCGCGACCTGCACGGCGCCGGCTGCGAGCTGCTGACCATCACGCAGTATCTGCGGCCGACCCCCCGGCACCACCCGGTCGAGCGCTGGGTCAGGCCCGAGGAGTTCGTCGAGCTGCGCGAGGAGGCCGAGGCGATCGGCTTCGCCGGGGTGCTGTCCGGGCCGCTGGTCCGCTCCAGCTACCGCGCCGGCCGGCTCTACCAGCAGGCCGTCGCCGCCCGGGTCTGAACCGCGGGCCGCACGCCGGTCTCCGCGTCCGCTCGCCGAAGTCTCCGCCGATCAGCGAGCTGGCCGGAGTCGCGGCGATCGAGCAACCCCGGCAGGTCGATGATCGGCCGCAGACTCCTATGCTGGCGGAATGGCCAAGCAGACCCGTGCCGAGAAGAAGGCCACCCGCAAGGAGCGCCGGCAGAACCGCCGCGAGAAGTGGCGCCAGGTCTGGCAGGCGTTCAAGATCACCCGGCAGCGCGACTCACGGCTGATCTGGTGGCTGCTGCTCACGTTCGTCGGCGTGTTCGCGGTCGTCTTCGTCGTCCCGACGCTGGTCGGGGTGTTCTGGCCGCTGGCGCTGGTGATGGCCCTGGCGCTTGCCGTGATGGCCGCAATGATCGTGTTCGGCCGGCGGGCGCAGAAGGCGGCGTTCAGCGAGGCCGAGGGTCAGCCGGGCGCGGCCGCCTGGGTGCTGAACAACATGCGCGGCAACTGGCGGATCACCCCCGCGGTGGCCGGCAACACGCAGCTCGACGCGGTGCACCGGGTGCTCGGCCGGCCCGGCGTGATCCTGGTGGCCGAGGGCGCCGAGAACCGGGTGAAGGGCCTGCTGTCGCAGGAGAAGAAGCGGGTCTCCCGGGTGGTCGGCGACACCCCGATCTACGACATCATGGTCGGCAATGAGGAGGACCAGATCCCGCTGCGCAAGCTGCAGGCGCACCTGGTCAAGCTGCCGCCGAACCTGACCGCGGCCCAGGTGAACGCCCTGGAGAAGCGGCTGCAGGCGCTCGGCGGCACCCGGGCGGCCATGCCGCACGCCCCGATGCCGAAGGGCTCCAAGGGCCTGTCCGGCATCCAGCGCACCATCCGCCGGCGCTGACCGACTGCGCTGTGGAGTCGCGGCCCGAGGACGCCATGGTGGAGGCGATGCTGAAGGGCTGGCGGGCGTCGTTGTACGTGAACCTGATTCGTGCGGCTGGCCATGACGCGCGTCAACGGCTCATCTGACGACGCGTAGCCAGAGGTTCGTCGCTCGCGGCGCCTGGGTCAGGCTGAGGCGTTCGAGCTTGACGTTGGTCCCGCCCGGGCGGTCGAACAGCCGGACGCCGTCGCCGAGCATGACGGGCGCGATGCACACGAGGATCTCGTCGATCAGACCGGCGTCGAGGCACTGCTGGGCGGTGTTGGCGCCGAGGACGTTGACGTACTTCTCACCCGCGGCGGCCTTGGCCGCGGCGACGCCGCTGTCGAGGTCACCGACGAAGGTGACATCCGGCACCGGGGTGTCCGAAGCGTGGTGGGTAAGCACGAACTGCGGTCCGCTCCACCCCCCGCCGAACGGCTTGCCCTCCTTGGCCTCGACACCCTTGTACGGATCGTCGCCGCGGAAGGTGCGGTTGCCGACGAGAAGCGCGCCGATCTTGCCGATCACCTCGTCCACCGTCGGGTTGGGCCCGATGTGCTCGGTCAACCAGGACATGTCACCACCCGGGCCTGCGATGAAGCCATCCAGCGACATGGTCGCTGACCACAGCATCTTGCCCATGACCTAACCTCCGTCGGGATCAACCTGGTTGACCCCTGTTGGGACGGGCGGATCGTGCAGAAAACTGATCCGTGCCCTGGCGGCGACGGCGCGGGCACCGACCCCGACCGAGGCGGCCCGCGGCGTGGTCGCCCTGCACGCCACCGACCCGGCCTCGGTGTTCCTGTCGGTGCAGGCCAGGACCGAGCCGGTGGACGCGGCGGCGGTCGAGCGGGCGCTGTACGAGGAGCGGTCCCTGATCCGGCTGCTCGGCATGCGCCGGACCATGTTCGTGGTGCCGGTCGAGCTGGCGCCGGTGGTGCAGGCCGCCGCCACCAACGCCGTCGCGGTGCAGCAGCGCCGCCGGTACACCCAGGTCCTGGAGGCGGCCGGCATCGGCGACGGCGCCTTCCTGAAGGATGTCGAGGAGTCCACCGCGCGGGCGCTGGCCGCCCGCGGCGAGGCGACCGGGGCGGAGCTGTCCACCGACGAGCCCCGGCTGCGCACGCAACTGCTGGTGGCCGAGGGCAAGCCGTACGCGGCGAGGCAGAACATCACCACCCGGGTGCTGCTCCTGCTGGCCGCCGACGGCCGGATCGTGCGCGGTCGGCCGCGCGGCTCGTGGACCAGCACGCAGTGGCGCTGGTCGCCGGTGGAGGCGTGGCTGCCGGGCGGCATGCCGCAGATGCCGGCCGAGGCCGCCCACGCCGAGCTGGTGCGCCGGTGGCTCGCGGCGTTCGGCCCGGGCACGGCCGCCGACCTGCGGTGGTGGACCGGGTGGACGGCCGGCCAGGTCAGGCACGCGCTGGCCGCGGTCGGCGCGGTCGAGGTGGACCTCGGCGGGGTCACCGGCGTGCTGCTGCCGGACGACCTGGAGCCGCCGCCCGAGCCGGAGCCCTGGGTCTCGCTGCTGCCCGCGCTCGACCCGACGGCGATGGGCTGGCAGCAGCGGTCGTGGTACCTCGGCCCGCACGGCCCGGCGCTGTTCGACGGGTCCGGCAACGTCGGGCCGACGGTGTGGAGCGACGGCAGGATCGTCGGCGGCTGGGCGCAGCGGGCCGACGGTGAGGTGGTGTACCGGCTGCTCGAGGACATCGGCAGCGAGCCGGCCGCGGCGGTGCGGGCGGCAGCCGACCGGCTCACCGCCTGGATCGGCCCGGTCCGGGTGACCCCGCGGTTCCGTACCCCGCTCGAGCGGGAGCTGACCGTCTGAGCCACCCCGCGGCCACGCCGGCCGCCGCCTCCGGGGCCGGCCCGGCGCCGGCCCGGCGCCCAGCGCAGCCGTACCACCGCCGTGCCGGTCAGCCGGTCGTGCATGCCGCGGCCGTCGGAGTACGGCCGCCGTCTCCGGGGCCGGCCCGGCCGCTCAGCGCAGCCGTACCACCGCCGTGCCGGTCAGCCGGTCGTGCATGCCGCGGCCGTCGGAGTCGAAGATCACCGCGGGCACCAGGAGCATCAGCAGCAGGGTGCGCAGCGCGGCCCGGCCGAGACCCACCCGGCCGGGCCCGTCCACCCGGACCAGCCCCAGCCGCAGCACCGCCATCCCAGGGGTCTGCCCGAAGGTCGCCGCGAAGAAGACGTACTCGCAACAGAACGCCAGCAGGCTCCAGGTGCGGGGCAGCGCCGGCGCGGTGAACAGCCCGGCGACCAGCGTGGACAACACCGCGTCCACCGCGAACGCGCCGATCCGCGGCCCGGCGGTGGCCAGTGAGCCCGGCCCGCTGACCGGCAGCCCCAGCCGCGCACCGCGGGCCGCCCCCGAATCGCCCGCTCCCGAATCGCCCGGCTCCGCTCCCGAATCGCCCGGCTCCGTCCCCGGGTCGCCCGGCTCCGTCCCCGGGTCGCCCGGCTCCGTCCCCGGGTCGCCCGGCTCCGCGCTCCGCCCCGAATCGTCCGCCCCAGGGTCGTTCAGCCCCAAGTCGCCCGCCCCCGACCCGCCCGCCGGCCCGGCCCGGCCTGTACGGTCGCGGCGTACGCTGCCGTGCTCGGTCCGCCGCCTGCCCCGCTCGCTCACTGCCTGCCCCGCTCGCTCACCTGCCTGAGGGTAGCGACTATGCCACCCGGCGTACCGGCCGGAGTACGCTGCCAAAACTCGGGCGTCCCACCCAGGTCCCGTAACGCGTCCGAAACGTCCGGGACATGATCGGGCAACGACCCAGCCCTACCGTCGCCGTACTTGACGAGATCCCCGGAGGACGGATGTTCACCAGCCCCGACGAGGTCCTGAGCTATCTCAGGGACAACGACGTGAAGTTCGTCGACGTCCGGTTCTGTGACCTGCCCGGCACCATGCAGCACTTCAACGTACCCGCCGAGTTCGTCACCGAGAACCTCTTCACCGAGGGCCTCGCCTTCGACGGGTCGTCGATCCGCGGGTTCCAGCAGATCCACGAGTCGGACATGCAGTTGCTGCCCGACATCGCCACCGCGGTGGTGGACCCGTTCCGCGTCGAGAAGACCGTCAACATCAACTTCTTCGTGCACGACCCGCTCACCCTCGAGCCGTACAGCCGCGACCCGCGCAACATCGCCCGCAAGGCGGAGGAGTACCTGCGCGGCTCCGGCGTCGCCGACACCGCGTACTTCGGCCCGGAGGCGGAGTTCTACATCTTCGACTCGGTGCGCTACGACACCAACCAGCACTCCGGCTACTACCACATCGACTCGGTCGAGGGTCAGTGGAACACCGGCCGCGAGGAGGAAGGCGGGAACAAGGGCTACAAGGTGCGCTACAAGGGTGGCTACTTCCCCGTGCCACCGGGCGACCACTACGCCGACACCCGCGACAAGATGGTCCGCACGCTGGTCGACCTCGGCCTCGAGGTGGAGAAGTCGCACCACGAGGTCGGCACCGCCGGCCAGGCCGAGATCAACTACAAGTACGACACCCTGCTGCACGCCGCGGACACCCTGATGCTCTACAAGTACGTGCTGAAGAGCGTCGCGTGGAACCTGGGCAAGACCGTAACGTTCATGCCGAAGCCGCTGTTCGGCGACAACGGCTCGGGCATGCACACCCACCAGTCGCTGTGGAAGGACGGCTCGCCGCTGTTCTACGACGAGGTCGGGTACGGCGGGCTGTCAGACACCGCGCGGTTCTACATCGGCGGGCTGCTGACGCACGTGCCGTCGCTGCTGGCGTTCACCAACCCGACCACGAACTCCTACCACCGGCTGGTCCCGGGCTATGAGGCCCCGGTGAACCTGGTCTACAGCCAGCGCAACCGCTCGGCCTGCTGCCGGATCCCGATCACCGGCGCAAACCCGAAGGCCAAGCGGGTGGAGTTCCGGGTGCCGGACCCGGCCTGCAACCCGTACCTGGCGTTCTCGGCGATGATGCTGGCCGGCCTGGACGGCATCAAGAACAAGATGGAGCCGCCCGCGCCGATCGACAAGGACCTGTACGAGTTGCCGCCGGACGAGGCCGCCGCGGTGCCGCAGGTACCAGGCAGCCTGGACGAGGTGCTGACCAACCTGGAGGAGGACCACGCGTACCTGCTCGAGGGCGGCGTGTTCACCCCGGACCTGATCGAGACCTGGATCGAGGCCAACGAGATCGACGCGATCCGGCTACGCCCGCACCCGCACGAGTTCGCGATGTACTACGACGTGTAGCAACCTGGTACGCGGCGGGGCCGGCAGCGGGCAGGGCGCTGACCAGCCCCGCCGCGTTCAGCATCCGCGCAGCCAGCCGCTCGGTCACTGAGAAACCTCGAGTTGCAGTCCGACCGTCGTGGCCTGACGGTGACGCCACCGGTGCATCGAGGTCCTGTTCAGACCCGACCGGTCGGAGCGAGGACGGGCCGCAGTGCGGTTCTGGTGGCGGTGTAGATGAACGGTCCAGGTGTCTCGGAAAGCCTTTCGATGCTCCGCCACTGGCAGAGGACCGTCTCGAGCTGATGCCACGTCGTGGTGGCCTCTTTGGCGGCCAGGGCGATCATGCGTGCGCCGTGGTCACGTACCGCCGCGACCTCGGCCTCGTGGTCCTGGATGTGCCGGTCGCGGGTGATAATGAGCCAGCCCCGGCGGGCCGTCTCGGGTATCCAGACCTGGTCGAGGGTAGCCGGCGTCGTGATGGGGCATGGTGGCCGGACTCTGCCGCCTCGTACGGTGGCGCCGAGGTCGCCTGGGTAGGTGATGTCGCCGCGGACCTGGACGAGGATCTTTGCCAGACCGAGGACGTCGGCGTCGACGTAGTAGCGGACCGCGGCCAGCTTGGCCGGCCGGCTCACGCCGCGCGGGCCGACGTCTCGTAGGCCAGCGCCCACCGCACCTGTTCGAGGGTCAGGTCGAATGCATCGGCGATCTCGGCGTCGTTCTCGGCTGCCTGGGAGTGCTCCCAGATGACCTCCGTGCTGATGCCGCCGATCGCCGGCCGGCCGAAGCGTAGGTCGGGAGTCATGCGGACCGGGGAGGCGGGATCGGCGTGCGGTCGCCAGCCGGACGCCGCGTCGCCGCTCCAGCTGACGCGCTTGAGGAACGAATCGGCCGCGGGGGTGAGCATCAGCTGCCCGCGAACGGTAGCGACGAGACAGAAATCGGGGTCGAGACCCGCGACGTCCTGCGCCTGGGAGACCAGCTCACGGCCGGAGATGTAGGGGCGTCGGTCGGCCAGGGGGTAGGGGGTGCCGTACTGCTCGCGCAAACGGTCGATGAACGCCCGTAGCTCGGCCATCGGCACCTTGTGGGTACGGCGGTACTCCCGCAGCAGGCCGGCCTCGATGAACTCTGCCCAGGTCACCGGCGCGCGTATCCCCCGCGGTGTGACCCGGATCACCGGCTTGTACGTCCTGCCTCGTTGGATGCCGCCCTCCAACCAGTAGTTCAGCGTGCTCTGCGGCACCTGCAGCAGACGCGCAGCCTCTGCCTCGGAGAACATCTGCCGTTCCAGCATGCTCAGCCCCATGGCCGATAGTGTCCCATTCGTCGTCTACACGACACGCCGGTGTGGCCACAGCAGACTCG
>WNFU01005552.1_pt1 | contig 15602 bp, 16 predicted proteins | sample 5400121 | NCBI WGS metagenome assembly WNFU01 (sample SAMN13153360, study PRJNA577476) | soil metagenome | isolation source: 100 cm soil or saprolite under grassland replicate 1 | place: USA:California | collected 2016-06-15
ACCATGGCGGTCTCCACGCCGAACCCCCGGGCCAGGGGACGGCACGCCCACAGGCACTCCCCGGTCACGGCCCGCTGGCCGGACAGCGGGGCCCGGGGGGCGAAGCCCGACAGCCGCCGGACGGCCGCGGCCGCGGTTCGCCTGACGAGGCCGAATCCGCCCCCGACCGGCGCCGGGGGCACGCCGACGGCGAGGTCGGCCGTTCCCGCCACGACCGCGCTAAGGACGGGCTCGACACCCGCCGCCGACGCGCCGATGTCGCCGTCCACGAACAGGTAGACGTCCGCCGGACCGGCCCGGTCGAGCGCCCCCTCCATGGCGCCGCCCTTCCCCCGGTTCCGCCGCGAGCGCAGGACGCGGGCGCCGGCGGCCCGCGCCGCCTGGGCCGTGCCGTCGGTGGACCCGTCGTCGACCACCACGATCTCGCCGACGCCGGCGACCGTGCTCAGGGCGCGCACGGTCTCGGCGATCGTGGATTCCTCGTCACGGGCGAGGACGAGGGCGAGGACCGGGCCGGTGGCCCGGGAGCCGGTCACGCCGCCTTCGGCAGGAGGCCGTCGTTCCCGTCCTTCAGGCCGTAGTTCCCGCCCGTGCCCAGCGACAGCAGGTTCTTGAGCCCGAGCACGAGGGCGATCCCACCGGCGTGGTCCGGGTCCACGTCGTCCACGGTCACCATGGGGTCCGACTTCAGCTGCCCGTCGTCTCGCAGCAGCGACACGAAGGGGAACGTCGCCGTGGTGGTGCTCTCGGCGGCCGCGACCGGCACGCCCGGGTACAGCTCGAGGTCCGCGACGAACGGCAGCAGGAACGACTCGATGGGGACGGCGGGGGCGGAGTTCCCCCCCGCCACCACCACGACGGCCTGGCCAGCCCCGCCCACCAGCGGCAGGTCGGCCGGGGAGATCGTGGACGTCAGGAACCCCTTCGACAGCAGCCCGTCCAGGAGGTCCCGGGGGGCCGCCTGCGGCGACGCGAGGTCCGTGGGCGGCGGCCCCTGGGCCAGGCGGTCCCCGAGCATCCGGGCCGCCTCGACCTGGAGCGCCTCGGGATCGTCCGACGACGGCATCCCCATCAACGTGGCCAGGTCGCGCCGGCTGGCGTCGTCGGTCAGCGCCATCCGGGCGGTGACCTGGAGGACGGTCACCTTCGCGCCCGCCTCCGTCAGCGAGCTCCTGGCCTCCCCCAACGCCGCCGGATCCGACCCGCTCTGGGTCACCAGCACCACCTCCTGCCCGGCCAGCTCTCCGCCGATCAGGAACGGGCGGGCCTGCTGGATGAACGACTGGAGGGTGCCGACCTCGCCCTTGAGCTGCTGGAGCTGGTCCCGGAGCGTCAGGACCTGCCGCTCGGCGGCCTTCGTGCGGTCCTTGAGGTTGGCCACCAGGCGCTGGTTCAGAACCGTCGTGCCGGCCAGGATGCCGAGCCCGAGCGCCAGGAACACGGCCACGATCGACACCAGGTGGTACCGGAAGGAGATCAAAACAGCCCCTTGAGCTGGTCCAGAATCTGGTGCAGGAACAGGCGGAACGACTGCGACGTGAGCACCACGACGAGCATGGCGAACATGGCCGCGCCCACCAGCAGCAGGATGTCCCGCCCCCTCACTCGCCCGCTGTAGAGGCGCGACACGCCCTTCGCGTCCATGAGGATCTCCCCGACGCGCAGGCGCACCAGGAAGGTGCTGGCCATGCCCATCCGGCCCTTGTCCAGGAACTCCCGGAGGTTCCCGTGGGTTCCCACGGCCACGATGAGCTCGGCGCCCTTCCCGTGGGCCAGGAGGAAGGCGGCGTCCTCGGAGGTGCCGGAGCTCTCCATCACCCGGTACGGCACGCCGAGCGCCTCGAGCCTGGCCCGGCCGGGAGCGCGTCCGCCCGGGTAGGCGTGGACCACCACCTCGGTCGGCGGACGGCGGCGCCATCCGCCGTCGCGCCGGGCCAGCAGCAACGCCTGCTCGGACACGCTGTCCATGTCGCCCACGATGAGGTCGGGGCGGTACCCGGCATCGAGGAGCGCGTCCGCGCCGCCGTCCACGCCGATCAGGACCGGCCCCACGTCGCGGATGTAGGGCCGAAGGGCGGCCAGGTCCTCCCGGTAGTGGTAGCCCCGGACCACCACCAGCACGGGACGGCCCGCCAGGAGATGGACCAGCTCCGGGAGGCCGGACCCTCCGAACAGCAGGTCACGTTCCCGCTGGATGAAGTCCACGGTGTTGCGGGCAAAGCTCTCGAACTGTTCGGCGAGCGCCACCCGGGCGGCCTCCATCGCGGCGACCACGGATTCGTGCGACTGCCGGACCCCCACGCCCGCCAGGACGCTTCCGACGAACACGCGGTCGCCGTCCAACCGGACCGGCTGGCCCTCGGAGATCTTGTCCATGACGAGCCGGCCCACCCCGTCCACCACGGGGACGCCGGCCTGCACGAGGATGAGGGGGCCGAGGTTCGGGTAGCGGCCGCTCGTGGACTTGGCGGCGTTCACGACGCCGCCCACCCCGGCCTCGACGAGTCCCTCGGCGGCGACCCGGTCCAGGTCCTCGTGGTCGACGACGGCGATCTCGCCCGGATGGATACGGCGGAGGAGGTTCTTCGTGCGCCGATCCACCCTTGCGGCCCCCTCCGCCCGCCGGGCTCGCCGGAAGGGCAGCCGGGGGAGGAGGCTTCGCGTCTTCGAGATGGCCGTGGGGATTCCTCCTGGCACGTCGTCGTCGACCCGCGGCCGGAGCGGCGCGGAGCGGCACATCCGGAGCAGCGAGTTCACGCACAGGGTAGCGAACGCGCGGTGGGTGCGGTGCCGGCGCTCAGGCTCGCCGGCCGGCCCCGGCCCGCTGCACGGCCCGGCGCTCCCGGTCCCCTTCGGCCAGGAGCTCCTCGGCGTGGGTCGCCGCGGCGTCGCTGTCCGGCAGCCCCGAGAGCATCCGGGAGATCTCGGCCACCCTCGCGCCCTGGTCCACGACGGACACCGTGGCGGTCCCTCCGCGCTTCGCCACCAGGATGTGGCGGTCGGCGAAGCAGGCGATCTGGGGCAGGTGGGTGACGACGAGCACCTGCTTGGTCCGGGCCAGCCGGGCCAGGCGCCTGCCCACCGCGAGGCCGGCCCGGCCCCCGATGCCGGCGTCGACCTCGTCGAACACCAGCGTGGGGACGTCGTCGAGGTCCGCCATGACGCTCCGGCAGGCCAGCATGGTCCGCGACAGCTCCCCGCCCGAGGCCACCTTCGACAACGGCAGCGGAGCCTGGTCGGGCCCACCGGAGAACAGGAGCTGGGCCCGCTCGCCCCCCACCGGCCCGAGGTCGGGCGACGCCTCGAGCGCCACGGAGACGGAGGCCCCCTCCATCCCCAGCTCGCGCAGCTCGGCCTGGAGGGCGCCGGCCAGGCGGGGTGCCGCGTCCGTCCGGGCCTCGGACAGCCGGCCGGCCAGGTCCGCCCCGCGGGCGGAGAGCGTCTCGACGTCGCGTTCCAGGGTCTCCCGCTCGTCGTCCGCTCCGGCCAGCGCGGCCAGGCTGCGGCGGGCCTGCTCGAGGTAGGCCAGGATGCCTTCCTCGCCCTCGCCGTACTTGCGCTCCAGCGAGCGAACCGCATGGAGCCGCTCCTGGAGCTCCTCCAGCCGCCCGGGGTCGGCCATGAGCCCCTCGCGATAGTCCCTGACGTCGCGGAGGAGCTCCGCCCCCTCCTCCGCGAGCAGGGTGGCCCGTTCGGCCAGGGGACCGGCGCCGGCGTCGACTGCCGCGGCGTCCCGAAGCGACGCCGCCGCGGCGTGCAGGCCGTCGGTCGCCCCGCCCTCGGATTCCATGGCCTCCTCCGCCGACCGGGCGCGGTCCTGGAGCCGCTCGGCGTGCGCCAGCCGGGCCGCCTCGGCCTCGATCCCGGCCACCTCGCCGAGCTGGATGGCCGCGGACTCGATCTCGCGGACCTGGTACGCGAGGAGGTCCTTCTCCCGCTCCCGGTCGCGGGCCTCCCGCTCCAGCTCCTCCAGCCGGAGGCGGGCCCGCCGCAGGCGTTCGTAGGCCTCCCGGTACTCGACCAGGGTCGCCTGGTGCCGCGGGCCGGCGAACCGGTCCAGGAAGCCGGTCTGCGCGGCCGGCTCCAGCAGCCGCTGGACCTGGTTCTGCCCGTGCACCTCCACCAGCTCCGGCGCCACCCCGGCGAGGGTGGACACGGGAACGATCTGGCCGCCGATGCGGGCGGCGCTCTTGCCCTCCGCCGACACGGTCCGGGCCAGCACGACCTCGCCGTCCTCGGCCCACTCCCCCACCCCGGGCGACGGAGGCGCCGCGAACCGGGCCTGGACCCCAGCCCGTTTCGCGCCGCGCCGGACCAGCACGGCAGAGGCCCTCCCGCCGAGGGCCAGGGACAGCCCCACCGTGACCATCGTCTTCCCGGCGCCGGTCTCGCCGGTCAGGACGTTCAGCCCGGGATGGAACTCGAGGTCCAGGTCCTCGATGACCCCGATCCCCGCGATGTGAAGCTCCAGGAGCACGACGGAGCCGATCCTACCGCGGGGGTATGACATTTCCGGGGACGGGCCGCGCGGTCGGGCCGGCGCGGGCCAGCCCGCCCGGGGCGCCATGACCCGGGTCCCGGGTTCTCAGGGGGACGGGAGACCGCGCTCGTCCGGCAGGTGGAAGCGGTCCCGGACCTTCCCGTAGAAGCTCTCCGCCCCTTCGCGCCGCACCAGGCGGAGGCCGGTGTCGGCGGCCCGGACCACCACGCGAGCCCCCACCGGCAGCGCGAGGCTCTCCCGCCCGTCCGCGGACAGCAACCCGGGCTCCTCCCCCAGCACTTCGATCGTGACCCGTTCGTTCGCGCCCAGGACGAACGACCGGTCGAACACCATGTGGGCGGCCACGGGGGTCACCACCAGGCACTCGACCGACGGGTTCACGATGGGCCCCCGAACGGAGAACGAATACGCCGTGGATCCGGTCGGCGTGGCCACGATGACGCCGTCGCCGGAGAACGTCGTGATGTATTCGCCGTTGAAGAACACCGCCAGGCGGACCACCCGGTGGCGGGCCCCCTTCTCCACCATGACCTCGTTCAACGCCCACTGGACGTCGGTCCAGTCGGTGCCGCTCTCCGGCTCGGCCACGACGGCGAGGCGCTCCTCGACGCGCGCGGTGCCGGCGATGGCCCGCTCCAGCAGCGGCGCGGCATCCGGCGGATCGACCTCCGTGAGGAACCCCATCCGGCCCACGTTCACCCCGAGCACGGGACAGCCGCACCGCATGGCCTGGTACGCGGCCCGCAGGAACGTCCCGTCGCCCCCCACCGACACCACCAGGGACAGCCCGTCCGGGAACTCGGCGAGCTCGGAGATCTCGTCGGCCTCCAGCCGGTCGGCCCGGAGGGCGCGGGTGGTGACGCCGCGCTCCCGCACCCACGTGACCAGCTCTCCCGCGGCCTCCACCGCGGCGGGCCGGCCCCCGTGGATGACGAAGCCGACCCCCTTCACGACGCCGCCTTGCGCTCGAGGCCCTCGCGGACGGCGGCGTCCACGTCCACGGTGTCGGGCCCGCCTTCGCGCGCCAGCAGGAAGAACTCCACGTTCCCGGCCGGCCCGAGCAGCGGCGACGCCATGGCGGAGACGGCGGCGAGGCCCTCGTCGCGGCACGCGACGGCCACAGCCTCGATGACCCGGGCCCACACCGTGGGGTCCCGCACGACGCCGCCGGGCCCCACGTCCGAGGGGCCCGCCTCGAACTGCGGTTTCACCAGGAGGACGAACTCGGCGCCCGGCGCCGCCACCGTCCGGAGCGCCGGCACGGCGAGGCGGAGGGAGATGAACGAGAGGTCCGCGGTCACGAGGTCGGGCGGGTACGGAAGCTCGGCGGGGTCCAGCGCCCGGACGTTGGTCCGCTCGAGCACCGTGACCCTGGGGTCCTGCCGGATCGGCCACGCCAGCTGGCCGTATCCCACGTCCACCGCCATGACCCGCGCGGCGCCCCGCCGGAGCAGGCAGTCGGTGAACCCGCCGGTGGACGCGCCGGCGTCCAGGGAATCGCGCCCCGACGGGTCGACGCGGAAGCGATCGAGCGCGGCGGCGAGCTTCTCCCCTCCCCTTGAGACGAACTCGCGGGGCGGACCGGCCAGGGCGACGGGCTCGTCCGGCCCCACGAGGGTGGACGCCTTGGCGGCCGGACGGCCTCCCACCGTGACCAGCCCGGCGCGGATGGCCGACGCGGCTTCGGTCCGCGACGTCGCCAGGCCCCGGCGGACGAGCTCGCTGTCCAGCCGCCGGCGCACCGTCAGGACGAGGAGCTCGAACCCGAGGAGCTGGATCCCTGTGCGGCGCCGGAGCGCGAGGACGAGCTGGACCGAGTGGCCGTGCTCCTGGGCGTCGACTTCCTGGCGGCCGGCTTCTTCGCCGTGGACTTCTTCGCCGTGGACTTCTTCGCGGCGGACCTGGCCGGAGACTTCCGGGCGGCCGTCCGGCGGGAGTCCGGCGAGGAGCCGGTGGACGCGGGTGCCTTCTCCAGCTCCCGGACCCGCCGGCGCAGCGTGTCGAGGTCGTCCCGCGTGGCCACGCCCACTGCCCGAAGCTGTCGCTTGACCTCGGACTGCACCAGCTCGGTGATGCGCTCCCGACCGCGCTTGGACCATTCCATGAGGTCCTGCGCGAAGCGGTTGACCTGCTCCATGCCCTGTCCCTGGACCAGCGAGCGGGCCATCTCCCGGGCCTTCGACGGCGTGAGCGAGCCGAGCCCGGCCTCCACGTACTTGCGCATGTCCTCGATCATCCCGTCCTCCTCCTCCGTGAGGGAAGCCGACGCACGCCTCGGGCCGGAGCGCGGGCCCGGCCGAAGGATACCCCGCCCGTTCGTCTCGAGGTTCCGCCGTCGGCGGCGCGGCCCGGCCCGGCGCCGGCCACCCGAGGCTTCTCTCCGGGGAGGGCCTTCGCTATAATCCGCGCCGCTTTCCATCACGCGGCCCTTCCCCCCACTCGACCCAGGGAGCACCGTGGCCACGGCCCGGACCGTCGAGAAGAAGATCACTGAGCTGGTCGCCCGGCTGGACGACGCGCCGGACGAGGCGCGGGCCAATCTCCGGCGTGCGCTGTCCAGTCCCCGAGTCATCGAGATCACCGTTCCCGACCTCGACGCGATCTGGTGGACCGAGCTCGCCGACGGGCGCTTCGGGGAGCTCCACGCGGGAGCCGCGCGGGATCCCCACATCCGCGTCACGGCATCGAGTGACGACCTCGTCGACATGATCGACGGGAACAAGAGCCTGTTCTCCTCGTACCTGGCCGGGCACATCAAGATCCAGGCCAGCCTGTCCGACCTGATGTCGCTCAGGAAGCTGCTGTGATCCGAGGCCGTCGCTGATGGGTGCGATCCGCAGGGTGCTGGTGGGGTCCGCCGGGGCGATCGGCGTGTTCGCGGCCGGCCGCCTCGCGGCCGGCCGCCTCGCGACCCGATCGAGACAGCACCTCGACGTGGTGGACGGACACGAGCTCCTGGGCTCCGCTCGGGGCCGGCCCCGATCGATCCGGGGGCCCCGCGCTTCGCGCATCTACACGGAATGGGTGGGCCCTCCGGAAGAACAGGGCTCCCCCGGAGCGGTCGTGTTCACGCACGGCTGGTGTGTCACCGAGGCCGTGTGGCACCACCAGAAGGAAGCGCTGGCCCGGGGGCCGCTCACCGCCGTGACCTGGGACCTCCCGGGACACGGCCACTCCACTCCGGTGTCGCGCTCTCACCTCACCATGGACCTGGCGGTCGACGCGCTGGCCCGGGTGGTCGACGCGGCCGGTCCGGGGAACGTCGTCCTGGTCGGACACAGCTTCGGGGGCGTCCTGACGCTCGAATACCTGCTTCGCCACCCCGAGACGGCCCGGCGACGGGTTCGGGGCGCGGTGCTCATCTCGACGCCGGTGACGCATCTGGCCGGGGGGCGGAACGGTCGATGGTGGCCGGGCTCTTCGGTCACGGCCCAGGCGCTGACCCTCGCGATGCAGCTGGCCGTGGAGAACAGCGCCGTCGATCGGTGGTTCGCGCGCGAGGCCGGGACGTGGGACCGCCGCGCGGCCAGCTACCGGCTCATCCGGGTGGGGTTCGGCCAGGCCCCGGCGCCGGAGCACGTCCGCTTCGTCCGCGACCTGGCGGCGTCGGTCCCGCCGGCCGTGCGGGCGGACACGTTCCGCGCGATGACGGGCTTCGACCTCCGGCCCAGGCTTGGGGAGATCGGCACGCCGGCGCTGGTGGTGTACGGGGGACGTGACCGCCTGGTCGACCCGGCGGACTCCGCGATGCTGGCCACGATGCTCCGGCGGGGCCGGGCCATCGCGTTCCCCGACGCGGGGCACGCCGTGTTCCTGGAGCACCACGGGGAAGTCAGCAACGCCGTGGCGAGGTTCGCCGCCGGCCGCCTGGGGTCGAAGCCACGGGCCCGAACGCGCGAGCGGGCCCCGACACCCGCCTGAGCGAGGTCTCGCCGCCGCCCGCCTGAGCGAGGTCTCCCGCCCCTGGCCCGGGGTGGACCGGGATACGCTACGGCCGGTGCTGATCCCCATCCACGACGACAACCCGACCAGTCGGACGGCCTGGGTGACGCTCGCGATCATCGCCCTGAACGTGCTGGCCTTCCTGGTCTGGCAACCCACGTTCGCGTCGGGTCCAACCGGCGAGGCCCGCCAGCAGCTGTTCTTCTTCTGCCACGCGGAGATCCCCTACGAGGTGACCCACCAGACCAGCCTGGCCCAGGGAGGGGCCCAGGCCCGAGCCGCCATCAACGATGAGCTTCCAGGCGACGGCGCGGCGCTCCAGGGCGTGCTGGCGCAGGCGTGCCCGGACAAGAGCTGGTGGCAGTCGGTGTTCGCGGCGATGTTCCTGCACGGAGGGTGGTTCCACATCGCCGGGAACATGCTGTTCCTGTGGGTCTTCGGCAACAACGTCGAGGACAAGATCGGCCGGCTCGCCTACGTGTTCTTCTACTTCGTGTCGGGGATCGTGGCCACCGCGGCGCAACTCCTCACGTCGCCGAACTCCGTGATCCCGAGCCTGGGCGCATCGGGCGCGATCGCGGGGGTGCTCGGAGCCTACCTCGTGATGTTCCCGCGCCGTCGCGTGTACACGTTCGTCCCGATCTTCTTCCTGATCCTCATCCCGCTGCCGGCCGTGGTCCTGTTGGGCTTCTGGTTCCTGCTCCAGTTCTTCTCGGGCGCGACGACGATCGCCCAGCACGTGACCGGGGGCGTGGCGTACTTCGCCCACGTCGGGGGGTTCGTGACGGGAGTGGTTGCCGCGCTGCTGTTCTTCCCGAAGGAGTGGGGTCGGGGGCACTGGCGGGAGGCTCCGCCGCCCCTGCCGCCCCCCTGGTAGCTCGTCCCCGTCCGGGGGCCCGCCGGTTGGGCCGGCCGCCCGTCGATGTCGGGCCAGGCGACTATTCGACCGGGAATCGGAGCACGACGGCGCTGTCGGCGCAGCGGTCGCGGATGAGGGCTGTCGACGCGAGCGGCTCGGGAACGACCGCCCGGGAGCCCATCCGCTCGAGGCCGAGGACCTCGAAGAATCCCGCCGCCGTCTCCGTCACCGCATAGACCTCCGTGGCGTTGCGCCGTCTCGCCTCACCCGGCCAGCCGGGCCAGCGCGCGCTCGTAGTCGCCGATTCCCGGCCGCATGGCGATGGCCAGCTTGAGGTGTGCGATGGCGCGAGCCCGCTGCCCGGTGCGCTCGCAGGCCAGCGCGAGCCCGAAGTGGGCGTAGTCGTTGACGGGGTCGATCTGCACGGCCTTGGCGAACTCGCGGCGGGCCCAGGCGACATGACCGGACATGAACAGGGCCCGGCCCAACGTCTCGCGAATGGACCCCTTCTCGGGCTCCATCAACCGGGCCCGCGAGAGGTACATCGCCGCCTGGTGCGGATGGCCGTCCTGGAGGAATTGACGCCCCTTGCAGTACAGGGCGTACGCGGACTCCGGCTCGGGATGAGTGCTATACAGGCCAGGTGCCTCGCGTCTCACCTTTCACCGGCCTCCTGTTCGACCTCTCGCGGGTGGGCCGCATGGAGCGCGTCGTCGCGCCCCCATACGACGTCATCGGGCCTGAGCTCCACCAGCGTCTCGAGCAGAGCGACCCCTACAACGTGGTCCGGCTCATCCTCACGCGCCAGGGACCCGACGACGACGAGGCCCAAGCCAAGTATACGAGGGCGTCTCAGCTCCTCAGCCAGTGGGAGCGGGACGGCGTGCTCGTCCCCACGGCTCGCCCGGCCTGGTACCCGTACGAGATGCGGTTCACGTACCAGGGCCACCCTCGCCGGGTGCGCGGCGTGATCTGCCAGGTCGACCTGGAGCCGTGGGGTGGCTCGATCCTCCCGCACGAGGCCACCATGGCGTCCTCGATCGCGGACCGCCAGGCGCTGATCCGAGCCGTTCGGGCGAACCTGTCCCCCGTCTACGCGCTGGCCCGGGGCCCGTGCGAGCCGCTGGCCGCCCTCCTCGACGCGGTCGCGGCTGATCCGCCTGACCGCGTCGCCACCGACGACGAGGGCGTCGAGCATCGCATGTGGGTCCTCGAGGACGGCTCCGGGATCACCGACTGGCTCGCCGGCGAGCAGCTCCTCATCGCGGACGGCCACCACCGCTACTCGGTGGCGCTCGCGTACCAGGACGAGATGCGTGCCCAGCATGGACCGGGCCCGTGGGACCAGATGATGATGCTGATCGTCGATGCGGGACACGAGGACCCGCCCGTCCTGCCCATCCATCGGATCGTCGTCGAGGGACAGCCGAAGCCAACCGGCTCCCCGGTACGGGACCTGGCCGAGGTCCTGGCCGTGATCCGGGACGACGACCTGACCTTTGGCGTCGTCCAGCGCGAGAACGGGGCCGTCGTGCACCGCGTCGGCGCCCTCCGGGGCCAGCCGCCCACCGTCTGCGCGCTCCACGACCAGATCCTCGGCGAATCGAGGGTTCGATTCCTGCCCGATGCCGCGTCCGCGGAGGCGGCGGTCCTCCGCGGAGAGGCGCCGGCGGCCTTCTTCCTCCCCTCCACGAAGGTGGACAGGATCCGCTCGGTGATCGAACGGGGCGAGCGGCTCCCCCAGAAGTCCACGTACTTCTGGCCCAAGCCCCGGACCGGGATGGTGATCCGCCCTATTCGCTGATCGGCCCCCTGGCTGAGGAGGCGAACCGGGATGGACTCCCCTTCCGGCCAGCCCGCCGGTCCTCTATTCGGTTTCCCGCGCCCGCAGCTTCTTCATGCCTGTAGCCACCACCTCCATCAGTGCCCGACCCGCCGATCCGTTCCCGACGTAACGCCTGCTGAGCTGGCCGTGGACCAGGACCTCATCGCCCTTGGCGACGTCCTTCAGGGCCGTCCGAACGAGGGCCCGGTCCCAGACCACGACGGGGAGAGGGAGGAGGCGCTTTCCCGCCTCGGGAACGGAAAGGCGGAACTCGATCATCTTGTCCCCGGACGGCATCTCCTTCTCGATCGGCGCGACCGAGACCGTGCCGGCAAGGACCACCACGTTGACCGTGACCATCGAACCCCCCTTCCTCGAGCCGAACCGTAGAACCCCCCAGTGACATTTCGAGTGCCGACCCCGCTGACCTGCGGTTTTCATGGGCGGAAGGGTGGCATGGCTACACTTCGGCCTCGTGAAGTCGACGTTCGACGCGGCACCCGGCGTGATCGGGATCGACACCCGGATGACCGGTCGCGCCATGGTGACGTCCGCCTATCTGGTCCAGGCCAGCGAGCCGGCCCTCATCGAGACGGGCCCCACCACCTCCGTGGACGCCGTCACCTGGGGCCTGCGCGACCTCGGGATGCAGGAGCGGGACCTCGCCCACATCCTGGTGACGCACATCCATCTCGACCACGCCGGAGGGGTCGGAACCCTCGCCGCGAGGTTCCCCGGGGCGACCGTGTGGGTGCACGAGCGGGGCGCCCCCCACCTCGCCGACCCCACGAAGCTCCTCGCCAGCGCCACCCGCGTGTACGGGGAACAGCGCCTCCGAGCGCTGTTCGGCCCGATGGATCCCGTGCCGGCCGAGCGGCTTCGCGCGATCTCCGAGGGGGACAAGGTTCCCCTCGGGAACCGCGACCTCGAGGTCCTGTACACACCGGGCCACGCATCGCATCACGTGAGCCTCGTCGACTCGGGAAGTGGCGCGCTCTGGACGGGCGACGCGCTCGGGATCCACCTTCCGGACGTCGGGGTCCTCCGGCCGGCCACGCCGCCTCCCGACATCGACCTCGACGTCGCGCTCGCCAGCATCGAACGCATCCGCGAGCGGGCGGAGTCGGTCCTCATGTTCAGCCACTATGGGCCCGTCTCCGAAGTGGACGAGATGTGCGCGATCGCGGCGACCCGGTGGCGGAAGTGGGCGGGGATCGTGCGCGAGGCGCTGGGCGAGACCGACGACGTCGCCCGGGTCGCCGAGATCCTTCGCCAGCGGACCGCATCGGAGTTCGACGACGCGATCGAGCCAGGCACCGGGATGGAGCGCTACGAGGTGCTGTCCGGCATGGAGATGAACGCGGCCGGGCTCCTTCGGTACTGGCGCAAGCGAGAAGAGCGCGAGCAGGGACCGCGGAAGGAGCAGCCGCGCAGGTAGGCGCCGTCGAGGCCGCCCGCCCGTCGGTTCGGACGACCTCGCTCAGGCCAGCTCTGCCAGCCGCTCCGCGGCGTCGAATGCCGTCTGGTCGTGGCGCAGGATCCTTCGGAACTCGCGGGCCGCTTCCTCCCGCCGGCCGGCTCGAGCCAGGATCGACCCGGTGACGTACCACACCCGCAGGTCGTGCGGCCGGCCGACGTCCGCCTTCGTGGGGAGCCGGCGAAGGAGGGCCAACCCCTCGTCGTAGCGACCCAGGTCGGCCAGGGCCGACGCCGCCACGAGCACGGCTTCGGCCTTCGACTCGTCCGGGATCCGGGCGCGGAGGGCCTCCTCGGCCAGAGGAACGGCCTTCTCCGGGCTGCCGAGCGCACGATAGGCATCCGCGATCAGGTGGTTCTGGTCCGCCCGGCCCGTCATCCGCCGGTACGCCTGGAGCTCCCGCAGTGCGTCTCGCCACCGCTCCGCTCCGTAGTACGCCAGGCCCAGGACCTCGCGAACCGCCCCCGACCTGGCGGCAAGATCTTTGGCCTGCTCCGCCTCGATACCGCCTTGCTTCCAGTCCCCTCTGGCCAGGAGCTCGACCGCTCGGCCGAGGTGGCGCAGCGCGTCCTCGCCCCGCCCCGGCCGCGCCGTCCGGCGCACCTCGTCGACCACATCGCGGGGCAGCGTGACCTCCCTCCGTGGAGGGCGGCGGCTCTGCTTGCCGGGGCGGGGCTGGAAGGCTCGAGGCATGACGCACCTAGCCTAGCGCCGCGCGGCCGCTGCACCGGCTCGGCGGCCGCTCCGCCCCGCGATGGAGGCTCCGCCCGGTGCGCCATGCGTCATCGGGCCAGAAAAGGAATAGAGCCGCCCGAAGGCGGCTCTATTCGAAGATGTCTCGGCGGCGACCTACTCTCCCACCCCGTCTCCAGGGCAGTACCATCGGCGCTGGAGGGCTTAACTTCCGGGTTCGGAATGGGACCGGGTGTCTCCCCTCCGCCATGACCACCGAAACGGCGTCTCCACGTCCGGCCGAAGCCGGCAACGCGGACACTCCTGAGGGCGCGAGCTCCACGGATCACCCCGTGAACTCGATAGCGAGCGCGAGCATCAAAGCCAAGTCCTCGGCCTATTAGTACCGGTCGGCTCAACACGTCACCGTGCTTACACCTCCGGCCTATCAACCTCGTAGTCTTCGAGGGGCCTTACCGGGTCAACCCCGTGGGAGATCTCATCTTGGGGCGAGCTTCGCACTTAGATGCTTTCAGCGCTTATCCCTGCCGCACGTGGCTAACCAGCCGTGCCGCTGGCGCGACAACTGGCACACCAGAGGTGCGTCCGCCCCGGTCCTCTCGTACTGGGGGCAGCTCCCCTCAAATCTCCTACGCCCACGACGGATAGGGACCGAACTGTCTCACGACGTTCTAAACCCAGCTCGCGTACCGCTTTAACGGGCGAACAGCCCGACCCTTGGGACCTGCTCCAGCCCCAGGATGCGACGAGCCGACATCGAGGTGCCAAACCGTTCCGTCGATATGGACTCTTGGGAACGATCAGCCTGTTATCCCCGGGGTACCTTTTATCCGTTGAGCGACGGCCCTACCACTAGGAGCCGTCGGATCACTAGCCCCAGCTTTCGCTCCTGCTCGACCTGTCGGTCTCGCAGTCAAGCTCCCTTGTGCGCTTACACTCGACAGCCGATTGCCAACCGGCCTGAGGGAACCTTTGGGCGCCTCCGTTACCTTTTAGGAGGCAACCGCCCCAGTTAAACTGCCCACCAGGCGCTGTCCCCGATCCGGATCACGGACCAGGGTTAGAGGCCCAACACACGAAGAGCGGTATTTCAAGGTTGACTCCACCCGAACCAGAGTCCGAGCTTCACAGTCTCCCGCCTATCCTACGCAACGTCTGCCGAACCTCAACACCAAGCTGCAGTAAAGGTCCCGGGGTCTTTCCGTCCTGTCGCGGGTAACGAGCATCTTTACTCGTAATGCAATTTCGCCGAGTCCGTGGTTGAGACAGCGCCCAAGTCGTTACGCCATTCGTGCAGGTCGGAACTTACCCGACAAGGAATTTCGCTGGTTCTGTTACCTCCGCCCGACTTGCACAGATCGAGCGGCGGGCTGGTCGTTTCCGCCAGCCTCCTCACGTCGCCGTGAGGACCGGACCATCTCATCCTCTTCACCCGAGACGGCGAAGAGGGCCGGCGTATGGTCTCTGAGGATTCTCAGGACACTGGATGGCTTCCGGTGATTCATCGTCTCCGTGATCTCCGCGATCTCGATGATCCCCGGCACCGACAGGTGCCGACGGAGATCCATCAGTCCGATGATCCGGGCGAACTTCTCGAAGTTGTCTCGTTTGGAAGTTCGCAGTGGGTTGTCCTGGAAGAATGGAACGATCACGTCACGGAGGTCCCCGAACCGCTGCACGCAGTACCGATACATGTCTTCTCGGTGATTGTCGTGCCTGCTGTTGCGGAACACCTTGCCGCACCCGAAGAAACGAACCATGTCCTCGAGGACGTCGCGGCTCGAAGCGCCTTGGGCAACTGCGAACTCAGGTCGCACCTGCCACCGCAGCGTCATCTTGCCGCATCGACAGATCGGGCAGCTGAAGCAGCCCTCCCCGTCGACAAATCCCACGACCCATCCAATGCCCATGAGCCTTTCCTGCTGGTTTTCCGCACTCGTCGGATTGTCACCGGACACGCGCCCACCCTACTTCGGGGGTCTGACATGCTCGGTACCGCGAGATACACCGGGTTTTCCAGCATATAGCCGGCTGCGCACCGTACGGTCACCCGCACGGGGGGCAGCGCCCCCTGCCTGCCTGGGGGCTTCCTACCTTAGGACCGTTATAGTTACGGCCGCCGTTTACCGGCGCTTAGATTCGGAGCTTCGGCGCAACCCGAAGGCTGCACCTGACCCCTCCTCTTAACGTTCCGGCACCGGGCAGGCGTCAGTCCGTATACGTCGTCTTACGACTTTGCACGGACCTGTGTTTTTAGTAAACAGTCGCTTGGGCCTGGTCTCTGCGGCCCCCTCGGGCTTCGGAC
>WNFU01007397.1_pt1 | contig 15598 bp, 14 predicted proteins | sample 5400121 | NCBI WGS metagenome assembly WNFU01 (sample SAMN13153360, study PRJNA577476) | soil metagenome | isolation source: 100 cm soil or saprolite under grassland replicate 1 | place: USA:California | collected 2016-06-15
AGAATTATACTAAGTGTATAAGTAACACTAACTATCTATGATGAAGACCCAATAGATAAAAATCTTCAAGAAAAATGAAATCGTCTTTTTTGGATTTATATATAAAGCAAACTATAATCGAAGTGGAGAAAAGATGAACAACTCGCCATTACCCATTCCTGAATTTTTTGATGCTGAGAAAGTGGGCTCTGTTTGGCGGATTCCCTATGAGGAGCGCGCCAAAGGGGCGCGGGACTGGGCCAATCAACACGGAATTCAACCTGCCTCCGTTGATTCGACCAAGACCTGGCTGATGCTGATCGACGTGCAAAACACCTTCTGCATCCCGGACTTTGAACTTTACGTTGGCGGTCGCAGTGGACGCGGCGCGGTGGAAGATAACGTGCGTCTGTGCGAGTTCATTTATCGCAATCTGGGAGGCATCACCCAAATTACTGCCACAATGGACACGCATAAAGCCATGCAGGTCTTCCATGCGATTTTCTTTGTGGATAAAGATGGCAATCACCCTGCGCCCTATACTGATATTCATGCTTCCGAACTACGTGACGGCAAATGGATGTTCAATCCCGCTCTGGCCGATCAATTTGATATTGCTCCTGAATATGGGCAACAGATGGTTCTCCATTACGCGGAGAAATTACAGGAAAGTGGAAAATACGCACTGACCATTTGGCCCTATCATGCCATGCTTGGAGGCATCGGTCATGCACTGGTATCTTCTGTAGCCGAGGCTCTCTTTTTCCATTCGGTGGCGCGGCTTGCCCAAACAGATATTGTGATCAAGGGTGTCTCACCCTTCACGGAAAACTATTCGGTCATTGGTCCTGAAGTGCTGACCGGTCCCATGAACGAAATATTGGGAACACATGATCAAAGGTTTATCCAGCAACTACAGGAATTTGATCGATTAATTATTGCGGGGCAGGCTAAGAGTCACTGTGTGGCATGGACGGTTTCTGACCTGCTTGAAGATATTGCACTCAATGATCTTGAACTCGCCAGGAAGGTTTACTTGCTCGAAGACTGCACCTCTCCTGTCGTCGTCCCCGGAGTCGTCGATCACACCGATGAGGCAGATGCCGCTTACGAGCGATTCGAAAAAGCGGGAATGCACGTGGTGAAATCAACGGAGAATTTTTAATGATGTCATTGCGAGGAGTGGCGCCTTGGCGCCACGACGAAGCAATCTCAAGTAACTTTCAAAGATGAGATTGCCACGTCAGCCTTTGGCTTCCTCGCAATGACAGAATAAGGAATCTATGTCTATCTTTGACGGCAAACGCCTCACCAATGAAACCTTTAAGCTCGACATCGAACGCATGCGCCGTGGCTGGTATTCGGATAAATATTTTGAGAATATTGGCCGCATGCTCATCGCCCTGGCATCTGAAGGATACGTGTATTCAGGTCAGCATCACAACCTGCCCGCTCATGTTTCACCGGATAACATTGCTGTCGGTGATATAGAAGTAGAAATGCAATGGTTCACGCGCCGTATGGGGAACACGGTCGTTGTTGGTGTGGACAAATCACTGGAAATGCTCAGGCATTGTACGGGGTATTGGGAAGGTGACAAATTTATCGAAACCGCAGACAAGTTGCAGGTCTGGGCTGTTCAGGATGGGACGGTTGTCAAATCAGATGGAAATCCACTGAATGCGGAAGCCGTGATCAAAGTCCATGGGCGCTATCGCGATTTCGCCTTGCTCGAAACGCCGACCTTGGGTGTATTGACCCGTTCGAGTCGCGTCGCCACAAATGTCTATGAGACCCTGATGGCGGCGCGCGGCAAGCCGGTTTTGTTCTTTCCTGCCCGTTTTGACCTGCATGAAGTTCAGGCCTCAGACGGATATGCCTACAACATTGCCATCCAACGTTTCAATATGGATTTCTCACAGCAGATCGGGTCATTCGTTTCCACTGACGCGCAGGGTGACTGGTGGGGTGGCGCCGGTGGCGGGACAGTGGCTCACGCCGCGATTGCTTCGTTCATGGGAGATACCGCGGAAGCGATGATGCAGTTCGGACGCATCCTGCCTCCAAACATTCCGCGCATCGCGCTGGTGGATTTCAACAATGATTCCGTCCGCGATACGGTACGCGTGCTCGAAGTCATGTTTCGAAAATATCAGGAATTATGTGATGCTGGCGATCAGGCCGAAGCGGCGAAATATGTTTTGTATGGTGTTCGGCTGGATACCAGCGGAAACTTGCGGGATGTCTCGGTTGCACCGTTGGGCGATCCCGCGCTGGATCTGGGAGTCAACCCGCGGCTCGTGTTTAACGTACGTCAAGGGCTTGATTCTGCAGCAGAGAGCTGGAACTTGCCGCCAGCCTGGCGAGAAGCGGCGCGCGAGTATTGTCGCAATGTCAAGATCGTTGTCTCGGGCGGGTTCAGCCCGGATAAGATCCGCAAGTTCGAGAGGCTGGGAGTTCCCGTGGATATTTACGCAGTCGGCTCGTGGCTGTTCAACAACAATGGCGGCACAGTGACCGACTTCACGGGCGACGTGGTGCGCGTGAAGGTGCATGGCGAATGGATCGATATGGCGAAGGTGGGGAGGAAATCGTTGGATAATCCAAATTTGGAACGCGTGTGGTGATTCTTTACCGCGAAGAGCGCGAAGATTTAAAAGTTTTTTTTGTGGTCTTAGCGTGCTTGGCGGTTCGTTCTTAAACCGTCGGTCTCTCCACTTTGAACGGCGTTCCATCAACTAGTGTCTCCTCAAATTCCCTCGCTGCGAGATGACCATGTTTGGTGCTTCTGCATCACCGATGATTCGGAGTGAGTTGATTTTTCCTTCTGCGAGTGCAGGCTTGAGTTCATCGTAAAGTGAATCGTTTGAAACTCGGTCACTCACCAATACAACCCCGTCACGCTGCAATTCAATTGTTTCTCCTGAAATTGTATTTACTAGCTTGACGCAATCATTTTCAATTTCAGTTAAGACTGTTTGCGGATATAACTTCACGCCGAGTCTCATCAGTTTGTGTTGAATCCGTTCCTGCTCCAGTGTGAACTGTGACCAATAGGAAACCAGCGGCGCGGGTGTGACAAGCGTGACAGTACACCCTTGTTCAGCAAGAAATTCTGCTAATACTCCGCCCATGTAATAATGATCGTCATCGTAAATTACTACGTTATCACTCAGTAGTTTTCCATCCATCAAATCATCAGGACTGAATACAGTCTGTAAATCATATCCGCGAATTGGTTTTCGCAGCGTACGGCCTATCCCATCACGCCGCCAAGTTGCGCCGGTGGCAAGGATGATATTTTGCGCGCCCGTTTCAAGTATCTCCTCTGCGGTCATTGGGCTGGATGGGTAGGCCGCGACATTCTTCATCTTCTTAATTTGAGTCAAGCGCCAGTCCACCACCCGGCGCCATTCATTCAGTCCAGGCAACGCGGATTCGCGGATCACGCGTCCGCCGAGTTCCTTATGCGCCTCGAGCAAGGTCACTTGATAGCCGCGTTGTCCAAGCGCCCGCGCCGCCTCCAGTCCTGCAGGGCCCGCACCGACAATCATCACTTCCTGATCGCTTTTCTTCGGTGAAATGATCTCTGGATGCCAGCCGCGCCGCCATTCCTCTCCCATCGTCGGATTTTGTGTACATCGAATAGGGACAAAACGCGTATCCCCTGTTACACAGATATTGCAGCCAATACATTCACGAATATCCTCGATGCGTCCCTCTTTGATTTTCGTTGGCAGGAACGGGTCAGCAATGGAAGGTCTCGCCGCGCCGACGAAGTCCATGACGCCGCGTTTGATCGCAGAGACCATCGAATCTGGAGATGTATAACGCCCCACCCCTACAACCGGTTTTGTCGTCAACTGCTTGACGAACGAAATATATTTTTCCTGATGGCCTTCTTTTCCAAAGCGCGAAGTGATTGAATCGTTGCTCCAGTTGCTAACATTCACATCCCAGAGATCAGGCAATTCGGCAAGCATCGCTACCACCTCATACGCTTCGCCTTGGGATGTGATTCCATCTTCACCAAGTAACTCATCCACAGCAAAACGGACAGCCACTGCGCATGTATCGCCAACGACTTCTTTTGTTTCTTCGATTAATTCTCGAAGGAAACGAACGCGATTTTCAAGCGAACCGCCATATTCATCCGTTCGATCGTTGAATCGTTTCAAGATGAATTGGATCGCCGCGCTCATGCCATGCGCCGCGTAACAATAAACAATGTCAAATCCTGCGCGCTTGGCACGCAATGCTGCATCCCGATGCCACCTGCGAACGTTGCGAATATCTTCCTTATCCATGCGCCGCGTTTGCACCGGGTCATAGCCTGAACCACCGATGGTTCCCATCGAACTTGGCGCAAGCGATGGTGCCCGCGAATATAGATTCGGCGCGTCGTATCCGTTGTAGGAAAGTTCGATCCCAGCCAGCGAACCATGTCTGTGAACCGCTTCTGCCATCAATGCCAGCGCGGGAATATCCTCATCACTCCAAATTCGTCCCTCAAAATACGGAGATAGATCACTCGAGTGATGAATCTCGGTCTCTTCTGTACAAACCACACCCCAGCCTCCTTCCGCTTTCATGCCGCGCATGGCTGCCAACGCCTGAGGCATACGATGGCCGAATCCGTTGCAATGTGGCACCTGATAAAAACGGTTCGGAGCGATGACGGGACCGATCCGAACCGTTTCAAATAAGATATCATATGAATTATTCATAAACTTCCCTTTCGCGCAGAGCGGAACGCAGTGCAGACGAAGCGCATATTTACATGCTATTATCCTTCGACTGCGTTCGTCGCTTCGTTCAGGACGAAGACAATAGCTTGGGAATCACTTCCAGCATCTCGTTCAGTACCTGACGAAACACCTGCATCCGTTCCTCAGGCGTGCCTTCCGCCTTGGCAGGATCCACAAAATCATGATGGACACGTCTCCCCGCTTTTCCGGGCCATACGGGGCATTCCTCTGCCGCTGAATTGCAGACCGTGACGACGAGATCGAAATCTTTTGTGGGCAGATCGTTGATATGTTTTGATTCCCCGGAATGTGTAATGTCTATTTCATTCAACGCTTCGATCGCCAACTCATGGACGTATCCCGCGGGCTTTGTCCCGGCGGAAAATGCTTTCCATTCCGGGTAGCGTGCGTTGACAATGGCTTCCGCCATTTGCGAACGACATGAATTGCCTGTACAGAGGAAGAGAACGGTTTTCATAAAAGATCCTCGCGTTCCCGAAAAGCACCGGGACTGCCCTGGCACTGTCCGTGATTTGCTCACCTGCATGATTTGCTAAGCAAATCACGTGCGGCGCAAGTGTAGCAAATCAGACAAGTGTAGTGAGCGGAGCTATAGGTGCAGTCGAAGCGCATTTATTGGAAGTTTAACTATCTTTTAATACGCACTTCGTCTTCACTCGCCTGTTGGCTCGTTCCGCTCAGCGCGAAAGAAACTATCCAAATCTTCCGGTAATGTAATCTTCGGTCCGTTTTTGTTTGGGCGCGGTGAAGAGTGACTTGCCTTCGCCATACTCAACCAATTCACCCTGCAGGAAGAAGGCTGCGTAATCGGCGGTGCGCCCTGCCTGCTGCACGGAATGAGGCACGAGAATAATCGTGTATTCTTTCTTGAGTTCCTGCAACGCAGATTCCACCTTGCCGGTTGAGATTGGGTCAAGGCCAGAGGTGGGCTCATCAAGCAAGATAATTTCGGGCTGAAGGGCAAGGGAACGCGCCAGACATAAGCGCTGTTGCTGTCCACCTGAAAGAGCGATGGCGGGATCATCCAAGCGGTCTTTGACTTCTTCCCATAACGCGGCCAATTTCAGGCTTCGTTCGACCGCTTCATCCAGCTTGGACCTGCGTTTCTCGCCCGCAAGCTCCAATCCATACGTCAAATTTCCGCGAATGCTCAAGGGCAGGACAACAGGACGCGCAAAGACCATGCCAATTTTGCGTCGCAAGGCGATTACATCTATACTTGGGTCAAGAATATTTTGACCATCAATTAAGATTCGGCCCGATACCGCTTTGACTTCCGTAAGATCATTGAGACGATTTAGACAGCGCAATAACGTAGACTTACCGCCTCCTGCGGGGCCAAAGAGAACGGTCACCGCTTTTTCGCGGATTCCCAAACTGATACCGCGCAATGATTCATTCCCATCTGAATATTGGAGTGAGAGATTTTCAATAATGATTTTATCCATCTTATTTTCTCGGTGGTCGAGGCCACCTATTTCATTATAAATTTTCCTGCAACGGGTGGTCTCAACTGCTTGCGTCTTGACTACCGTGATTCCTTACCATTGTCGTCTTGCCCTTGCTCTTGAACGGATGACCGTGGCAATCAGGTTCATCGTGAGCACAAAGACCAACAAGACCAGTGCTGTACCATATTGGATTTTGATTGGCATTTCAGGCACTTGGGTCGAGATGACAAAAAGATGATAAGGCAAAGCCATGGTCGCATCAAATGGCGAATGGGGAAGGCGTGGCAGGAAGAACGCCGCGCCCGTAAAAAGGATCGGCGCAGTCTCGCCCGCCGCCCGTTCCAGACCAAGGATGACTCCAGTGAGAATGCCTGGAAGCGCCTCTTTCAGCACAATGCGACGAATCGTCTGCCAACGCGTGGCACCCAGTGAAATGCTGACTGTACGGAATGCCTGCGGCACTGAGCGTAATGATTCTTCCGCGGTGCTGATAATGACGGGCAAGGTCATGATCGAAAGAGTCAAAGAAGCTGCCAGAATGGATGTGCCAAAATTCAAGAAGATGACAAAAAGACCCAAGCCAAATAATCCATAGACAACGGATGGGATCCCCGCCAGGTTGATAATTGCGATGCGGATCGTGCGCGTGAGGGGAGTATCAGAAGCATATTCAGAAAGATAAATGGCTGCGGCGATGCCAAGCGGCACCGAGAATACGGCTGTACCAATGGTCAAATAAAGTGTTCCGATGATCGCTGGCAGGATTCCGCCGGCGCGCATGCCATCATGTGGAAAACCTGTTAGAAACTCCCATGAGATCGCAGGCAAACCTTGAATAAGAATGTAAATGACCACTGCGATAATTGGCAGAACCGTTGCAAATGCTATCAGGGTGATGATGATAAACCCTGTGCGTTGCGCGAGGTGACGATTGATGGGAAGAGCGCGTCTCACGATAAAATCCTCTCCGCGCGTTTCTTGGCCCGGAAGACAACCGAGGAGGCCGCAATGTTCACGCCCAATGAGATGAGGAATAAAACCATGCCGATAAAAAAAAGAACGTGATAGTGAGTGCTTCCGCTGGCAACTTCACCCATTTCCGCCGCGATGGTCGCGGTCATCGTGCGGACGGGGGAGAAGAGACTGCCAAGTTTCACTGCGAGGACAGGCGCATTGCCGGTAACCATCATGACGGTCATGGTTTCGCCGATGGCGCGCCCCACACCCAGCATCACAGCGGTCAATACGCCAGAGCGCGCTGCAGGAAACGTCACGCGCCAGATCGTTTGCCAGCGGGTGGCCCCTAATGCCCAGGCGCCTTCACGATAGGATCTTGGCACAGCGTCCAGCGCGTCTTCTGCCACCGATACAACCGTAGGGATCGCGATTCCGCCCAACAGGAGTGAGCCTGTAAGGGCTGTCAGACCCGTTGGGAGGTTAAGCAAGACTCGCAGATACGGAGAAAGGACGAGAATCCCCAGAAATCCAAGTACAACGGAGGGAAGTCCACCTAGTAATTCAACCAATGGCTTGAGAATTTCACGCATCCAGCGCGGCGCAATTTCAGAGATATAAACCGCTGTGCCGAGCCCAAATGGAACTGCGACAAACGCCGCACCGATGGTCACCATGAGTGAGCCGGTAATGAGCGGCAAAATTCCAAAGTGGTCTTCGATGGGATACCAGCGAATGCTAAGGAGCGAAGAAAGACTAGTCTCCGCAAACGTGGGAATGCCTTCGCGCACAAGGAAGAAAAAGATGAGTGCCACAAAAATGATGGCTGAATACCCTGAAGCCTTGATCAAACGAGTGATAATGAATTCATACCAATTGAGTGATTTTTCCATGGTTGTTCTCCCCCCTCTCCCTTAGGAAGAGGAGTCGGGCAATGCAGGCACAAAACCGAGATCTGCCACGATCTGCTGCGCCTCCGAAGAAAGGATCCAATCGAGATAGGTTTTAACGATCCCGGTCGGTTCGCCGTTGGTATACATATAAAGGTCGCGTGCAATGGGATAGGACTTATCGTTCACCGTCGCAATGGAGGGTAAGACGTACGCACCGCCCTCCTCTTCAGCAATGGCAATCATTTTCAAATCCTTTGGCACATAGCCCAGCCCGTCATAGCCAATCGCATTTGGGTTTTGGCGCACTTCGGCAATAATTCCTTCGGAAGAAGGAAGCAATAATGTGTCCATGGAGAAGAGCGTTTTATCGTCTTTTTTCCCCAATCGCAGAACAGTCTCGAGGAAATACACATGAGTGCCCGAGTTTGTCTCGCGCGAGAGTCGCACAATCGGCCTGTCTTCTCCTCCGACCTCAGACCAATTGCTGATTTTGCCGCTGTAAATATCTGAAATTTGTTTCAGAGTCAATTGGCTAACAGGATTTTCTGGATTCACGATGACCGCAATGGCATCCCGCGCGATGATGTGCTCCACCGGCTCTACACCATTAGCCTTGGCTTCACTAAGCTCTTCATCCTTGATTTTGCGGGATGCGTTGGCGATATCCACAGTTTTGTTGATCAGCGAAGCGATCCCTGTTCCAGACCCTCCACCTGTCACCGATATACGGACTTCTGGATGCTCGGCCTGATATTTTTCTGCCCAGGCGAGCGCCAGATTGACAATCGTATCCGAACCTTTGTTCTCGATATAGTTAGCCGAAGAATCAGATGCGGCCCCCTCTGAGGAAGATTTAGGGCCGCATGATGTAGAAAAGAGAAGTACAAATATTGTAATAGCAGGCAAGATGAAACGGTTCATTAACCTGAATTATAGTCGAAAGTTTTTCGCATTTCATTGACATGATAAAATCGAAACATGTCTGATACACAATCCGCATTCATTGTCGAAGATCTTGATTTTTATTATGGTTCATCAAAGGCTCTTTCGAAGATCAATATCGAGATCGAGCCGCGTAAAGTGACCGCGCTGATCGGACCCTCCGGGTGTGGCAAGTCCACGTTTCTGCGTTGTCTTAATCGAATGAACGATACGATCCCCGACACGCATGTGGATGGCAAAATCCTGCTGGATGGCGAAAATATTTACGGCGAAGATATGGATGTTGTTGCACTCCGGCAAAGAGTAGGAATGGTCTTTCAAAAGCCGAATCCATTCCCGCAATCGATCTACGACAACGTGGCATTTGGCCCACGTATAACGGGCATGGACGTGAAGATGGATGAAGTCGTTGAAAAATCTCTGCGATCCGCAGCCTTATGGGATGAAGTGAAGGATGACCTGAAGTCAGATGCGCTGGGTCTTTCGCTGGGTCAGCAACAGAGATTGTGTATTGCGCGAGTCATTGCTGTCCAGCCGGAAGTGATCTTGATGGATGAATCGACTTCAGCACTTGACCCAATCGCCACATTGCGCATCGAGGAATTGATCGCTGAATTGAAGAAGGATTATACGATTGTAATCGTCACACATAATATGCAGCAGGCTGCACGCGTCTCAGATTACACAGGTCTGTTCTGGCTGGGGGAGTTGGTGGAATTTTCTGAGACCCAAGTAGTGTTTACCAAGCCAAAACAAGAATTAACAGAGGCCTATATTACAGGAAGAATGGGTTAGAAAATTTTTCTGGAATAAAAAATCCGTCAGCACGCCCTTTGGCGGCTGGCGGATTTTACATCAATTTCCCTGCTTTTGCCGTTGCCAGAACTCGTCGTCTGTAGATTTTATCTCAGACATCTCACCGGTAGCGATGAAGACGGTTCTTTCACAGATATTCGTTACGCGGTCAGCCACCCGCTCGAGATTATGCGCCACCCACAGAAGCCAGTTGGCACGTTCAATGGCTTTAGGGTCAGCAATAACGTAGGTCATCAGTTCGCGATACACCTGGTTGTAAAGCGCATCCACTTCATCGTCCTCAACCGGGATGGTTTTCGCGGTTTCTACATCCTCATTTACGAAGGCGCTCAGTGCCCGGTGAAGCATATCGGCACCGATTTGAGCCATGCGTGGAATATCAATCAGTGGCTTGAGGAGTGGAGCATCGCCCATGCGGATGTTGATATTGGAAATCCCTTTCGCGTAATCACCCATGCGTTCCAGCTCTGAAATGATCTCCATGCAGGATGCCAACAAACGCAGGTCATGAGCCATTGGCTGTTGCGTAGCAATCAGAATCATCAACTTGTTTTCGATTTCAAATCGCTTCGCGTTGATTTCTTTATCGTTTTCAAAGAGCTTTTCCGATGCTTTTATGTCACGTTTTTTAAGCGCTTCCACGGACCCCAGAATGGCTTGCTCCACCATACTACCAAGCACAAGCACGTCATCCTTAACCTGTTGGATTTCGGTTTCAAATGTTTTACGCAACATGATGTCCTCGTTTCTCTTACTGGTCGTCATATTATACTCTTCTTCCTTTTCGTCTCTATTTTGTCTTCAATGGGTTGCGTACCGTTATCCAAATCGGCCTGTAACGTAATCTTCTGTGCGCTTGTCTTTGGGATTCGTGAAGATCACTTTTGTATCGTCGAATTCAATAACAGTGCCTGAGCGTGCCTGGCGGTCAACAAGCATCATCATGGCCGTATAATCTGATACGCGCGCGGCTTGCTGCATGTTGTGGGTCACGATCACAATGGTATATTGCTTTTTGAGTTCCTGCATCAACTCCTCGATTTTGAGGGTGGCAATCGGGTCGAGCGCGGAGGCGGGCTCGTCCATCAAAATGACCTCGGGTTTAATGGAAATAGCGCGCGCGATGCACAGGCGCTGCTGCTGCCCTCCTGAGAGCGATAAACCGGATTGTTGCAATTTATCCTTCACTTCATCCCACAACGCAGCTTGTCGCAAGGAGTTTTCTACCAGTTCATTCATGTTGCCTTTGTAGCCATGAATACGTGCAGTCCAGGCGATGTTTTCATAGATGCTCTTGGGAAAAGGATTGGGTTTCTGAAATACCATACCAATGCGATAGCGGACTTCGACCGGATCTACCTGCGGCGCGTAGATATCCTCTCCATCGAACATGACCTGTCCCCTAATGGACGTGCCGGCGTAGAGTTCGTTCATGCGATTGAAGGCGCGCAGTAAAGTGGACTTGCCGCAACCAGACGGTCCAATAATGGCCGTAATCGCGTTTCTTTTGACCTTCATATTGACCCCGGTCACGGCTTTGAAATTGCCGTAATAAATATCGAGGTCGCGGGCTTCCATAACGTACTTGTCTTCAGAGTTGTTATTTGTGGTCATACTTAGAATCTCCGGCTGAAACGATTGCGTAATAAGACTGCGGATGCGTTCAAGCTCAACAACAACACGAGAAGCACAAGAATGGCTGCCGCGGCAAGGCTCCGGAATTCATCCTGTGGGCGCGATGTCCACTGGTAAATTTGCATGGGTAGAGTTGTGAACTTCGAAAAAGGCGAGTTTGGATCGAAACTGATGGCTGTAGAGGCGCCCACTACTACGAGTGGCGCCGTCTCACCAATGGCGCGCGAGACAGCTAGGATGGTCCCAGTCAAAATGCCGGGTATGGCGGTTGGGAGCACATGCGACCAAACCGTTTGCCATTTGGTCGCACCGACACCAAAACTTGCATTGCGGAGCGAACGGGGAACGGCGCGGATCGCCTCCTGCGCGTTGATGATAATAATGGGGAGCACGAGCAAGCCCAGGGTGAGCCCTCCCGAAAGCACCGTCCTGCCACTCGCTGTCGTTGGATCCACCAATCCAAAAATCTTTCCACTCGTGAGGGGTTCGAGCGTACGAACAAAAATAGCTAGTCCCAAAATACCATAAATAATGGAAGGCACGCCTGCCAGGTTGTTGATATTGGTCTGGATGATTCGATTGAGCCAGTTGTCCGAAGCATACTCTTCCAGATAGATGGCGGCTCCCACACCAATTGGAAAGGCGAGCAAAATCGTGAACAGAATCGTCCAGAGTGACCCCAAAATGGCGGTGCGCACGCCAGCCGTGAGCGGTTCACTAGTCTGAGGCCGTGCGATGAAGCCAGGGGTGAGCCAGGAGATGAAATCCAATTCCGCTTTTGGATGATCTTTCGCAACCGTCGCGCGAATTTCATTGGCCTGGGTGAGGGAGGGCCATAAGTTCCAAACTCCCACAATCTGGGGCCGGATAATTCTGTCGATGACCAGTTGATATACTTCCTCGCGTGATCGGGATTCAAAAGACTTATCATTTTCCAGTTTATTGAACGCTCCGCTCGAAAGAGTGGATTGAAGAAGAGCCATCAACTGTTCCTTACTTTGGTCTTGGACGGGTATACCGTCCACGGCAAGCGTATCAGGGTCCACTTTTGCTTCGTAGGCAACATATCCAAAGGCACCATTGATGATATTGAGCATGAGCGCGATCAGCGCAATAATGCCGACAATGGTGGATGCTAGAAAGAGTATTTGCCAGAGCACACCTCTGCGGTTGCGCGCGCTTAGATTATCAGCAAATCCCTCAACGCCTGCTTTTTCTTTCATTCGTAGACCTCACGGAAACGGCGCACAATTGCCTGGCTGATGATATTGAGTGTCAGAGTAATAATAAACAGTAACAACCCAAGCGCGAAAATACTGTTGTAATCTATGGAGTCGTAACTTAAGTCACCACCCGAAATTCTCACAATGTGCCCGGTAATGGTCTCTGCTCCGACGAATGGATTGAAAGTGAAATTGGGTCCCGCACCGGCGGCAACTGCCACGATCATGGTCTCGCCAATTGCACGGGAGATACCAACAATAATAGCGGCGGCAATACCAGAAAGAGCGGCAGGAACTACCACCTGTACTGCCACCTCCAGTTTGGTCGCGCCCATGCCATAAGCCGCCTCACGCAACGAGCGGGGAACGGCGGTCAAGGCGTCCTCAGTCATGGAACTAATGAGAGGCAGGATGAGGATCCCCATCACCAGACCAGCTGACCCTGTATTGTAAATTTGAACAACATTCCTGCCGAAGATCTCGCGCAGGAGAGGGGTCATGAACGTAAGAGCGAAAAAGCCATAGACGATAGTAGGGATCCCAGCTAGCACTTCCAGGATTGGTTTTAGAATATTACGCACTCTTGGAGTGGCATATTCACTCAGGTAAATTGCCACGCCCATTCCCAGCGGGATAGCGATCAGCATTGCAATGACCGTTGTCATCAGTGTGGAAGTGACCAGGGGCCAGATGCCAAAATTTCCCGTGTGCGGCTGCCATTTTGTAGTTGTGAGACTTGCAAGGATGTTCACTTGTGGCATTTGGAAGAAAAGCAAAGCCTCCTTGCCAAGTTCATAGACGATACCGAGGGTTACAAAAATGGAAAAAAAGCCGCTAAAGAATAACAATGACTGTATGATTGTTTCACCCCAACGCGGTCTTCGGCGCAAATTGATTATAGATGCTCTCTTTTCGACATTCTCCTTCAATGACAACTCAGCCATGAAAGCACCTCCTTACAAATAGAATTATGTAACATTTTAGAACAAATCACCTTCCCACCCCGTTTGGAGGTGGGAAGGCTCAACTTTACACTTTGAGGATTCAAATGATTACACACCCGTCGCCGTTTTCCAGGCATCAATACCTTCCTGAAGTTTGGCATCACTGATTGGGAAGTAACCGACATCACCGATCTCGTTATTCACGTTGTTGAGGAAGAACCAGATGAACGAGGCCACCTGGGGTTTTTCCTGCATAATGTTCGCATCGCTATAGATGAACAGCGGACGAGCCAGAGGATATTCACCAGACTCAGCGGTTTCAGCAGTAGGAGCGATGCCTTCCACAGAAAGAATATTGAGTCGATCGGCATTTTCCTGATAGTAAGCATAGCCAAAATAACCGATGGCAAACTCACTGCCTTCCACACCCTGCACGAGGACATTGTCATCTTCAGAGAGCTGGATGTCCGCGGCATTCAGGATGGCTTCCTCACCTTTGGCGAGATCCGCTTTGCCAGCCGCATCCAAATTGGCAGGTCCCATGATGGCTTCAACAAAGTAGTCAAATGTGCCAGAGTCAGTGCCCGGGCTAAAGCGTTGGATGGGTTCTGCGGGCCATTCCGGGCGCACGTCGGACCAGTTGGTAGCGGTCGAGAAGATCTGTGCCAATTCGGCTTTGGTCACATCGGTCAGCCATGTGTTTTCCTTGCTGACGGTGATTGCCAGCGCATCGATCCCAACCTGGAAACCGATGGGCTCGCGAGGAGTAGCCAGGGCGGCACAGCTTTCAATTTCAGTATCTTTGATTGGACGTGAGGCAGTCGCAATATCGGTTTCACCATTCTTGCAGAAGCGCTCAAAACCTGCACCAGAACCAATTGAGTCGATGGTGATATTGCCGCCGAAACCTTCCTCTTCAAAGCGCTGTTTCATGCGGTCAGCAAGTGGGAAAACTGTCGAGGAACCAGCAGCGATAATATCGCCGGAAACGGCGCTAGGCGCATACATCGCCATCGCATCTTCAGTAGGGGCTTCTGTGGCAGCTGTAGTTGGCTCTGCCACAGTTGCAACTGGCTCGGTGGGAGCGAAAGTGGGTTCGACAGCAGGCGCCTCAGTAGCAGTTGCGCTACCACACGCCGCGAGCAAAAAGCTCATTGCGATGATTACGAACATGGACGTGCGAAAAAATTTGGTCATTTCTATTTCTCCTTATGTTTTTATACGTTGCCATCTTATCAAGCAGGTCTTAAGGACAAAAGAAGGATTGGTTAACATCTGGTTAATGGTTCCTTGAATTAGTTACAGCTGGAATTACGCATCTATAGTGAAAAGATTGCCAAAATGTATGAAATGACTCATTGCTTTTCCCTCGTGCTCCAGCCGCCGGGGACGGCGGCGATTACTAGTTAATACACTGGAGACATAAATCGTTATTCAAACGTTAACTCGCACTTAAAAAATCGTTCCAATGGAGACTGTAAAATCCAAGTGATCGATCCACAATTCATTTAAAGGAGATACGTATGCAATTCACGAAGAATGCCGTTACTAGTATGTTGCTTGTCATTGTGCTTACATTGACTACTGTTGGAACAGTGTTAGCATACTCAATGAATGGTCCGAGTAGTTCGCAATCCCCTTATATCCTTCGCAGTCAGCCAGGGGTGGTGACACAAGCGATTTTGACAGTAGGTGACTCAGTTAACCTCAAGCCCGATGGAGTTACGCCTTACCGCATGGTGGGCATTCCGGATGGTCTGGGCGCATTTGATAATGGCGATGGAACCTTTACGCTCTTGATGAATCATGAAATCCCCTCCGGGCTGGGAGTGACCCGAGCACATGGAGCCCCGGGTGCGTTTGTATCCAAGTGGATCATTCGCACGGAAGACCTGACCGTTCTACACGGCGAAGATCTGATCCAAAACGTGCAGGCTTGGAATAAGATCACCAATCAGTATGAGCCTGCCACCCTTGCACAAAAGACCTTCC
>WNFU01005561.1_pt1 | contig 15584 bp, 12 predicted proteins | sample 5400121 | NCBI WGS metagenome assembly WNFU01 (sample SAMN13153360, study PRJNA577476) | soil metagenome | isolation source: 100 cm soil or saprolite under grassland replicate 1 | place: USA:California | collected 2016-06-15
GGTCCTTCACGCGTGCCGGAAGCCTGGTCGGCCGACCGGCGGCGTCGACCGTGACGTGGACGGTGTATCCGGAGGCCAGCGTCGCGCGATCGCCCCGTCGCTTCACTTCGTAGTCGAATGCGATTCTGAGTGGGGACATCCGGCGCGCTCGCGTCTCGATCTCGATTTCGTCGTCATATCGAGCGCCGCCCTTGTATTCGCAGTGAGACTCGATAACGGGAAGCGCGAGACCCTCGGCTTCCATTTCGCGGTAGTTCCATCCCGTCTCGCGCAGCCAATCCGTTCGGCCGATTTCGAACCAGACGAGATAATGTGCGTAGTAGACAACGCCCATCTTGTCGGTTTCGGCGTATCGGACGCGAAGCGTCGACGTCGATCTGCGGCCCCCGATCATCAGGCGCGACTGGCCGCCGGTGGCAAAACTGCCACGGGCTCGAGAGCCGTGACGCTTTTCAACACGGCCGGCTCGCCCGCGGAGAAACGGCTGCAAGGGCGGCCTCTTTCAGCGTCCGCGTCGCACTGTCAGGCTGGTGACCGCCGAAGATGGCGTGGCCCGCGACGAGAATCTCAGCGCCGGCATTCACGACCAGCCCCGCGGTGTTGAGATCGATCCCACCGTCCACCTCGATGGGCGCGTCGTTGCCGGCGCCGTCCAGCAGCGCACGGACAGCTCTGATCTTGTGAACGCTCCGCGGGATGAAGGCCTGCCCGCCGAAGCCGGGATTCACCGACATCACGAGCACGTAATCGACATCGGCGGCGACGTTTTCGATGGCGACCACAGGTGTTGAGGGGTTCAGGACAACGCCCGCCTTTGCGCCGAGTGCCTTGATATAGCCGATCGTACGGTGAAGATGCGGCAGCACTTCGACGTGGACCGAAATCATCGCTGCGCCGGCGTCGCGGAAGTCCTCGATGTATCGGTCGGGCTCTTCAATCATCAAATGGACATCGAGCGGCACTGTTGCGACGCGCTTGATTGAGCGAACCACCGCCGGACCGATTGTCAGGTTGGGCACGAAGTGGCCGTCCATTACGTCGACGTGAATGAGATCGGCGCCGCCCCGCTCTGCGGCCGCAATCTCGGCGCCCAGGTTGGCGAAATCAGCGGACAGAATCGACGGCGCGATCCGCACCGTCACCGGCTCACCTCGATGGAAATTGCATCGCCTGGATGCACCTGATATCCGCCGGCTGGTGTTTGACGAATCACGATGCCGGGCGGAAAGTCCGGCGATGACTGCTGCGACACGATCGCCACGCGAAAGCCCTGCGTGCGGAGCAGCTCCGCAACGCGTTCGCCGTTCACTCCGATCAGGTCCGGCATGACATACGTCACGCGGTCCTCGCCGCGATTGACGAGGAGCCGCACCTCTGACGTCCGCGTGTCTGGCGGCGGATCCTGCGCGACGACGACACCAGGCGGATAATCTGCGTCGCGAATCTCCGAGATCGACGCCGTCGTGACGCCCTCCTGCGTGAGGCGAATCTCGGCGGTCCGTTCCGACTCGCCCACGAGCCGCGGTGCGACAATCGCGCGCGGCCCGGCGCTGACCCACACGCGAATGCCGCGCTGCCGGCGCGCGGTACTGCCGGCGGGCGGATCTTGTCCAATGACATGGCCCGCGGTCACCTTCTCGTCTGGCCTGCGCGTTTGGTCGATGCGGAGAGCTAATCCCTGCGCTGCGGCCGATGCCGAGGCCTCGTCGAGATTCCGGCCAACGAGATTGGGCACGGAGACCTCACGAGCTCGAATAGCGACGCGCATCGAGATGGCGGCAAACACGAAATAGGTGGCGATCAGCGCGCCGGTGATCAGGAGCAGCCTGCCAGCGCTCCAGACTCTGCCTCCAAACTGCATCAACGATCAGCAATCGTACTTCAAAATGCCCGCTGCAAGACCGCCCCGAAAAATGCTTCGAGGCCGTCGCGCGGCGGCAGTGTCCGCATGCAGCCTTCGGGCGTTGCCAGCGCTCGAATCGCTGACGGCAACACATGCAGGCTGCCAATCGGCAGCAGTGTGAACTCCCGATGCCCATCCAGGAACGCGCCGACCACGTTTTCATCTTCTTCAGGCTCACTCGAACACGTGCTGTAAACCAGACGTCCGCCGGTGGCGACCGCCGGCGCGACCGAGCGAAGAAGATCACCCTGCGCTCGCGCGTATCCAGCGAGATCGTCGGGCGCGCGCTTCCACTTGATGTCCGGATCTCGTCGCACCGTCCCGAGTCCTGAACACGGCGCATCGACGAGCACCGCGTCAAACGCTTCCGCGCGAAATGGCAGGGCGCCTGTCGGGGCAATGTGGACGAGCGCGCTGCGGTGCACGCGACAGCGTTCGAGGGTTGCCGCAAGGATTGCCATCCGGTGCGATCGCACGTCGCTCGCGATGATGAGGCCGGCTGGACCTACCTGCGCAGCAAGAGCGACGGTCTTGCCGCCGGGAGCGGCGCACAGGTCGAGCACGCGCGCCCCTTCGCGTGCAGCCACCAGTTCGGGAATCAACTGCGATGCCTCGTCCTGCACGAGGCATGCTCCGTCGCGGAACGCTTCAGAGCTGAGCGGATGTCCGTCGAGAACGCGCACCCCATGCGGCGCGACGCCGGTTGGCGCGCTGCGAATGCCTTCCCGTTCGAGGCGACCGGCAAGCTCCTCACGGCTTCCCATCAGCCGATTCGTCGCGAGCGTCAGCGTCGGCGTTTCGTTGTTGAATCGCAGCCAGTGCTCGGTCGCGTTCACGCCGTATCGATCGAGCCACCGATCCACCAGCCACGCCGGATGGGAATGGACAACGGAGAGGTACTCGACAAGGTCGCTTCTGTCCTTCGGTGTTTCAAGCACGCGAGGAGGCTGCGGCCATGTCAGCGATTCACGCTCGCGGGTGAGCCGTCTCAGGACAGCGTTTACAAACGGCGCCGCGCTTTTCAGCCTCGCCCGTGTCTTGATGATCTCGACCGCGTCGTTCACGATCGCTGAAGACGGCACCTTCGTGAGATAGAGCAATTGGTATGCGCTCAGGCGCAGCACCCGCAAAACCGGATCGTCCAGCCGGTGCAGCGTGCGGCCGCTGACGCGCTGAATCTGATGGTCGAGGGCGCCGCGCCACCTGAGGGTCCCGAGCACGAGCTCGGTCGCGAGCGCGCGATCGCGCGCCTGCGGCAACACGTCGCGCGCTTCGGCGAGCGCGTGGCTCAGATCCATAGTCTCGACGAGTTGGAGGGTCCGGTAAGCGGCCACGCGTGCCGGAGCGAGCATCGATCAACCGAATCGCTGATTGGTGAGGCGTCCGAATCCGGCGAGGAAATCGCGCGCTGCCATCACACGTCGTCCTTCCGGCTGCACCTGTAGAAGATCCAGGGCGCGGCCATCGCCGCAGGCGACGGAGATTGCAGGCCCAGCGGCGATGCAGGTTCCAGGAAGCTGCGCGTTGGCGTCGAGGTCGGAAAGCTTCGCCTGATGCAGAACGAGCCGTGCCCCCTTCAGAAAAGTGTAGGCGTTGGGCCATGGCTTCAAACCGCGCACCTGGTTATGCAGATCTGGCGCGGGGCGACTCCATTCGATCAACCCCTCTTCCTTCGTCAGCCGCGGCGCGTAGGTTGCCTCTGCTTCGTTCTGCGGTGTTTCCGCGATGCGACCACTGGGCAAATCATCGATGACGCTCATCAGGAGATCTGCGCCGAGGGCGGCAAGATCGCGCTCGATGACGTCGCTCGATTCGTCCGGTCCAATCGGTCGCGCGACTCGTGCAAGCATGGGTCCCGCATCCAGCGCCTTGACCACTCGCATAATCGTGACGCCGGTCTCTGTCTCGCCCGCGAGAACAGCCCGATGCACCGGCGCAGCTCCGCGGTATTTGGGCAACAGCGAGGCGTGGACGTTCACCATGCCGAGCGCTGGCATCTCGAGAAGCCACTCCGGCAGAATCTTGCCGTACGCCGCCACGACTCCAAGATCCACCGCCAGCTTGCGGAAGTCTTCCTCGAAGAGGTCGCGCTTCAAGCGGTCCGGCTGCAGCACCGGAATGCCCTTCTCGATGGCCAGCGCCTTGACCGGTCCTCCTGTGATTCTCCGTCCGCGGCCACTCGGTTTGTCGGGCTGCGTCACAACACCTACGACCGCGTGCCGTGAATCGAGAAGTCGCGCGAGCGTCGGCACCGCGAACGACGGCGTGCCAAAGAAAGCAAGGCGCAGCCGCGGGTCTTCGCTTACCATTCGCCCGCGCGCGACAGCTTCCGGATTCGGCGGACGATGAGGTCGCGTTTGATGCCGCGCAGGCGATCGACGAACAACGTGCCGTCCAGGTGATCCATCTCGTGCTGAAAGGCGCGCGCCAGCAGCCCGGCTCCCTCGATCGTTTGCTCCCGGCCCTCGCGGTTCAACCCACGCACGACGGCCTTCTGAGGACGTGCGACGGTGGCGTTGAAGCCCGGAACGCTCAAGCACCCCTCTTCCTCGAGCTGCATGCCGTCGCGCTCGACGAAAACCGGGTTTACGAAGGCAATGAGCGCGGAGGGGTCGCGGCCGAGGGACAGATCGACGACAAAGACGCGTAACGCCGTCCCAACCTGCGGCGCCGCAAGACCGATGCCCGGCGCGGCGTACATGGTTTCGACCATGTCGTCGATCAGCGTCTGAATATCGGGACTGATGGACTCGACCGCTTCGGCAGGCTGATGAAGAACGGTTGCGCCATAGCGAAGAATGGGCCTGAGCACCGCGGTCTTCAGGCGCGCGCCGCCGCGCCGCGCGTGAGTCGACGGGTGACCCGGCTCGTCGTGTCGCGAAAGTGCGCCTCGAGCTGCTGCACCGAATCGCCGCCAAAGCGCTCGAGCACGGCATCAGCCAGGACGAAGCAGACCATCGCTTCACCGACAACCGACGCTGCGGTAACCGCACACACGTCGCTTCGCTCGATTGCGGCGGGTGCTTCCTCGAGTGTCGTGAGGTTAACGGATCGCAGCGGCCGCATCAGCGTGGAGATCGGCTTCATGTAGCCGGTGATCCGAAGTTCCTCGCCGTTGGTCACGCCGCCTTCGAGTCCTCCGGCACGATTCGTTGGCCGCACGATGATGCTTTCGTCGGCGTGTGCCGGTTGCGCAACGATCTCGTCGTGCACCTGAGACCCGGGTCGAGCCGACGCGCTCACACCGGCGCCGATGCCGACCGCCTTGATCGCATGAATGGACATCAACGCCTGCGCAAGGCGGCCGTCCAGTTTGCGATCCCACTGTGTGTACGAGCCCAGTCCCGCAGGTACGCCCCGAGCCACCACTTCAAACGTTCCACCCAGCGTGTCTCCCGCTTCACGGGCGGTGTCGATGGCGGCGATCATTCTGGCTTCGATATCGCCAGACGCGCAGTGCAGCGGCGAATCCTCCGGAATCGCACAAATCCTCTCGAAAGCAATCGGGGGTTCGCCGGGCATCGCCACCCCGCCTACGGCGGTCACGTGACTGGCCACGTGGATGTCCAGACGGCCGAGCAACTGTCGCGCAACGGCGCCCACGGCGACACGCGCCGCTGTTTCGCGCGCGCTCGCGCGTTCGAGCACGTCGCGCACATCCTCGTGATCGAACTTCAACGCGCCGGCAAGATCCGCGTGACCGGGCCGCGGCCGAACGACCGGTGGACGCCGGGCGCCTGTTGATCCTTCGGGCATCTCGGCTTCCGCGTACATGGTCTGCTGCCAGTTGGCCCAGTCGCGGTTCTCGATGAGGAGAGCAACGGGGGCGCCTGTGGTGCGGCCTCGTCTAACGCCGCCGACGATGCGCGCGCGATCCGATTCGATCGCCATACGCCGCCCGCGACCGTATCCACCTTGACGACGGCGCAAATCCTGCGTGATGCGATCAAAATCAATCGCCAGTCCTGCCGGCACGCCCTCGACAATCGCGACGAGCGATGGGCCATGCGATTCGCCAGCAGTCAAAAACCTCAACATCGCTCTCGCATTCTATACGAAGTTTCTGCGGACTCCGGGACCGCGGACGCGCGCAGACGGCCGATTTCATTGCGTGCTTTCTGCGGCGATGCGTTTGCACTACAGGGGGCATGCTGCGCTTCGATCGGTATCTGCTGGCACGATCTCGCACGCTCGATCTGACGAGCGGCAGCATCGTGCATCTCGAACGCACCCGCGTCGACGGGCGACCTGTCGTCGCCCTCTTTGGATCGCGCGACGGTCGCACGTTGATCGATGTGGAGCCCGCACGAAAGGGCCGCATCGAAATCTGGGAACGCTGGACGCCGCGTCGCCGCCCCGCGGTCCTCGATGACGCGATTACCAGCTTCACCGAGACGCTCGAGTGCGCTCGGTTAGGAGCGCCTCGCGCATTCGATCTCACCGCCGGTCGATCGTGCGACCGCGAGTACCTCCGGCGCGCGCTGGCGCGCGAGGCGCGGCTTCGCGGCTGGGTACCCATCGCCGTGGAGCTTCTCGGTCAATTCTCGAGACGCTCTGGTGAGTGGCCCACCTGGCTTGCCGATCGATCGCTGGTGGTGTTTGCCGAAACGCCTGGTCTCTCAGGAGATGCGCTGCTCGCCCTTCTTCGCCTCGCCCAACGCGACACAAAGCCGCACGTCGTCGTGCGCGCCTTGACCGACGACCGCGAGAGACCATTTCTTGCGCTTCGTGCAGCCACACCGCTGGTCCACGAGGAGATTAGCCGCTTCGGCCGCGACGCCAAGACTGAGGCACCTTCGCTATCGGTCGAGGCAGGCGCACGGTGGGCGCTGATCCTCGAGCAGTTCACGGGCGGAGCAGAATGCGATCTGCGCGAGGTCGACCTCGCCCGTGTTCTCGCGGCACGCGAGCAATCGTTCGAAGCCGCCGGATTGTTGGAACGCCTCTCGAGCGATGTTCCAGAGGTACAGCAGCAGCGCGCCGCCATCTTGCAGGTCCTCACGGATCGCGCCCGCGCTCAGACAACGAGCAAGCTGTCAGCAAATGCCGAACCAAGCGAGCCGAGGGGGTGGGAGATGGTGGACGATTTCGTGGGCGTTTTGAAAATCTGTCAGGACGTTGAGGACGAGCAGGTGGCACTCTCTCGCGTCGGCGCGTATCTGCGGGAGCGGCTGCAGGCATCGACCGTCGCATTTGTGGCGCGCGATCCGCACGGCACGCGCGTTCTGGCCCGGGTCGGGTGCGAAACCGCTCCCATCGATTTAGCGACACGATCGATCGAAAGCGGCGTCGCCATTCCGGCCGCGCGCGATGAAGGGCCGGTCGAATCTGCGTGCCCTGTGCGTCACGCAACTGAGGTGATCGGCGCCGTGTGGTGCCGCTGGAGCGCAGGCACTCCGGTTGCGACACACCAGGCCAACACGCTCCTGGGGATCGCAGCTGCCGCCGCCGCTCCGAGCCTCCGATTAGCAATCACGCGTACCGACGCGCAGGTGTCCACCGCAAGTGCGCTGCCGGAACTCCTTGGCGAAAGCACGGCGATGGCCGCAGTGCGCGAGTCCGTTCTGCGTGCGGCCGCGTCTCCATTTCCCGTTGTCATTGAAGGAGAAAGCGGATCGGGGAAGGAACTGGCCGCACGTGCCGTTCATGCGCACGGCGTTCGGCGAGACAAGCGGTTCTGCGCGCTCAATTGCGCGGCCCTTGTCGACGATCTCGTCGAAGCCGAGCTCTTCGGCCACATCCGCGGCGCATTTACAGGCGCAAACGCCGATCGGCCCGGCGTGTTCGAGACGGCGAACGGCGGCACGCTGTTTCTCGACGAAGTCGCTGAACTCGGCGCGCGTGTCCAAGCGAAGCTGCTGCGCACGCTGCAGGAAGGGGAAGTGCGACGTCTCGGCGAATCGAACGTTCGGCGCGTCGACGTGCGCCTGGTCGCCGCAACCAATCGTCCGCTCGCGGGCGAAGTCGAGGCCGGCCGCTTTCGCAAGGATTTGTGGTACCGGCTCGATGTCATTCGCATCACGCTCCCGCCGCTTCGCGCGCGTCTCGAAGATCTGCCGCTTCTCGCGACGCACATCTGGCGATCGCTCGCAGGCAGGACGGGCAGTAAAGCCGTCCTCAGCGCAGCGGCCATCGCCGCGCTCTCCACATACGATTGGCCCGGCAACGTGCGCGAGTTGCAGAACGTACTCGCGTCAATTCTCGTTTCTGCTCCTTCAGCCGGAATGATATCCGCAGCCGTTCTGCCGCGACACATTGCGCGCGCGGCCGCACTCGAACGGGCAACGACGCTCGACGACGCGCGGCGGCAGTTTGATGAGCGATATGTGCGTGCGGCACTGGCTCGAGCAGGCGGACGCACGCGCGCGGCGGCACGCGAGCTCGGGTTGACGCGGCAGGGGTTGGCCAAGCTCATGGGCCGACTCGGTATCGAGAGCCGAACTCCCGACCGCTAAAATGGAGTGTGGACCACGACGCGCTCAAACACGATGTTTACCGACGCGCGACGGTGGCCGCGCGCGACTGGCGGACCTACCTTCCCGAAGGCGTCAGGCCGTATCTCGAAGCTGCACCGCTCGCGGCGTTGTTTCTCGGCGTGTCTTCGGGATTCGCGTTTGCGATGATCGGGGCAACGCTGACCACGCGCCTTTCGCAGTACGGCATCAAGAAGAGCGCGGTCACTGCCTTCGCGCTCACATTTCTCGCCTACAACATCAAATGGATCTGGGCGCCCGTTGTCGATAACGTCCGAATCCCGATTCTGGGTCGCTTCGGACAACGCCGATCATGGCTATGGGTGACCGGCTTCTTGGTGATGGCCGCGGTAGTTTTCCTGGGCAGCGTCGATCCGCAGCAGGCGCTGCCGACGGTCGCTCTCGCTGCTATTCTCGTTGGTGTCGCGGGCGCGACTTACGACATCATCATTGACGCGTACAGAATCGAGTTGCTCGAGCCGCGGCAGCTCGGCGTCGGGTCCGGGATGTCGCAGTACGGCTGGCGCATCGGCGCTGCGAGCGCCGGTGCGCTTGCTCTCATGGTCGCCGCTCGTTACGGGTGGACCGCTGCGTATGTGGCATGTGCGCTCTTCTCGCTGCCCGCGATGCTCGTCGGCCTCGTCATGGGCGAGCCGGCTCGGCACCGAGAGCCGCGCGCCCGGCCCGGCATCGTTCAGGCCGTCATCGCCTATTTCAGTCCCTTGACGGAGTTTCTGCGGCGCGAAGGCGCGTTCGTTGTCCTGCTGTTCATCTTCATTCATAAGATCGGCGACACGCTCGCGAATCTGACCCTGCGGCTGCTTTTCGACGATCTGGGGTTTAGCAACGACGAAATTGCTTTCTACGACGTCGCGGTGGGATTTGCCGCTCTGCTGGTCGGTGTGTTTGTCGGAGGGATCCTGTACGCCAGATTGGGCATGAAGAAGTCGGTGCTCATCAGCCTGATCCTGATGGCGGTATCGAACTTCGGCTTTGCCGCGCTGGCAGCCGCCGGACATACGAACATGGGCATGGCTGCGGCGATTGGCTTTGAGAATTTCGCGAGCGGCATCGGCGGCGTAACGGTTGTGGCGTACCTCTCCGCGCTCTGCAATTTGCGGTTCACCGCCACGCAATATGCCTTGCTCTCCGCGCTGGCGAGCATCGCGGGACGGTTCCTGACGGGGACCACCGCGGGGTCGTTGATCGAGGCGATGGGCTACGTGAATTTCTACCTGCTCACGACGATCGTCGCCGTCCCAGGTGTCGTCGTGTTCTGGTGGATGATGCGATCGGGACTTGCAGATCTCTCAATCGGTTCCGCTGGCAGGGAAGGCGAGCCGGCGGAAGAAGCGTGATCGCAGGCGAACCGTCCCACCGAGACCGGCTCGATCCGCGAACGAGCCGCGGAGGTAAGGCCACGGAAGCACAGAACCACAGAACGAAGAGCCACGGAAGCACCGGAACACGGAACAACTTTTCGTGATCGGCCGAACCAAACACGAATAGTTCAAACTGAAAAAACGAACTATTCAATCTTGTGTGATGCGGTAGCTGCCGGAACACACGAACGATTAATTTTCCGAGCTTCCGTGCTTCCGTGGCGGCATTTTTCAGTGCTTCTGTGTTTCCATGGCTGATTCGCGCTTTAGCGCGACGAAGCCGCAGAGTCACAGAGCCACGGAGCCAATTTGGCTCTCGAGAAAAAAATTCTCTGAGCCTCTGTGTCTCGGTGGCTTCGTACGTGGGTCAGGGTGTGACGCGGTGCTTTAGCGCGACGAGCGCGGGAGTCGGCCCGGATTCCTCGATCGCGCGATCGATCCAGCGCGATGCCACCTGCGGTTCACCGAGTTGAAGCGAGTAGCGCGCGATGCGTGCGGCGACGCCAGCAGTTGGTTTTTCGCTCGGCACCAGTGTCACGTAGCGCACGAGCGAGTCGCGCGCTTCCTGCAGGCGCTGGTGACGCGCAGCAAGCGTCGCGAGATGCAGAAAGGCGTCGGGCGACACCGGCAGCCCCGCCGCTGCACGGCGCAGCGCACGTTCAGCGGTGGCTTCGTCGCCCGCGAGGAGCGCCGCCCGGCCGAGATCGGTGAGCACCTGGCTGGACGCGTCAGGATGGCTGGCTGCGGTGGAGAGCGCTTCGACAGCCTTTTTCAGCGCGACGTAGTCGCCTCGATCTTCGGCCGCGTCGAGCCACACACGTCCGAGCGCGCCGTACGCTTCAGCCGAGTTCGGAAATCGTTCGACGGCGCGTCCGAGGGCCAGCACCGCGGATTCGTGCCGGCCCGCATTCGCGTACGCGCGGCCGAGCGCCACCAGCCGCGTGGGTGAGAAGGGATCGAGCGCGACCAACGCCTCGAGTTGATCGATGGCTCGCGTCGGGTCGCCGTTCGAGGCGTAAAGCGAGGCCAACGCTTCGCGCGGCGCAATGAGCGCCGGCTCGAGGGCATGCGCGGTTTCGAGCGATACGCGCGCGGCGCGCAGGTTGCCCTGTTCCCGCAGCGCGAGTCCGAGCAGCAGGTGCGCCGCGGCCAGCGACTTGTCGAGCCGCACCGCACGCTGCAGCGGCGTGATGGCGGCGGGCAGTTGTCCGTTGCGATAGCGCGCCAATCCGAGCTTGTAAAACACCCGTGCCGCGCGGTCGTCGAGCGCGAGATACGCCTCATACCGCTCGGCCGCGCGTCCGTAACGCTGCAGCGCCAGGTTGACGTCGCCAAGCAGTTCCTGCGGGCGAGTCGCCGTTGGATCGAGAGCCGCGGCCGCGTGTAAATCCTTCAGTGCCGCATCGAGCTCGCCGCGCTGGTAGTAGGTCATACCGCGTTTGAGGTGCGCGACCATCGATTCCGGCCTGAGCGCGATGGCGCCGCTGTAGGCCTCGAGCGCCTGAAACGGCTGATCGGCCGCCACGGCCTCGTCGCCGGCCGCGACGAGACGGTCGTACTCCTGCTGGTTCGCGTAGACCGTATACACGATGGCGCCCGCGGTCGCCGCCGCAATCAGCAAAACGAGAGCGGGCAGGAACCGTCGCATCACGCCACAAGGATAGCGGGATAGAAACTTTGTCGAAAGTGGGAACTTTCGGTTCCCACCGGGATCTAAGCTTGTAACACCCAGGCTTTGCTTATATGGCAGCCCTGTTCGGGAGTTGATAGACTGCATGGAGTCGCGACTCGACGCCGAGCAACTGATGAAACAGGCAGGAGCCCTCGGGTGGACTGAGGTTGGCACCGCCGAAGCAGCGCTGATTCAGCGCTGTACCGCGGGCGAGCAAGCAGCCTGCGCGGAATTGGTGGCCAGCCACGAACGCATGGTCTACCAACTCGCATTTCACCTGCTCGGCGATCGTGACGAGGCGCTGGACCTCTCTCAGGAAGTGTTCCTGCGCGTGTTCCGGACGCTCCCCGCGTTCCGGGGCCAATCGGCCCTCCGCACCTGGATCTACCGAATCGCCATCAATCAAGCGCGCAACCGCCAGCGCTGGTGGCGCCGGCGGCGGCGAAGCGATCAAGTCCAGCTCGAGCACCACGTGCTCGAGCACGGCGATCTGCGCCAGCCCGGCGACGGCGATTCGCCGGACCGCGCGCTCGCACGGAAAGAGCTCGCCGCGCGTCTCTGGCGGTCGCTGGACGCGTTGCCGTTCGAGCAACGAACCGTGGTCGTCTTGCGCGAAATCGACGGGCTTACGTACGAAGAGATAGCAGAATCGCTGGATGTCGCGATCGGCACGGTGAAGTCGCGCCTGACGCGTGCCCGACAAACGTTGCGGCGAGAGCTGCGGGGGATGCACACATGATGCACGTCTTGCCGTGTCACCGTGTGCGCGAGGAGCTCGAAGCGTTTGTCGATGGCGAGCTGAGCCTCGACGCGCAGGTGAGTATCGAAAACCATTTGAAAGAATGCGTCGCGTGCGGGCTCGAGGTGTCGGAGCTCTCCGAAATCGGCCGCGCGCTCCGGGCGGCGCCGTCGAACGCGGCGGTGGACGCGCTCGAAACGGGCCGACTGACGAGCATCGTTCTGGAGCGCGTGCGGCTCGAAAAGCAGCTCTCGTTCGGCGTCCAACTTCGCAGCCTCTTCGCCGACATGCATTTTGTGTGGGCCGGGCTGGGCGCAACGCTCGCCATGGTCATCTGCGTGTTTGCGTCAGCCGGCGTGCTGCACGCAGCCAGCCGCGAGCGACCGGATTCGCTTGCCGGCCTCATCGACTATCTCGCCAACCCTGGATCGAATGAGAACCCGGTGCGGCTGGACGACTATATGTCGGTGCCGCGTTTGCCGTTCGACACTTCCATGCCGGTCTCGACCGAAGATGCGGAGCTCGCCGTCGCTGCGGTTGTCACCCGCGAAGGACGTGTCCAGAACCTCGAGGTCGTCGACGAGCAGGCGCACAGCTTGCGCGTGAAGCCGCAGCTGCTTCTCGCCATGTTGAATGCCGCGGCGAGCGCGCGATTCGAGCCGGCCAAAGCCGGCGGCTCGCCGGTGGCGGTCAGTATGGTGTGGCTGCTGTCAACGACGACCGTGAAGGGTCAGCGGGATTACGATTTGTATTTGCTGCGCCCGCCTCGCTGGACCGGCGCGCTCTCGGGACCGTCTGCGCCGAAACCGCGTCCGATTCCGGCAACCGCTCCGGTCAAGGTGGCCCCTACTGGAGACATCGACGCGACCGCAGGCGATTGACTCTCCTACCGAAGCACGAGCTCGCCTGATCCCACGTTGTTCATGGCATCGGTCGCACGAATCACCAGCGTGCGGCCCGCCGCGGACCCATCCAGCCGCAGCGTAAACTGTTCCTGCCGCGCGTCGAGAATTCCGTCTTGTGGAAACGCGCTTTGCCAGCGCTGCGCGTCGAGCGAATATTCGACACGACTGAGCGCCGAGTCGGAGTCGCGCACTTCGAAGGGAACGACGATCGCGGTGCCGTCCCGTCGCGGCGTGCCGGGAATGACGGACGGCGGCGTGTTATCGATGTCGAAGCTCGCGCTTTCGCGCTCGCCTTTGAGCGCCATCTCGGGCGGATTCGATTTCGCGTCCGATGCGACAATCTTCAACACATAAGAGCCGTTCGGCGCCGACGCGGTGTCCCACACGAAAATCGGATCGGCAAGACCGCCCTTCAACAGCTTCCAGCTCGTCTCGCCCTCGCGGCGGTAAAGCACGTCGAAGGTCAACTCGTCGCCGTTTTGATCGTCCGCCTTCCAGACGAATGTCTGCAGGCCCTTCTGATACGTGCGCCGGCCCAACGACGGATTGCCTGGGTTGCCGCCGCCGCTCCCGGATGTGTTACTCGCCGCCATCCGGCGCTCGACCGGCTCGTCATCGAAACCGGCAATTTCCGTCTCGCCCGTTGAAAACGGCTTCTGAAACACGACGCCCGGCGGATGCACGGTGACCGATTCCACTTCTGGCCGCACGTTGCGCTGTTGATACGCCGCGGTCACCGACGTCAGCAGGGGCGACTCGTTCTTCCCTGTGAGCACCGCGCGCCACTGCAGATATCGTGCTTTCGGGCTCGTAATAGAGGAGCCGTTCGGATCCGAATAGGCGTTCGACCAGTCGCTCCACGCTTCGTCGGGCGTGCGCGTATTGCCTGAACGAGTCGAGAGCTCCACGCGCGTTCCGGCCGGCGCCGTCGCGCGCCATGACAGCGTGCCCCACGTGGCGACCATCCGCGCGTCCTTGACTTCGGATTCGTAGCTGCCGCGTTCGGCACGCGTGGAGGAGAGCGAGACGAGAAGACCTGGATTTGCCGTGGCCAGCACGGTGCGATCGCCGGCGCGATGGAACGTGATTGCCTGCTGCGCCGGGACGCGCGTGAGAAGCGTAGCGCGCATGGGCTCGCCGGCGAGCCGGAAAATCTTTCCCTTTGGCCCCGTCGCAACCAGCAACGTGCCATCGCCGTCGAACGCCACGTCGTACGGCGCATCGTCGCGCGACTCCCACAGCGGGTCCCAGAGTCCATCGGGCAGCACGCGATAAATCGCGCCGGTTGGTCCGCGACGATCGCCGCTCGTGGACGCCTGGCCTGCCGGCTGCGGCGTCACGGGGACGTCGATGATTGCAAAGGAAGTGATCTCTGTCGAGACGTTTGGGACCGCGGGAGGACGCGGAGGCTCCGTTGTCGGCGTTTCGGACCGATCTTCGCTCGGCGGCTTGGCGTTCTGCGCAGCGACGAACAACACGCCCTTCGGATTCATCCGGAGGGCGCGAATCTCTTGAAAGGTCGTATCGAGCAGCAGAAAGCCCTTGCCGGACGCATCCACTCGAAACACGCGCCCTGGAGAACCTGTGCCGACGAGCAGTTGTCCGTTCGGGTCGATTGCCAACGAGATCGCGTGTGCTGTTTTCGTCGAGAAGAACCGATCTCCCTTGCCGTCGGGAGTGATTCGATAGACATTGCCCTTGTCGCCCGTCGCCGCGTAGACGACCCCCTTCTGATCGACTGTCAGCGCCCAAATGTATTTGTCTTCGGGATCGAAAAAGGGCGAGGCCTGCCCGTGCGAATCGACTTTGTAGATGCGGCCGTCCGGAGACGTGCCCACGTACGCGCCGCCGTTTGGCGCCGGCGCGAGCGCGTGGACTTCCATTTCGGCGCTGTCGAAGTACGTCGACGTGGCACCGGCTTTGTCGACGCGAAGCACTTTTCCGTCATTACCGCTGCCGAGGAGATACCCACCGTCGGCTGCCGGCAGCAGCGCCCAGACGAACGGCACGCTTGGATCACTCACGCGCTGCACATCGGGTCCGAGCATCAGACGTCCATGCTCGTCGATGGAAAGGTGCTCAACTTCGCCACGGAGAAAGTCGGCCTGCGTTGCGGCCTCCCAGAACCCGGGCGTCGCGTAAAGAACAAACGAGCTCAGCAAAACGAGGCCGCACGCGCAAAGCCCGCCTCGTGCCAATGAACGAATCATCAGGATTTATTGATCGAGCGAAATAGTGAGGAGCCGGGAGCCGGTGACCGCGAGTTCCACCGGAATTTCCCATTCGCCGCGCGTCGCGCTGCGGAGCGCGTTGAACGTGCCGCTGTTGCGGTCGGACTCGAGCACCGCGAGGACAGACGGAGGAAGCGACGCCAGCGGCTCGCCGTTGACGATAGCGCCCTCATCCGGCCCGGAGAGCCGCACGTAAAGACGGTTACCGCGCCGCGCCTTGTTGAACGTACGAATCAACTGCGACACGCGCTGTGATTCCGCACCGCGCGTTTCGCGACG
>WNFU01007934.1_pt1:5000-15584 | contig 15584 bp, 9 predicted proteins | sample 5400121 | NCBI WGS metagenome assembly WNFU01 (sample SAMN13153360, study PRJNA577476) | soil metagenome | isolation source: 100 cm soil or saprolite under grassland replicate 1 | place: USA:California | collected 2016-06-15
CCCTGTCAACCTCTAGCGCGTTGCGACTGCCTCGTCCATTGCTCGGCTTGGTGAGAAGCACATCCATCGCGGGCCTGACAAGCTGCTGAATCAGTGTTTTCGCCGCCACTCATCAGTAGCACGAATCGAGTTCTCCGTCGCCGCCCACGCCGCGTTGGGCGAGCCGCCGCTCAGCCGCTGGTTGAGGTAGACGTCGAAGATCCAGGCTGCAATCCCTAGGAAATCCGGTCCGCCGCTGATCGACAGTCCATCGCGTCGCTGTAATCCTTCCGGCGCTCGATAGAACGCGTCGAGACGATTCAAGACGTCCAGAAACTCGTCACGACTGAAGCTGATGAATGGCGTGAACGCTGCCGGCGTGAGCGCGGCCCGTCCTGGGTTTTTCTGCCGCCACTCATCGCTGCGCGTGATTGCGGCGATGACGATATCAAAGGCGCCCTCGGCGCTGTATCCGCCGGAGCGCGCCGCAAGATACACGTCGAATATCCACTGCGCAATGCCGAGGAAATCCGGCCGGCCGTCGATCGACAGCCCCTGCGGCCTCTGCAAGCCGTAGCGGCTCATGTAGAACGCATGGAGCCGCTCCATCGCGAGCAGCAGCTCGGCGCGATCGAACGTGGTCCGGACCGCCTCGGTCGGCGTGCGGATGGTGCTCTCGCGCAACTGCGCGTTGTACAGAAAGGCAACCACTTCGTGATCGCTGCTCGAGGGCTCCGGCAGGGTCCCCATGGTCGTCGAAAACCGCTGGTACGGCGCGTGCGGAATGAGGGTCGGCTTCGATGAGTCGATCGCGAACGTGCTGCGCGTGTAATGCATGATCGAGTCGAAGTCGTACGGCCCGATCAACGGGATTCCCGTGATGAGATTGAAATTGCCGACCGCATTTTCCTGCACGTTCGAAAAGTCGATCGAGAGATAGTCGTTCCGGTCCGCTCGCTGGTGCTCGTGAAAGAGACCGAGCGCGTGCCCGAGCTCGTGCGCCACTGTGTGAGCGCTGTTCGAACAGGTATCGCCAAGGTTCGTCCGCACGACGATGCCGCGCCGCGCCTGCCCGACGGCGCTGAAACAGGCGCTCGGCTGTGTCGCGGTGGCGGTGTCGCGCGTGATCGTCAAATATGCCGACTGCGTCGTGCGCGGGACGAAGACGATAGGCGCAACTTGAGTCCAGCGCTCGAGACTGGCGAGGATGCGGTCGCGTTGCGCGGCGGTGAAGCCCTCCGCGATCTCGTAGGGAATCACGCCGGTATCCCAGGCGCCAAGCCGCTGGCGGTAGTCGATGACAAACGCCTGAGTGCGAAATCGATCGCCGAGACCGAGCTGCTCGGGCAGCAGCAGCATGTCGTCGACGAGAATGAAATCGTCGACTGGGGAAACTGCCGGACGCGTAGACGCTGGCTGGTCGCGCAATTGAACGACAGGCTGGGTCGCCTTCAGCGACACGACGGCCACAGCAACAAGCGCCCCAACGACGATATTTGAGCGGCGCATCCCCACACCTCGCTATTTATGAGCCGGCGAAAACTGCGTTCGTTCGAGCCGGACTTTATACGATCTTCACGATGCGTCGCTCGCGCTGACCTTTACGCAGAACGATCACCGCGCGATCGATTGCATCCTCCATCGTCACGCGGCCACGATCGTCGACGAGGCGTCGGTCGTTGATGTACAGGCCACCCTGTTTGATGAGTCGCGCGGCTTCTCCTTTCGAGGCGGCCAGGCCGGCGGCAACCGCCATCTCGGTATTGGCGATCCCGGCGCTGAGCGCGGCCGCATCAATCGTGACTGACGGCGCGTCCTCGAACACGAGCAAAATGTCCTCGACGCGCGCGTCGGACAGCCGGCCGCCGAACAACACGGCTGACGCGCGCTCGGCGCTCGCGAGCTCCGTCTGGCCGTGCACCATTGCCGTCACCTCCCGCGCCAGCGTGCGCTGCGCCTCTCGTGTCTCCGGCGTCTCGGCAACGCATCGCTCGAGCGCGTCGATCGTGAGCGCATCCAGCCACGTAAACGATTTGAGATAACTGACGACGTCGCGGTCGTCTGTGTTCAACCAGAACTGGTAGAAGCGGAACGGCGACGTGAGCCCCGGATCGAGCCACACTGTGCCAGCTTCGGTCTTCCCGAACTTCGCGCCGGACGCAGTCGTCATCAGCGGCCACACCAGGCCGTGCGCTTTCTTCGCCCGAAGCTTGCGTATCAAGTCGATTCCGGCGGTGATGTTCCCCCATTGATCGCTGCCGCCCATTTGCAGCAGGCAACCATAACGATCGAACAGCTGCAGGAAATCGTACGCCTGCAGCACGAGATAGCTGAACTCGGTGTACGAGATGCCTTCTTCGCTTCCGAGGCGCCGGCTCACGGACTCCTTCTGCAGCATGTAATTGACGGTGAAGTGCTTGCCGATATCGCGCAGAAACGAGAGCACGTCGATCGTTCCCAGCCAGTCGGCGTTGTTCACGATTCGGGCGGGGTTTTCGATCGCTTCGAAATCCAGGAAGCGCGAGAGCTGTCCTCGAATGCCAGCGACGTTCGCCTCCACCTGGTCGGCAGAGAGGAGTACGCGCTCCTGCGATTTTCCGCTCGGATCTCCAATCATGCCCGTGCCGCCACCGACGATGGCAATCGGCACGTGGCCGAACCGCTGGAGCCGCGCGAGCCCCATCACGGTCAGCAGCGAGCCGACATGCAGACTGGCTGCGGTCGGATCGAACCCGATGTACGCGGTGACGCGTTCCCGGTCGAGGAGCTCGCCCAGGCCTTCGGTGCTGGCCGACAGCATCCCGCGCCACTGCAGTTCTTCCAGGAGGCCCATGCGCGGATCATAATCGGGTACGGCACGTATACTCAGGAGCATGACGCGGCGGGACGCGTTACGTGCCCTGTGGGCGACAGGAGTTGGCGCGGTCACTGCGCCATTCGCGTACGGTACGGCGTACGCACGCCACCGGTTCGTTCGAACTGATGAGGACATACCGGTGTCCGGTTTACCGCATGCGCTCGACGGCTTCCGGATCGGTCTCATCACCGACATTCACCACAGCGCGTCCGTTTCTGCGGAGGATGTCACCAGGGCGGTGGCGTTATTGAGCGCGGTGCCGACGGATCTGATCGTGCTTGGCGGCGATTACGTCACTTTCGGCGATCGTGATTTTGTCGAACCAGTCGCTGAGCTCTTGGCCCCACTCTCCGAGGCACGTGAGGGTTCTTTCGCGGTCCTCGGGAACCACGATGACGACAAGGACATGCCGGCGGCGTTGATTCGACGCGGCTTTGTCGTCCTCAAAGACCAGCGCACAACTCTCACGTTGCGCGGCGAACGGGTGGACCTTGCCGGCATTCGATTCTGGACGCGCCGGTTGCCTGATATTGCGCGCGTCGTGAGAGACAGCGAGGCGCTGACGATTCTGCTCGCGCACGATCCGCGCCGACTGGCCGAAGCGGCCGATCTGAATCTTCCCCTCGTCCTCTCGGGTCACACGCACGGCGGACAGATCGTTCTGCCTGGTGTCGGCGCGCTTGCCGCAAAGAAGTTTCCTGTGCTTGCAGGAACAGCGAGGCAAGGCGACACGTCGCTGTTCGTCAGTCGAGGCGTCGGCACCGTCTATTTGCCCGTCCGGATCAACTGCCCGCCGGAAGTTGCGGTGCTGACGCTGCGAAGAAGACCCGGAGCGGCATGAATAACCAAATACAGACCCACACCTCAACGACGCGCTAGGAGCCGCTTGCGAGACTCCACTCTCGGCACGCAGCACCTGGCACTCGCCACTCGGCACTCGGCACTTGGCATCTCGCGCGCGCTGGCCGGCGTTCTTCTTGGCGTGGCGGCGTGGTTTAGCCTCGGCGCTCACGGCTTGCCGCCGCGCGGGAGCCCCCACTTCGTGGTGGGCCTGCTTCCGCCGCTCTGGACGGCGGTTCCGCTGGCGTGCGCTGGTTGCGCATTTGCGATTCTCTGCCGGAAGGTTTCCATCGGCCTCGTGCTCTTACCCGCATTGGCGCTCGTTCCGTGGCTTGGGGCGCGTGTACCGGCTGCGCTGCTGTGGGGCGGACCTTTCGTTCTTTTCCTATGGGCGCTCCTTTTGGTGCCCCTCGGTGGGGCTCTGCGGGCTCACTCGGCGTTGACTTCAGTCAAGGGACTCATCCTTTCGGCTGCGTTCGTCGTCGCGACGTTCGGCTGCGCCGCGGCACGAGCGGGTATTTCCGGTGATGAACCGCATTACCTGCTGATCGCGCAGAGCGTGCTCGAAGACGGCGATCTCGATCTTGCCAACAATTACGAACCGTCTCGGTACCGCGCCTTTTATCCGGGCCTGCTGCAAACCAGGCACACAGTCTTCGGTAAGTCCCGACGCGAGTACTCGTTTCACGGAGTGGGCGTTCCGCTGCTGGTCCTCCCGGCATTTGCGGTTGCGGGCGTCTCCGGCGCTCACTTCGTTCTTGGCATCGTCACCATTGTCGGTGTGGCCACGCTGTGGCGATGTATCCGCGAGTTGACGTCTGATACGGCGGCGGCGGCGGCCGGTGTGGCATCACTCGTGTTTCAACTGCCGTTTCTCGCGCACGCGACTGCCATCTATCCCGATGGTACAGCCGCCGCGGCCACGTCGATCACGCTGTTGGCTCTGGTTGCGCTCGAAACGAGCGTCAGTCCCACGTTCACTCGCTTGCTCGGCGCGGGCGCCGCGCTAGGACTGCTTCCATGGATGCACCTGCGGCTCGCCTTGATTGCCGTCATATTGGGAATCGCCATCGTTTTGCTTCTCGTTCGACGCCAGAATCGCGCATCGCGGCTGATCATATTCGTCACCGTCCCGGCGATAAGCGCCATCGTGTTCTTTGCAGCATCCATGACGATGTTTGGAACTCTGGATCCAACCGCCGCATTCAGGCAGAGGGTTTCAGGTTCACTGAGCGGTTTACCGGTCGGGGCGGCAGGACTGCTATTCGATCGCGAGTACGGCCTCCTCGTATTCGCGCCTGCCATGTTTTTTGGCGCGATCGGCTGGCGCGAGTTGCGGAGACGAGTGTCAGTCACGGCATGGAGCGGCCTGGTTGTCGTGATTGCCACGCTCCTCACGAGTGCATCCTTTGTATGGTGGGGCGGGACGAGTGCACCCGCGCGATTTCTCGTGCCGGTTCTGCCGGTACTCTCGGTATCGATAGGCGCCTGGTGGACGCGTGCAACGCCGCTCGCGCGCGCAGCTTGCATTGCCGCGATTGTGGTGGGCGCGGTACCGGCATTCATGGCTGCCGTGGCAGATCGCGGGGTCTACGTTACCAACGTTCCTGACGGCGGATCGACGATCTTCGATTGGGCCAATCACCTCGTAAGCATCGAATCAGCGCTGCCGTCATTCGTAAAACCGCTTCCCTCAATCCCGACTGAAATCTCTCTCGTCGTTGCTTGGATGCTGAGTGCCGTTGTCATCACGTGGTGCGCTCGAACTCTTGCTCGTTCGGCTCGAGCTCGCGTGGACCTCTGGACGACAGTGGCGTACGCAACAGTGGTTCTCGCGTCGGGAGGCGTCACTGCCGCCTGGGCGGTTCGTCGCGTCAATCCGGTCACCAGCGATCGATCGCAGCTCAATCTGCTGCTCGCATCCGCTCGGGAGGGGCTGACCACACCCTGGATCGATGATCGGGTAGCCCCCGGTTTTGACGAGGTGCTGAGCGCGCTGGCATTCGGGTCGCCCGAGAGTTACGACCCGCGAATTCTGCTGCACGTCCCCAATCCTCCAGCCGGCCGCTACCGGATTGAAGTCGCGCCTCGCGATGACGATCGTTCGCTCGCGGGTTCGCTTACGCTCCAAGCAGACCGCGAGGGCAATCGGCTGTGGGTGTGGCCGCTCGCGTCGCCCGACGAAGCGCCGTCACTCACGACGGTGATACCCGTCCACAGTTTCCGCGTGATCGCAACGGACGCAACTGCTGCCGAACGCGTGAGCGTTCGTCTCCGGCCGCTCGGTCGCGACGGTTTGCCGAAGGTCGGCGCGAAGCGCGCCGAGCAAGTTGCGCGGTTCGGCGATGCACTGGTTTATTTCCTCGATCCCGGTGTGGCCGTCGAGAGCGGCGGATTCTGGCTCGTGGCAAATCGGCAGACGGCGATCGTCTGCACGACGCTTGACGGGTCGCGCGGTTGTCGCGAGCTGTCAAGCGAGGCGGGAGATCAAGCCGTGCGTGTTCGAGTAATCCAGGACGATTGGAACTCCGTCGTTGCTCTCGACCCGCGCGGAACGCGGAACGTGACGCTTCCCGGCACGTCGATTCAGGTCGTCAAAATGGAGGCGACGACTGCGACCGCCGATCGAAACGCTGCCTTCATTTCTGTTCCGCGGCCTCGATGAATCGCCGATTCTCGATTCGCCAGCCGCCTCTCAGGACGCGGCGAATGGCTTCTGGGTAGAGACGATGCTCTTCTTCGAGGATTCGCGCGGCCAATGTCTCCGCCGTGTCCGACGGCAACACTGCAACGGGTGTTTGCAGGATGATCGGACCCGCATCGAGATCTGCGGTGACGAAATGCACGGTGGCGCCGCTCACCTTGACGCCATGTTCGAGTGCCTGGCGTTGCGCATCGAGTCCAGGAAACGCCGGCAGCAACGACGGATGAATATTCAGCACGCGATTGGAAAACGCGTCGATGAATGCGGCGCTCAAAAGGCGCATAAACCCGGCAAGGCACACGAGGCTCACACGATGCTCGCGTAGTTTGTCGACTAGCGCCGCGTCATAGGCATCGCGCGATCTCCATTCTTTGTGTGGCAGGACCTCGGTTGGGACACCCGCATCGCGCGCGGACTCGAGACCGGCCGCGTCCGGAACATTGGAAAGGACGACCGCAATCTCTGCGTCGAGCCGGCCCTGTTGAACGGCATCGATGATCGCTCGCAAATTCGAGCCCCGGCCCGAGATCAGGATGCCGAGTCGCGCGTCAGCTCGCGATTCCGCCGACGTAAACCACCTCGCGATCGCCGCGCACGATCTCGCCACACACCACAGGTTCTTCATGACGTGAGCGCAGGTCGTCCAGAACTGTGTCTGCAAGCGCAGGCGTGCAGACGACCATGAAGCCGATGCCCATGTTGAACGTGCGCAGCATATCTTCATCCGGCACAGCACCGGAACGTTGCAGCCAAGAGAAGAGCGGAGGTACGGACCACGCCGTTCGATCGACGCGCGCGGCTGTGCCCTCGGGAAGGATGCGCGGCAGGTTCTCGGTGATGCCGCCGCCGGTGATATGCGCCATCCCTTTGATGGCACCGCGCAACACGAGAGGATACAGCGCGCTCAGGTACGAGCGATGTGGTGCGAGAAGAGCCGCACCAACGGTCATCTCGACGTCATCGATCGTCGAGTCGATGCTGAGGCCGAGGTGCTCGAAGATGATCTTCCGCGCAAGCGAGCGATGACCACATCACCGGCTGCAATGCTCCGGCCGTCAATCAAGGTGTCGGTAGTTGCAGCTCCGACAACGAACCCGGCGAGATCGTATTCACCGTCTGCGTAAAAACCGGGCATTTCGGCCGTCTCGCCGCCGAGCAGTGCACATCCGTTGTCGCGGCACGCGTCGGCCACCCCGCGGACAATCTCCACGGCCACATCCGGCGACAGGCGGCCGGTTGCGAGATAGTCGAGAAAAAAAAGAGGGCGTGCGCCCTGCACGAGGACATCGTTGACGCAGTGGTTGACGAGATCGATGCCGATAGTGCCGTGAGCGTTGGCGAGAAACGCGACTTTCAACTTGGTGCCAACACCATCAGCGCTCGCGACCAGAATCGGATCTTTCCACGCAAGCGGATCGAGCCGGAACAAACCGCCGAACGACCCAATCTCCGACAGCACACCGGACGTGAACGTCGATTTGGCAAGTGACTTGATGCGCTTGACGACCTCGTTTCCCGCGTCGACGTCGACACCCGCGCCCTTGTAATCCATCAAAAATCCAGCTTCGTGATCAGCCGTTCCGCAAGCCGTCGTGTCGGCGCGTTGTCCGCTGCAGCCCAATAGGATTTGCGGACGGTAGCGAAGAATTGTTCCTCTTCCAGGTCCTCCTCGAGCATATCGAATCCTTCGGCAACGAGGTCCACCGCTCCGCTCTGGTCCGTTCTCTTTTCCAGCGTGGAAAGCATCAACGGCGTGTTGCGCAGCGCCACTTTCGCGACGGCAAGCGCCATCGGCGCGCGGATTGGATCCATGGATGGAATGCCTTTGTCGAACAGAATCCGCAAGCCCTCGTCCTGCCCGCCAATCGCCACCGCGGCAAGGCCTGCCGCGGTCGGCCTCACCAGCTCCTGATATCCGGGGTTTTGCGATGCAAAGGTCAATGTTTTTTCGAGGTAGCCCAAATGCGACCCGCAGTTCACCCCCAGCATGCAGATGGCCGCCGCGAGCGTGGGCTGAAGCTCCTTCGACCCGCTTCTCTGCAATTCCGCGAAGAGCTTCAACGCGTCTTTGTCTCCAATCCTTCCGAGCGCGATCACCGCGTCGTCCTGCAGCGGGCCCTCGAGCTTCGCAATTTGAACGAGAGTGGGGATGGCGTACGCATGCTTGTAATCGCCGAGCGCTTCGATGACGGTGCTCCGGAAAAGGTCCACGCCTCGCGTCATATCGCGCAGGAGCACCTCCTTCACTTTCGGATCATCGCCGACCGCGGCAAGCGCACGGATCACGGACGGACGAACCAGGTCGTCGACTTCTTTGTCGAGCGCCTGAAGAAGCCGGGGAATCATCGCGCGGTTGGGATGCAGCTCGAGATAGCCGTATGCCACGTCGCGCAGGCGATCGTTCGGCGACGAAAGCGCCGCGGTCATCTCATCGGCCGCTCGTGGGTCGTTGAAGCCTGTGAGCAGGATCAGACTGCGGAATCGCACGAACCCGTCCTTGTGTTCTTTGATGGCCTCGAGCAGCGCGGGAACCGCCTGAGACGCGGCGCTTCTGCGTACCAGCCGAGCGGCTTTGACGCGCGAGGCGTAATCGAGATCCGCGAGATGGCCAATCGCGGCGCGGATCTCCTGCGGTGACGTCGTTGCCGGACCCCGCTCCTGTGGGGCGGCCTTCGCGGATCCACGGTCCTGGCGCGGTTTGCCCGGATCGGCGCCGGCGGCAATCGCGCCGGCGATGAGCAGCATTGCCATCGGCACTGCGCGGCGAACGCTACACAACGCCTTCGGGTTCTTCTTCTGGAAGTGGAATCGGTGTGCCATCGAGCTTCAGGGTCAGTTGCAGATATGCATTCCCGTCCCGCGGAAACGCGACGGGATACTGCCCTGTATAGCACGACGTGCAGTAATGCTGCCGGCGGTCACCGACCGCGTCGAGCAGACCTTCAAGGCTGAGGTAGCCTAACGAGTCCGCAGCAACGTACTTGCGAATCTCTTCGAGTGAATGCGACGCCGCTATCAACTCGCTGCGGCGCGGAGTGTCAACTCCATAAAAACACGGGGACACCGTCGGCGGACAACTGATTCGCAGGTGAACCTCTTTCGCGCCGGCTGCCCGCACCATCTTGACAATCTTTCGACTCGTCGTTCCGCGCACGATTGAATCGTCGATCAAAACGACGCGTTGACCGGCCAGGATGCTCTTGACGGGATTGAGCTTCACCTTGACGCCGAAATGCCGGATGGCGTGCGCGGGCTCGATGAAGGTGCGACCCACATAATGGTTCCGAATCAAACCAAAGCGCAGCGGAAGATCGGCTTCTTCGGCATAGCCAATCGCCGCGCAGACCCCGGAGTCTGGAACAGGGACCACAACATCTGCCGACACGCCTGTCTCTCGAGCAAGTAGACGTCCGAGATTCGTGCGAACTTCATTGACGCTTTTTCCAAACACTTCGCTGTCGGGACGAGCGAAGTAGACGTGCTCGAAGATGCAGTGCGCAAGTTTTGTAGGCGGGAAGGCGCGCAGCGAACGAACGCCGTCGGCGCCAATGACCAGGACCTCGCCCGGTTCGACGTCGCGAACGTACGTGCCGTTGATGAGATCCAGCGCGCACGTCTCGGAACAGACGACCCAGGCGTCGCCAAGACGTCCAAGCGCCAGGGGCCGGAAGCCGTGCGGATCGCGTGCGGCGATCAAATGATCTTTCGTCAGAACGGCAACCGAAAACGCGCCCGAGAGCTGCGCCACGGATTCAACGAGCGCATCAGCGAAGTTGCTCGCCTGCGATCGCGCGTAGAGATGCAGGACGACTTCGGTGTCGCTGTTCGTTTGGAAGATGGATCCGGCCTTGACCAGACGATCCCTGATTTCGCCGGCATTGACGATGTTGCCGTTGTGCGCGATGCCGATCTGACCGTGAACGCAGTCGATGAGAATGGGCTGCGCGTTCGCGGCCTTGCTTTCGCCGGCTGTCGAGTATCTCGTGTGTCCGATCGCCAGTTGACCGGGCAGCGTCGACAGCGCCTCGTGATCGAAGATGTCGTTGACGTATCCCATACTGCGCACGGCGCGGATGCGCAGCCCGTCCGAAGCGGCAATGCCGGCGCTTTCCTGTCCGCGATGCTGCAGCGCGTAGAGGCCCAGGTAAGCGAGCTTCGCGGCCTCGGCATGGCCGTAGATTCCAAAGACGCCGCACTCTTCGCG
>WNFU01005563.1_pt1 | contig 15583 bp, 9 predicted proteins | sample 5400121 | NCBI WGS metagenome assembly WNFU01 (sample SAMN13153360, study PRJNA577476) | soil metagenome | isolation source: 100 cm soil or saprolite under grassland replicate 1 | place: USA:California | collected 2016-06-15
AGCCCGCCGTCGTCTTGACGGTCGTGCTGCCGACCTTCCAGACGTAGGTCAGCGTGACCGCGTCGCCGTCCGGATCGCTCTTCGTCGCCGTCGCCGTGATCGTCTGGTTCGTCGTCGGCGTGTGGTTGTCGAGCGAGACCGTTGCCGACGGCACGCGATCCCACGTCACCGTGTTGTCGGTGGCCGTGGAAGCGGTGCTGGCGTTCGTCGCCGCGTCGTGCGCGACGCCGGCTGCGAGCGACGCGATGACCGTGCCGCGCGTCGTCATGCCGCTGACCGCGACGTTGTAGGTCGTCCCGCTGCCGGTGACGACGGCCGTGGTCGCACCCGCGGTGCCGCTCAGCGTGACGTCGCCGGTGGCGAAGTCGCTGACGGTCTCGCTGAAGACGACCGTGAAGTTGATCGGCGACGTCGTGGTCGGATCAGCCTGGCCGGAGGCTTGGTCGATCGTCACCGACGGCGCGGTGTTGTCGAGCGTGACCGTGGGCTGCGTCCGGATCTCGTAGAAGTGCGAGCTCTCCGGGTACTCCCGCGTCATCTCGGTCTGCCAGGAGGTCGTCCCGGCCCGAGACGATCGTCCCGTCGTTCGTCCATGTTCCGTTGGCACTTCCCGGACACGTGGTGTTGTTCTGCGTCGTGGCGACGATCGAACCGGAGTTGACCGTCCAACCAGCCGGGATCGCGATCTTCACGCGCTGTGCGTCCTCGTACGAGTGCACGGAGTTGGTCAGCGTGACCGTGAAGGCCTGGTCGAGTTCGCGGGCACGAACGACGGGCTGGCGGTGGCGAAGTACTCGTTCGCCAGGATGATGTTCTTCTGGCCGCCGAATCGCGTTGCCGGTCGCCGGGAGCGTCAAGACCGCGTTGTTGTTGACGGCGTCCTTGATCGTGCCGCCGTTCAGCTGGAGGGACGACGTGCTGACGTAGTTCAGGTCGTCCGTCGTCTCCTTGTCGCCGACCGTGTAGCTGAAGGTCAGCGTGCTCGTGCCGCTACCGCTCGCGTAGGTCGCGAACGGGTTGACACCGGAGTCGAGCGCGAGCTGCAGCTTCGGCGTACCGGTGACGAGCACCGGCTCGCTGAAGTTGACCGTGATCGCCAGCGTGTCGCCGTAGATGTACTCGCCGTTGATCGCCGTCGAGGAGACGCTCGTGACCGTCGGTGCGACGCCGTCGATGACGATGTCCTTGTGCGCCGACAGTGAGTTCGGCGCCGCGGGTAGCGTCAGGGTTGCGTTGTTCGTCGCCGCATCCCTGATCTTGATGCCGCCGCCCAGGTTCAGTGAGGTCGCGTTGAGATCGGACGTGCTGTCGCCAGTCGCAACCGTGTACGTGAACGTCAGGACGTTCGTGCCCGTGCCGCTCGTGTAGCTCGCCGTGCCGCCGAAGTTCAGCGTCAGCGTCGGCGTGCCAGTCACGTTCACGTTCTCGCTGAACGTGACCTGGATCGAGATGGTCGCCCCGACCTCGTACGTGCCGTCGGCTGTCGTGGAGTTGACGTCCGTGACAGTCGGCGCGGTGTTGTCGATCGTGTAGACCTCACCGACGAAGCTGCCGTCGCCGGCGCCGGTCGTCCCGGAGCCGCCGAGCGGATTACCGGCCGCGTCGACGATCGAGTCGTTGTCGACGAGGTTGAGGCCGAGCGTGCCGTCGCCGGCAACCGTCGAGACGGTCACCGTGTCGGTCGGCGTCGCGCTCGCGCTCGAGACGGAGTCGGCGCCGTTTGTCACGGTGCCACTCGTCACCTCGACGAAGTCATCGGCGGTCACGCCGGTGACGTTCTCGCTGAACGTAACCGTCCAGCTGACGCTCGTCGAAGCGTTCGGGTTCGCGTCGTTGCGCGTGATCGAGACAACCGTCGGCACCGTCTTGTCGATGACGATCGTCTGACCGGTGAAGTTCCCATTCCCAGTGCCCGCGCCGCCGAGCTTGTTCCCCACGCCGTCGGTGATCGAGTCGTCGTCCGTCAGATCGAGCCGCAGCGTGCCGTCGCCCGCGCCCGTCGTGACGGTCACCGTGTCTGTCGAGCTCGGCCCGCCCGGCGTGACCGAGATGATGCCCTCGCCGCTGATCGAGTTCGTGACGTCGACGAGCGAGAAGTCGCTCGCGTTCACGCCGGAGACCGACTCGCTGAACGTGACCGTCCAGCTCACCGTCGAGGCGTTCGTCGGGCTCGAGCCGACGCGGTTGATCGAGGTCACCGTCGGCGAGGTGAGGTCGAGCGTGACCGAGTTGTCGGTTGAGGTCGATGCCGTGTTCTGGTTGCCAGCTGCGTCGTTGGCCTTGCCTGCACCGACGGTCGCGGTCACGGTGCCGGAGCCCGTCGAGCCGGAGATCGCGATGTTGTAGATGGCGGGACCGCCGGTGACCGTTGCGACCTGCGTGCCGGGAGCCGACCCGCCGATCGTCACGTCGGCCGCGACGAAGCCGCTGACGGGCTCGCTGAAGGTGGCCGTGAAGTTGACCGGCTGCTGGTTCGTTGGGTCGTTCTGGCCAGCGGCCTGGTTGACGGTCACGGTCGGGACGACGGTGTCGACAGCGAACGTGTTCGCCGAGCTGTAGCCGGTGTTGCCGGCGGTGTCGTTCTGCTCGGCGCGCGCGGTGTAGGTGCCGTCCGCGAGTGTCGCCGACGAGACCGAGTAGTTGCCCGAGCCGTCCCTCGTGTCGGTCAGTGTCTGGACGAGCGTGCCCGACGTGTCGGTGCCGCTGTAGATCTTGATCGTGATCGTCGTCGAGTCACTGGCCGTGCCGCCCGCGAAGCCGCCCACCCCGCTGAAGGCAGGCGTGTTGTCATTCGTGGACGAGTTGTTCGCCGGCGTCACGAGCGTGACGACCGGGGCCGTCGTGTCGTAGCTGACGCTCGCCGTGTTCGAAGCCGAGTTCGGGTTGCCCGCGGGATCCTGCGCAGCCGCGGCCGGCACCGAGACGGTGACCGTGCCGTCGGACGTCATCCCGCTGACCTCGACGTTGTAGATGCTCGGCCCGCCGGTGACGACCTTGTTCGTTGCCCCGGCCGTGCCGCCGAGCGTCACGTCGGTGGCGGTGAAGCCGGCGACGGGCTCGCTGAAGGTGACCGTGTAGTTGATCGGCGTCTGGTTCGTCGGGTTCGCCTGGCCGGCCGCGCTGTTCGCGGTGACGGTCGCCGAGACCTTGTCGATCGCGTACGCCTCGCCGCTGAAGTTGCCGTTGCCCGCGCCCGTGCCGCCGAGCTTGTTCGTGGCTGGATCCTGAATCGTGTCGTTGTCGACGACGTTCAGCTGCAGCGTGCCGGAGCCCGTACCGGTCCCGACAGTGACGTTGTAGGTGTCCCCGCTGCCGGTGACGCTCGTGATCGAAGCGCCCGTGACCGTCGGCGAGAGCGAGAAGTCGGCCGAGTCCACGCGGGTGACGCTCTCGCTGACCTCGACCGTCCAGCTGACGCTCGTTGCGTTCGTCGGTGTCGTGCCGTTGCGGATGACCGAGGAGACGGTCGGGAACGTCGCGTCGCGCGTGACCGTGTTGTCGGCAGCGCCGCCGGCCGGAATCGTCGCGATGACGGTGCCGTTCGCGGTCATGCCATTGACGGCGACGTTGTAGGTCGTGCCGCTACCAGTGACCGTCGCGGTCGTCGCACCGGCCGTCCCGCTCAGCGTGACGTCGCTGCCGGTGAAGCCCGTGACCGACTCGCTGAAGACAGCCGTGAAGTTGATCGTCGCCGCGTTGCTCGGATCAGCCTGGCCGCTCGCCTGGTTGATCGTGACCGACGGACCAGCCGTGTCGTACGTGACCGTGTTGTCGGTCGAGGACGAGGCAAAGTTCAGGTTGCCGGTCGCATCGTTCGCGCCGTTGGCCGGAACGGTCGCGATCACGGTGCCGTCCGAGGTCATGCCACTGACGGCGACGTTGTACGTCGTGCCGCTGCCGGTGACGGACGCCGTCGTCGCGCCTGCGGTGCCGCTGAGCGAGACGTCGGTGCCGACGAAGCCGGTGACGGGCTCGCTGAAGACGACCGTGAACTCGATCGGCGAGCTGTTCGACGGATCGGCCTGGCCGAGCTTCTGGTTGATCGTCACGCTCGGCCGCGTCGCGTCGTAGGTGACCGTGTTGTCGGTCGACGTCGACGCGGTGTTGTTGTTGTTTGCCGTGTCCTGCGCGCCGCCCGCCGGGACCGACGCGATCAAGGTGCCATCGGTCATCCCGCTGACCGCGACGTTGTAGGTCGTGCCGCTACCGGTCACAGTCGCGGTCTTCGTGCCGCCCGCGGTGCCGGCGAATGAGACGTCGGCGCCCGTGAAGCCGGTGACCGACTCGCTGAAGACGACTGTGAAGTTGATCGGCGATGCGTTCGTGGGATCAGCCTGGCCCGAGGCCTGGTCGATCGTGGCCGTGGGCGCCGTAGCGTCGCGGGTGACCGTGTTGTCGGTCGACGTGGAGGCGTTGTTCAGGTTGCCCGCCGCGTCAGAGGCGCCACCCGCCGGCACGCTCGCGATGACCGTGCCATCCGAGGTCATGCCGGTGACGGCGACGTTGTAGGTCGTGCCGCTACCAGTGACGGTCGCAGTGGTCGCGCCCGCCGTGCCGCTCAGCGTGACGTCGGCGCCGGTGAAGCCGGTGACCGACTCGCTGAAGACAGCCGTGAAGTTGATCGTCGCCGCGTTGCTCGGATCAGCCTGGCCGCTCGCCTGGTTGATCGTCACCGACGGGCCTGCCGTGTCGTACGTGACGGTGTTGTCGGTCGAGGTCGAGGCGGTGTTGCTGTTGCCCGCGGCATCAGAGGCGCCACCGGCCGGGACCGTGGCGATCACGGTGCCGTCGGAGGTCATGCCGCTGACGGCGACGTTGTAGGTCGTGCCGCTGCCGGACACGAGCGCCGTGGTCGCGCCCGCGGTGCCGCTCAGATTGACGTCGGCGCCCGTGAAGCCGGTGACCGACTCGCTGAAGACGACTGTGAAGTTGATCGGCGACGCGTTCGTCGGATCGTTCTGACCGCTCGCCTGGTTGATCGTGACCGTCGGCGCCGTGACGTCCCATGTGACCGTGTTGTCGGTCGAGGTCGAGGCCGCATTCCCGTTGCCCGCAGCGTCGGTCGCGAGGCCGGCGGCAATCGAGGCGATCACGGTGCCGCTCGTGGTCATGCCGGTGACGGCGACGTTGTAGGTCGTGCCGGTGGCCGTCTTCGCGCCGCCCGCCGTGCCTGTGACGGTGACGTCGCCCGTCGCGAAGTTCGTCGTGGGCTCGCTGAAGACGACGGTGAAGTTGATCGGCGACGAGTTCGTCGGGTCGTTCTGGCCCGAAGCCTGGTTGATCGTGACCGTCGGAGCCGCCGTGTCGCGCGTCACGGTGTTGTCGGTCGACGTGGACGCGGTGTTGCTGTTGTTCGCGCTGTCCTGCGCGCCGCCGGCCGGAACCGTGGCGATCACGGTGCCGTCGGAGGTCATGCCGCTGACCGCGACGTTGTAGGTCGTGCCGCTGCCGGTCACGACCTTGGTCGTCGCGCCGGCAGTGCCGCTCAGCGTGACGTCGGCGGCCGCGAAGCCGGTGACCGACTCGCTGAAGACGACCATGAAGTTGATCGGCGACGCATTCGTCGGGTCGTTCTGGCCCGAAGCCTGGCTGATCGTGACGGACGGTGCCGTCGCGTCGCGCGTGACCGTGTTGTCTGTCGACGTGGACGCCGTGTTGTTGTTGCCTGCTGCATCCGGCGCGCCGCCCGCCCGGCACACTCGCGATGACCGTGCCGTCGGAGGTCATGCCGCTGACCGCGACCTTGTAGGTCGTGCCGCTGCCGGTGACGAACGCAGTCGTCGCGCCCGCGGTTCCGCTCAGCGAGACGTCCGTGCCGACGAAGTCGGTGACTGCCTCGCTGAAGACGACCGTGAAGTTGATCGGCGAAGCGTTCGTCGGATCGACCTGACCCGACGCCTGATTGATCGTGACGGTCGGTGCCGTCGTGTCGTACGTGACCGTGTTGTCGGTCGACGTCGACACGTTGTTCGTGTTTCCGGCGAAGTCGCTGACGCCGCCGGCCGGAACAGTCGGGATGACCGTGCCCTGGCCCGTCGCCGTGATTGCGACCGTGTAAGTGGTCGAGTTGACTTGCGTGATCGACTGCACCGCACGGCCGGTGGCCGTCCCACCGACGTTGACGTCCGCGGCGACGAAGGCTGCCACCGGCTCGCTGAAGACAACGGTGAAGTTGATCGGAACCTGGTTCGTCGGGTCCGCCTGGCCGACGGCCTGGTTGATTGTCACGTTCGGCTTGACGGTGTCGACCGTGAACGTGTTCGCCGAGCTGACCCCGTGTTGCCGGCCGAGTCGGTCTGCACCGTCTGAGCGGTGTAGGTGCCGTCGGCGAGGTCGGCTCCCGGTGCCTTGTCGTAGGCGCCGGCAGTATCGGTGAGAACAACCACAGGCGTGCTGGTCGCGGTCGTTCCGCTGTAGATGTTGATCGTGACGAGGTTCGTGTCGCCGCTGAGCTGCCCGCCGACGCCCTTGAAATGCGGCTTCGGGTTGCTCGTATACGAGTCGTGCCTGATCCGTCAGCGTGACGACCGGCGCGGTCGTGTCGTAAGTCACCGAGTTGTCGGTCGACGTCGAGGGCGAGTTCGTGTTGCCCGCCGCATCTGACGCGGCGCCCGCCGGAACGCTCGCCGTGACCGTGCCGTCGGTCATGCCACTGACGGCGACGGTGTAGACGCTCGGGCCACCACTGACAACGGCGACCTTGGTGCCGCCGGACGTGCCGCCCAGCGTGGCGTCGGAAGCTGTGAAGCCCGAGACAGGCTCGCTGAACGCGACGGTGAAGCTGATCGGCGATGCGTTCGTCGGATCCGCCTGGCCGGAAGCCTGATTGGCGGTGACGGTGGCCGAGACCGTGTCCTTCGTAAAGGTCTGCGTCGTGGTCGCACCCCAGTTGCCAGCGGCATCGCGCCCGTGGACGTACACGGTATGCGAGCCCTGCGTGAGGGCATTGAACTGCGTACCGCTCATTGCCGCCGAGCCGCCCTCGGTCGGCCTGTCGTACGCGGTCGGAGCACCCATCGCCGTACCCGCGCCGTTCGCGCCGACGGAGTCGACGAAGAACTCGGCAGCCGTGATGTTGTGGTTGCCAGTCGTGGTGTCGCTCACTTGAGCGGTGATGGTCGGCGCCGAGCTCGTCGGGAAGGGAGTCGCGGTGACGCTCGACGTCACGGGGCCCGTAGCGTCGTAGTCGACCGTGTTGTCTGTCGACGTAGAAGCGGTGTTCGTGTTCCCCGCCGCGTCGGAAGCGCCGCCCGCCGGGACCGTCGCGCTGACGGTGCCGAGGGTGGCCATGCCGCTGACGGCGACGTTGTAGGTCGTGCCGCTGCCGGTGACGACGGCGGTCGTCGCGCCAGCCGTGCCGCTCAGCGTCACGTCGGCACCGGTGAAGCCGGTGACCGACTCGTTGGAGACGACGGTGAAGTTGATCGGCGAAGCGTTGGTCGGATCGGCCTGACCGACCGCCTGGTTGATCGTCACCGTCGGCTGGGCGGTGTCGATTGTGAAGATGTTGGCCGAGCTCGTGCCGGTGTTCCCGACGGAGTCGGACTGCGACGCCTGCGCCGTGTACTGCCCGTCCGGAAGGACCGACGCCGCGGCCGAGTACGAGCCACCGCCCGTGCTGTCCGTGAGCGTCTGCACAAGCGTGCCCGACGTGTTCGGGCCGCGTAGATGTTGACCGTGACCATCGCCAGGTGACCGGACGCCGTTCCCCTCGAGCCAACGAACGTCGGCAGGTTGTTGTTGGTAGAGGAGCCGTTGGCGGGAGACGTCAGAGTGACTGCCGGGGCGGTGGTGTCACGCGTGACCGTGTTGTCGGTCGAGGTCGAGGCGGAGTTGTTGTTGTTCGCCGCGTCCTGGGCGCCGCCCGCCGGGACCGTGGCGATCACGGTTCCGTCTGAGGTCATGCCGCTGACTGCGACGTTGTAGGTCGTGCCGCTGCCCGTGACGACCTTGGTCGTCGCGCCGGCGGTGCCGCTCAGCGTCACGTCGGCGGGCGCGAAGCCGGTGACCGACTCGCTGAAGACGACCGTGAAGTTGATCGGCGAGGCGTTCGTCGGATCATTCTGGCCCGAGGGCCTGGTCGATCGTGGACGCCGCGAGTGCCCACTGGGGCCACCGGCTCGACCCGCCCCCGGAGACTCAGGACGCCGGCTGCGCCGGCTTGACCTGGCCGGACGTCGCGATCCGGAGCGCCGTCTTCGGCGACGGATCGTAGACCTCGACCTGATAGTCCACCTTCGGGAACGCGAGGTGGACCGACGTCGCGGAATCAGACGACACGACCGCAACGCCGCCGCCGAGGATGTCGATGTGGCGCACGTTCGCCAGCTTCTTCAGGGCGTCGAGGGCGCCGACGAAGGGATACGTCGCGACGACGAGGTAATCCTTCTTCGGATCACCGACTTCGGTTCCCGGCGGCAGGTAGCGGACGTAGACGCTTCCGTCGCTCGTTCGCCTGAGCTCGTAGAGGTAGTGCTGACGCGGGCCGGCCCAGTAGATCGGCTGTTTCACGGCTTTCGCGAGCGTCTCCAGTCCGGACGCGGAGAGGCCGACCGGCTTGATCGGCTGGACGACCGGCCCCTTGGTCGCGTTCGAGGACGAGCTGCCGCCGCTGGTGACAGCCCAGATGATGACTCCAACCACGATCGCAAGAGCGACCAGCACGCCGACGAGCCGGAGCGGTGACTCGCGCAGCCACGCGATCGCTTCACTTGCGCCGCGCTGCGGTTCTGGCGTTGTCGATGTCGGCTGTTCGTCCAAGCAGGAGAGCTGTCGCTCGACCTTGAAACTGCAGGCCGGTCGAAGCTAGCACGTCCTTTCGAAGACTGAGATTGAATGAATGCGACGTTGAGCGAGCCTCCAACTTCGACATCGCGGCGCGAGCGCCTGCGCTCGCTCGCGTGGAGCGTCGATACTCCCGGCGGCGTCCTCGGCATGTTCGTCGTGGCCCTCCTCGTGCGCGCGCTGCTCGCGCCGCACTTCGGCTTTTACGGCGATCTGCGCCTCTTCCGGATGTGGGCCGAGCGCCTCGCCGACGTCGGCCCGCACAAGTTCTACATCCGGGGGCAGTTCGCGGACTACCCGCCCGGCTACCTCTACATCCTGTGGCTGATGGGCAAGCTCTCGGCCGCGCCCGGCTATCTCCTGCTCAAGCTCCCCGCGATCTTCGCCGACCTCGCGCTCGCCTGGCTTGCGGGCACGCTGGCGGCGCGGATCGCGCCGGCTTCGTTGAAAGAGCGCTGGCCGGTGCGCACGCTCGTCGCGGCATCGGTGCTCTTCAACCCCGCCGTCATCGCGCTCAGCGCCGTGTGGGGGCAAGTGGACGCGGTTCCCGCCGCTTTCGTGCTCGGTTCGCTGCTGCTCCTCTTCACCGGACCGCGTGCGCTGAGCCGCGAGCTCGCCGCGTTCGCGCTCTTCGCGGTCGCGATCGCGATGAAGCCGCAGTCGGGCTTCGTCCTGCCGGTCATGCTGTACGCGCTCTACCGGCGCTACCTGCACCGACGGCCGCGGCCGGAGCTGATCGACGGCGCGCTCAGCATCGCGCTCTCTGGTGCGCTGTCACTCGTCGTCTGGTTGGTTTCGGGGCTCGCGTTCGGACTCGGCCCGGTCGACCTCTATCGCTTCTACAAGCACTCGGCCTCCGTCTATCCGGTGACGAGCGCGAACGCCTTCAATCTCTGGGGCGCCGTCGGCTTTTGGCGTTCGGATTCGAATTACAGGATCGTCGGCGCGCTCGCGCTCGTCGCCGGAGTCGTCTACGTGCTCTGGCGTGCACACCGCGCACTCGAGCGCGGCGCGCACGAGGGACGCGTGCTGACCGCCGCGGCGGCGATCGTCAGCCTGCTCGCGTACACGTTCCTGACGCGCATGCACGAGCGCTACATGTTCCTCGCGCTCGCGGCGCTGGCGCCGCTCGTCTTCATCCGCCCGTTGCGCTGGGCGCTGGTGGGCCTCTCGGGCCTGTTCATCCTGAACCTCTGGTACCCGTACGCGTACTTCAACTCGCAGTGGGGAGTCCAGGACTTCCACTACAACCCCTGGTTCGACTGGATCTTCGGCGGCTTCGCGACCGACACGTGGCAGAAGCGGGTGTGGTCGCTCGCGGTCGTCGCGATCGCGCTCGCCGTAGCGTGGTTCGGCGTGCGCTGGGCCGCGCAAGCCGAGCCGGGAGGCGACATACTCGCGCCCGAGCCCGCCCGTACGCCGCGCGCCGCGCTGCCTGCCGACGACGTCGCCGTCCCCGCTGCGGCGGTCGCTCGCTGGGCGCCGCTCGCGCTCGTCACGCTCGCGTGCGTGTTCTCTCTCGTCGTCCTGCGCGGCGAGACGAAGCCCGCCAACAATCTCAACGACAGCGCGTTCCACCTGCAGATGGTGCGCTGGGCCGACGGGCAAATCGGCGAGGGGCGCGTCCCGCTCGACGGCTGGTATCCGTACCTCTCACTCGGCTCGGCGCAGTTCCACCACTACCAGAGCCTGCCGCACACGCTCACTGCGTACGCCGCGCGGGCAACCGGCTCGAGCGGCCAGGGCACGTACCTGTGGATCCAGTACCTGCTGCTCGCCTTCTGGCCGATCGCCGTGTACCTCGGGGCGCGCCTCCTGGGCTGGAGCAAGTGGATCGCCGCGGGCGCGGCCGCGGTGTCGCCGCTGCTCGTCAGCGCGCCCGGATATGGCTACGAGCACGAGAGCTACACGTGGCAGGGCTACGGCGTGTACTCGCAGCTGTGGGGGATGTGGCTGCTGCCGCTTGCGTGGGGTTTGACCTGGCGTGCGGTGGCGCACGGCAAGCGCTACGCCGCCGCAGCGGCGGCGCTCGCGCTGACGATCGCATGTCACTTCATCACGGGCTACCTCGCCGTGCTGACCGTCGGCGTGTGGGTCCTGGTCTTCATCGGCGCGGATTTCGTGCGGAGGGTTGGACGCGCCGCGCTCGTCACGGTCGGCGGATTGCTCGTGGCGTCCTGGGTGCTCGTCCCACTCGTCGGCGACGCGAAGTGGACGACGCGGAGCGAGTACTACACGGGGACGTTCTTCAACGACTCCTACGGCGCGCGCAAGGTGCTGCACTGGCTCTTCACCGGAGCGCTCTTCGACAACGGGCGCTTCCCGATCGTCTCGCTGCTCGTCCTTGCCGGCGTCCTCGTCTGCCTCACGCGAGCACGAGCCGACATGCGGGCGAGGGCGCTACTAGGCGCCTACGCGCTGAGCCTCCTCCTCTTCTTCGGACGTCCGACGCTCGGCCCGGTGCTCGATCTCCTGCCGGGGATGAAGGACGTGCAGATCCACCGCTTCATCACGGGCGTCCACCTCGCGGGGATCGTGCTCGCCGGGGTCGGGCTCGGGTGGATACTGCAGGCGGCGCAGCGCGCTGCGCTCGTCCGTGCGCCGAGCCGCTACGCCGCGCTCGCAGCGGCGGGCATGGTCGCGCTCGGCGTCGGTGTGCTCGCGCCGGCCTGGACGGACATCGGGTCCTACGACCGGCACGGCGACAGCCTGCTCCGCACGCAGCAGGCTGCGGACGCGACGGCTGGACGCGACCTCGACCGGCTCGTCGCGATCGTGAAGGCGCGCGGCGACGGCCGCGTCTACGCAGGGCTGCGAGGCAACTGGGGACGCGATTTTCTCGTCGGTTACGTCCCGGTGTATGCCGCGCTCGCGAACCGTGACGTCGACGCGATCGGCTTCACGTTCCGGACGATCGCGTCGCTCTCGACCGACGTCGAGGCGGCGTTCGACGAGACGAACCTCGCGCAATACCAGATGCTGAACGTCCGCTATCTGATTCTTCCGGCAGACCGCCGGCCGAGCGTTCGCGCAAAGCTGATCGAGACGAGCGGCGGCTTTCGGCTCTTCGAGGTGAAGACGAGCGGCTACTTCCAGGTCGTCGACCGGGCCCCGGCAGTCGCAGCGGACCGGACCGATGTCGAGGCGGCCACGCGGAGCTTCCGCAACTCGAGCGATGCATTGCGCGGGCTCTATCCCGGCGTTGCGTTCGCGGGAGGATCGGCGCCGCCGCCGACGTTCGACGGAGCGACTCCTCCGCAAGGCTCCCCCGGCACCGTCGACTCGCAGAGCGAGACGCTGCAGGACGGGATCTTCACCGCCTCGGTGGACGCGACCCGTCCCGCAGCCGTCCTGCTCAAGGCGACGTACGACCGGCGCTGGACCGCGACGGTCGACGGGTTGGAAGCGAAGCCGGCGATGATGGCGCCGAGCGTCGTCGGCGTCGACGTGCCCGCCAGCCACCATGTCGTGCGGTTCCAGTATGCCCCGTACGGTCACTATCCGCTGCTCGTCGCGATCGGATTGGTGACGCTGATCGCGCTGGCGCTCGTCCCGCGCCGTGAAGCGCTGCTCAGACGCGCCGGCTGGCGACGATCCCGCGCGGGGGCGGCTGCGGCATCTGAGTGAAGTTCTCGAGCTCGCTGACGACGTAGAGCGGCCGCCGCTTCACCTCGTCGTGGATGTCGCCGATGTACTCGCCGATCACGCCGAGCACGATGAGCTGGATGCCGCCGATGAACGTCGTCACGACGACGATCGACGTCCAGCCCGGCACCTGGTAGAGCCCCGAGAACTTGACGATGACGCTCCAGACGGCGAGCGCGAAGCTGAGGAACGAGACGATGAAGCCGAGATTCAGCGCGGCGCGCAGCGGCGCCGACGAGAAGCTGATCACGCCGGTGGCTGCGAAGCCGAGCATCTTCCTGAGCGGGTACTTCGTCTCGCCGGCAAAGCGCTCGTGGCGCGTGTAGGTGACGCCGGTCTGCCGTAACCCGATCCAGCTGAACATGCCGCGGACGAAGCGGTTGCTCTCACGCATGTGGTTGAACACGTCCAGCGCGCGCCGGTCGACTAGCCGGAAGTCGCCGACGTCGACGGGCACTTGCACCTTCGAGATGCGGTTGAAGGCGCGGTAGAACGCGATCGCCGTCGAGCGCTTGAACCGTGTTTCGCCTTGGCGGACCCCGCGGACGGCGTAGACGATGTCGTAACCCTCGCGCCAGCGCTGCGCAAGCTCGAGCGTGACTTCCGGCGGGTCTTGCAGGTCGGCATCCAGCACGATCACCGCGTCGCCCGCCGCGAGGTCGACGCCGGCCGTGAGCGCGATCTGATGGCCGAAGTTGCGCGAGAGCCTGACCAGGCGAAAACGCGCATCGCGGTCCGCGACCTTGCGCATGAGCTCGTAGGTGCGGTCGCGGCTGCCGTCGTCGACGAGGATCGCCTCGGCGTCGCCGTCGAGCGCGTCCATCACCTGCGCGAGGTGGACGGCCAGCTCCTCGATGACGCCCTCCTCGTTGTATGCCGGAACTACCAGCGAATAGATCGGCACGGAATCGGCAGTCTAGAGGTCGTCCCGCCTTCTGAGCGCTTCGCGGTTCGGCAGGTTCAGCTTCTTCAGGACGGCGGCGACATGGCTGCGGACCGTCGCGCGGGAGACGAACAGCCGCTCTGCGATTTCGTGGGTCGAGCACCCCTGCCGCAAGAGGTCGAGTACCTCCCACTCACGACTCGTCAGGTCGTGGCCGGCTTCACTGACCACCGATCGGCGGCGCGGGCCGTGATCGCGAAACTCGGCGACGAGCCGCGCGACGAGCCGGCGCGGGATCGCCGCGCCGCCCTCGACCGCGTCGCGCAGCGTGTGCGGGACGCGCGCGGGATCGATGTCCTTGAGCAGATAGCCGGCGGCACCCGCGCGCAACGCGTTCAGAAGGTCGTCTTCGTCGAGCGAGACGGTGATCAGTACGACCTTCGTCTCCGCAACGCGCGACGTGATCTCCCGCGTTGCCGCGATGCCGCTGCCGGGCATCCGGATGTCGAGCAGGCACAGGTCGGGACGCTTGCGCAGCGCAGCTTGCACCGCGGCGGCTCCGTCGGCGGCCTCGGCGCACACGACGAAGCCGTCGTCCTGCTCCACCGCCTCGCATGTCGGCACGCGTCGGCGCATGGTCGTCCGCAATCAGGACACGGATCTTGTCGGGCGTCACGGGAGCTCCACCTCGACGGTCGTGCCGGCGCCGCGGCGCGAGTCGACGCTCAGGACCGCGCCGTTCGCGCGCGCCCGCTCGGACATGCTCACGAGCCCGAAGCCGCCGTTCCTCAGCCGCTTCCTCGCGCCGTTGTCGAAGCCGCGGCCGTCGTCCACGATCCGCAGCCGCAGGCCCATGCCGTTCTCCAGCTCGACGCGCACGAGGCCCGCGTCGCCGTGGCGCGCCGCGTTGGTCACCGCTTCGCGGGCGATCCGCACGAGCGCCTCGCGGACGTCGGCCGCGACGTGCACTCCCGGGTCGAGCGCGAGTGCGACCGTCGTGCCGAGCCGGTCGGCGACGCCCTTGACCGCCTCGGAGAGGACCATGTCGAGCGGCTCGTCGAGCGGACGCGTCAGCGTCGCGATGACGCGCCGCGACTCGTCGAGTGCGCACTCGGCCGCATTTGCGATCTGCGAGATGTCGGCCAAGCGCGGCGGCTGCCCGACCGAGCGCTTGGCACGGCGGACGATGAAGGCGAGTTCCTGCGCGAGCCCGTCGTGGAGGTCGCGCGCGATGCGCCGGCGCTCGTCGAGCACCGCCGCCTCCCGCGACGCCTGCCAGTAGCGCCCGATCTCGCCGGCTGCTCCGGCGAGCAGCGCGAACTAGAAGAGCATTCTGAAGATGTCCCCCGTGTAGACCCAGCCCGTCTCGAGCACGGGCTGAACGAGTAGTCGATGCCGGCGAACACGCGGATCGCCGCCGCGACGGCGAGCCAGGTCATGAACGCGTCGCCGTCACGTTCGGCGCGACGGAGGAAGGCCAGAGCGGCGGCGGCGAACACGCCCACGAGGATGAGCTGGAAGCCGAGCGCGACGTCGTCCCCGCCCGGGCTTCCCGGGTCGATCGACAGCGTTCGTGCCGACAGGGTCAGCGCCTCCGCGAGCAGTCCGAGCGCGAGGACGGCATAGGCGATCAACCGCCAGGCCGCACGCTTCGGTTGCGCGAGCGTGGACGCCGGCGCGAAGGCGGCAAAGGCGATCACGGACGCGCCGAGCACGTGGCCGGCCGCGAGGCCCCATGGTCGAGGCGCTCCGGGAAGTGCTCGAGCGCGGCCGGAAGGGCGCCGTAGACGAGGTTGCAGGCCGTCAGGATCCCGAGCCCGACCGCGAGCAGAAGATCGTCGAGCCGCGCGCTGCGGCGGAAGCGGAAGAAGACGAGGTATGCCGCAACCAGACCGGCGAGCGCGGCAGTCGTCTCGATCGCGACATAGAGCGGCGGGCGGAAGGCCGTGGAGCGGCCGCCGGACGTTGCGATGATGACCGCGACCGCGGCCGTCCCCACGAGCAGCGTCGCACCGACAGCGTTACGCGGTCGCCGCAGGTCGATCATGGCCCTTGCCACAGAGTCCGGACGGTTGTTCCCTCCCCGCCGCAACGTTAGTGGTTCGAAGCGAAACGCAAACCTTCGGGCCCGCGCCGGCCTCAGCTCGCGCGGTCGGGCCGGTCGTCGCGCGGAGCCTCCGCGGGGCGCGCGGGTTCTGGCTCGGGCTCCGTCGCAACGGGCGCCGACCGCACGAGGACGAGCCACGCGGCGCGCAGCCGCTCGGTGGCGCT
>WNFU01005566.1_pt1 | contig 15580 bp, 14 predicted proteins | sample 5400121 | NCBI WGS metagenome assembly WNFU01 (sample SAMN13153360, study PRJNA577476) | soil metagenome | isolation source: 100 cm soil or saprolite under grassland replicate 1 | place: USA:California | collected 2016-06-15
CTTGATTGGGCCGCCGAACTGGGCGCCGTAGTCCTTCGCACACACTGGCGTAGTTCCCAACCCACCGATCTCGGGAGTCATTTGGAGGATTTACTCGCCTCGACAGCCGAAGAACCGCTTCCGCTCGTGGCGAACTATCGAGTGATCGATCCACTCGGCGAGGGCGGCTTCGGCATCGTCTTCCGCGCCGAGCAGCTCGCGCCAGTGCGGCGCCTCGTGGCGCTCAAAGTGGTCAAGACGGGTATGGACACTCGACAGCTCCTGGGCCGGTTCGATGCCGAGCGCCAGGTGCTGGCCAGGATGGATCATCCCGGCGTGGCGCGCGTCCTCGACGCCGGCATCACCAGCGATGGACGTCCGTTCTTCGCGATGGACCTCGTCGAAGGCCAGCCTCTGACGCGCTACCGCGAAGAACGCGGGCTGGCGATTCGCGCGCGGATCGAGCTCCGGATCCGAGTCTGCCGCGCGGTGCACTACGCGCATCAGCGGGGCGTGATCCATCGTGACCTCAAGCCCTCGAATGTGCTGGCCACCGAAGTCGACGGCATGGCCGTGCCCAAGGTCAACGGCGCGGCCGAGGGATCTTCCCGATTGTGCCCGCCGTCACGTCAGGCAGGCCGTGACGGATTCGCCGAGACCGCATCGTCCGCGGCTATGATCGCCCGGTGGACGGCGCCAGCCCCGATCTCATCGCCGAGCTCACGCGGATCACCGCCCGGACGAGCGCGGTCATCTTCGCCGCATCGCTCGCCGCCGGCGTTGCGGAGCTTATCGCGCCGCGATCGTCGTTCGCGCGGCGAGGCGCGGGCTGGAAGCTCCTCGGGGCGCTCCTCGTCTCCCACACGATCCACTTCGCCTTCGTGGCCGCGCTCACGGTCGAGACGCACGGCGAGAACATCGCCCGCCGCGGCGGCTCGTTCCTGACGATCATCGTCGGAGTCCTGTTCTACGCCGCGACCGGCGGCGCTCTCGTTCTGCGCCGCGCCCCGCCCGCCGCGCGATCCGTCCGAAACCTCGCCGGAGACGCCGTGCTCTCCGCCCTCGTGGGCCTCGCCTTCCTGGAGGTCTACGTCGGGCGCGTCGGCCAATCGCCACTCTTCGCGGTCCTGGCGGCACTGCTTTCCGGCGCGCTGCTCGCGTTCGTCGTTGCGGTCGCCGTCCGCATTCTCCGGAGAGCCACGCCCAGCGCTCGCCAACCGCGCGGAGTAGCACAGCCGCTCGATGGACGGTGAAGCCCCGAGTCAACGTCCCCCGAGTCAACGTGAGAGGCAGCCGAACGAAAGCAAACCCTCGTAGCGCCTGATCACATCAGCCCAGCGGTTACGAAGCACGAACGGCCAAATCGTCAGCGGTACGCAGCCGCCTGAATGCCGTACAGCTCCGAGTAACGACCCTTCGACATCATCAGCTGATCGTGAGTGCCTACTTCCACCACGCGCGCGCCGTCGAGCACGACGATGAGATCCGCCATCCGCACCGTCGAGAAGCGGTGCGAGACGAGGATCGTAATGCGGCCGCTGTCGCTCTCGCCGATGCGGTGCGCCGCCGCCGCGTAGCGCTCGAAGAGCGCGTGCTCGGTCTCGGCGTCCAGCGCCGCGGTCGGTTCGTCGAGGATGAGCAGGAGGGGCCGGTCGCGCATGAACCCGCGTGCCAGTGCGAGCTTCTGCCACTGACCGAACGACAGCTCGATTCCGGACGGCCACGTCGGGCCAAGCTGCGTATCGAGCCCTGACGGCAGCCGCGCGACCACGTCGGTCGCGCCGGCGCGGTTGACGGCGGCCACCACTGCTGGCTCATCGTCCAGACGCGGGACGTCGCCGAGACCCACCGCCTGCCGCGCGCGAAACTCGAAGCGGACAAAATCCTGAAAGGCGCCTGCGACATGCGCGCGCCACTCGCTCGCAGGCACGCGCGCCAGCGGCGTGTCATCCGCGAGGATCGCGCCCGATGACGGCTCGTACAGCTTCGCGAGAAGCTTGACCAGCGTCGTCTTCCCGGCGCCGTTCTCACCGACGATGGCCACCACTGCGCCTGCCGGCAAGGTCACCGACACGTCATCCAGCACGACGCGTGATGTTCCCGGGTACGCGAACGACACGCGGTCGAGTCGCACGCCGCGGTGTAGCGCCGTGGGCACGGGGAGATCGCCTGCGGCCGCCACCGCGGTCGCGTAGTCTTCGAGCCAGGCAAGCCGCCGCGATCCGTCCATCCAGAAACCACGCAGGAATCCGATCTCGCCGACGGTGGCGCCGATGTATGCCGACAGCCGCGCGCCCGCCGCGAGCACCAGCAGCACATCGCCTGCAGGCGCGGCGAGGCCGTAGGACACGAAGATGACCGCGCCGGTAAACGCGACGCCGAAGATCGCCCAGGCGAGCGCGTGCCACATCGCCGAGCGCCATCGAGCGGTCGCCACGGGACCGTACCAGCGCTCCCACGCCGTTCGCCGGCCGACCACGAGGCGCTCTCCGATACCGGTGACCCGCACTTCTTTTCCGGGCGGCGCCGTCGTGGCCAGCGTGAAGAGATGACGCGCGAGACGACTGCTTTGCGCGCCACGCTCCTGTGCGACCCGTTCGACTGCGGGCCGCCACGTCGACGTGAAGATCGTCGGGACCGCGAACACGGCGAGCAGGCTGAGCGCCGGGTGGATCGACGCCAGCAGCGCCAGCGTCACGCCGAGCCGCAGAATCCACCCGAGCGTGGAAAACAGCGACATGTACATGTGGTCGAGCACGAACACCTGATTGCGCAGCATGGACAGACGATCGAGGTATTCGGGCCGCTCCTGATGCGCGATCGTCGCGATCGTCGCCTGCAGATAAGCGACGTGCGACTCGAGCGCAATCGTGACCTTGTCGCGGAATCGCCGCTGCACGCGGGTGCTGACAGTGCGGAGGAACCAGGTCCCCGCGGCCGACACGCCGAGGCCGATGGCGGCGGCCTGCACGAGGCCCGTTCTCTGCTCGACGACGCCCTTGCCGAGCAGCATGAGCCATAACGCGAGCAGCGCGTCGGGCAGAGCCGCGATCTGCGACAGCACGAATGCCGCGACCATCAGCCGCGGCTCGTGCCGGTAGCCCAGCTTGCACAGCCGCCACATCGACGACAGAGCGGGCGGCAGCGGCTCGATGGCGCGATCGCGATCAGGAGAGGACGTCATACGTGACCCCCTCTTCCTCGTCTGGAACGTGGAAGCGCTGCGCCTGCAGATCGAACATCGTGCGATAGCGGCCGCCGAGCGCCATCAGCTCGTCGTGCGTGCCGAGCTCGATGACGCGGCCGTGCTCGAGCACGCAGATGCGGTCGGCGTGCCGAACGGTGGAAAAGCGATGCGAGATCAGGATGGTCGTGCAGTGCCGGGTCGCGGTCAGCAGGCGATTGAAGATCTCGGCCTCTCCGCGGACGTCGAGCTGCGCGGTCGGCTCGTCGAGCAGCACGACGCCGGCGCCGAGCGTGACGCGTGCGAGCGCCCGCGCCAGGGCCACGCGCTGCCACTGGCCCCCCGACAGATCGGTGCCGCCGGCGTATCCGCGGGCGAGCACCGTGTCCAGCGCGGCCAGGTTCGCCGCTCCTGCCTGCTCGATCGCGGTTCGGACGATGTCGTCGGGAGCTCCGGCCGGCGCCACGTTATCGCGCAGCGGCAGCTCGAAGCGGATGAAGTCTTGAAACACCGCCGCGACACGCGAGCGCCACGAGGCGAGGTCGAAGTCGTGGAGATCCGCGCCGTCGATCTCGACTGCACCTGACTGCGGATCGTAGAGCCGGCAGAGCAGCTTGGCGAGTGTCGTCTTGCCGGCGCCGTTCTGTCCCACGATGGCGAGCGAGGAGCCGGCGGGAATCGTGAGATTCAAGTGCTCGAGCACCGCAGGGGCTGTCCCGGGCGACGTCGAGGGATATCTGAATGTCACATCGCGCAGACGGATCTCGTGCGCGGGTGTCGCATCGGCGCGGCGATTGCCGGATACGAGCGCGCCGGCGGGACGCATCGCCGGCTCGAGTCGCAGCACCGCGGCGACCGGCGCGGCCGCTCCATCGAGCGCCCAACTGAACCCGCCGAACGCGATCATGGAAACGCCGATCGCGCTCTGCACGTAGACGACCGCTTCGCCGAGACCGATGCGGCCACCCGCGGCGGCGCTCGCCAGTGCCCAGAACACCGCGCAGTTCGCCGAGAGCACGAGGAGCAGGCTCCAGATGACAGGACGCTCGCGGAGGCGGGTCGCCGCGTACTGAAGCTCGTGCAGGCGAGTGCGTCTGGCGACGAAACGATCGATGGTCCAGCCGGCGAGGCCAAACAAACGCAGCTCCTTGCTCGCAGGCGGGTCGACGGCCAGCCGATAGGCGTAGTCGGCATCCCGCTGCGCGGCGCGCACCTCCTCGGTATTCCGATCGCGCCAGACGGCGCTCTCGCGCAGGAGCCAGTGCGTGGCCAGCCACGCCCCGCCCAGCGCAAGCGGCGCCCACCACGCGTAGCCGGCCAGAATCACCGCGCACGCGACGCCGCCGATCATCTCGACCATCCCCGTGGCGATGAAATCCATCGAGATCGAGAGCGGGGGACCGGTCATCCCCAAGTCGAAGTCGCGAGCGACGGCCAGGTCGCTGGTGAGCGTTGGATCCTCGAGGTGACCCACGCCAGGCGGGCGCACGCAGGCTTCTGTCAGCCGGTCGTAAAGCCAGGCGGCTGTACGGTCCCCGAGGTTGGCGCTGAGCGCCTGATGAATCGGGCCGAGGACCTGAAGCAGCACGAAGATCGTGCCGACGAGCGCCAGCGGCCCGATGAGGGAATCGCCGCCCGCCCCGAACAGGCGCCGGGCATCGTCAGTGACGGTCGAGAAGCGCTGGACGGCGGCGACGAGCACGCCCATCGCAATGGCGAACGCTGCCGGCAGGATTCCCCTGAGCACGAGCACCGCCCACCAGGCCGCCGCCAGCCTGCGGTCTGCCTTCGACAGGACGGCGAAGAACTTCCATTCCTTGCGCTCGGTCAGTCGTCGCAGCAAGACCGCATTCTGCCCCAGAATGGCAGTTTCCCGCGCGGTCTGGAGAGGCGGGCCCGGTCATGGCGCCTACTCTCGAATCTCCTCAATAGGATTGACACACCGCAGCGGCAGGGCGGTCCGCGCAAATGAGCGCTTTCAGGGCGTCAATCTCTTCTTGCTGGCGATCGATTTGCGAGTGCTGCTCCTTGACCGCATTGATCAAGAGCATGGTGATGCGATCGTACTTGACGCCTTCGACTTCGCCTTTCTCGTTGTAGATGACGAGCAGCGGCTCGACCCTGGCCACTTCTTCCGCGGCTAACCCCAGGTCGGCTTCGCCGTTGGCCTTCCAGTCGAACGTGATCGGTCGCAGGCGGTCGATGAGATTCAGCCCCGAATGAAAGGGCGTGACGTTCGTTTTGTAGCGCAGGCTGGATGAGCAAGTCGAGATTTGGGCGAACGCGTTGTGGCACAGCGTCGTGGCGCCGCCGGTTCCCAGGGTCCGCACGGTGATGATGCCCGCAACGTCGAGCAAGGATTGCGGGTCGTTAATGCCGATGCCGGTCAACCCATTCTCTTTGACGACAAATCGGCCAGCTGGAAAGGAGGGCGCGTCAATCCGGAAATCGCCAAAGCCACCGAATGAGGCGACGGTCCCGCCTACAACGCCTGTTCGCAACACGCAATCCGCTGTTCCCTGAATCGCTAATGGTCAGCTTGAAATTTGGATCGACGGTGCCGATGCCGACACTTCCGCCGGGGGCGACCACCAACCGCGATGTGTTGCCGATCATGAAGTTGATGGACCCGGTCCCTGCGATATTGTTAATGCGGTATTCGTGCGTGACGTTGTTGAAGCCCTGAAACTGGCCGAGCGCGCCGTTCTGGTCGTAGAAGAGCATTCCCGAGTACGACGTGGCGGTGCCGCCCAGGTTCTGGACCGCATACCCTGTAAAGGCGCCCGTGGTATTCGCGAACCGGACATGCAGCGAGTCGAATGGGCTCGTCGTGCCGATCCCGACCGCTCCACTCCCTTCGTACACCGCGGAACTACCCAGATCGTTCGCGTTGATGTACTTGGCCAGGGAATTCGTCGTCCCTGGATTCACGACGGACGGCTCGACGCCCCCAGGCTGCGCGGTTCCCGTCTCGCTCGATCCCTCACCGCCCGCCGTTGGTGACAGCAGGTATGCCGAGGCCGGCTTGCCCCCGAGCGTCTCCGCATTGGATGCGCTCAACGCGTACGGCACACTCGTGAGCCGCATGCGCGGGCCTTCGACTTCGCCTGGTCGCGCCCACAACATACCGAGCCACCGAGCCTGGCCTGAGGAGAACACGTCAAGGGGAACGCCGCTGGCCTCGGTCGCACCCAAGAGCAGCGTGTAGCGCCCCGACGGATCGATCTCGAGGCTCTGCGTCTCCTGCCACAGCGCCGCGCCGCCCAGTTCGTCGGCATCGATGCCGAGCGTCACCGCTTCGACCTGCACGGCCGGGTTCCCATCAGCCGGCCGGAAGACGCCGGTGATGTTGATCGTGCGTGGCAGCGATAGCTTTGCGACGCGAGGTTCAGCGCCCGCGGTGCGGACGGACACGGTCCGCGATCCCCGCTGGTGACCACCACCTGGACTTCGTTGGACGGAGCACTTACACCGGTCAGGCCGAGCGCATGGACGCGCACGTAGTAGGCACCGGGCGGAACGTCGGGGACAACCAGGGTCGTCGATGCGTTCAATGTATTGAAGTTCGCGAGGTCGGGCGCTCCTTCAGGTGTGCTCGAGGCTTCGATGATGTAGCCGATCGTCAATCCGCCAGCCGGCGGCGTCCAGAAGAGCGTCACGGTGGGCCCGCTGTTCAGCACGGGCTGGTTGTTGTTGAGGACCGGCGCGCTCGTGTCTCGAGCCGATTCCTCCGACATGGCGTGCACACGAGCGCCGCTGAAGCATGACGGCTCAGCGCTGCCGCCAAGACACTGCGAGAGAGTGGCTGGCGTCGCCGCGTCACAGGCGACTGCGGCCCTCGTCGACTGAGACGCTGGGGCCGGGACCGGGGTAGGTCCGATCGGCGGATTGGCGCACGCGATTGAACCGAAGACAATGACGACAGTAGAGAGTCTGAGAATCACTGGGGCGATCTGTCTGTTGGTCATAAGCGAACCTCGAAACGGCGGACGCGGTCTATTTGAATCAACTCCCGCCATGAAGCGCACGGACCGCCTGTGTGACGCTCGCAACCACCGATGAAACGGGCGCGGTACGCCGGACCCACGCATCACCGTCGAAATACTTGCGGAAGATCTTCTCTGTCGTCCGAGTCGGAACCGCCTGCATGGCGAGCGTCGGGTTCGGACCGCCGAGACCGTTCGCCAGCGCCGAGTTGTCCGCGATGAACAGCCGTTTCACCCAGCGTGCTTATTGAAGTCGACAGTGGGGAGCATTGAGCGAATGAGGCGACCGGGGACACGAGCACGACGACCAGCGAGGCGAGTGTTGCAATGATGCAACGCATAGAAACGGCTCCGCTTCTGAATGCCACAGCCGACGCCGACCGACGACGCAGCATATATCTGGCATCCGTGATTGTTCGAGCGTCTGCCGCAGTCATACGCGCCATCCGTTAGAAGAACGGCTCAAGCCGAGGAGCCGGCTCGATGTCACGATGCGGTTACACCGGCCGCCATAACACAACAAGCGGAAGCGCGAGACGGTAAAGGTCGTCGCACGCTCGCGTTGTCACTGGCGTAACGGTGTAGTGAGCAGCGTTCTGACGAGCCGTTCGAGCTCGGCGACATGCATCTTCAGCATGTCGTTCTCGGCTTTCAGCTCTTTGAGGTCGCTCTTCGTCGCGTCGAGGTCTGCAGTCAGTTCCTTGACCGCCTGAATCGTCAACAACGGGAGCTTGCTGTAGTCGACAGCTTTGTAGCCGTCTTCCTGGGTGACGACCAGCTCCGGCAGAACCTGCTCCACGTCCTGCGCGATCAGCCCGTATGCGCGTCCATCGCCGAAGTGACGATCCGGAAATTCTGCGGCGCGCCAGTAGTAATGCACGGGCTGCAACGCAGCAAGCGCCCGGAGCACGGGACCGAATGGTGTGACGTCCTTCTTGAAACGCACATCGGACGAGCACGTTCCGATGATAGTGCCGCCGCCGAAGTTCTTGATGCATCCGTTCTCGTCAGCCGCGCCAATTCGGACGTCGCCGACGACTTGTAACCGATCGAAGGGATAGCTAGTGCCGATACCGGTCAAGCCAGTCTCCATGACGGTAAGTCGGCCACCGGGAGCGAATGGCGCGTCGATCTGGAATTCGCCAAGGCCGCCAAATGAGGCAACGGCAGGCATACCACGATGCCACGATGCTGCTCGATGCGCACGCGTCACGAAAGGAAACGATTCGCTATCTCGCGATTGCGCACGAGCATGCGGGCGACCTCGAGCGACAGCTCGCGCAGTCCGCGGGGGGATCGGCGGCGCTGGAGCACGCGCGCGCGGCCTGCGGGCACTATCGGAAGGCCCTGGACACGATCCAGTCGCAGTCCGCTCGGACCGACGATCCGCGGAACGCCGCCGAGATCGAAGTGCTCTCTGGCAAGCTTGCGGATTGCCCGCAGCAAAACTGGTAGTGAACGATGACAATGCCATTCGCACGTCACGCCGGCGCGCACGTCATCGGTAATCCCAGACGCGCATGGTCACGTGAATGCCCCGAATCTGAACGGTTCGTGTGGCCTGCGCGATCACGAGCGTCGCGTCGGCTTCTCCGCGATCATCGAGCTCGCCGTCGATCAAGATGCTCACCAGCGACAGCTCCCCGCCGGACACGTCGCGCGCCTCGAGCCCGACGCTGGTCAATCCCGCAACCTCGTTGTCATTGAGGTCAGCGCAGACCAGCAGCGGCGTTCGCCTCGTCACGATCAACGGATTGTGATTGGAGGTGCCATCGAAATCTGCAGCACACCCGCGCCGCGTGCGCGATCGTTACCCGTGCGAGGGAAGATGACAATCAATGAAGCACCCTCGAGACCGTCCGCTTGTGAGCTCGCTCGTTCCTAGGTAACGTCCAATATCCACCCGCCGGTAGGAACTCCTGACGACGAGTCGCAGAGATCGCGCAATTGCGCCGTTGCCGGCGTGGGCAACAGCAGAACGATGACGACGAGAAGGAGCGCCAGAATCAATCTCTTCATTGCGACCTCTCGAAATCCGCGCGCAGACGACCGATCAGCGAGAGCCGCGATTTGGACGAAAACACAATCCTTGATCTCGATGCCCGAGGGGAGATTGCGGCAATGGACGAAAAATCCGAAAAACCTGGAAGGCCGTAAGCAGTTGATTCTGCGCTGTCTCTCATTTCAGCTTCTCGTACTCCCGCCTGGCCTCTTGCAGAATGGGGACATCCGAGTCGGCGTCTTTCCAGAGTCCGAAGAAATCTTGATAGGCTTTGCGTGCCTTCGTCGTGTCGCCGCTCAAGGCTACTGCGCGCGCCAGCCCCAACTGCGCGAGCGGGTAGAAAGGAGACGCAGTCTGCCAGCCCCTGTCGCCGACGATCTTCTGGAATTCGGCTCCGGCGTCCGCTCCCCGTTGTTGACTGAGGTAGGCCTGACCGCGTAGGTAGGCGATCTGGAAAAGAGCCGCTCGCTCATACGGTCTCGTCGTCTCCAACAAGTGAATCGCCTGAGCCGGATTGCCTTTGTGCACTTCAATTCGGGCTTGAACCACCGGCAGCGAAACTTTATTGAGTAGGGTGTCTTTCGGAAAACGCCTGACCAATTCACCAGAAATGGTCTGTGTTTCGCTGAATTCGCCGCAGGTAGCCAGTGCGTTGCCGGCAGGGATCATCGTCAGCTGACTGTGTGATATCCCGAGCGCCTTTGCGGTCCGCTCTTTCACCTGCCTGCAATCACCCAGTAGCGCATCCCGCGCCGCGGCTCCTACCGCAATCTGCGCCGCAACGTCTTTCAGTCCGTGGCGCTCTGCCAACTCAAAGGCGTGGTTGGAGAATTCGTTGGCTTTTCGGAACTGGCCGGAAAATGCGGCAGTCTCGGCTTGCCAATTTTGCGCCATGTATTCATCCGGCTTTCCCTTCGTCCACTCGATCTGTTGCTGCATCGTCGTCGCATCACCCTGGACAGAAGCAATCCGATACAGCGTTCTGTGCATGGCTGAGGTTTCGAGGTCCTGCGCCAGCGCCTGCCCGATGATCTCCTTGGCCTCATCGAAGCGATTGAGACCGACGAACGCCGTGGCCAAAAGAGAGTAGCCGGAAGCCGAATTCGGATTGAGGCGAATCGCTTCACGTGCTTCGCCCATCGCTTTATCGAATTGACCAAGCTCGATGTATTTAAGAGCCAGATTGTTGGGCGGCGCAGCGTGGTTCGGATACGTGCGCTTCCACAGTTCCAACGTCTCGAGATACTTCTCCAATTCCCCGGTGACGTTATCGTAGTAACCCGCAGAGATGAAGAGACGTTCGCGCTCGCTGACTCGATCGCGCAGCGCGTACGCCTTTTGCGACGCTTCGGCGGCAAGGTCATACAACCCGCTGTTGTAATACATCGATGCCAACCGAGCATGAGCGAGTGCGAAATTGGCGTCTATTTCCGTCGCGCGTTTGAGAAATGGAATGGCTTCCAGGAACTTGCCCTTTAGTTGCTGTTCAACTCCCAACGAGAAGGCTTTGAGGGCTTCAAGCGACGAGGTCGTTCCCTGTTCAATCGGCGCGTCGAACTTCTGGGTTGATTGGAGCGACTCTCCCAACTTCTCTCTCAACTTCGTTGCCGCTCCGCCAAGCGCATGAAGCACCTGCTCCTTGTTTTCAGCTTCCGCCTGTTCGCCCGCAATCGCGTCGCCAGTCTGCGCGTTGATCGCTTCCAGCGTGATCACGTAGTGGTTTCCCAAGCTCGCAATCGAACCCACGAGCATGGCCTTCAATCCCTGACGCTGGCTGATCTCACGCCCAACCTCTCGGGTCACGCGCTCATCTGGCGAGCGCCCCATGAATCTGAGCGCACCGCGCACACGGTCTTCGGAAAAAATATTCAGAAAAGGAGACTGACCGAGTTGCACAGCCAGCGCCTGCTTGAGCGTTCCATCAAAGACAGGGTCTCCGGTCGTGTTGACGAAATCCGACAGGAGGATCGTGTCCTTTTCGGTCAAGGCACGCGCGCCGCGAAACTGAAGGAAGAGAATCGACGCAGCAATGGCAACCGTTGCGAGAGCCGCAAGCACGATCGCGCCTTTCTTGTGGCGCGTGATTTCAGTAACGATGTACTCGGCACTCGATGTCTGGCGCGCGCCCGTCTCGCTCGTCCACGCGGCGTCATTTATCGCTTTCGTCGACGCACGTGAGGCGCTGGCGAGCGTGTGCGTCGGCGCGTCCCGACCCGTTTGCGGTGTCGGCGCGTGCAGCGCGGCGGAGCGGTCGAGGTCGCGCTGCAAATCCAACTCGCGGCGCAAATTCTTCAAGTCAATCATCAGATCGCGCGCCGTCTGGTAGCGTTCGTCGCGCTCTTTCGTCAGGCACTTACGCACGATGCGCTGCAACTCTGCGGGCGCGCCGGGTGCGAAGTGCGCGAGCGGCGCGGGCTCGTGTTCCAGAATCGAGACGGTGACGTGGCTCGTCGTCTCGCCCTCGAACGGGACGCGCCCCGCGATCATTTCGTACAGCACCACGCCGAGCGACCACACGTCCGTGCGCGCGTCCGTCTCCAGCCCGCGCGCCTGCTCGGGCGACATGTAATAGGTTGTCCCCCATACCACTCCTCGATCGGTTTTGACGTGGACGCGCGTCTGCGCTTCTGGGCCAACGCTCGAGGGATTCTCCGGTTCGACGAGCTTGGCGAGGCCGAAGTCCAGCACCTTCACAACGTGGTCGTGCCGGAGCATGATGTTCTCCGGCTTGATGTCGCGGTGGACGACTCCGGCGGCGTGCGCGGCGGTCAACGCGAGAGCCGTCTGGTGCGACACGTCGAGCGCGTCGCCGAGCCTCATCTTCGCCTCACGGAGCCTGTGCCTGAGGGTCACGCCGCCAACGTGTTCGGTGGCGATGAAATGTATGTCGTTCTCCACACCAATCTCGTAGATGGTGAGGATGTTCGGGTGGTTCAGGGCCGAGGCGGCGCACGCCTCCTGCTCGAAGCGCTGCAGCCGTTCGCGATCCGCCGTGTACTTCGGCGGCAACAGCTTGAGCGCGACAGGGCGGCGCAGTCGCAGGTCATGCGCCAGGTACACCTCGCCCATCCCGCCGGCGCCGAGTTTTCGCTCGATGCGGTAGTGTGAGAGCGTGGTGTTGGCTGCCAGTCCTTTATTCATTCATCCGTTCTCATGCCAATTCGGGCAGACCACGCGCCGGGCTGCATCTTGAATCGCGGATTGCCCGCAGACAATCGAGAGGCGGCATATATATTGACGGATACTAGCTCATCCACGAAAGTATTTGATGCGGTGCAAACTCCTGCACTTGGTTGCTGAATCTAGGCCGCACTACCAATTCAGAAACAAACCTAGTTCCTCGAGGAACATCGCCCAGGCTGGCTCCTCCTCCAGCATCAAGTGGTTGGCGCCCGGTAACGAGACGTAGCGCGCGTTGGGGATGGCGGCGGCGATTTGTCGGCCATTCTCCGGCGGGACGGCCTGGTCGCGATCGCAGTGGATCACGAGCGTCGGCGTCGACACCTGCGAGAGGAGCGGCCGGACATCGAGGCGGTCATCGCGGTCCATGAGACGCGCAGCATTTTCGGGTGAAGTCGATACGCGCTGGAGTTCATCGAACCAGCGCTCATGCTCGGGCGTGGCTTCGGGAATGAAGCGGCACGTGAAGATTTTGCAAAACGCCGGATTGTTCAGTCCCCAGCCAAGCCGCATGAGGCTGACGAGGGCACGGCGGGCCTCGAGCTCGTCCCGCCTCCCCACGTGGTTCAGCCCCGCGGCGAAGGCGCCATAGAGAACGAGGTGCGTCACGCGCTCGGGGTGTTTGACTGCGTACGCGATCGCGATCGGACCTCCGCGAGAAATCCCGAGAAGCGGAAATCGATCGAGACCTGCGGCATCGACCACGGTTTCGAGGTCGCGCACCCATGTGTCGAAGCTCACGTCGGGGACGTCGCGTTGCGACATGCCATTGCCACGCTCGTCGTAACGAATGACGCGGTGATGAAGGGACAGCGCGGACCACCAGTGCCGCCAGATGGGGCTGCCCCATTCGAAATCGAGATGCGTCAGCCAGTTTGACGCTTTGACGAGCGGCGGCCCGCTCCCGATGCTGGCATAGGCGAGGCGAACGCCGTCACTGGTCGTGCAGTACCTGATTTCCTGGCGCGCTCTCACCGCTGACGCGACCGTGGCTTGGGCGCGCGGCTCGGTGGTTTCAACCGCCGCCGCAAAGCGATAACCCACCCGCGGCACGGTCTCGATGTACTGCTGCCCCGTCGCCTTCTCTCCAAGCGCCTTCCGCAGTACCGATACGTTGTGATTGAGATTGTTTTCTTCGACGGTTGTTTCAGGCCAGACCGTGTCCAGCAACTCCTGCTTCGTCACGAGCCGGCCGGCATTCTCGACCAGCACGCGCAGCGTGTCGAAGACCTTCAGCCGCAGGGGGATGACTTCGGAGCCGCGCGAGAGACGGCGTTCTCGGGCGTCGAGCTGAAACGGCCCAAAGCGATAGGCGACTCGGCCCGGAGTTTCGCCCACGAATTCCACCTCAGGAAAGATTCAGAAATACACCAGCGTTCTCAAAGGACGCGAGTGGCCCTCCGATTCTAACCTCTCGATCGCGCGCAACTGAAACGCGTAAGGAGAGAACACACGATGCCGAGACTGCTTCCCGACCAAAGTTTCTATCCGTCCCCGACGATGGCCATGCAGGCGCCAGTGGAGACGCTCGCCTATGTCGCCTTGCTCAATCCAGACCCGGCCGGTCGCGACGCGTTTGCCGTACTGGACGTCGATCCCGCATCTCCCGGCTACGGCGCTCAGATCGCGAGGATCGAAATGCCTGGTGTCGGCGATGAGCTTCACCATTTCGGATGGAACGCGTGCAGCTCGTGTCTATGCCCCTACTCGCCGCACCCGCACATGCAGCGGCGCTACCTCGTGGTACCCGGGCTGCGTTCGTCGCGAATCTACATCCTGGACACCGAGCCCGACGCGCGCCGCCCGCGTCTCGTCAAGGTGATCGAAGGCGACGAGCTGCTCAGGAAAACGGGCTACAGCCGACCGCACACTTCTCACTGCGGCCCCGACGGGATCTACATGAACGCGTTGGGCGATGGTGAAGGCAACGGTCCTGGCGGAATCTTCGTAATCGATCCGCAGACCTTCGAGATCAAAGGCCGATGGGAGCGCGAGCGCGGCCCGCAGTATCTCGCCTACGACTTCTGGTGGCATCTCGGACACGACACGATGATCACCAGCGAGTGGGGCACGCCGAACATGGTGGAGAACGGCGTCAACCCGGAGCTGCTCCTCGCCGGCAAGTACGGCAACGCGCTGCACGTCTGGGATCTCCAGACCCGCCGGCACCTGCAGAAGTTGGAGCTCGGAGCCGAACAGCAGATGGTGCTGGAACTGCGCGCGGCGCACGATCCCACCGAGACCTACGGCTTCGTCGGAGTGGTCACCAGCCTCAGGGACTTGTCCTCTTCGATCTGGATGTGGCATCGCGAAGGCACCAGCAAAGGCGGCGACTGGCGGATCCACAAAGTGATTGACATTCCCGCCGAGTCCGCGGCCGCCGACGACTTGCCGCCGCTGCTGAAAGCCTTCGGGGCGGTTCCGCCACTCGTGACCGACATCAACCTCTCGCTCGACGATCGATTCCTGTACGTCTCGTGCTTTGGCACGGGCGAGTTGAAGCAGTTCGACGTGTCCGATCCGTTCAATCCGATCGAGACCGGCTCAATCAGGCTCGGAGGCATCGTCCGGCGTCAGGAGCATCCCGCGCGTCCGGGTCAGCCGCTGAACGGCGCGCCACAGATGGTGGAGATCAGCCGCGACGGCAAGCGCGTCTACGTGACGAACTCGCTGTATCGCACGTGGGACGACCAGTTCTATCCCGACGGCGTCAAGGGCTGGCTGGCGAAAGTTGATGTGCGCCCCAACGGCGGCCTCGCGCTCGATCGCGCCGGGTTCGTGGAATTCGACGGGATGCGCCCGCACCAGGTCCACCTCGAAGGCGGCGATGCGAGCTCCGATTCCTACTGCTTCGCGTGAGGGTCGATGATGACGACTGAGACGGGCACGACATCGTGGGTGATGCTGATGGCGCTCGGCGCCTTTCACGGCATCAATCCTGGTATGGGCTGGCTGTTCGCGGTGGCGCTCGGGATGCAGGAGCGCCGCCGCGGCGGGGTGCTTCGGGCGCTGCTGCCTCTCGGTGCCGGGCACGCGCTGGCCGTTGCCGGCGCTGTCGGCGCCGCGCTGGCGGTCGGAGCGGTCATCCCGATCGGCGACCTCCGTTGGCCGATGGCCGGCGTCCTCATTGCGCTCGGCGTGATGCGGTTCTTCCGCCATCAGCATCCGCGCTGGGCGAGCATGCGCGTCGGCATGGCTGGACTCACCGTGTGGTCCTTTTTGATGGCCACTGCACACGGCGCGGGCCTG
>WNFU01005569.1_pt2 | contig 15572 bp, 14 predicted proteins | sample 5400121 | NCBI WGS metagenome assembly WNFU01 (sample SAMN13153360, study PRJNA577476) | soil metagenome | isolation source: 100 cm soil or saprolite under grassland replicate 1 | place: USA:California | collected 2016-06-15
CCCTCGTCATGGCCCTGACACCGGCCGCCGTCCTGATGTTCCGATACAACAACCCGGATGCGCTGCTGACACTGCTCCTGGTTCTCGCCGGATGGGCATTCCTCCGTGCCCTCGAGTCGGGCGGCCTGCGCTGGGTCGTGGCGGCCGCCCTGTTCGTGGGCCTGGCCTTCAACACCAAGTTCCTGCAGGCCTACCTGGTCCTGCCGGCCTTCGCGAGCACCCACCAGCCGCTGCTCAGCACGACGGGCTGGGCCGGATCTTCGGGTTGGGCGGCGGGGGGGCGGGTCCGGCAGGCGGAGGCGGTGGCGGCGGGTTCAGTGGCGCCGCCGGGCTCCTGCGCCTGTTCAACGCACAGCTCGGTGGACAGGTCAGCTGGCTCATCCCCTTCTCAGTGGCCGGTCTCGCGACCGGACTGTGGCTGCGCCGGCGGGCCCCCCGGACCGATCGCGCCCGCGCCGGCTACCTCATGTGGGGCCTGTGGCTGGCCGTTCACGCCCTCGTGTTCAGCTTCATGTCCGGCATCATCCACAGTTACTACGCGGTCGCCATGGCTCCGGCCATCGGCGCCCTGGTGGGGGCCGGGGCGGTCGACCTTTGGGCCTTGCGGACGCGAGCGCGGTTCGGCGGCCTGGCCCTTGCCGGCACCATTCTCGCGTCGGCCGCATGGGCATGGCAGCTCCTGGAGCGGACGCCCGACTTCGTCCCCGGGCTCGGCCCGGCCGTGCTGGTCAGCGGTCTGCTCATCGCGGCGGTCGTCGCAATCCCGTCCACGCCGACCCGGCGGCGGACGCAGCTCGCGGCCGTCGGCCTCGGCGTGGCCGTCCTGCTGGCCGGACCTTCGGCGTACGCGCTGGACACGATGGCGACCGCCTATGCCGGAGGCGACCCCAAGGCAGGACCCGCCATCGCCGACGCCGGGCCGGGCGGTGCCGGCGGTGGACGTGCCGCGCTGGGAGGTGCCGGCATCGGGACTCCCCCGGGCGGCGTCGGCGGCGGCTTCGCCGGCGGTCCGACCGGGCAGCCGGGCGCGGGGGACGGCGGAGGCGGCAGCTCCGATCCGGCGCTCATCTCCTATCTCCTGGCCAACCGCAACGGGGCGACCTGGATCGTCGCAACCACCTCGGCCAATGCGGCAGGCTCGATCCAGCTCGCGAGCGGAGAGCCGGTCATGGCGATGGGCGGCTTCAGTGGCTCCGATCCGGCGCCGTCGCTCGCCCAGCTCAAGGCGCTCGTGGCGTCCGGGCAGCTCCGCTACGTGCTCGTCAACGGCGGCGGGTTCGGCAGGCCGGGCGGCGGTGGCGGCGGCGGTTCGACATCCGAGATCGACGCCTGGGTGACCTCCGTCGGGACGGTGGTCGATTACGGCGGCAGCGGTGGAACGCTATACGACGTCTCGGCCGCGGCGACGGCTGGAGCCTGAGCGATGCATCACGGGAGGAAGGGACATGTCGACGTGGCGATCGGGGCGCTGCCTCGCCGCCACTGGCCCGGGCGCCATTGCCCTGGCCGATCAGGTCCCGTTCCACGGAGGCGACGCCTATGGGCTCGTGACATGGCATCTCAGCCAACCTCGCAATCGAAGGAGACCACATGGAGCTGAACGAGATCCCCACGGGGTGGACGTCACGGGATCCGCCTCCGCGGGACCGGGCCATTTCCGGTCCGCGGAGGATGGTCGCAACGGTCCTGCTCGCAATCGGCCTGATGGCCGCCGGCGGCGTGGCGATCGTCAGTGCGGCCAGCCCCGACCCGTCGGGGTCGCCGGCGGCAACGTCGCCCGGCGGCTCGTCCGGCGGGACCTCGGGCGGGACCACGACTCCCACCCGAACCCACGACTGTCCGAACATGCCCGGCGCCTCGCAGGCGCCATCCGGCTAGGGCAGCAACACCGGGGTGGCGGCGCGCGCCGTGCGTGCCGCCACTTCGGCACGATCCCGACGGCCGCAGTGCGTGCCGCCACGCGCTCACGATCGCGGCGGCGGCTCGACGTCGATCAGGCGGCGTAACGCGCTCGAAAGATTCGACCCGGCAGACTGGCATCGTTAGCGAACGCCCAGCATCGGCGACGAACCGGCGACGAACCGGCGACGATGCCAACCAGGAGGACAACATGGAAGCAGCAGCACAGAACCGGCTCGGCCGATCGCCCCGCCGCTCGCGCCGCCGGCCCCTCCTGATCGCCGCCGGCGTGGTGCTCCTCGCCGTCCTGGCCGTCGGCGGGTACGGGTTGTGGTACCTGTTCCTGCAGCCTGCCGGACCCGCGGCGATCGCCGACACGAGCCTGCCGGCGGTGCCCACCGCGGCGAGTGGCTCGTCGCAACCGCTCGGCTCCTCGCAACCGCTCGGTTCGGGCGGCATCGACGGCACGTGGAACGTGGACACCTCGATCGGCTCGTTTGCGGATTCGACCAGCTCGTTCGTGGGCTACCGCGTGCAGGAGCAGCTGGCCTCGATCGGCGCGAACATGGCGGTCGGCCGCACCCCCAACGTCACCGGATCGATGACCATCAGCGGCACCCAGGTCACCGCGGCAACCATCACTGCCGATCTGACGACGCTACAGAGCGACGACCAGCGGCGCGACGGGCAGCTTGCGCGCCAGGGCATCCAGACGAGCGAGTTCCCGACCGCGACCTTCAAGCTGACCTGGCCGATCGATCTGGGCTCCGTGCCCGCGGACGGCCAGGAGACCCAGGTGACGGCAACCGGCCAGCTGACCCTGCACGGTCAGACAAAGGATGTGCAGATTCCGCTCAAGGCCCGACTCTCGGGATCGACGATCACGATCAGCGGGTCGCTCCCCATCGTCTTCGCGGACTACGGCATCCAGAAGCCCAACTCGTTCGCGGTCCTGTCGATCGCCGACGAGGGCACGATGGAGCTGCAGCTGTTCTTCACCCGCGCCTGATCATGGACCCGCGGGCTGGGCGGCCGTCCAGGCCCGGCCCGGCCCCGGCCGGCCGGCCCCGGCCGACTCGCCGACCATGGCCCCAGGAGCGCGCGGGGCCGCCGGCTCAGCGGGTGACCAGGCGCCGGCTGCCGAGCCGAAGCAGCTCGACCGCGTCGCGCCGGACGTTGCGCTGGGTTCGCGACCGAATCGTGACCACGGACCGGGCCATGGCGGCGAGGCGTTCGTGGTCGGCCTCGCGAACGAGATGGGCCGCGTGATCGCGAGCGATGAGCTCGCCGATGGTCGGGTGCATGGGGACCTCCGATCTGGTTCTGCATGACGATCCTGACAGGCAGCTGGACACCTGATAAGGTCCACTTCGATGCCCAGATCGAGGACCAGTTCGTCGGTGGAGCTGCTCGTGACGCTTCGTCGCGAGATTCCGACGCCGATCCACCGCCAGCTGGAGCACGAGCTGCGCGACGCGGTGCGGGCCGGTCGGCTTCGCGCCGGTTCCGTCCTGCCATCCACACGACAGCTGGCCGATCAGCTCGACGTGTCGCGGGGCGTCGTCGTCGAGGCGTACGAGCAGCTCGTGGCCGAGGGCTATCTCACGAGCCGTCCGGGCCGAGCCACCCAGGTTGCGAGCGTGGCCGCCGGCGCGCCCACGGCCGAGGTGCGCACGTCGTCCCCGGAGCCGTCCGTCGACTTCCGCTACGGCCGGCCCGACGTGTCGCTCTTTCCTCGGAATCTCTGGTTGCGGTCGCTGCGGCGGGTGCTCACCGAGGCACCGAGCGACCGGCTCAACTACCTCGACGCCCGCGGAGCCGCCGAGCTGCGTGACGCCCTGGCCGCGTATCTGAGCCGAGTCAGGGGCACGGCGGCCGACGCCGACCGGATCGTGATCAGCACGGGGTTTGCCCAGGCACTGACGCTCGTCAGCAACGTCCTCAGGGCGTCCGGCGCCCGGCGACTGGGCGTCGAGGATCCGTCGGAGACGAGCGTGGCCGAGGTCGCCCGATCCGCCGGGCTCCAGGTCGTCGCGATCCCGGTGGACGAGTCGGGCCTTCGGGTCGACGCGCTGGACCGAGCCGATCTGGACGCGGTCGTCGTGACGGCGGCCCACCAGTTCCCGACGGGCGCCGTCCTCCCACCCGACCGCAGGGCGGCGCTCGTCTCGTGGGCAACCGAGCGGGGTGGCCTGATCATCGAGGACGACTACGACGCCGAGTTCCGCTACGACCGTGAACCCATCGGGGCGATCCAGGGCCTGGCGCCCGACCGGGTCATCTATGCCGGGTCGGCCAGCAAGACCCTGGCCCCCGGCCTGCGCCTGGGCTGGCTGCTGGTTCCGGCCGCGCTCGTCGAGGACGTGGCGGCCGCCAAGCAGGCCGCCGACCGCGGATCGCCCGCCCTCGATCAGCTGGCGTTCGCTGACTTCCTGTCGCGCGGCGAGTTCGACCACCACCTCCGGCGGATGCGCCCGATCTACCGGCGCCGACGGGACGTCCTGCTCCGCTCGCTCGCCCGTCACCTGCCCGAGCTCCGCCCGGCCGGTGCCTCGGCCGGCCTGCACGTGCTCGCCTGGCTGCCCGACGGGCTGGCGGAGGCGGCCGTCATCGACGCGTCCGCCGCGCTGGGAGTCGCGGTCTACGGCCTGAGCCCGTACCGCATGTCCGAATGGGACGGACCGGCGGCGCTCCTCTTCGGGTACTCCCACCTCACCGAGTCGGCCATCGAGGAGGGCGTCCGCATCCTGGCGGTCGCGATCCACACCGCGAGGCGCTCGACCTCCCGAGTCGCAGCCGGTGCGATGGAGTTGCAAGGCCGGCGGCACGGAACCGTGCCCCTTGACGAAACCGCCGGGGACCGTCGAGCCGTACCGTAGACACGGCCCTTCATCGCCCCGTCAGGCCCATCCGAGGAGGACTCCTGATGAATCGTCGGCTCGCGTTCGCGCCCGCCCGCCTTCCGATCCCTCGCCGTGGTATCCCTCTGGCCGCGTTGGTGCTGGCACTCGTCGTCGCGCTGGGCGCGACCAGCGCCTTGGCTGCTCCGCCAACGCGGCAGTACGTCCTGCCTGGCCCCGCCGTGTTCCCGGAGGGCATCGCCTTCGAGGAATCGACCGGCGATTTCTTCGTCAGCAGCACGACGGACGGCTCGATCCTCCGAGCCAACGTCGCCGACGACACCGCCCACACGTTCCTCGCCGGCGGCAGTGACGGCAGGACGACGGCCATCGGCGTGGCCGTCGATCGAAAGAACAGGCTGTTCATCGCCGGTGGCGGAACCGGCAGCGTCTGGGTCTCCGACAGCACGACCAGAGACCTGCTCGCCCGCTTCACGACCCCGGCCGGGACGACCTTCCTCAACGACGTCGCGATCGATCGCTCCGGCGACGCGTACGTCACCGACTCGCTTCGGCCGATCATCTGGCGGATCACCGCCGAGGCTGTGGCTGCAGCCAACGGTGGAACGGTCGCCGCCGAGCCGTGGCTCGACCTGACCGGAACGGCGATCACCTACCAGCCCGGCTTCAACCTCAACGGCATCGAGGCGACGGCCGATGGCCGCTCTCTCGTCACGGTCCAGTCGAACATCGGCGCGCTGTTCCGGATCGATATCGCCACGCGGACCCCGAGCCGGATCGACCTGGGCGGCGAGACCGTCCCCGCCGGCGACGGGCTCCTGCTCATCGGGCGGACGCTCTATGTCGCCCAGAACTCCCTCGGCGTGATCGCCCGGATCGGCCTGGATGGAGCCCTGACGGCCGGCAACGTCATCTCTCGCACCGGCGACCCGACACTGAGATTCCCGACCACGATCGACTTCGCGCGCGGCCGGCTCCTCGTCGTGAACAGCCAGTTCAACAAGCGAGGCCCCGGCCTGACACCCGAGCTGCCATTCACCGTATCGAGCATTCCCCTGCCGTAGGTCAGGCCGCGTCTTCAGGAGTGGCGATGGCGGTGGTGAGTCGCTCCACACCGTAGGCATAGGCACGGTCGACGTCGCCACCGAGGCGAAACGCCCCGGCGAGCTCCATGCTGAGGAAGCCATGCGCCCAGGCCACGACCGTCCTCGCCGCCTCGAGTGAGTGATCGCGGCCGGCGAGCGCGGCGGCCGTGCGGAGCAGTGCCGCGCTTGCACGGGCGGTCAGGTCGGGATCCAGCCACGAGCCGTCGGGGAGGCGAGCGAACAGCAGCCGGTAGCCCTCGGGATGGCTGCGCGCGAATGCCCGGAACGCCTCCGCCAGCGCCCGGAGATCGAGGCCCGGGCTGCCGGACGAGGCGGCCTCGTCGAGAGTCGCAGTCAGCTCGCGGGCCACGTCGGCCGCGATGAGCCCGACGAGCTCGGCGCGGTCGCGAACCCGCTTGTAGAGCGACGGCGCGCGGACCCCGACCGCGCGGGCCACGCGCTGCATCGTGAGCCCGTCGACCCCTTCGGCCTCGAGGATCGCACGACCGGCCCGGACGATCTGGTCGACAGAGGTACGGGCCGGCGTGGGCATGGACGGGCCTCCGATTCTCCTGGCCGCGACGACGGATCGGCGGCTATTGACAGTAGCCATCATGGCTATGTACAGTAGCGATGGCCGCGATGCTACAGCGCGCGGGCCGGTGGCGCAAGACATCGCCCTGAAGTCGAGGAGAACCCGTGAGAATCGCGCCGTCGCTCCACCGCATCGGCTCGAGCCTCGTCAACAGCTATCTCGTGGAAGAGGCCGGTCAGGTCACCATCGTCGATGCCGGCCTGCCCGGATACCGGGGCTATCTGCGGGACGAGCTGGGAGCCATGGGCCGCTCGCTCGACGACGTCCGCGCCATCGTTCTCACCCACGGCGACACCGACCACGTCGGGTTCGCCGAGCGGCTCCGCCGCGAGCGCGGCGTGCCCGTGTACGTCCACGAGCTCGATGCGGCGCGCGCCCGGGGTGAGGTCAAGAAACCGAGCTCGGGCTGGGGGCCGGTGAAGGTCCGGCCGCTGCTGGGCTTCCTGGTCTACAGCGGACTCCGCGGCGGCCTCCGGGTCCCACCGCTCACGGACGTCGTCACGTTCGGCGACGGGGTGACGCTGGACCTCCCCGGTGGGCCGCGGATCATCCACCTGCCCGGCCACACTCCGGGCAGCGTTGCGATCCACGTACCCTCCGTCGATGCCGTGTTCATGGGCGACGCGATGACGACGCGAAGCGTCCTCACCGGCGACGCAGGCCCCCGGCTCGCGCCCTTCACACTCGAGCCGAGTCAGGCACTGGCCTCGCTGACGAAGCTCGATGGCGTCGAGGCGACCTGGGTGCTGCCGGGCCACGGCGAGCCGTGGGGAGGCGGCCTCCAGGAGGCGCTGCGCCTGATTCGGGCATCGGCAGAGTAGGCCGCGGGCCCCACGGTTGGCGCATCATGGGCGGGGCCCAGACAGGCCTATGCGGACTCGCAACGGGGAGGCCGGCGATGCTCCCGGGCCAGGACCGCGCACGCGAACGCGCGAGGATGGTCGACCGACAGCTGATCGACCGAGGGATCCGTGACCAGCGACTGCTGAACGCCTTCCTGCAGGTGCCGCGCGAGGCGTTCGTGGACCGTTCCTACACGGACCTCGCGTACGACGACAGGCCCCTGCCGATCGCCGGGGGCCAGACGATCTCACAGCCATACGTCGTGGCACTCATGATCGAGGCGCTGGACGTCCGGCCCGGCGATGGGGTCCTGGAGGTTGGCGCGGGATCCGGATACGCGGCGGCGATCCTGTCGCGGCTCGGCGAGCGCATCCACGCGATCGAGCGCCAGCCGGCCCTGGCGAAGGCCGCCGGCGACCGCCTCCATCGGCTTGGCTACGACAACGTGGAGATCCGAACGGGTGACGGGACGCTGGGCTTGCCGGATGCCGCTCCGTTTGACGCGATCCTCGTGTCGGCCGGCGGCCCTGGGATCCCAACCCCGCTCATCGACCAGCTGGCGCCGGGCGGCCGGCTCGTCATCCCCGTCGGGAAACCGCACGCGCAAAACCTGCTCCGGATCATCAAGCGGCAGGACGGCAGGGTGCAGCAGGAGGACCTGGGGCCGGTCAGCTTCGTGCCCCTGCTGGGCGACGCCGGCTGGCAGTAGGCCGATAGACTCCACGCGGCTCCACGAGCTCACACGATGGTGGCCTCGAGGCGCTCGAACGCGAGCTCGACGCCGAGGTCCAGCGCCTGGCCGGGATCGAGCATGGTCAGCCCGCCCGGCTCCTGGCGGAGCATTCGGCGGAGCCCCTGGGGCGCGTGAGTCTGTGGCTCGACGGCGATCGCGCCCAAGCCAGCCGGGCTCGCCGCGACGACATAGACCGTTGGAGCCGCGATCCGCATCGTGGCGCCAATGCGCGCCTGCGGCCAGCGGAGCACGACCGGCGGGTCGGCAACGTCGGTCCAGGTCGCGTCGAGATCGTCCGCCATTGCCCCGAGCCTCCGCAGGTCGAACGCTCCGTGAACCGGTTCCGGCTCCGGCGGGGGATGGATCGCGGTGTTCAGCGGATGGACGGCGTTGCCGCGAATGGCGACCGACAACGGCCTGCGAAACCATGGATGGATGCCGAGTCCGGCAGGCATCGGATCGGCCGACCGGTTGGTCAGGGTCAGACCGATCAGGAGCGACCGATCGACGACCTCCATGCGAAGGCGGACCTCGTACACCCATGGCCAGCCGTCGCCGCCGGCCGTGACCTGCAGGGTGCCGTCCTCGCGTCGGTGCCACGGGCGGTCGTAGACCTGCCCGTGGATGGCCGTGCCGTCCGGGAAGTTCGGCTCCAGGGCGATCCGGCGCCACCCGAGCGTAGCCGTGCCGGCCTCGATCCGGCCTCCCCAGGGCGCCATGACGTACGAACCCCAGAAGAACGGGTCGCGCCGGTGCTGGTCGAGATCCTCGGGGGTCCGCAGGATGTCCTGGCCGAATGCCCGCAACCGGTGCAGGCGGGCGCCGGCCTCGGGCAGCACGACCGCCTCGACGACGTCGTTCGAGAAGAGCACCTCGTCCATGGCCGTCCGGACTTACGCGGCGAGCGTCATGGCGCGATCCGGCCGGAGCAGAAAGGGCGGCAGGTACGCCGGGATGTTGGAGAAGGGCAGCACGTCGGGGTGGAGCGTAATGCCCAGCGCCTCGTCCATGAAGCGGCGCCGGGCCTGGATCCGCTGCCACGCCGCAGGGTACCCGGCCGCGAACGCCTGACGGAGCGATTCGTCCGCCAGCGCGACGCCATCCTCGATGTTCGTCGTGAAGTAACGGGTTCCGGTCGCCGGGATGATGTCGACCTGGAGGGCCATGCCCGAGCGGAGCTCGATGGTCGACCCAGGGAACACCGGGGAGTTCACCCATTCGTCGAGATGAATCTGATGGCCGGGGTTCAGGAAGATGCCGAAGAACGGGTCGCCAAGGCGCCGATAGACGATCTCCTGCAGGGCGCCGCCGGCCTGGCCGATCCGCAATGCCCCGTACCACTCGCTCACCGCCTCGAAATACGGCCCGACGAGCCGCTCGACGTAGTCCTCGATACCCGCCGGCAGCCCCGTCCGGTCCGCGACCACGAAGCCGGCCCGGCAGTTGAGCCCGCCCCAGACGCCGAAGGCAACCGTGAGCTGGTCGCCACGCTCGATCCGCCGGTCGCCGGGGCTGAGCAGCCCGAACGAGGCCCGCGGTCCGCTCGAGAGCATGAGATGGCAGGATAACGGCATCCCGTTCCAGTCGAGCAGCCGGACGGCCTCGCCCTCGCTCATCTGCGGCCGAAGGCCGAACAGCAGGCGGCGGACGCCCTGCGACGTCTGGCAGGCGGCGTACTCGAGGTAGGCGAGCTGGTCGACCTCGTTGATGACCCGCAGCCCGCCGCCAGCATCGATGAGCAGGTCGGTCGCGTTCTCGACGACGCCGGCCGGCCCCGTGAGTCGGCGGAGCTCGTCCACGATGTACGCGGGCACGTCGATCGTGTTCCGGTCCGCGTAGGCCTTCCAACCGATCACGCCGACCCGGCTGCCAGGCCGTGGCACTCGTTGCCGACGAGGATGGCGGGCTGGCCCTCGGACCCCAGCACGAGAAGGGCCTCCTCGAAGCGCGGGTCGAACCCCGTCAGGTACGCGAGGTTGGCGCTGTGCTCCCGGTCCGCATAGATGACGAGCCGGTCGTAGCGGCGCACCTCGGCGCGCTCACGGAGGCGCTCGACGCGGTTCGCGTAGAGTGGTGGCGGGATCTCCGGCCGCGCATCCGGCATCCCGAAGTCCGGCAGGCTCAGCTCCGCCCGTCGGGCCGTCGGGGGCCTCGCGGTCACCATGCCCGTCAGCCGCCTGGCGGCAGCCAGGGCTGGATTGCCCGGGCGCCACGCTGGACCAGCGCGAACTGATTGGCGTGTGCATCCAGCCACGGGCTAGTCTCGCCATCCGGCCATTGCACTCGCACCGTGGCGTCGCTGGCCGCACCAAGCCCGAAATGGATCCAGCCCAGCTGTCCGCCCGCGTGCCCTCCGCCGATCGTCAGCTCGCGGCGCTGCGTCGTCCCGCCGACCTTGACCTCCACCCACGCTCCAATGGCATCGCGGTTCGGCCCCGACTGGCCGATCTCGAGGGCCAGCCAGTTGCCCATCGGGGACGGCTTCGCGGCGTCCCCACCGTCAACGTTGCGCCACAGCTCCACCGGGGAACCATAGTTGACCTCGACGAGGTCCAGGAGCCCGTCGAGGTTGAAGTCCGCGAGGGCGGCCCCCCGCCCCCGGTCGAAGCTCACGATGCCCGCCGCGTCGGCTGCTTCGGTGAACGTCCCGTCGGCCTGACCCAGGAAGAGGTCGCTCGGGTCCCGCTGGGCGTAGTCCGGCTGGTGGCCGACGTTGCCCTTGGACACGAAGAGGTCGATGAAGCCGTCGTTGTTGACGTCCTGGAACTCGGGATGCCAGGCGGTCGAGGGCAGGACCTCGTCGCCTGTGAACGGCCGGGTTGCCGTGACCCCTCGCTTGAGCGCGATGTCCCGGTACGTCGGCTGACCCGGGCCGCTCGTGAGCGTCTGCAGCTTGTTGTCACCCTGGCTGGTCAGGAACACGTCTGGATAGCCGTCGCCGTTCAGGTCGTAGCTGGCGATGCCCATCCCCCAGATCTGCATGGAGACCCAGCCGTCGGCGTCGGTGTACAGGCGCGGCGCCTCGCCGGCCGCGACTCGCCACAGCTGGTCCTCGCCGTCCACGTAGTAGTGACGGTCGTTCGTCATGCGCAGGTCGCGGCGGCCGGAGCGGTCCCAGTCGCTGAACAGGATCGACAGCGTGCAGTACCCGGGCGTGAGGGGGATGGCTGGCGCGTACCGCTTGCCGTCGGCGGCTGGCCGGATGAGCGCGTTGCCGGCGCAGTCGGTCGTGGGAGCGCCCGCGGCGTCCAGGGCCAGGTAATTCCCCACGGCGATCGTGGGAAGCGCCGCGGAGCGCTCCCACTTGGCGCTGAAGGCCGTGGCCCAGCCGCTGCCGCCATCGAAGGAGAGGGCCTCGTTCGCCCGGCCGAAGCGGCAGTCATTCAGCCCGCGCAGGAGCACGACGCCGCCGACCTGCAGCAACGCGAGGTCCACATGGCCGTCGCCGTCGATGTCGATCGGATAGGCGCCGCTGACGTTGCGGAGGTCGGTGGCGGCCTCGGCCAGCCGGGTGAATCGCAGCGCGCCTCGTACTGGACTGTCGTTGCGGTAGAGCTCCGCCGGGTTGCTGCCGCCGGCGACGTACATATCCGGCTTGCCGTCGCCGTTGCAGTCGAAGACCGCCACGCCGCCGCCCACGAACGCCGTCGAGTCGCCGTCGTACGTCTGGCTCACTCCGGCAGTGGCCGCCTCCTGGACGAAATGGGGTGGCCCCAACGGTGTGGCCGGCCCGCCCCGCCCCGTCCCGATCAGCAAGGAGCCGACGAGGATGAGGCCGACGACGGGCACGACGAGCCCTCCGATGGCTAGTGTGACCGCCCGCCGGCTCCACGGGATCACCGGCTCGACCCGGTTCGCCTCACGACCCGGCCTTGCCGCTGTAGTAGTCCTGCGCCCGAGCCCAGGCCCCCTTGCCGCATTCCGAGCCGATCTTGCGGCCCGTCAAGTCATCGGCCGGGATGTGGATGCCGCCGTAGAGTCGCGAAATGCCGGCAAGGTCGGCCGCGTCGTAGTAGGTGGCCCACTGCAGGGTGACATCGCGCGTCGGGCCGGCCTCGACCTTGAGCGAACCGGCCTTCGTCGTCCACTCGTCGATGCCGCCCGGGAGGTACTCGCTGCCGGTGAAGCCCGTCAGAACCTCGGCCGACGCGCGGCTGAACGTGCTGTGACCCGACACGAAGCCAGGGAACGAGGGCGTGACGAACGTCGGGACCTGGTAGGGGACCCAGTTCGCCGCGAGAATCCAGGCCACCCCGCTCGTCTGGGTCTTCGGGTCGGCCGGATTGCCCGACCAGGCATGGATCGCGATCTGGCCGTCGTGGCCCCTCAGTGCGGCATGACGCCCGCCGGGGGCGGTGGTCTGCTTCGTGACGAGCTCGACCAGGCCGGGGACCAGCGGGATGCCCTCCGGGTCGTACGAGGGCAACGACCGGTCGGTCGACTGGCCGCGTCCCGCCAGGTACCGGATCATCGAGATCGGCCGCACCGAGTCGTAGCGGCCCTTCAGGCCCCATGCGGCGATCGCCGCATCGTGCTCGGCACCGTTCAGGGCGAGGTACAGCTTGACGTCCCACTCGAGCCGGTCGACGATCGGCCCGCTGCCGCCGATCCGGAGATTCGGGGCGAGCTCGTCGGAGACGGTGTTGGCCATCACGTTCCAGTGGCCGGGCGGCGTCTCGGACTTGGGGCCGTCGGCCCAGAACTCCGTCAGGGCACGGGCGAAATCGCCCTTGTTGACGAGGTCCGGTGCGTAGGGCTTGCCCGTCGCCGGATTCACGGGGTGGCCCCGGCCGTCGTTCGTGCCGAGCGTGCTTCCGCCACGCGCGCCGGGCGAGATGTCGATCATGGGAGCGCCCCGGGGGTCCAGCTGGCTGCTGTCGCGGATGACCTCGATCGCCTGGTCCTTGTAGGCCTGGTCGGTGGCGGCAACGCCCAGCTGGGGCGGGGGGCCGGGGTCGATCGGCACTCCGGCGGCGTCCGGCTCCGGCAGCGCGAATCCCGTGACATGGCCCCAGTGCGGCCCGATCGCCTGCTGCACGCCGTTGTCGATCGGGATGCCGTTCTGCGAGATCATGTGGGCGAGCTGCAGCGGCTGCCAGCGATTGGGATCGGTCATCGTCGTGCCGGGCTTGGCCACGACGAGCGGCCCGTTCACCGGCTTGTAGGCTGGGTCCGCGTAGCCGTTCGCCTCGTTGGACCCGTCCGTGAGCCCGAACGCAAGAACGGCCTTGGCGATGCGGTTGCCGAGCGCCGCCGGCGAGTCACCTTCGGTCGTCGTGACGCCGATCGGGTAGCACAGCGCGTCCATGAGATCGTCGAATTCGGTCAGCGACTCGCTCGCGCCGACGGCCTTGATGTAGCGCGTGCTGAGCACGCGGTACGCGGCGTAGCTGATCGCCTCGGCGCGGGCTGCCGCGACGTTCCCGGCGGTTGCCTTCTCCCTGGCCAGGTACCCGGCGGCCCGGGAGTCGTACGCGGCCCATGCATCCCACATCGCCGCCGAGGTGTGGAACAGGTTCCTGGCGTGGACGGTGGGGGCGGGCAGGGCGCGCCGGATGGCGTCGAGCAGCGCCTCGTCCCAGCGCCGAGCCACCGACCACTCAGGATGACTGGCGGCCGGCGGGCAGTTCGGCTCTTGCGCCCAAGGCCGCACTGTGAGCAGTCCACCCACGATCAGGACGAGACCGAGGAGTCCGGCGATCGCGATCGTCCGTGTCCACCGGCGCCCTGGCATCTGCCCTCCTCTTCTTGCGTCCGTCGGGGCCGCGCGGCCCTGCCGAGCGCGACTCAGCCTGGCGTCAGCCGTCGTTCGCGCTGGCTGTCCGGTCCAGGTCGACGAGCCTCGCGATGGTACCGCGGCTCGCCGCAAGGTCGAGCCGCCGGCGGCGTTGAGGGTCTGACGGTGATCCTCGATCCTGGGCACGAACTCCGTCGGGTATCTGACCGAGCAGTCCGGAATTCGCGGATCGGAGAGTGATAGCGTAGGGGGATCACAGCTTGTGAGACCCGTTCGATGGGGTCGTGGCAACCGGAGGAGGAGTCAAGGGATGACCTATCGGCGACTGGCGGTGATCGGGGCGTCTGCCGCGATCGCGTTAAGCGCATGTGGAGGGGGCGCGAGTCCCAGTACGGGCGGCGGCGGGGGCGCGAGTCCCAGTACGGCCGCGACCGGGTGCACCGTCGGTGTGTCCTGGAACAACTTCCAGCAGCCACGGTGGGCGGCGCACGACAAGCCCAACATCCAGAAGACGGTCGAGGCCGGAGGCGGCACGTACATCGATGCCGACGCGAACCTCAGCAACGAGCAGCAGCTCACCGACGTCGACACTCTCATTTCGAAGGGTGCCAAGGTCCTGATCCTGCTCGCCCAGGACAACAAGGCGATCCTGCCGGCACTCGCCAAGGCCAAGGACGCGGGCATCCCGGTCATCGCATATGACCGGCTCATCGAAGACACGAGCGTTCTCTACATCACGTTCGACAACGTGCTGGTCGGCAATGCCGAGGCGAAGGCGATCCTGGCGAAGGTGCCGAAGGGCAACTACGTGCTCATCAAGGGCGACCCGGGCGATCCGAACGCGTCCACCTTCCTGCCGAAGGGCTGGGACGACGCCGGCCTGAAGGACAAAGTCGCCTCCGGCGACATCAAGATCCTGAACGGCCCGGACGGGACGTTCACCGACGCCTGGAAGACCGAGAAGGCCCAGGCCAACATGGAGGCGATCATCGACAAGGCCGTCTCCGCCGGCACCAAGATCGAGGCCATCCTTGCGGAGAACGACAGCACGGCGCTCGGCGTCGTGGCGGCGCTCACCGCGAAGTCCTACGGCTACCCGCCCCTGAGCGGCCAGGACGGCGACCCCGCCAACCTGAACAACGTCGCGCTGGGCAAGCAGTACGTGGACGTCTTCAAGAACGCCAACGAGCTGGGCAAGACCGCAGGCGCGGCGGCGCTGAAGCTCTGCGCCGACCCGAAGACGCTGGCCCTGACGCTTCCGGACGGCCTCGTCGACAAGTCCGTCGCTCCGACGGCCGGGCTCGCCGCCCAGGACTTCAAGACCCCTGGCGGCGTCACCGTGAAGTCGTTCATCCTCCAGCCCACCCCGCTCACCGCGGATAACCTCCAGGTGGCGATCGATGCTGGTCAGATCTCGAAGGCTGACCTCTGCAAGGGCGTCGACGCGGCAACCGCGCCGGCGGCCTGCAAGTGACGGTCTTGGACCGCTGAAGCAAGCATCCGACCTGCGTCCCCGGGGATCCCCGGGGACGCAGGTCACTTCGCCCTAGAACAAGGAGGGGCCGCAGTGACGAACGTGGCGGATGCGGCACGGACATCGGGTCAGATCCCGCCTGCTCGCACCTCGCTTCGTGGTCTACTCGCCCAGACGGAGATCGATCTCCGTCTGTTCGGCATGCTCGTGGCGTTTGCGCTGATCCTCCTGACGTTCAATATCCTGAGCGGGGGCAAGTTCTTCCAACCGACGAACATGGTCACGCTGGCGGTCCAGGCGACGGGCGTGGCGATCATCTCGACGGGGATGGTCCTCGTCATCGTC
>WNFU01014108.1_pt1 | contig 15570 bp, 25 predicted proteins | sample 5400121 | NCBI WGS metagenome assembly WNFU01 (sample SAMN13153360, study PRJNA577476) | soil metagenome | isolation source: 100 cm soil or saprolite under grassland replicate 1 | place: USA:California | collected 2016-06-15
TGATCCTTGCGTGCTGCCCGGGCGGGTAGATACGTCCGCCTCGCCTGTGCGAAACCATGCGATCCCTGGCGCCAAGCCGCATGGTCTCAGCAGCGCTGACGACGGTGCCGACGCCTTGCACAGCCCGGACAAACCCTTCCGAGCGAAGGGTTGCAAGCACCTTGGACGCTGTGGCCAGCGAGATACCCCACTCGCGCGTCATCTCCCGCGCCGATGGCACCCGGTCACCCTCCTGGAGCTCCCCGGACGAAATCCGGTCGCGGATAGCCGCCACCACCCGCAGATACGGCGGATCTGTCCGGCCGACCGTTGGCGCCACCTCGTTACTCCTCTGCTCTGGCGGATCGCGATCGCTCTGGTGTGCTAGCACACATTACAGCAGGTCGGCCGGATGTCCGTCTCGCTCCCGGTAAGTCCAGGTGTTGACAAGTGTTTAGCACGGCTCTAGTGTGCTAAACACCAACTGAGCAAAGGAGGCGCGCCTAGGCAAGCAAGGGCCTCGGCGAGAGCCGAGACGGTGAGCCAACACCGTCCGTTCCAGCGCTCCTGCCGAGGCCAGGCATCGAGAGATCGGAGTCGCCCCCGATGCAGGGCAATCCTACGCTGCCGTCCGGAAAGGCGGCAGTCCCTCGCACTCTGGCCGACGTGCTTGCCGCTGGTGAGCTGACGTGCTCCGCCAAGCAGGTCGCCGAGTGGATGAACGTCTCCAAGCCAACCGTCATCGCCGCTGCACGTCGTAAGGAGCTGCCTGGTCGGCAGGTCGGCAAGCAGTGGCGGTTCTCCACCATCGAGCTGGCTCGCATGTGGGGCCTCGACCCCGCCGCGCTCACGGGCGGTGAGGCCGCGTGACCGCCGCGATGGCCACTGTGGAGCCGGCCGCTGCGATGGAGCTGTTGACGCTGATCCAGCAGCAGTTGCACCGCCTGATCAAGGAGCACCACCGCGAGGCAGACACCCAGCCGAACCTCGCCTACCAGCTTGAGGGCGCGCTGGAAAGCCTCCTCCGAGACCTGCCGATCTACCGGGTGCTGGACGCCGACGCGGTCGCACGGGTGCGCCGGTCGGTGGAGGTCGGCCGCCGCCTCGACATGGCCGAGGCGTTCAATCAGCTCAACCCCCAGTTTGGCGTGGCGGCCAAGCATGGCTGCTGGGACCTGGGCGAGCACCGCGCGCAGCAGGCCGCGGTGCACCGCCGGGAGCTGCGGCTGGCGCTTGGCGACCGGGTCGCCGACGTGCTCGACCCTGGCGCCGAGCCTGTGGGGGCGGCGGGCTGATGGCCACCACCGCCGACTACGCCAAGCTCGGCCAGACCACCTACCAGGCCGAGGTCCACTACAGCGACGGCCACGACCCAAGCGTGCACCACCCGGCACTCCCCCAGCCGGAGGAGTTCCCCGACAAGGACGCGGCCAAGGCGTGGGTGACCCGCCAGCTCCACCAGCTCGGCACACCAGAGCGTGGCTGCTTCTACGCCGAGGTGCAGCGCGGCAGCTACCAGGACGCCAGCTACGACGACCGCGGCCGCTTCAGCGGGTTGCACCACGCGACCTGGGAGCGGGAAGAGCGCCACGCCTACCAGGCGCTGGCCTACCTGGGCAACGACGGCCACCAGGTCGCCTGGGCAGAGGACGAGGGCGGTGACGCGGCGTGACCGAGCTGCTGGACGTCCGGGTCATCGGCGCGCCCGAGGTCGCGGAGACGGCCGTGGCCCGGGTGGGCGAGCTGTTGGACCTCGACCGTCTGCACGGCCCCTACCCCTCCCGCAAGACCCCTGGCCTGGTCCGTTTCTACCTGACCGGCCGGCTCCGCAACGCTGCCACGCCGGTGCTCGCCGGCGAGGTCGAGCGGCTGGAGCTCCAGGTCGCGCGGCTGCGGGCAGCGCTGGAGCTGCTGACCGCCTGCGAGCACGGCCAAGGGCTGGACTGCCCCGCTTGTGAGCCGGTCCCTGACGTGGTCCGCCAGGCCCTGACCAGCGAGGCGGTGAGGCCGGCATGACCGCCCCCACCGATGCGGAGATCCGCCTGGTCGAGCAGTACGTGCGCGTGCTGGACTTCATCTCCCACTGCGCCCAGGCGATCGACGCGGGCAACTGGCACTACCTGGCCGACAAGGCCGTCCAGCTCCAGGACGCCGCCACCGGGCTGGCCCGGGTCGCCCGCCAGACCCGGCAGCAGGTCAGCACCGGCCAGCCGAGGCCCCGCACCGAGGTGGTCGGGGCCGAGGTCGCCCACCACGGCCGGCACTACCGCGCCGGCCGGCTGCTGCACCCCACCGAGCCCACCCCACCAGGGGGTGGGCGGCCATGACCGCCAGGGCCGACCGAGTCTGCTGGGTCGACGAGGACTGGGACCGCTCGCGGGCCTCGGACCGGGTGAGCCGCTACGGCGCCTACCTGCGCGGCCACACCGAGCTGTTCGACCCCTGGCACGAGGCACCCAACGGGATCGCCGAGGACCCGGGCGAGTTCGCCATCGCGGCGTTCCGGGTGGCCAGCGGGCCGATCATGAGCCCCGGCTACATCTGCTGGCACCCCCGCGTGCTCGACCACACCGTCAGCTACGGCGAGGACCCCGACCCGGGCTGGCTGGTCGTAAAGGTCACTCTGGCGACCTCCCTGCCGCTGTGGCTGGGCTCGCCGTGGTGGAGCTGGACCACCTACATGGGCCGCGAGTGGTCCGAGCCGGATGACGCCAAGCATGCCGCGCTGGCGCGGCTGGAGCTGCGCTGGCCGCTGCCGGTCGCCACCCTGCCCCGTCCCCACCGGCCGGCCAGGCCGGGCCAGCCCAACCTGCGCGACGCCAAGGCGTCGGTGCGGGCGCTGGTCGAGGTGATCAACCAGACCGCCGGGCCGGTCCTGGCCAGGCTGGAGGGTGGGGGTGCGCCCCGATGACCGCCGCGCTTTCCCCCGCCCCGGGCGGCTGGCGGCGCCGGGCAGCCTGCGCGGCGCCGGGCGTCGACCTGGAGCTGTTTTTCCCCGAGCGGGGCGGCACGGCCGCGCCAGCCAAGCGGCTCTGCGCGCGCTGCCCGGTCAAGGCCCCCTGCCTGGCCGACGCGCTCGCCATGCCGCCAGGCCTGGATGAGGGCATCCGAGCCGGGACTACCCGGGAGGAGCGGCGCCGGCTGCGGGGGCGTGCCCGGTGACCGCCCAGCCGGCACGGCCGATCGAGGCCGGCAGGGAGCACGCGGCGGCGCTGCATGTGCTGGGCGCGCCGTGCCTGTGGGCCCGGGCGCGGCGGTTCGTCAACGACGCCGGCGAGGTGGACTGGCTGCGGCTGGAGCTGGCCGCCGGCCAGTGGTCCTACGGCGACTGGCTGCTGGTGTGCGCCGCCCACGACCTGGACGACGGCACCGCCACCGCCGGGCTGCGGCGGCTGTGCACCACCCTGGCCCCCCAGGAGCTGCGCCGGGTGATGGAGGCGCTGTTGCTGCTGCGGCCGGACGTGGCCCTCGAGCCCGCCGGGGGGCGCGCCCGATGACCGCCGCCGAGCTCCTCTCCCCCGCCGCCGGCGAGGACCGCACGGTGGGCCGGGTGGTGGAGCTGGCCTCTGGGCTGCTGATGCTGCTGGACGAGCACGGCATCACCGGCCGGCTGCCCTTGGACGCCCGCGCGCAGGCCAGCCGGCTCCGTCACGCGGTCAAGCTCGCCGTCCAGGCCACCGCGGCGCCGAGCTCCAGGAGCTCACGGCCCCCGGCGCCGGCGCTTCCGGATCCCGCCGCCAAGCTGCAAGCGTGGATCGCCGCCCAGCCGTGGGCGCAGCCCGGCCCGGTCGGCTGGGTGTACCTGCTCTGCTTCCGCGACCCTTACTCGGGCGAGCACCGGCCGCTTCGCGGCGACGGCTGTCGTGGTCAGTTCGCCGGCCACTATTGGGGTTGGACCGATGACCTGGTGCGCCGCATCCAGCGGGAGCACCGCAACCCCAACCGGAAGGGCCCGGGCCGGCTCGTCCAGGTCGCCCTGCGCGCCGGGCTGACGTTCGAGCTGGCCTGGGTGGAATACCCCGCCACCCGCGGCCGCGAGCGGCGGCTGAAGAACCAGGGATCGGCCTACCGGCGCTGCCCGCTGTGCCGTGGCACCGGCGGCCCACTCGACCCTGCCGCTGCGGTCGCGGTGGTCGGCCAGGCCGGAGGTGCGCGGTGATCGCCCGGCCGGCGCCGCGGCGGCGCAGCAACGCCGGCGTGTGGGTGCTGGTGGCCATCAGCCTGCTGGTGGCGGCAAACACCAGCAACTCGGCCAGTCCCGGCGCCGACCACCCCGCCGGCGGCCCTCCCGGCAGCTCGGGCGTGCGGCCGCCGGCGGGCCTCACCTTCACCGCTGCGGGCGGCTGCCAGCCCGCCGGCGACTACCCCTCGCCCCAGCTCGACCGGCGCGTCCGCGCCCTGCTGGTGGCGATCGCCAAGCATCACCGCATCCGCGTGTCGTGCATTCGCACCGGCCACTCCTGGTACGTCAAGGGGACCGGCCGGGTCTCCAACCACAGCGTGTGGCGCGCGGTCGACGTCGACCAGGTCGACGGCCAGCCCGTCAGCCCGTCCAACGCGGCCGCACTCGAGCTCGCCCGCTGGATCGGCCAGGGCGGCGCCGGCGTCCAGCCGAGCGAGGTCGGCTCGCCGTGGGACGTCGGCCGCCGCCCGTGGTTCACCGACCCGGGCCACCAGGACCACCTACACGTCGGCTTCGCCGGCCCCACCCAGGCGGGAGGTGGCCGGTGAACGAGCGGCGCGGCGACGGTGTATGGCTGCTGATCTTCCTGGCGCTGCTGGTGGGCGCCAAGCCCGCCGCTGACGCCGCCACGCCCCCCCACCAGGCGAAGCGGCCTGCGCCGCTGGCCAAGGAGGCGACTCCCCCGCTGGTGCTGCCAGGGTCAGCCGCGCGCCTGGCGCCGGAGCGGATCTACCGCTACGCCCGCGGGGCCGGCTTCTCGCCTGACGAGGCGGTGACCGCCACGGCGATCGCCGTGGCCGAGTCGGGCGGCCGTCCCCGCGCGCACAACCCGAACCCGCCCGACGACAGCTACTGCCTGATGCAGATCAACATGCTCGGCCGCCTCGGCCCGGACCGGCGCGCCCGCTTCCACCTGCGCAGCAACACCGACCTGTACCACCCCCCGACCTGCATGCGCGTGGCCTACGGGATCTCCGCCGCAGGCTCGAACTGGCGGCCGTGGACCACCTACACGCGCGGCACCTACCGCCAGTACCTCGCCCGCGCCTACCAGGCAGGGAGGGGGTGATCCGCCGTGCATGACCTCGCCACGTTCATTGCCACCCTCGCTGTCTTCGCGCTGGGAGCAATCCCGCTGTGCCTCGTTGGCCTCTGGGGCAGCCGCCGCCGGCGCTAGCCCCCTTCACCTGCCGGGGGCGCCAACCCGGCCCGGCTCCCCGGACGCGCCCCCGCAGCCAACCCGAAAGGAGGGACCACCCATGCGGCTTGCAGGCCTGGTCCTGCTCACCGTCGAAGCGGTGATCCTCCGGCAGCTCGCCCACCAGCGGCTGGGCCCGCTGACGCTGCTGTGCTGGGCGATCGGCCTCTACAGCCTCGTCTGGACCGTGCTCACCGTCTGCCAGGTGGCCACCCGGCCGCGTCGTACCCGAGCCCTCACCCGAAAGGGAAGGTGATCCCCGCATGTCCCGTCCCAAGAGTCGCCAGGTCGGAACCGCCGGGCTGGTCCTGCGCTACCGCGATGGCAAGTGCGCGCGTACCTGCCGCCGCTGCGGCGAGTGGGATGCGGCCCCCGGCTGGCGCGCAGCGCTGCGCGGCGCCCACCAGCACGCCGCCACCCACGACGCCGCCGACGCCCGCTACGTCGGCACCCCCTGGGGCATCCCCGCGCACGAGCTGCCCCCCGCCCGGCGCCGGCGGCCGCTGCGCCGCCTGGCCGCCGCCGTGGTGGTCCTGGCGCTGGCCGCGCTCGCGTTCTCGCTGACGGTGGCCAACGTGACCGGCCACGCCGCCCCCACCCCGACCCCAGCGCCAGCGGCTCCGTCCATCGCCATCCTGCCCACCACCACCAAGCCGGTGCCCCATCGCCCGTCCAACCCCGAGGACTACGTGCCCACCCCGGCCGGCCCACCGGCCACCGACGCAGGCGGCACCTGGATCCCCGAGCCCGACCCGGCCTCGCCAGCGAGCTCGAGCTCGGACCCGGGAGGTGGGCGCTGATGGCCCGCCACCCCGCCACGGTCGACCCGCGCTATGGGTACGCCCCACCCGGCGCCTACGACACCGCCCCGCTCCCCCGCCCCGGCCGGCTCACCCAGCGGACCCGCTGGCTGTGGCTGGTCCCGCTGGTCGTTGGCTTCCTGACGCTGTTGGGCTGGGTGGCCAGCCACGACCCCGGGCCCGGCCTGGCCCTGTCCAACCGCGGCTGGCTCACGATCGCCGCGGCCGCGGTGCTGATGGGGCTGATCAGCGTCCACCGCAACGACGGCCTCGCCCACCTGGTGCGCATGGTGGCCGAGTACGCCGTGGTGGCTGTGGTGGCCGTGCTGGTGGCCACCAGCGCCGGCGTTGCCGGGCAGACGCCGGCGGCGCCCGACGCCAACGCCCAGGCGCAGGCCGCCGGCGCCTGCCCCTCGGTCCTGCAAGCGCGCGCCTGGCTCACCTGCCTGTGGCACCAGGCCAGTGCAGCCGCCAAGGCCAACCAGCAGGCATCGCCCACCACCACGACCCGAGCGCATCGGAGGTGACATGGACGCCGCTTCGCAGTCGATCGCCATCACCGCGGGGGCGCTCGCCGGAGGGATCGTCTTGTTCCTGATCCTCATCGCGCTGTTGAAGCGATGAGCTATCCCGGCCTCGACCTCGACCTGGCCGCTGCGCTCCAGGTCCTCGAGCACGGACTCGGGCCGCTCCAGGTCCTGGACGTCCGGCCCACCCCGCCGCAGCGCCGCCCGGCCATGCCGCCGGCGCCGGCGGCGGCCGGCCCCGACCAGCCCAGCCTGTTCGACCCCACCCCCGAGCTCGAGCCGTCGATGTCGGCCACCGACCCGTTCAGCCACCTCCCACCGAGCCGGCGCTGGCGCGAGGCCCTGCGCCACGCCCGGCCCCTCTCCCCCGCCTCGCCCACCACCAGGAGGACCCTGTGACCAAGTTCCGCGACCTGCCCGCCGCCGGCCGCATCATCGTCTTCGCGGTCGCCTTCGGCGTCTTCGCCATCGCCGCAGCGGCGTGCGCCACCAGCTACAACGCGATCTACCACCTGGTCGACCAGCTCGGCCTGTACGGCGCCGGGATCACCAAGACCTTCCCGGGCCTGGTCGACTTCGCCTTCATCGTCGGCGAGAGCGCCGCCATCCTCGGCGGGATCATGCGCGCCGTCACCAACTCCAGGGAGGTCACCAAGGGCTGGCCGTACACCGCCATGTGGGTGTGCGGGCTGTGCACCATCGCCTTCAACGTGTGGCACGCCGCCCTGATCGGCGGGCTGGACGACCCACTGACCGTGCCCCGCTGTGTGGTGGCCGCGCTCCCCCCGATCCTGATGATGGTCTCCTTCCAGGTGCTCATCAGCATCGTCAAGTGGGTGATGCTGCACCTGGGCCGGCCGCTCAACAGCGCCGCCGCGCTGTCCCCCACCCAAATTCCTCAAACAGGACAGCCGCCGGAGGCGCTCAACGGGGCCAACGGCAACGGCGACCAGGCGGAGGCGACCAAGCGCCGACAGGTCGAGACGCACCTGGCCGGGCTCACCCCCGACCAGCTCGGGCGCCTGGCCGGACTCGGCCCCAAGGCCGGCGCCCGGGAGCTCACCCCGACGCTCAACGGTCAGGGCCTGGCGGTCTCCGAGCGCTACGTCCAGCAGATCCTTGACGAGTTCCTCGCCGCCAACCGGGGGAACGGCGCCAGCGCTCGCCGGCGCAAGCGGTGAGGTAACCCTCATGGCCGATCGTGCGAGCTACTACATCCGCCGCATCCGCACTGGCGATCGTCACCCGCCGCTGCTGTGGCACGGCACGCCGGTTGGCGCGGTCGCCTGGACCGGTCCGATCCGTGGCCGCCGCGGCGCCGAGCGTGAACGCGACGCCTGGCGCCGGACGGGGGAGTGGACTGCCGAGGTCGTGGCCTCCACCCCGAAGATCCGCGCGCAGGTCCGCGCCTGGCAGCACGGGCGGCAGCCGCGAACGCGTCGCCGATGACCACCAGGAAGGGAGCTGTACCGATGACGACCTACGCCGGCTGGTGGCAGGTGCCCGACCACCTGATGCCGGCCACCACGCTTGGGGAGCTGGAATACCCCCGCACTCCTGATGGGCAGCAGCCGGCCGCCTGGGTCGAGACGCGCGACTGGAGCGACCGCAAGACCAGCATCCCGCTGTACGACGCCCGCGCTTGCCCGCCCACCAAGGCCACCGGCGCGCAACTGGCCAGCGCCGGAGACGGCAGCAAGCTGGCGCGCCGCCGCGTCTGCTCCGACTGCGGTGCCCGCTGCCAGCGGCCCCTGCCGTCACTGCCCGAGGTGCCCGGCTCCGGGCCGCTGTGCCCGGCCTGTCGGCACATCGCCCTGCTGCGCCGCAGGCAGGCCGAAGCCGCCATCCAGCGGCTGGTCAGCGCCGAGCGCGCCGCCCAGTTCCTCGGCTGGGACGACGCCGCCCTCGTCCAGGTCGACCAGACGGTCCCGCCGCCGGCGCCGTCGGGCCGCAAGCGCCCACCGACCGGCGCACGGATCCGCGCCCGCGACCTGCGCGGCGGCAGGCTCCTGGACGTCGTCGTCCGGCTCGTCGGCCCGCGCGCCCAGCACATCCCTGACGGCGCGGTCGCCCCCGACGACGCGGCGCCCACCATCCACCAGGCACTCAGCGGCCGGCCGCTGGTCGTCTGGCACGAGCGCGACCTCGAGCATCTGCGCCAGGCCGCACCGGACCTGAACCGGCCGGGCGATCCCGGTGGGTGGACCCGGCTGTACGGGTTCCCGCGCGAGCGGGTCGCGGTGCTGTGGTGGCTGGCCACCCAGTGGCGCGGCCAGCTCGACCCGACCACCCGACAACTCGTGGCCTGCCTGCCGCCCGGTTCGCCGGACCGGCTGGCGCTGTTGCTGCGCCGCATCGCCCACACGCCGCCAGCACCTGAGCGACCGCGAGTCGCCGAGGGCGGGGGAGCGGCCACCCAGGACCCCAGCGCAGCCCAGGGGGCCGGCTCGTGACCGACGAGCCGGGCCGGGTCGACCTCCAGCGGGTCGAGGTGACCGTCCGGTGCGCCCGGCGGGGCCTACAAGGCCGCCGCAGCCGTGCGGGCCGGCCTCCACGCCCACGACGCGCGCTGCGCCGCGGTCGCCTGGATTCCCGAGCTGGCCGCCCACCTCGACCGACTGGCCGGGGAGTTGCACACCGCCCGCCAGGTCCTGGAGGTCGCCCGCGCCCACGACTGCCCCGACAGCTGCCCGCTGACCTGCGCGGTCGACGCCTACGACCACCCCACCACCAGCAGCAGCAGCGGCAGCCGCCGTCAACCGGTGGGGAGGCGATGAAGGTGCGCTACCTGGACATGGCCCCCGACCAGCTCCGCCAGGAGTACCGGTATTGGCTGTGGCAGCTCGACCTTGCCGGTCTCGCCGGACCTCGCCTGAGCTCGCGCAACCACCGCCGCATCCTGCGCATGGTCAGGGCGATCGAGGCCGCCGCCCGCAAACGCCGCATCCGCCTCGACCCATCGTCCGGACCCCACCAGGGAAGGTGAGCGCCATGGCAGACCAAGCACTGCTGACCGGGCTCGGACGGGCCGGCCGGCCCGCCGCCGACCAGCCGGTCCCGTGGCAGGGCGCCCGCCTACTGCCCGGCGGGCCGTGGCGGACCGGGCGGGAGTGGATGGCCCGCGGCGCGTGCACCGCGCCCGAGGTGGACCCTGACTGGTTCACGGTGGAGGAGACCACCCCCGACGCGGCTGAGCAGATCGCCCTGGCCAAGGCCATCTGCCGGGCCTGCCCGGTGCGGTTGTGGTGCCGCATCCACGCGGATGAGACCGGCGAGTACGGCGTCTACGACGCCGAGACCTACTCGGAGCGGACCCGACGGCTACGCCGCTGGCGGCGCCTGGAGCTGCCCGCATGACGCCGGCGGCGCTGACCCTGCCTGGCCTGGCCGTGCTCACCTGGCAGGTCCGCGGCAAGAACGACCCGGCCGCGTGCGCGCTGGCCGACCGGCACTACTCCCGCCGGCGGCCCGGCTCTGGCCAGGTCGGCCCGCCTGGCCGCAAGCTGGTGCTGGTCACCCCCTGCGAGCGGGCGGTGTGGCTGAGCCACTGGCCCGACAAGGCCTTGGCCATGGACGGCCTGCACTGCTGGCGCTGCTCGATCTTCCGCAACGAGGCCCCCGCTGAGCTGCTGTCCAGCGACCTGATCCGCGCGGCGATGGCCCTCACCGCGACCCTGTGGGCGGGGCGGCCGACCACCAAGCCCGGTTGGGTGACCTGGGTGGAACCCGCCAAGGTCGCATCGCCCAACCCTGGCTACTGCTTCAAGCGGGCCGGCTGGATCCTGGACCGGTCCTGGTCGCACCCGCGGCTGCTGCGGCTGCGCGCGGAGGTGGCCGGGTGAGTACCTACCAGGAGTTCCTGACCTCCAAGGCGCGGCTGGCGCCCACCATCGGCCTGCCAGTCGTCCCGGGCGAGGTCCACCCGGACCTCAAGCCCCACCAGCGCGACGCGGTCTGCTGGGCTGTGGGTGGCGGCCGGCGGGCCATCTTCGCCAGCTTCGGGCTGGGCAAGACCCTCATTCAGCTCGAGATCGCCCGGCTCACGCTGGACAAGCTCGGCGGTGGCCGCGGCCTGATCGTGCTGCCGCTGGGGGTGCGGCAGGAGTTCACCCGCGACGCGCGCCTGCTCGACCTGACGCCCCAGTTCATCCGCACCAACGGCGAGGCCTCGGCGGACGGGGTCTACCTCACCAACTACGAGAGCGTCCGGGACGGCAAGCTCGACCCCCGAGGCTTCCAGGTCGTCTGCCTGGACGAGGCCGCGGTCCTGCGGGGCTTCGGCGGCAGCAAGACGTTCCGGGAGCTGATGCGCCGCTACCAGGGCACCGCCGACTACCGGTTCGTGGCCACCGCCACCCCCTCGCCGAACGAGTACGTCGAGCTGCTGGCCTACGCCGCGTTCCTGGACATCATGGACGTGGGCCAGGCCAAGACACGCTGGTTCAAGCGCGACTCGGCGCACGCTGACCGGCTCACGCTGCTGCCGCACCTGGAGCGCGAGTTCTGGCTGTGGGTCGCCTCCTGGGCCCTGTTCCTGCAGAAGCCGAGCGACCTGGGTTACTCCGACGAGGGCTACGAGCTGCCCCCGCTGGAGGTCCGCTGGCACGAGGTCCCCGCCGCTGCGCCGGCGCTTGCCGGCGAGGTCGACCAGCACGGTCGCGGGCGGCTGTGGCGCGACGCCGCGCTGGGGGTGACCCAGGCCGCCCGGGAGAAGCGCGACAGCCTCCCCGCCCGCGTCGCCAAGCTCCGCGAGCTCGTGCAGGAGAGCCCTGATGATCATCTGCTGCTCTGGCACGACCTGGAGGCCGAGCGGCACGCGATCGCGGCCGCGGTGCCCGAGGCGGTCGCCGTGTGGGGCACCCAGGACCTGGAGGAGCGGGAGCGCCGGATCGTCGACTTCTCCGACGGGAAGATCCGCTATCTGGCCACCAAGCCGGTCATCGCAGGCAGCGGCTGCAACTTCCAGCGCCACTGCCACCGCGCCGTCTTCACGGGAATCGGGTTCAAGTTCGCCGACCTGATCCAGGCGATCCACCGCATCCACCGGTTCCTCCAGGACCAGCCGGTCCGCGTCGACCTGGTCTACACCAGCGCCGAGCGGGACATCCGCCGGCAGCTTGAGCGCAAGTGGGCCGAGCATGACCGCCTGGTCGAGCGGATGGGCGAGATCATCCGGACCTACGGCCTGTCGTATGCGGCGATGTCGCAGAGCCTGCGCCGCTCGATCGGCGTGCAGCGCCAGGAGGCCAGCGGCGAGGGCTGGCTGCTGGTCAGCAACGACGCCGTGGAGGAGACCCGGGCGATGGGCGCCGACAGCGTCGACCTGGTGGTCTCCTCGATCCCGTTCGCCACCCAGTACGAGTACAGCCCCAGCTACAACGACTTCGGCCACACCACCGACAACGCCCACTTCTGGGCGCAGATGGACTACCTCACCCCGGAGCTCCACCGGGTGCTGCGGCCCGGCCGGGTGGCGGTGATCCACGTCAAGGACCGGATCGTGCCCGGCGGGATGACCGGGCTGGGGTTCCAGACCGTCCAGCCGTTCCACGCCGAGGCGATCAGCCACTACCAGCGCCACGGGTTCGCCTACCTGGGCATGACGGCTGTCGTCACCGACGTGGTCCGGGAGAACAACCAGACCTACCGGCTCGGCTGGACCGAGCAGTGCAAGGACGGCTCGCGGATGGGCTGCGGCCTGCCCGAGTACCTGCTCATCTTCCGCAAGCCCCCAACCGACGCAAGCGACGGCTACGCCGACACCCCGGTGGTCAAACCCAAGCAGGCCTACTCGCGGACCCGCTGGCAGGTCGACGCGCACAGCTTCTGGCGGTCCAACGGTAACCGGCCGCTGGCACCCGAGGACCTCGACGGGCTGCCGCACGAGCGGATCTTCAAGCTGTTCCGCGACCACAACCTCACCAGCGTGTACGACTACGAGGGGCACGTCGCGCTCGGCGAGGCCCTTGAGGCCAAGGGCCGCCTGCCGACCACCTTCATGCTGCTGCAGCCGCCCTCCTGGCACCCGGACGTTTGGACCGACGTGGCACGCATGCGGACCCTCAACACGCTCCAGGAGCGCCACGGCCGGCAGCTGCACCTGTGCCCGTTGCCGTTCGACATCGTCGACCGGCTCATCACCCGGTTCTCCATGCCGGGGGAGACCGTCTACGACCCCTTCGCCGGGCTGGCCACCGTCCCGTACTGCGCGGTGAAGCTCGGCCGCCGCGGCATCGGCGTAGAGCTCAACCCCACCTACTGGCGTGACGGCGTCGCCTACGTCCAGGCCGCCGCGCGCAAGGCCCAGGTCCCCACGCTGTTCGACCTCATCGTCCAGGACGCCACCGCCGACCAGGAGCTGCGATGACCCGCCCGCGCCTGCGCCCGGTCCCCGACCCCGGCCGCCCGGTCGACCAGCAGGTGCCGCCGCACAGCCTGGAGGCCGAACAGGCCGTCCTCGGAGCCATCCTGGCGGCCGGGCGGCTGCTGGTCGAGGTCGCCGGCCAGGTGGAGGAGACCGACTTCTACCGCCCCGCCCACCGGGTGGTGTGGCGGGCGATCAACGCCCTGGCCGACCGGGGCGAGCCCACCGACCCGATCACGTGCCTTGAGGAGCTGCGCCGCGCCGGCCAGCTCGACGACGTTGGCGGCGGCCCACTCCTGCACACCCTGCTGGCCAGCGTGCCCACCGTCGCCGATGCCGCCCACTACGCCCGCTTGGTCGCCGAACTGGCCCAGGCCCGCCACCTCAACGACCTCGGCCACCGCCTGGCCCGGCTGCCCGCCGACGCCGACCCCGCGGCCCTGGCGCACCTGGCCGCCGAACTCGCCAACGCCACGACCGCCACCGCGACGGCCGGCGGGCCGCGCGGCTGGGAGCCGCCCATCCCGTTGGGCGCCGCCGGCGCGCTGCCGCCGTTCCCGGTCGAAGTCCTGCCCGGCTGGCTTGGCGAGTACGTGGCCGCGGTGGCCACCGCCACCCAAACACCGGCAGATCTTGGCGGCATGCTCGCCCTGGCCACCCTCGCCACCGTCGCCGCCGGCGCGGTCGAGATCCAACCCCGAGCGGGCTGGCAAGAACCGCTGTGCCTGTTTGTGGCCGTGGGCATGGACGCCGGTGCCCGCAAAAGCGGGGTGTTCACCGCGCTCACCCGACCGCTGGCCGACCTCGAACGCGACCAGGCCACCGCCGCCCTCCCTTCGATCACCGAGCAGGCCACCCTCCGTAGGATCGCGGAACAGGCCGCCGCCCACGCCGAACAAGCGGCCAGCAAAGCACCGGCAGACCAGGCCCACGACAAGCAGGCCGAGGCGATCGCCCGCGCCGCAGACGCCGCCAACCTGGTCGTCCCTCCGGTGCCGCGGTGGCTGGTGGACGACGCCACCCCCGAGGCCCTGGCCGGCCTGCTGGCTACCTACGGCCGCATCGCCCTGCTCTCCCCGGAAGGGGACGTGTTCGACCAGATGGCCGGCCGCTACAACCAGGCCGCCGGCCCCAACCTGGGCGTGTATTTGAAAGGCCACGCCGGCGACCTGCTCAAGGTCGACCGCCGCGGCCGACCCCCCGAATACGTCGACCGGCCCGCCCTGACCATCGGCCTCACCGTCCAACCCGACGTGCTCCGCGGCCTGGCCGACCGGCCAGGGTTCCGCGGCCGCGGCCTGCTGGCTCGCTTCCTCTACGCCCTACCGCCGAGCCTGGTCGGCCACCGGCAGCCCGGCGCCCCACCCGTCCCACCGGCCCTCGCCGACCGGTACGCCATCGAACTGCAAACCCTGGCCGCCAGCCTCACCACCCCCGCCAGCCTCGCCGGCGACGGCCCCACCATCCTCACCCTCGACCAGCCGGCAGGCGAGCTGCTGCTGGACTTCGAACGCACCCTGGAGCCTCGCCTGGCCGCCGGCACCGGCGACCTGGCCCACTTGGCCGGCTGGGCCGCCAAACTTACCGGCGCCACCTGCCGCATCGCCGCTCTCCTGCACCTGGCCGCCCATCTCCGTGACGGCTGGGCCCGCCCCGTCGACACCGACACCCTGACCGGCGCGATCCGCCTGGCCGGCTACCTGACCGGCCACGCCCTGGCCGTGTTCGACCTGATGGGCGCCGACCCCCGCATCGACGACGCCCGCTGGCTCCTGGACTGGATCGCCCGCACCGGCCACCAGCAGTTCACCCGCCGCGACGCCTACCGAGCCACGCCCCGCGGCCGGTTCCGCAAAGCCGGCGACCTGGACCCACCCCTGACCCTGCTGGAGGAGCACGGCTACATCCGCCGCGCCGACACCGAACCCGTCAGCCCGAAGGGCGGCCGGCCCGCTTCCCAGCGCTACCTCGTCAACCCCCTGCACCTGTCGACAGAACCGCCACAACTGACAGAACTCCGCCACGACTGAGGTTTTGTCAGTTGTGGCGGTTCTGTCGAACACACCTGATGGAGCGCCGATGGGTCCTCATTTGGTATTCGGCCAGCCGAGACACTCTTCATGGCCTCACGGCCTCACGGCCTCACGGCCTCATGGCCTCATGGCCTCACGGCGTCCCGCGTCGCCGGCGTACGGCGCCAGATCAGATCGACACACGTGGGCTGCCCGCGGCCAGGGCAAGCTTCTTGAGCGAGGTCGGCTTGTCGTGGTGCGCGGCTGTGGTCGTCGGCTCCTGCCCGCATACGGCGCGGTGGTCGGGTGATTCGAGAACGGTGACTGGTGGCTTCCTGCTGGCGCTGGGGCGTGCTCGATCGGTGGCGGGAATGGACGATTCCCTGCGGTAGCGTCGCGCCGAGCTGGCCTGTCAGGGCGGCCCGTAGGCTCCAGCCATGGAGATTCCCTGCGACACGATCGGCCAGGCGGTCACCGGCTACCTCGACGCCGGCGACTTCACCACCT
>WNFU01011800.1_pt1 | contig 15567 bp, 15 predicted proteins | sample 5400121 | NCBI WGS metagenome assembly WNFU01 (sample SAMN13153360, study PRJNA577476) | soil metagenome | isolation source: 100 cm soil or saprolite under grassland replicate 1 | place: USA:California | collected 2016-06-15
TCGAGGCGGTTGTGGAGTAACACCGGAGCACGGCTGTCCAGAAGTTTCAGCTGCTGAAACCTCCTGCAATATTCCACGCAGGTCGTCGCGCAATTCGTGAATATTTTGGTAACGATCACGAGGTTCCTTTGCTAAGCTTCGATTCAAGACATCCTGCAGCTTTGCTGGCAGAGGATCGGAGCGCATTTCAGCCAGTGGAATCGGTGCATCATGTAGCACGGCATGACGCACATCAATTGTAGTCTTACCGCGGAATGGCCAGGTTCCGGTGAGCAACTCATAAAGCAGTACGCCCGTCGAAAAAATATCGGCTCTCTTATCCACCCGATCGCCGCGAGCCTGTTCAGGTGCGGCAAAAGTGGCCGTGCCATAGGGCACACCGACTTCAGTCAACTCAGTGTGGTGTATTCCAATTGCTCCCGCCTCATCGGCATCCATCAATTTTGCCAGACCAAAGTCTAAAATCTTTACCTGGCCTGAAGGCGTCACCATAACATTTCCAGACTTAATGTCACGATGAATAACACCACGCGAATGAGCTGCTGCGAGCGCATCGGCGATCTGTATTGCAATTAACAAGGCACTCTTCAACTCCAAAGGTCGGCCACCCAAAAGCTGTCGTACATTGCGACCCTCCACGTGCTGCATTGCAATAAAGTGGACGCCTTCAACTTCGTCAAGGTCGAAGATTGTACAGATGTTCGGATGGTCCAGAGACGAGGCCAGACGGGCCTCTCGTTCGAACCGTTTGAGGTTCGCTTCTTTGGTCGTTAATTCAGGTGGCAAAACTTTAACTACTACTGTTCGGCCCAGTTTTACATCGGTTGCTTTGTAAACCGTGCCCTGACCACCGGCACCGAGTTTTTCCAGAATGCGATAGTTGCGCAGAGTTTTGCCGATCATTGGGTTTCAAGTAAGCGAGGCCAGTAATTCGTCTGCGCTAGCGGTTGCTGTCCCTACTTTGCCAACAACTATGCCAGCTGCTTGGTTAGCAAGATGCGCGGCCTCCAGGATTGAGGCACCGTGGGCCAACCCTGCTGCCAAAGTCGCAATCACCGTATCACCGGCGCCAGTAACATCATAGACTTCGCGGGCAGCCGTTTCGACATAAACGGGATTGCCGTCACCCTCCAGCAATATCATGCCGCGATCACCACGGGTGATAAGCACTGAGTCACAACTTAACTGCTCGCGTAATAGACGCGCGGCCTTGTGCAATCCACCGTCTGAGTCTTCTTCCAGCCTGGCCATCAGCAATGCTTCATGGTGGTTGGGGGTAATCAAGGTTGCAGGACGATAGAAGTTCAAATTGCGAATCTTGGGATCAATGAGGACGGGAACAGTTTCATAGGCCAGTGGCAAAATTTCGGCAAGAATGCGACGGGTAATGACTCCTTTGTCATAGTCTGAAACTACAAAGGCGTCGGCGTGCTTGATCGCCTGTTTCAAGGTGCTGATAATTTGGTCTTCAATTCGAGCACTAACGGGGCCACGAAACTCGCGGTCGGCACGAACAACTAGTTGATTATGTGCGATGATCCGGGTCTTAACCGTTGAGGGCCTGCTTTCGTCAACGATAAGATACTCGTTTCTTTGCTGAATCGGACTCATTTCCAACAATCTTGCACGCAGCCGTTCTCCCGCAGAATCGCTTCCAATTACTCCAATGGCACAAGCATTCGCTCCCAGAGCTACCAAATTGGCAAGCACGTTTGCCGCCCCTCCTAAATGAACCGACTCACGCCGGATTTCCACCACCGGCACAGGCGCCTCCGGCGAGATACGAGTTACATCACCCCAGACGAACTCATCAAGCATTACATCGCCCAAAACAACGACGGTGCGCTGGCCGATTGTTCTAAAAAATTCCGCAGCCCACTCTCTGCTTAGGTGCTTCACCATATCAAGGAAAGATCGAGTTAAATCGGAAGGCAGTTCGGAGATGCTTTATCTATGCTCTGCCGGAGTTAGAGCGTGACTAATGTTTATTTGTTGTCTCGCAACACTCGCTCAATTGCCGCAACTACCCGATCGACGGGAACTCTCTTAATGCATTCCGGCTCGTCGAATTTTTCACAGAAGTAACCATGACAGGGTTGACAGTCCATCTCCTCCCTCACGACTTCTCCCGCCGCCGTTGCCCAGGGTCGCCAATGAGATATATTTGAAGAACCAAAAATCACTACGGAAGGAAGCCCCACAGCTGCGGCCATATGAGCGATGCCACTGTCATTACCTATGAACAGTCGGGCCTTCGAGGCAAGAGCTGTAACCTCCGGTAAAGAAAGATTCGACATCTCTATGATCCTTGCCGCAGATCTGTTATTGAGTTCCTGAGCTACGTGAGCATCACCAGGCCCGGTTAGCGCGACCACAGCGATTCCGCAATCTGAAAGATTCTCCGCGACCCGAGCAAACTTGTCTGTGGCCCACTGCTTGGTTGCATAGGCTGCGGCTGGATGTATTACAGCAAAGGCTCTCTCTTCCAACCCCATCTTTCGGAGCTGCTCGTCTATTCTGACGCTTGCTTCCTTAGTAGCGACGAGTTTTGTCGCCGGTCGATCCGTTACGGGAACACCGGTCCAGCCAAACAATGCGAGTTGTTGCTCGACTGAATGTGTCTGTTCTCGTCCCCAAAGTAATGAGGAAGCGGGCGCGCGATGGTTATGCAAACGAGCATATTGATAGCTGGCATATCCAACCCGATGTTGTGCACCGGTCGTGCGACTTAGTAGAGTTGCTGTTGTGCCCCCATGGAGGTTGTAGACCACGTCATATTGTCGTCCGCGGATTTCGCGAGCCACCCGAACCCTTGAGTATGTGCTACGAGCCTTAAGCCTGATAACATTGTCAATCCCGGGAAAACCTTCGAGCACTGGTGCCACCCAGTCTTCAAGCAGAATGTCGATCGTGGCATGCGGAAGAAATCTTCTCAATGCGAGCAGCGATGGTGTGGTTAATACAGTATCGCCGATGGAACGGAGCCGCACCACCAGGATTCTGCGGATACTGTCCCAATTCCACCTTGCTGGCCCCAATGACTGGGGTGAATCCTCGTTGCGCAGACTGCGCATAGCAACAGCACTCAACTGTGGCGAGGAAGCTACTATTTCACGCAGACTATTCATTTTCAATAGTAGCCTCATCAATCAACATAACGGGAATATCATCGCGAATCGGATAAACCCGTTTACATTCGACGCATTTCAAGGCACTTCCGTCGGGCTTTAATTCGACCTTGGCCTTGCATGCGGGACAGGCCAAAATATCTAACAAATCTTGACTTATTGCCATCCGTGGAACCTCTCCCCTCCGAATTTTGCTTACAGCTCAGCTAAGAAACAAGGATGTTCAGGAAAGGCCAAGCTTATCACAAGGCTCGGGGAAACGGGGGAAGGCAACAGGGGGAACGGGAAAGGGGGGAAGGGGGAACAGGGGAAAAGGGTAAGAGGGAGAGGACCAAGGGGCCTTTTGTAAATCCTGAGGTCGCCCTTTTCCCCTTTCCCCCGTTCCCCCTTTCCCCTGTTCCCCTTCGATGACGTATGCTAGTGATTTCACGCTAAGCGGGTATTGCAAATGTCTTTGGAATTTGCCGTCGAGTACGCCTGTGTGCTGCGAGCGCGCTATGCTGAAAAACGACTTCGCGAGTGGGGCCGACTCAGCAATCTTCACGCGCGTGTCACCACTGGTGAAAGCAGCACACCCTCGGCAGACAAGCTCGCCTGGGTAGAAAACGCCTTCAGCAAAGTAGAAACGATACAGAGGGAGACAAAAATTTGCTTGAGCTGTCCTGCTTGCCTGCCTCTCGAAAGTGCCGGCGCAGGTGAGTCCGTCGGATGCCTCGGTAGGATCACATATCCGATCGAGGCCGAGTTTGAAAAGTTTGTCGCAGATCGCGTACAGCTCAGTCTCGACACACTTGACCCCCAGGACCAGCCCAGGCTTCTCCGCATTATGATCGATCCTGAATCCCCCTTCGATGGAGAAGCAACAAAGGAACTGCGGCGAGTAACTACGCCCGAAGGGTTACGCTTTTTTGAGCTGCGATTGCCAATTATTCTGAGTAGAGAAGCTGGACGGCTTACTACAGACAATGTGTTTGATTTGCTTGCTGGATTTCGCTCTGATGATCAGCAGCAGACAAGTTACACGCGCGAACTCCCGTTTGCGGCAACGGCAGACTACTACGATTTTCTCGATCTTATTTTGCGAAACGATCTGAGCTTGTCGGAGGTTACTCGACTTAGTTCACGGTCAAGGAATTATGGACAGTTTCTGCGACTTTTATCGGCCATTGAGCGAGCAGAGGCCTTGAATACGCGGGTGTTATTGGATTAGGCCAAGGTCCGAAGCAGGGAACATTCTTTTTGCACCTATTGCTTCTGTTCGTCCAACTTCCGCAATGTGTCTAGCACCAAATTCGTATTACTGGACGCCTGGATTTTTACCGGGAACTCCGATGCTGATTTCTTGAATTCAAAACTGCCGCTAGTCATCTCTACAATATTCCTGAAACCGGCTTCTGCCCTTACACCGCCGCAATCAGCGTCTACGATTCTGCCCCGGTTAAAATATACTCGACCCAACTGAGCTTTATTCGCCAGAATCAGAGTTCCATTGAGTTTGCCATTTTCAACAACTTGAATCGCATCAAACAGGCTGCTTTGCTTCCAGCAGCCGATCGTAGGCATGGTCGAGATCATCTCGCTCGACATAGAGACTCGCCAGAGTCAGACACTGCCTTGCGGCTTCCTCGGCATGCTTATGTGTGGAAGAGATCTCGCGCAGACGCTCGCGCAATTGAATAGACCGGGGATTATGCTCGAGTGCTGTGCGAAGACGCTTGATGGCCCTTTCGGGAGCTTTATATTTAATGAACAATTCTGCGTCTAACAGGGCTGTATCCACTTCGCTAATCTGCTCCGCCTCTGGACGGTTAACCATTTGGACCCAGGCCTCTCAGACCAAACTGACGAAACTGCTTCGAGTTTATCACACGAGGTAAATCCACCACTTTTTTGTCGTTTTCGGGTCCAACAATGACGATATCGTGTGTCTTGAATTCAGAACGGTGATCTATCTTTTTGTATAGATCGTTCCCTTCCGCAAAAAAGCCGGTAAAGCAAGCTTTCTGCCTAAGAAAATCGGCCAAAAACATAGTATTTCGGCCCCAATCGATCACTGGCAGTAAGAGGTCCTTTTCTGGCGAGTCAGTGCCTGGACACGGCAAACGAGCGTGGCACGCGAGGTGCGAGGTCAGACTTTGTAGATCGGTTTTGCCGATCAAAATTTGCGGAAATTACGTATATAAAGTTATGGCGCAGAAAAGTGAAAGGGATGGTGCAATGGCTAGCTGGATGAAAAGACGAATTGAGAGATCGCGGACACGGTGTGAACGAATTGAGACAGAGAAGAAACGGAAGTCCGCCATCCCGGTGGAGAATGAGACTAGTCACAGAGATCCTGTCGATCGAGTTTCCGATTCCCGCGCTCGATAAGCCCCTTAAGAATTCACAGTTGTTCCGTTCTGTAGACCGAGAACTGTGAAAAGACAAGGGTCCTAAAGGCGTGTCATCTCCGCACCTGCTTCCTCATCATCGAGTTAGAAATCAAGCCTAAATCCGATTCGCACCTGCCGTTGACGCATTGTGCGCGTGGCCACTAGAAATGAATCTAAGAATGATTGGCGCTGCTCGGTTGTCGCAGTCGGTGCGAGAGCGTTGAAGTTAATAAACTCAGCACCAAAACTAAAGCTTGTTCGGTTAAGGATGTTGTCAAATTCGACGGTGGGACGGAAGCGAACTCTCCTCCCCAGATGAAACTCATTGCCGACACTCACATCAAGAAGGAAAAACCCGGGGCCGTGTCCAGCGTTTCGAGGAAGATTGCCGGATTGGCCAATCGTAGGTAGCGCAAATAAACTCAATAGGCTCGCATCAATCCGTTGACCAGGAGGTCGCCAACGCAGTAGTTTTGTGTCGCCTGTGAAAATCGGCCGGTCATTACCTACATCGTCCAGATTCCGATCGGCACCGCCAACAGAAATATTAAACGGTGCTCCCGACGCGACGCGCACAATAGGCGAGACATGCAAATTGCCAAAGAACTGCGGCAAACTAAATGTCCCCGAACAAACTAAACGTTGCCGGCGATCGGCCAAACTCAGTGCTCTCTCTGGACGAAAGTCTCCGGGCGCGAGGGCGTCAGAAGTATTAACGATGCCGTCGTCGATTAAATGTGAAATGGTATAGGCGATTCTGAAGGACACTGCAAAATTCTTTTCCTCTTTGACCTTGCGGAGCTCAACAGTTAATCCTTGATAAAAGCTGTTGCCGGCGGCAATCAATTCCTCAACCTCCACGCGATTTGGATCCGGCCGCAAAAGATTTACGGCCGAGAGTGCAACATCGATCGCAGTTGTCGAATTGAAACTGTTCAGGTTTACCAGTGAGATCGGCACGCCAGCCTCTGTTATATGGCCCACCGTATTCGGGTTTGCAGGATCCAAGGGACGAAAGACAAATCTTACAAGTTCACCAGCTCCGGCGCCGTTATAGAGCGGTCTCAAGCCATTTGGAGTATTGCGAAAATTCGGAAAGTCCCGCGAGCCGAGATAATCAGAGAAATTCTTAAAACCTGACGGCAGTCTCGCTGCGTTCCCATTGAATTCTCGCCAAAGGTGCAGTCCTCGGTTCACGGTGTAATTAGCTTCAATGACAAATCCGCGACCCAAGTTCCGCTCAAGGCCTAGATTGGCCTGATAGCTCTCCGGGATTCGCAGAGCAGGATTTAGACGACGAGAGAAGCCATTGTTGAGGACGCCAAACTGTCTGACCAGTGATGAGTCGGCAGCAAGCCTCTCGGGAAAACGAATCCAGCTGGCGATGAAAGCACGGCGCTCATCAGCGCTAAATAGTTTTCCAGTTGAATTGTGCAGGGCGTTAGTATCGAAAAAGAGTCGTTTTGCACTAAGTGTAAAATCGTCGATGGTTCGCAGTAGTGCGCGACTGAAGAAGATACCAGCTCCAAATCTCAATACAGTTTTGCCGGTTTTGAATGGATCATAGGCAAACGACAGCCGAGGTCCGAGATTGTTTCGATCATGGATGATGGTCTCGGTTTCGTAACGCAAACCATAACTGACTAGCAGATTTCGCAGTAGCTGCCACTCGTCCTGAATAAATATTCCCTTATAGGTATTTTCCTGTGTTGATTGGGTGAGGAAATTCTGTCTGAATCGAGAGGGTACTCCGGTCAGAAAATCACCTGCACTCGCAAAATTGAAAGTGCCTGAAGCATCTGAAAGGTCGACGTAGCGCGAACGGATGCGCTGCGTATCGAAACCAAATCGAAGGGAATGTGTGGCCCAAACAAAGGCGATGGTGTCCTGCGCCTGGAGCCGATCCTCATCTCTTTCAGAGGCCCCGGTGGTGGAAGATCCGGCTACCAACGTGCCTGAACGTCTGGCCGGATCGCCGGGTATCAACGGATCATTAATCGCAATCAGAACTACCGGGCTGGTACCGTGGGGAGCGACTGCGGGCCGGAGGCGGGAAAATTGAATTCGCGCCTGATTCACCAACCTGGCAGAAAAAACGTAGCTATCAGAATAGGCTAAAGCATCAGAGTCCTTTCTCCTTGCCTGCAAAGTGTCTGTCAGTCGATTCCCTCCACCAGTCCCCCGAAGATTTTCGGATCGGCCGAGTTGATAAGAAAGCGTGACATTATGCGTTTCCGAAAATTGATGGTCCAGCCGCGTAGTGAAACTCTGGTTCAGTGCAGGCGTGCTAATTGATGAAACGAAGGGTGCGATTTCTGCCCTGGCCTGCGGTTGACTTGCATCTTCCAACCTTCGGGCTTGAAGATTGGTTGGGTTCGGAAGCGGAAAAAGCGTGTTCCGGTCTACGGGAACGAGGGTGTCAATCAGGGAACTATCGAGAACTTTATCAAATTCATAGGAGGTAAAGAAAAAAGTGTGGTTCGGATTTGTATGGCCTGGAAAAATTGCAGGTCCGCTTAGAGTAAAACCGGGATTATGCTCTTGTAATGGCAATCGCTTAAATCCCAGCGAGTTATTTCTGAAAGTATTTGCGTTTAATGATTCGTCTCGAAAAAAGTTGAAGAGCCGCCCGCTGAACCTTTTTGATCCGCTGCGGGTTCTAACATTGATGCGGCCTCCAGATGCCCGACCGTATTCAGCCGTAAACTGATTATTTGTAACCTGTAATTCCTCGATAGCCTCAATTGAGGGCTGAAAGCGTTCTTTGGCTGAGCGATCATCGTTGTTATCTAGACCATCGATCGTGATGTTATTGGAAAACGCGGAACCACCAGATAGAGAGAAGAGTCCAGCTTCCTCGGGCGTAATTGCCGGTGTCGAGTTGCGATCTTCAGCCAAATCTCTGGTGGAAAGTTGTTCCTCAATGGTGCCAGGCAAAGCGAAAATCAAATCCAAAGGCGAACGGGTTACGCCTGGAAGTGATTCTAAGTCGTACTTCGATACGCTTCCGCCAACCAGCGTACGCGTGATATCAACCGGTTTGGCCTCCGCACTCGTGACCAATACCGGAGCAACAACCAACCATTGAGGATAAAGTGTGATATCGATTTGCAGATTACGACCAGCAACCAACGTGAGATTTTGCTGCTCCTGTTTAGCAAACCCGGCAACCTGGAAGCGCAGGTTATACACTCCAGGTTCGAGTTGAATTATGCGGTAAACTCCTTGCCCATCGCTGGTAGTTGTTCGGGTCGCACCGCTATTTATCTGAAGTGCGCCAATACTCGCACCCGAAATAACCGCACCGTTTTGGTCCAGGATACGACCACTAATCGTAACGTTGTCGAGATCTTGAGCAGCGATGCAATTCTGGAAGATGAGAATATTTAGAAACACAAATAGAGAATCAACGACCCGGAGGCTCGAGTGGCGTGAGGAATATAGTTTCATAAGATCTCCTGACTCTGAACGGTGAAGGCGGGCCTAACGAAAGCTGAGGTCGTCGGCTCACAATGAGAGTTGGCGATGTAAAACTTAGCTTCTTGAGGGAACTGCGAAGGACAGCGAGGTATAAAGAAAAACTTGTGAGGAAGCTAAGCCTCGCCTACTCAGAATGCGGTGGAATGTACCACGCCGCGTGCCTGGGAACAAGCACTATTGTGCCCCGGGTACGGCGAGGGGTTTTAGCCTCGAAGAACACCGCGCCGACGCAAGGCGGCAGCACGCGTAAGTGGCACCAGGGCGTCGCTGCTTCCTTCCGGTGGCGGCTCAAACTTGGTCAATTCTTCTGCATGAGACTGAAGATATTGGAAGAATCGCTCAAATTCATGTTGCATTGCATCCATTTTCTCGCGCATGTTGAGAATGATCTCGACACCAGCGAGATTGACCCCCAGATCGCGCGTAAGAGAGAGAATTAGTTCGAGGCGTTGCAGATCTGGATCTGTGTAGAGTCGCGTATTGCCTTCCGAGCGAGAAGGTTTAAGCAGGCCCTCCCGTTCGTACAGACGCAATGTTTGCGGATGTATACCATACTGATCCGCAACTGCGCTGATGGTATAAGTCTTTGCCTTTCTCTTCATAATGGTATCAATTCCCAATTACGGATTTCCGATTCCATTCTCGAATCGCGTCTTTCAGGCGACCACTCTTAACCCGCGAGTTCTAATCAAGAATCGAAGGATTCATTCCAATCCCATCTCAACCCGAGGATTTTGTGAATTCATCTTTGAATACTGCCGCAACAGCTCCTTGGTCTCTTCTGAAATCACTTTTGGCAAAGTTACTTGCACTTCAACAAACTGATCGCCGCGGGCACCTGGATTGCGCAAAGAGGGCGCTCCACGCTGACGCAATCGAAACTTCTGGCCTGACTGTGTGCCCGGTGGTATCCGCAGTTGCGCTTTGCCTTCGACCGTGGGCACCTCAATTTTTGCTCCCAGAGCGGCCTCGGGGACGGTAATCGGCACGGTGACATGAATGTTATCGCCCTTGCGCGTGAAATATTTGTGCGAGCCGACATTCGTAATAATGTGCAAGTCGCCTGCAGGCGCACCCAGCCGGCCACCTTCACCTTTTCCCGGAATCCTCACGCGCGACCCCGTTTCCACACCAGCTGGAATACGCACTTTGACGGTCTCAGATTTTGGTACAGTGCCTTTGCCCTTGCACAACGAACAAGGCGAGCGCCGCCGCCCCGTGCCTCCGCAGTCCGGGCACTCTTGTGAAAATCTTAACCTTCCTCCCGCTCGTTGCACCTGCCCGGAACCTTTGCAGGCTGAACAGACCATAACTGGACCGCCGATGTCACCCGCTCCGTTGCAACGTGGGCACTGCTCAGACCGATTCACTGTGATATTGGTAGTTAATCCCCTGATTGCTTCTTCGAATGACAAAGCCAGAGGCATCTCGATATCCGCGCCGCGCTTGGGCTGCGGTCGTGGCGGTTCGCTTTCCTTGCTCGATCCGCCACCAAAGAGGTCGGCAAAGATATCGCGAAAGCTTGTGCCCCCGCCTGAGCCGGTACTTGTGCCCCAATCGAAACCGCTAAAATCAAATCCCGGGGTGGTGGAACCGGTTGTTGGCCCAGCTCCGCGCGAGGCGGCGTCTGCGAGGTTGTCAGAATACTGTCCAAAACGATCATAGACGGCCCGCTTCTTGGCATCGGAAAGTACATCGTGCGCCTCGGTGGTACGTTTGAAGCGCTCTTCCGCGGCTTTATCCCCGGGGTTGACGTCGGGGTGAAACTTGCGCGCCAGCCTGCGATAAGCCTTCTTAATCTCTTCCGGCTTGGCGTCTCGCTTCACTCCCAGAATTTCATAATAATCTTGCTTGGCCATCTCAAATTTCTGATCTGCGAACTGGGAGTTAAAAAGGCGGAAGGATTATTGATCTTCCCGCCTTTTCAACGGCAACCCGCAATCGACGATCTAAACATCCTCACTTGTTTTCCTCTACATCGACGTATTCAGCGTCGATAACATTATCTTCGGCAGACGAACCAGGGGCAGAGGCGCCCGCGGCGGAAGCCTGGTCACCGGCTGGGGCTTCCGCTCCAGTGCTTCCGGTCTGCTGATATAGAGCCTCCGCAAGCTTATGCGATGCCGTTTGCAGCTGGTTAAAGGCTTCGTTCAGCCGTTCCACTCCACCTTCCTGCAGCGCTTTCTTGGCTTCGGCAATTGCCGATTCCACGTCAGTCGCTACAGCGCCCACCTTTTCACGATTGTCGTTGAGCGTCTTCTCCATCTGGTAGGTCAGGCCGTCCAGACGGTTACGAGCTTCGATTTCCTCGCGTTTCTTTGCGTCATCAGAAGCATGCGACTCCGCATCGCGCATCATCTTGTCGATCTCATCCTTGGATAGACCTGAAGAAGAAGTGATAGTGATTTTCTGTTCGCGCCCGGTACCCATGTCTTTGGCTGAGACATTGACGATGCCGTTCGCATCAATATCAAAGGCTACTTCGATTTGCGGAACACCGCGAGGCGCAGGTGGAATGCCAATCAGATGAAACTTGCCCAGAGTGCGATTATCCGGAGCCATCTGCCGCTCACCTTGCAACACATGCACTTCCACTGATGTCTGATTGTCTGAAGCGGTTGAGAAGATCTCCGACTTACGCGTGGGAATGGTTGTGTTGCGCTCAATTAACTTTGTAAAGACACCGCCCAGTGTTTCGATGCCCAGACTTAGCGGCGTAACATCGAGCAGCAGAATATCGGTCTTCTCTCCTGAAAGTACACCGGCCTGGACTGCCGCGCCGATAGCAACCACCTCATCCGGGTTAACACTCTTATTCGGGTCTTTACCAAACAGGTCCCGAACCATTTGTTGCACCTTGGGGATACGCGTCGATCCACCAACGAGCACAACCTCATCGATCTTCTTGGCATCAAGACCTGCATCTTTAAGCGCCTGCTCAACGGGTGGCCGTAAACGCTGCAAAATCGGATCAGCTAACTGCTCGAACTTTGAACGAGTGAGTTTCATCGCCAGATGCTTTGGCCCCGACTGATCAGCTGTGACAAACGGAAGGTTAATCTCAGTTTCCATCGTACTCGACAGCTCGATCTTGGCCTTTTCCGCAGCTTCCTTTAGACGTTGCAGAGCCATCTTGTCGTGCGACAGATCTATTCCCTGGTCCCGTTTGAATTCCTCAATGATCCACTCAATCAGCCGCTCATCGATGTCATCGCCGCCGAGGTGCGTATCACCGTTGGTAGATTTAACCTCGACAACACCCTCACCGACTTCAAGAATCGAGATGTCGAAAGTACCGCCGCCAAAGTCGAACACGGCGATGGTCTCGTCCTTTTTCTTATCCAAGCCATAAGCGAGCGCCGCGGCAGTGGGCTCGTTCACAATTCGCATCACTTCGAGTCCGGCGATTTTTCCCGCGTCTTTTGTGGCTTGGCGCTGTGAGTCGTTAAAGTAGGCGGGAACCGTAATTACCGCTTTATCGACTTTTTGACCCAGATAATCCTCAGCAGATTGCTTCATTTTCTGAAGAATGATCGCCGAGACTTCCGGTGGACTCCACTCTTTACCTCCGGCGAGGATACGCACATCACCACTCCCCGCACCTTGAACTTTGTACGGTACCTGCTTTATTTCTTCGGTCACCTCGTTGTAGCGCCGACCCATAAAACGCTTGATTGAATAGACGGTATTCTCTGGATTTGTGACGGCCTGTCGTTTGGCAACCTGGCCCACAAGTCGGCTTCCATCTTTGGTAAAGGCGACCACCGAAGGTGTGGTACGACCGCCCTCCGAGTTCGTAATAACGGATGGCTCCCCACCCTCCATTACCGCTACGACAGAGTTGGTAGTTCCGAGATCAATTCCTATAATCTTGCTCATCTCTTTCTCTTCTCCAAAAGCGATTTTTGGCCTTTTCTTCTTCTTTTTGGCAAGCTAAACGGCAGCACTACAACAAAAACCAAGCCACCCGCGCCGCCCGCCAATGCTAGTTTAATCATTCGTTAATATAATATCTGAGTGCCGCGTTGTCAACTTTTATTTACAGTTCTTCCGTAAGGTTTGTTGTTCGGTTATTCTTGATTGAAAGGGTGTGAACGAGGGGGTGAAGGGCGCCCGGGACCGGGTGGCTAACGTCGATCCTCATTTAGTAGCTTTGATGCAAAAAAAACGTAGTGAAGGCCGGATAACACGGCGAACGTGAACACAGTCGTGTAAACGGTGGGAAGGTAGTAACCGGCTCCGTAAGGTACGCTCGCTGCCACCATAATCGCGGCAATCCCAATGATCTGGACGGTGGTATTGAGTTTCCCCAGCCAGGAGGGACGAAATCTTCTGAAACCAGTCATGATGTTAATAGCAGCAGCGCCTACAACAATAAAGACATCGCGGCTGATGACCGCGACGGTAACCCAAAATGGAACCGGGAGGTGGCTAGGCAACGGCAGCGGAAAAATACTGCGCATGGACAGCACGACAAACGCGGTGACCAGCATTAACTTGTCTGCTATCGGATCGAGCACCGTTCCGAGCTGGGAGCGCTGATCAAAACGGCGAGCCAACAGTCCATCCAGGCCATCGGTGAGACCTGCTATCACGAAGACTGCCAAAGCCAGCGGAAACCGTTGATAAAAGAGCAGCGTAACAAAGACCGGGATCAGCACCATCCGGAAGACAGTCAATAAGTTGGGAACAGTAACAATACGCGAGGACATTAAACGGGTTGGAGTGCGAACTGCAGTATCCCCGACATAGCGGCGGCTGTGTTAGAAAGGATAAGACAGCATCAGCGACCGCATCTTAGTTCCAGGAGCGAAACTTCGGGTGGACAACCATATCTAATCGGGAGCACCACGGTGCCAAGGCCACGGCTGACGTAAATTTGCGTCTCTCCCTGACGAGCCAACCCCTTTAAGAGGCGACGTCGAGGCTTTCCGGAAGGACTTCGCTCCGAGCGCAGACTGACTTGTCCGCCGTGTGTGTGCCCGCTCAGAACCAAATCCACGCCGGCATGTGCCGCGCGGCGAAGAATAATGGGATTGTGAGCTAGCAAAAGCTTCATTTCATTTTCGCGCGCGCCAGCCAGAGCCAATGACAAGTCCTCAAGTCCAACCATCGTGTCGTCAACCCCAGCAAGCCAGAATGCTGCACCGTGATTTTCAAAACGCATGCCCTGATTGACGAGGACAGTCATTCCTTCTGCCCGAAACAGGTCGGTTATCAGAGAGGCGTCAGTCCAGTGGTCATGATTACCTAGAACTGCATAGACACCGTGACGCGCCCGCAACTTTCCAAGTAGTTCGGCGCAAGGTGCCGCATAATGCCGTTCTTTTGAGATGTAATCTCCTGTTAGCGCCACAATGTCGGGCTGGAGGCTATTCGCTACGCCCACTGCGCGTTCAATCTGTTCCCGGCTGGTAAACGGACTGTGATGAATATCTGAAAGCTGAACGATGCGAAACCCGTCAAAGACTTTTGGCAATCGCCTCAAAAGCACGCAGCGGTCGCTCTGTCTGATTAACACTACTCAACGGCGCGACACGTGCGCGCTGCTTCCATCTAATAGGAGTTGCCATATTTAAGCGGTGATCCGGGCGCTCCACTACTTTCATTCTGCCGAACTGGGAGCCGCCGGAAAGTGTGGCGCATTATAGTGGCCACCCCGGTGAGACGCAAATGGACAACGAAAATACAATATCCGGAGATTTCTCAGATTTGGGTGCTTTTCACGATCAACGCGTCCCTAAATGGGGAGAAATCCTCCGAATTAACGAAAAAAACCATTAAAGCGAGTCAACCGAGGTCACAGCAATCAAGGGGCCATCAAACCGGTGGGTTGATCAGCCAGCAGGATGTGCAATAATCCATTTACCGCTTCAAACAGCATGAAAAAACAGATTCGTCCCCATCTGCTCGCTCTAATTGCCTTCTTGCTTATTTGCTATCTCCGTGCTGCCGCCGAGAGCCCGGGAAGCAATGAACCGGCCCACAGTCTGGATTCAACGGTGCTAATCGGCCTCGCCGCTATGCTTGTATTAGGCAAACTCGGGGGCGAACTTTTCGAACGCCTTGGCCAACCTGCGGTTTTGGGGGAACTGACTGGCGGGATCATCATTGGCAATCTGGTTATTTTCGGATTTACAGGGACGGAATTTCTAAAGACCAACGCCGTTGTTAGTGCACTGGCTGAGGTCGGAGTCATCATTCTCTTGTTTGAAGTGGGACTCGAATCCGATCTGAAAGAAATGCTGGAAGTTGGTGCTTCTTCGTTGCTGGTGGCGATCCTCGGTGTGATTGCTCCCTTTCTGTTGGGGTGGGGCGTGTCCGCCTATTTCATTCCTGACGAACCGAGACTTGGCCATATTTTCATCGGGGCCACACTCTGCGCTACTAGCGTTGGCCTAACGGCTCGGGTATTCAAGGACCTTCGCAAACTCTCAACTCGCGAGGCCCGCATCATTTTGGGGGCTGCGGTCATTGATGACATTCTGGGACTTCTTATTCTGGCGGTGGTCGCTGGAACAATTAAGGCCGCAGCGACCGGGTTCGCATTGTCAATAGCAGATGTTGGCATTATTGCCGCGAAATCA
>WNFU01007006.1_pt1 | contig 15566 bp, 13 predicted proteins | sample 5400121 | NCBI WGS metagenome assembly WNFU01 (sample SAMN13153360, study PRJNA577476) | soil metagenome | isolation source: 100 cm soil or saprolite under grassland replicate 1 | place: USA:California | collected 2016-06-15
ATGCAAATTCAATTGCCAGCTCCAAGGTCATGGAAGATCCCCTCCTCCAGACTTTTTCAAAAGTTCGTGGATCCAACTGTGCGTGCAATGTCGACACATTACGATCATATTCCATTCGATCCATATGAACCAATTGTATGTTTTTTGACCTCAACAAGGCTTCCACCGCGCCAAACAACTGCACGGCATGTGCGAGTCGTCCCTGCGCTGTGGCAAGTCCTGCGAATGCGGAAATGCTGGCAATCACCCCTCGTTCATCGCCCAATTCCTGATTGAATGTCAAGCTTTCCCTGCAAAATAAGGCAGCCTTTTTATACTCGCCTTGATACCATGTCAACTGGCCCATTCGTCGAACGACATACGCCAGAAAACTCCTGTCTTTGAGTTCCCTGAGAGCGCTGATACTTTGTCCATAATGACGCAAGGCACCGTCCAGGTCATTTAGATTAAAATCCGCATCTCCCAGGAAGGTCAGCGACCAGATATATTCCATATTGTGAAAACCCAGTTCCCGAAAAAGCTCCAGGCTTTGTTCAAAAAGGGAACGCGCTTCCACATACCGACCTTCCGTACTTTCGATCAACCCGACATTACACAGCGACCTGGCAATAATGACCTTGTCGCCCAATTCCCTGCCAATGGAGAGGGCTTCAGCGAGTTCTCTTCGCGGATTGGCAGGGATTACGTACGCCCAATAGAAAAATCCCATGGCATTCAGAGCCTTTGCTCGCGCAGATGTTCTTTCCAGGCCCTCTGGCAAGGAAAGCGCCTTATTCAATTGTCCCAGCCATTCACCGCCAAGCGGGCTGCGGTTATACCAAAAGTAGAACAATGCAGCGGCGAGGCGATAGGCCATCGTGGCCTGATGGGCTTGAATAGACCACTTCATGGCAATTCGAATGTCATCCAGTTCCTGATCCAGCCGCTGATGATAGCGTACAGAGGCAGCACCGAATGTATTTTTCTCAGCTTCTTCAGCCAATCCCACAAAATACTGAAGGTGCCTGTTCTGCAATTCTGTCGTCTCGCCCGCTTCGTCCATTTTTTGGCGCGCATACTCTCGAATGGTCTCCAGCAAACGGTAGCGGGTTTCCGTCTTTGAAGATGCAACATCGACCATTACAAGCGATTTATCGATCAACCGCCCCAACAGATCCAGGAGATCCCTCCGATTTATTCCTTGACTACAAACTTCTTCGATTCCTTCAAGCGTAAAACCACCTGCAAAGATAGCCAGTCGACGAAACAAAATACGTTCTGGTTCAGCCAACAAATCGTAACTCCAATCAATGGTTGCACGCAGAGTCTGATGGCGGGGCAGTGCAGTACGACTGCCCGATGTAAGGACTGAAAAGCGGTCAGTCAAGTGCGATGCAATCTCATCCACTGACAAAACTTTGATGCGCGCCGCAGCCAACTCAATTGCCAGTGGGATTCCATCCAGACGCTGGCAGATTTGTGCAATCGAGGTCGCATTCTGCGCAGTCAGCATAAAATCAGAGTTTATGGCACGAGCACGTTCTGCAAATAACGCAACACTCGCATATTCTCCAAACTCACTCGGTGAAGGAGTCTGTTGTATTTCAGGCAAGGGCAAAGATGGAACAGGCCAAGTCGTTTCATTGAAAAGCCCCAATCGTTCACGACTGGTTGCCAGGATTTTTAGTTTTGCGCAGCCAATCAATAATTGCTCGGCATACTGGGCGGATGCTTCAATCAAATGCTCGCAGTTATCCAAAATGAGCAACAAATCCTTTAACTTCAGATAATCCTTCAGCGTATTCATCAATGGTTCATTTGATATTTCGCGAATATTCAGCGATTGTGCAATTTCCTGTGGAATCAAATTCGCATCCGACAAACCAACCAAACCTACCCAGAACACGCCATCCTTGAATTTCTTGATTGAGTCATGCGCCGTTTGAATGGCTAAACGAGTTTTGCCTACTCCGCCTGGGCCAGTTAATGTTAATAAGCGGGATGAAGACAATAACTTTGCAATTTCTTTTAATTCCTTCTGTCGTCCAATAAAACTTGTCAATGGGACGGGAATATTTGAAGAAACTTCTTTCGTAACGGGCTTCGTCATGATCGATACCTTCTCTGGAGTCTCTTTCCCTGATTTGAGATTCTCGTACAACTCTTTCGTCTGTTCTGATGGCTCGATCCCAAATTCCTTTAACGACTTTGCACATCTCTCATATGTTGCCGCGACCTTGGACATATCCCCTTTGGCCGCGTGGGCGGTCATCAACGCACGATAGGCAGGCTCAGGTTTTTGTCCGAGTTTGATCCAACGTTCGCCCCAGTTCAATATATCCAGCCAGCGATTCTCATTTTGCAGCAATGACATTAATCGAGCCATCTTATGTTCAAAGACCGAACTCAAATGCTCACGCAAGAAGATATTCAATTTTTGGCTTCTGCGAAGCGGGCAGCACTTTGCGCACTCGCCAGAGGGCGTGACGAAGGTTATCTCTGGCAGTCTCTTCTAACGAATCGGGCCATAACATTCCCGCCAGTTTTTCGCGCCGATGGGCTGTGCCAGCGCTTAAGATCAAATAAGCAAAAAGCGATTGCGCAGGGCGCGAGGATATCGCGACAGGTTTCCCATCCCGTTTTATCTCAAATTTACCAAGCAAACGAACTTCAAGCATATTTCTTGTTTACGTTTCTTCCAGTGCAAATGCGATGGCCTGATCTAATGCCATCGTCTTGCCCTTTGCCCAGGATTTAGCAAAGCTTCTCTCATCCAATCGAGCGCGTAGTGCAGAAATGCCACGATCTAATTCGACCTGGTCGGTAATGTATAAGGGAAGCGAGAGGACCGCAAGTCGGTCTTCGATAATTCCGTATAACTGAGCCGCTCTCGAAAATTTACCAACTGCTTGGGCTAGTTCAGCTAACCCCGCCATTGCTGCTGTGATACCGATTTGATGCCCTAGCTCTTGGTTTCGAATTAGGCTTTCCCTGAATAAAACGTTCGCTCTCTCATAATCAGCTTCTTTCACCGTCAAATAGCCGAGTCGGCGTACGGAATACGCCAGATTATTTGAGTTATTTGTCTCACGCAATAATTTGATGCCTTCTTCATATACCTCCCGTGCATGGACTTCGTCATTACGCACGACATATATATCGCCAAGAAAGGAAAGGGCCATACCAGCGACGGTTATGCCAACATTTCTAAAGCCTTTTGTTATCGCTACGCATTCTTCCAGTAAGGATTGCGCCAAATCGTACTCTTCTAAAGCGCTTAATACAGTTCCCAAATGAACCAATGCCCAACCCAGGGTAAGTTTATCTTCATGATTTCGCGCAATTTCCAGAGCTTCAACGAGATACGGACGCGCTTCAACAAAGTTGCCCAAGCTCCAGTGGAGAAACCCTTCCGCAATCAACGCCCGAGCGCGCGCTATTGTTTGCATATCCGCAGTCGTATGAGCAAGCATGTTTTTCAAACGTTCAGAAAACTCGTAACTGTAACCTTTCTGCCAAAACCAGCTCAAAACACCCACCAATAGTAAACCATTGCGAATCCGCGTTTCATTTTCTTCTGTACCAGTGATAGACCAATCCAGCGCGGCGCGCAGGTTATCGATTTCCGCATCCGTTCTAGCGAACCATTCCGTTTGTTCGGGCGCATATAAGTGCGGTTCCGTCTCCACTGCCAACCTCATAAAAAATTCCAGATGGTGATCACGAACAAGTGCTTCCTCTCCTGCATTTTTCAGCTTATCAAACCCATATTCACGTATAGTTTCGAGGAAACGATAGCGGGTCTGTCCGCCCGCAGCAGAATCCACAACGACAAGGGATTTGTCAACCAATCGTCCGAGTAAATCAAGAATATCACTTCGCTTCAACTCATCATGACTGCAAATCGACTCCGCCGCATCCAGCCTAAAGCCTCCTGCAAATACTGCCAGCCTACGGAATAAAACCCTTTCCGGCTCAGAAAGCAGGTCATGACTCCAATCAATGGTGGCGCGCAAGGTCTGTTGGCGCGGTAACGCTGAACGATTGCCTGAAGTCAGGAGGGAAAAGCGGTCATCGAGGCGACTAGCAATCTCATCCACGGTCATCATTTTGACACGTGCTGCCGCGAGTTCAATTGCCAATGGCATTCCGCTTAAGCGTCGACAAATTTGCACGACGGCATTGGCATTTTGATCCGTCAAAGTAAATCGAGGTTGCATCACAGTTGCTCGTTCCATAAACAAATGAATACTCTCAGATTTACTCAATTTCTTTATGGTTACAGAATCTCGAGCGTCCGGCAAAGATAAAGATGGAACAAGCCAGACGGTCTCACCCAAAATATCCAGGGCTTCACGACTGGTCGCAAGGATCTTTAGGAATTTCGTGCCACTCAGTAAGCGGTCAGCGAGTTGAGCACAAGCAAGAATCAAATGTTCACAGTTATCTAAGACCAACAATACTTGCTTCGTTTGTAGCTCCTCAACCAGCGTTTCGATCAAAGGCTGATTCGGCACTTCATGCAAATCCACGACTTTTGCAACAGCCTGAGACACGAGAGCAGGATCGCTCAAACCGACCAAGTCGATCCACCATACGCCATCTTTGAATTTGTCCAAAAGTTTATTTGAAGATTGAATTGCCAGACGTGTCTTACCAACCCCGCCCGAACCTGCCAATGTGACAAGATGATTCTTTCCAACCATCTTAACAACTTCTTCAACTTCCTTCTCGCGGCCGATAAAACTTGTGATGGGAACCGGCAGATTTGTTTTTCGCGGATTCTTCCGTTTCTCTGCTACAACGACAGCTGGCTCCATTTCGCCTTTTTCTTTCCCCGCTTTGAGTCTTGCATACAACGCCCGCGTCTGCTCCGAAGGCTCAATCCCAAACTCCTTTAATGACTTCACACATCGTTCATATGTAGCTGCGACTTTCGACATATCTCCTTTCGCCGCGTGAGCAGACATTAAAGCGCGATACGCTGGCTCAGGTTTTTGACCAAGCTTGATCCAACGTTCGCCCCAATCCAAAATATCCAGCCAACGTTTTTCATCTTGCAACAGCGATAGCAAACGCGCCATATGATGTTCAAAGATGGAAGAAAGATGCTCACGTTCCAACATCACCCATTCATCATAGAAGCCCGGTAACAATTCCCCTTGATATTCTGAAAGGACAGCCATCAATTCGTCAGCAGAGGCGTTATCGCTTAGCTTCTCCAGAGCGGCTGTGTCCAGCCAATAATCTGAGGATCTCTCGAAGCCGATGGTTAAATCATCTGCATTCAAGAATCGAACTGAAGAGGCTGATTCAAGCGCTTTACGCATTCGCCACAAAGCATGGCGAAGGTTATCGCGTGCCGTCTCCTCTAACGAGTCAGGCCATAACATTCCCGCCAATTTTTCGCGGCGATGGACAGTCCCGGCATTCAAAATCAGATAAGCAAACAGGGTCTGCGCAGGACGCGATGTAATATTTATCGACTTCTTTTTGTACTTTATATCGAACGTTCCAAGCAAACGAACTTCCAGCATCACTTTCCTTTACCAATAATCTGGACAAAGTATAGCAGGTTGAACCAGTAAATACAATTAAAAACAAAGCGGACTCATTCACAATGACGAGTCCGCTTGTGGAATATGAATTTGGCTTTACGGGCAGGAAACGTTAGGATTCCAATCCTCCCATACACCTCTAGGGTTGTGCTTCCAGACCCAGGCGTGCATGACATATACGTGAAGGTCTGGATTGAGGTGGAGATGCATTCCCATTAACATGGGCGGCTCTGTGCTACCCGTAGCATCCCATTTATCCTGAGGGACGATATATTCCACTGCACCTAATTGGAGTCCATTGGGGCTTGGTATGTAAACCATTGCCTCGGGGTGAAGCAAATCAACCTTTGTGTCAAGGGCAGCAGCATCAATATAATGGAAGCCCATCCCGCCGACACCGGGATTGTCGAAGCAATGATCAAGACCTTCTCTCAAATCATAGCCTGCGGCTTTCGCTGCCTCCGTGCGATGGAATTGAGCCGTAGCGCGGCGGATTTTTGCAAGGTCATTATTCGCAAAGGTTTGAGCAGCAACCAAAATGGTTCATTAGGAGTTGGCGTGAAGCCCACCAGATGTGGGGGTGTCAAAGGCGATAAAATCAGGGGCAAAAACGAGAAATAACATGGCAAAAGCACAGGTAACGATACCGCTCGGCATTCCTAATGTACGCGTTTTACAAACTTCAACAGGCGAACGCGGCGAGATTATCATCACGATTGAAAGCACAGAAGCTGGGACCTCCTGCCACAAGTGTGGAAGATGGATCACGAAATTGCAGGGTCGAGAAGAATGGGTCACGATCCGACACTTGCCTGTGTTTGGGCGTCCGACTTACCTGCGCTATCGTCCCAAGCGGTATCAATGTCAGGCTTGTGAAGGGCGTCCCACGACAACCCAAAGGTTGGAATGGCATGACGCAAACAGTCCACACAGCTTTAGCTATGACAACCATATCCTGTTGCAGTTGGTGAATTCCACCGTGGAAGATGTCAGTCGCAAGGAAGGGCTGTCCTATGACAGTGTGGTTGGAGTACTGGAACGACGAGTGGAGAGCCGCCTCGATTGGAGCGTGATGGCCGACATTCCTATTCTGGGTTTGGATGAAATTGCGTTGAAAAAGGGACATCGGGATTATGTGACGTTGGTGACTGGACAGTTGGCGAACGGTGAAATCGTGATTTTGGGAGTTTTGCGTGGGCACGAAAAAGCTCCACTGGTCGAGTTTTTACGCTTGATTCCGCAACGGATCCTGCAAGGGGTGCAAACCGTGTGTTGTGATTTGTGGGAAGCCTACACCGAAGCCGTGCGAGAGGAAATTCCCAATGCCCGGATCGTGGTCGACCGTTTTCATGTTGCCAAGCATTATCGCCAGGCCGCTGAACAAGTCAGAAAACAAGAACTGCAACGTTTGAAACAGGAATTGCCGAAGGCAGACTATCAACAACTGAATGGCAGTTTCCAGGCCTTTCGGAAAAACGCCAAGGACCTGAGCAAAGAAGAACGCAAAATCTTGAGACGCTTCTTCGAGTATTCTGTTTCTGCCCAACAAGCTTATGTCTTGCGAGAACAACTCACTGCCATCTTTGATATGCACCTCTCCAAGAAACAAGCTCAAGCCAAAATCCAGCGTTGGAGCCAACGAGTTCGAGAAAGTGGTTTGCACTGCTTTGACGATTTTCTCAATTTGCTGGCAACCTGGTGGGAAGAAATCACCAACTACTTCATTCAGCGCCAGAACAGTGGTTTCGTGGAAGGCTTCAATAACAAGGTCAAGGTTCTCAAACGACGCTGCTATGGCATTTTCAACCTCCAACACCTGTTCCAGCGTATCTATCTTGACTTGCATGGCTATCGCCTGTTCTCAGCCACCACCATCTATGCCTAAATCACGGCAATTCCCAGAGAGCCACCAAAATCAGTGCCAGGATGGTAATGGCTCCAGATACAATTAATGTTTTTCGTTTCATCTTTCTCCTTGTTTTTTTGTCATTGCGAGGGTGCGTAGCGCCTGAAGCAATCTCCTCGTCAATGGGGATGGCTTCGCCGACGCTTCGTCTACGGGACTATTGTCCCTCCGCTCAGCGCGAGCGGCTCGCAATGACGATCATTGATAAAAATACGGATCCAATACACTCACCGGCGTAATGGAATCCACCGGCAGATTATTGCGCTTCGCCGGAGTGCGGATGGCCTCAGGCGAGGGAGCATCGTAGATGCAGAAGGTTTTCTTCTTATCAGGTGTGACATAGGAATGCACCCAGGTCACCCCATCAACGGCATTGTTGCCGACCACCGTCATCAGTCATAGGGATAGCGAGACCATCAGGGAATGTGGGTTCAACGAGATAAAGTGCCATGTTTGTTTCTCCTTTCAGTTCACATCTCAAAGGTTGTTGTTGGAGGCGTAGTACTTCCTCCGACCATGGCATTGTTGCCTGCGCTCCCGGCCTGACCTCACACCGGCAATGGGCAGAGGGCATTGTTGTAGCTGTCGAGCGTCTTCGCCAGCGCAAGCATCGTGGTCCGGTTGTGGGTGGCCAAGGCCTCATTCACATCATCAATCACTTCCTGCGTCGTTAATGGATAACCGAACCCGGACTGGGCATTGAGCAGCGCTGCCACACCCGCGCGGAGCAGGTTCTTCGCCGCGCCGTTGATGTTGGTCCCGCCGGTAAAGCTCAAGGCTTGCAACAGGGTCGCGTTCTGGATGCTGTTGGGATAGGTCGAAGCGGCGCTGAAGACGACCACCACCTTGTCCGTGGGCAGGTAGGGCGCGGGCCATAGGATGATGTGGTTCTTCCAGAAGCCAGGCGTGCAGCCGAAGCCCGCTGGCGTGGGAGTGGGTGTATTGGTCGGAGTATTCGTCGGTGTCGCGGTGGCCATGGGTGTCTCCGTCGGAGTGCTGGTGGGCGTGTTGGTAGGTGTAACGGTCAGTGGAGTGGAATCCACCTCAACCTCATATGCGCCGATATCGCAGGCCGCGCCTTGCGGACGTGTCACACCGCGCTGGTCGGTGGCGGGACAGCCGGTATTTGTGCCTGCGTCAATGGCAGGAGAGCCTGCCAGCAGGGCATGGGTCTGCGTGAAGCCGCCGTTATTTGCAAGGGGGCCCAGGTTGGGGTCTTGCCCAATGATGTTCCCGTTGACGCCATTTGTTAAACCACAGGCGTTGGAACCAATGCCTTCGATCAGGTTGTTGGAGGAGGCGCCGTTCAACGCACTAAGAGCGGAGTTGACACAATCTCCGCCGCTGGCGCTGTTGGCGATGAGGGTGTTCATCAGCTTCGGGCTGCTGCTGTAGTTGTACATCCCACCGCCGCCGTAGTTGATTGCGGAGTTGGTGCTGAAGGTCACGTTCGTCAGGGTCGGGCTGCCCCCGGAGTTGTACATCCCGCCGCCGCCGCCGATGAATGCGGCCAAATCGGTTGCGCCGTTGTCGCTGAAGGTCACGTTCGTCAGGGTCGGGCTGCTCCCGGAGTTGTACATTCCGCCGCCGGCGTCATGTGCCAAATTTGCGGAGAGGGTGCTGCTGATCACGGTTAGGGTGCCACCATTGTTGTAAATCCCGCCGCCGGCGGTTGCCTGATTTACGGAGAGGGTGCTGCTAATCACGGTTAGGGTGCCGCCATTGTTGTAAATCCCGCCGCCGAGGAAAGATGATGTTGCACAGGAACCGCTGCACCGCCCATTCTGCACGGTGAGGCCGTCAAGGGTCAGGTTGCCAGTGGCCCTGACTTCAAAGACACGATACGTGGCGGTGTAGGGATTGGCATTAGCCTGAATGACGGTATTCGCCGCGCCGTTGCCGGTGATGGTGATCGCGGTTGTGAAAGCTAGTTCGTTCCTGAGCGTGATTGTGTAATTTGCGGCGAAGGTGATGGTGTCCGTGCCGGAGCCGGCGGCACAATCTGGGAATGTAGCGGCGTCATTGTCGGCGTTGGCAATGGCTTCGCGCAGGCCGCATTGCCCGTCAAATATGAATAGGCCATCCTTGTCGGTATCTGTGTTGACGACAATCCCCGCCGCATAGGCAGGCGTGACGGCCAGCGCTGTGAGAACAGCGACTACACTGGCTATGATCAACAATTTGCGATTCATTTTATCTCCTCACCATACCCAGCTTCTGGCATGGATAAACGAAAAACGTTCTTTGCGCGCGATCCCTGCGTTTACGCATAAAAATAGGGATCGAGCACACGGACTTCGGTGATGTTATCCACCGGTAGATTGTTGATTTTTGCAACCTTGCGGATCGCCTCCGGGGAAGGTGCATCGTAGATACAGAAGGTCTTCTTCTTATCCGTGGTCACATAGGAATGCACCCACGTGACGTCATCCTGAAGATTATTTCCAACGACCGTCAGGCAGACATTTGCGCCCTGTTCAGTCATTGGGATGGCGAGTCCGTCAGGGAAAGTTCGTTCAACAAGAAAGCGTGGCATGGTATTTTCTCCTTTCGATACAGCTATTAATGAGGTTGTTGGCTAGAGGTAACGACACAGCCAACGGCAAAAGAACGGCGATCGCAAGCGGTAACATCAGTTTCGCCTGAATGTTAAGATTTTTTTCTCGAAAAGCCTCCGTATTCATGGGCGCGCTAATTCACAACCTGCAAGACAAGTTTGCCCTTGTTGTGTGCACCGTCCACCAATTCATGCGCTTTTTGGATTTCTTGAATGGGAAATATCGAAGAAACGACGGGCTTGATGTGCCCGGTATTGACCAGGGCTGCGATCTGATTCAATGGCCCACTCGCAGGCGGGAAGGCACCAACAAATTGCTGACGCACACCATGCTTCGCTGCAGCCTCTTCAGAAGGGGGTTGAACGATGGAGACAAGGATGCCGCCTGGTTTGAGCACTTGCCATGAACGGTCCTGCGTGTCGCCGCCTACGGTGTCAAAGACCACATCTACATCACGAACAACGGTCTCAAAGGGTATTGCCGTGTAATCGATCACCTCGTCTGCTCCCAGCTCACGGATAAACTCGTGGTTATGAGCGGAAGCGGTGCCAATAACCTTTGCACCGCGCCATTTTGCCAGTTGTATGGCAAAACTGCCGACTCCACCTGCCGCCGCATGAATTAGTACTGTTTGCCCCGAACTCAAATTGGCGGCTTCGATAAGCGCTCGCCAGGCGGTAAGCCCAACATGAGGCAGGGCTGCCGCTTGAAGATGGTCAAGCGAGGCCGGCTTCATAGCTACCTCAGAGGCGGGCACTGCAACATATTCAGCGTAGGCCCCATTGCGAGCCGGATCGGTTCGCGCCATTACAGCATCCCCCGGAGCAAAACTGGTTACACCCGCGCCTACCTGCTCAACTACGCCTGCTACATCCAACCCTAATATCATGGGGAAGGTGTAGGTATACCAGCCTGTCATGTAGCCTGCACGCGCGGCGCCATCGAAGCGGTTCACCGTGGTGGCATGAACCTTAATAAGTACTTCACCTTCTCCGGCTGTTGGACGTGGGGAATCTTCATATACGAAAACTCCAGCGTCGCCATATGTGTGAATTCGTGCTGCTCTCATCGACATCATAGTAGTAAGTCTCCTTTCAATACAGATCGTTCTTTAAATGAGGCACATCAAACATGCACACACTATAGAAGAAACTCAATTGAATGTCGTCAGGGAAAACACTACAATGCACCCCCTACAATTTTCCAAATGAGGGAGTGGACTCTCTAAAGATAAAACTGGAAAGCTTTCGTTTCCAAATACCATATAGCCCGCATCAATGTGCACTGATGCGGGCTTGACATGTGCTCGTCGGAGGAGAAACATGAAAAACGTCTCTTCAAGCACATATGTCCTGATTTTGTGCCAACAATTTATGGGGCGGGCGCTTGGCTCGCATTGCGGCAGTTGGCAAGCTCGCTCAATGACACGTCGAAGCACTCATCGATGGGAGAACGGTACGACTGGATAGGCGTTTGGCTTTCAGTACTGCACGCAGCGGCTTCGCTCAACGGCACGTCAAAGCATTCATCAAGGGGAGAACGATACGATGGGACGGGCGCTTTGTTCTGGCTGGCAGATGGTGCCTGGTTATCAATCACTCTGGCAGGGTCACTCGAAGGACTGGAAACGACTTCTGTTCCAGCGGTCACTAGGCGGGTGGTGAGCCCGAGAACGAGCAACACAACGGCAGACAACAGGATTGTACGAATGTTCAACATGATTTTCTGCTTTACTGGTAGAAATATGGATCAAGGACGCTCACCGGTGTAATGGAATCCACCGGCAGGTTGTTGCGCTTCGCCGCAGTGCGGATGGCCTCAGGCGAGGGAGCATCATAGATGCAGAAGGTTTTCTTCTTATCAGGCGTGACGTAAGAATGCACCCAGGTCACTCCATCAACGGCGTTGTTGCCAACAACCGTCAGGCAGACTTGCGCACCTCCATCAGTCACAGGGATGGCAAGGCCATCGGGAAAGGTACGTTCAACAAGATAACGAGCCATATTTTTTTTCTCCTTTCAAATGAGTTGATTTTCGAATTGACGCGCCTCAAACGTGAGCCAACTATATAAGAAATACGCTTGGATGTCGTCAGGGAAAACTCTACAATGCACCCCCTACAATTTTGGAAAATAAAAACCGCGTCTTTCAACGCGGTTTCCAAGAGGGGAACACGACAGTCACCTACAGAGTGCTGCGTTATTATCTAAACCGGAATTGTGCATTCTGCTTTACTTCTGGTGCTTGAAAGTTTAAAAAATTAATGCAAGAGCAGTAAAAGTCAAACGGCCCCCTGGGTTTCAACTTACGCAACAAATCGGATTTCTAATTTTGTTCTTTCCATGCCTGGTAAGTTTTCTGCAATTGCTCGATGTGTTCGGGGACATGAAGCCTGTAAATATCAAGCCAATTCTCGACTGTGTAAGGATGATCCCATTCAGGATGCACCACTGAATGCATGAAGACTTGATCGGGCAAGGTCTTGAGCAGGCGATAGGTCGCTCGCCGCGTCAGTTTTAGAATCTGTAGTGCGTCTTCCACGTCCTGGTTTTGGTAGTTGAGCGCTTCAGCCCATTTGCTCTCTTCATACGCCATCAAGGTACTCCCCGGCTCGGCAATCAATTTGTGGAGACGTATCATGCCCATGGATTCGCTATCCTTCATGTGGACAATGATCTCATGGACACTCCATTCGCTGGGTGTGGGCTTGAACTCCCGCGCCTCACGTGGGACCTCGTTCAGCGCGGCAGCAAACAAATCGAATCCGCGTCCATACTCTTCGATCTTTTCGTTGCGTTCGTCTTGGTTCATTGCGACTCCTTTTCGTCGAAACCCTTCTCAACCATCCAAGTGGCAATCTGCACGCGAGAATCGAATCCGAGTTTGTCGAGGATGCGTGTGACATAGGTCTCGACTGTTTTCGCACCAACTGTCATTGCTTTTGCGATCTCGCGGTTGGATTTGCCCTGCGCGATCAACACCGCGACTTCACGTTCGCGAGCGGTCAACCCACCGAATTTTTCTTTTAGCGAAACTTCAATTGCTGCCGGTTCGGGTTCCGCAAGAGCATAATCAATAGCCTGCTCCAACTTCATTCCCTGCCCTTCGGTCCAGGCCACCTCGAAGGCTTCTTTACCTAGTGCCGTTCGGAGCCTGGAAATCATGCGCTCATAATCTGGCCGATCTACAGCATCCATAACGGCTCCCACAGCAGCGCGCAGGGCAGACGCGGCTCCGAAAATAATCACGGATTGTTGAAAGCGAGATTGCAGGCTGTTCGCCTCTGCAAGTTTTTCCAAACACCAGGCCATACCGCCTCTATCACCCGTTTCCATGCGCACATCTAGGCTTTCACTCAACAATTTCCTCATTTCTTTAAATTCATGCTGACGCAGTGCCACCCATCCCAATGAGCCGAGCGCAATTGCAATTCCCCACTTCTCTCCAAAACGGCGGCTAAGATCGAGACTCTCTCTTAGCAAGTCACTGGCGCGTTCATATTGACCGCGGCGTACAGCCAATTCTCCCAAACCTGCCAGGGCCGAGCTGATTTGGCGCAAATCTCCGGACTGACGGCAAACGATCAGGCCTTCATTTAATCGAGATTCTGCCTGTTCATAATCGCCAGTGCGCATGGCCCCCCAGCCCAGCATCTTGAGCGTATCACCTATACCAACCAAATCCCCCGCCTCTCTATACAGAGATAGGGCTTGCTCATACAATTTGGGCGCAGCGGAATAATCACCAGTTTCCGTAGCTACTTCTGCCAGGATCTCCAAAGCATTGGCAGCCTCTAACCGTCCGGTAACACCCAGTTCCCTCGAGATCGCCAGACTTTCCTCAGCCAATGCGCGAACCGCCGGATAATCGCTCTGATAGAACGCAAGGATGCTGGACTGGTAGAGAGCCTGAGCACGCGCAAGCGTCCGTCCCTGGGCACCCTTTTGCGCGAGCGCAGCTGAAATTCGCATTCGCCCCTCGGTGGGATAGGCATGAAATTTCCAGAAATATCCCATGATTGCTGCTAACCGTAATCCGGCGTTCGCTCCTTCAGTAGTGACTTGGCTCCATTCCAACGCTGCCCGAATGTTATCGTGCTCAGCCTCAAAGCGATTAAACCAGGCGAATTGCTCCGGGCGGAACAAGCGTGGCTGGGCGTTCTCCGCCCACTGGACGAAATAATGCAAATGACGGTTTCTGGATTCATCTACCTCGCCCGACTCTGCCAACTTTTCACCCGCATACTGTCGAATCGTTTCAAGCAGATGATAACGCGTCTCATCGCCCTCAGGCCTATCGACCATGACCAATGATTTATCTACCAGACGAGATAACAAATCCAGCACTTCACCTGCTTCAACACCTTCACCAGCACAGATCGCCTCGGCAGCCTCCAAGGTGCCACCGCCTGAAAAAATCGAGAGTCGTTGTAAAATCTTTCGCTCTGGCTCTGAGAGCAGGGCATAACTCCAATCAAGAGTCGCTGCCAAAGTTTGCTGTCTGGGTTCTGCAGTGCGACGGCCCCCAATCAACAAATGAAAACGGTCATCCAAACGTTGCGCTATTTGCTGAACAGATAAGGTCCGCACACGTGCCGCGGCAAGTTCAATCGCAAGTGGCATTCCATCCAAGCGGCGGCAAATCTCCGCCACCCAGGCTCCGTTTTCTGTCGTCAATTTAAAATCAGGCGAGATAGAAGTTGCACGAGCAACGAACAATTGAACAGATTCGGATTCTGCATAGCGAGCCACAGCATCGTGTGCGCTGGCGGGATTCATCCAGGGTTGTTGATCATGCAATGAAAGGGACGGCACAGTCCAAATCACTTCACCTGCAATCCCCAATGCTTCGCGGCTTGTCGCAAGAACTTTCAAGCCTGGACATTTTTGCAGGATGGTCTCCGCGAATTGCGCGCAGGCAGAGATAAGGTGCTCACAATTATCGATGACGAGCAGGGCTTGGCGCTGGGAAAGATAATCCACCAGCGAATCCATTAAAAGCCTTCCTCGTTGTTCGCGAATATTCAACATTGAGGCGATCGTTTGAGGAACCAACGCACTTTCAGACAAGGATGAAAGTTCTGCCAGCCAAACACCATTCTCAAATTCCCCCGAAAGTTCGTGTGCAACCTTAAGTGCAAGTCGCGTTTTACCACTACCGCCAGCTCCAGTCAACGTGACTAAACGATTGGATGATAATAGCTGCTTTACTTCCGCGATCTCACGTTCGCGACCAATAAAGCTACTCAATGTTGCTGGCAAATTTCCAGGAGGTTTTACTCTTGAGCCTGGCATAATCTATCAACTCTACCGCTAACTGAATAAATTACTAAACTTACTAATTAAAATCGGATTTCTGGCTTATTACGCATATCAAGCATGCGTGCGGCACTCCGTAAAGCTGTTGAAAGAGTATAGCATTTTAGTGAAGCAGAGACAATCGGTTATACTGCAAAATCATGGGAAACAAACTCTGTCCAAAAGTCATTTTGGAGGGCACACGACTGACCTTCAAAACAGAAATTGCGTTTGAATTGAACGAGCATCCGCTCGTGGTGGGTCCACG
>WNFU01009047.1_pt1 | contig 15566 bp, 15 predicted proteins | sample 5400121 | NCBI WGS metagenome assembly WNFU01 (sample SAMN13153360, study PRJNA577476) | soil metagenome | isolation source: 100 cm soil or saprolite under grassland replicate 1 | place: USA:California | collected 2016-06-15
GGGGGAAAGTGCTTGTACTCGAGCATGATGTCTGTGGCGGCATGTCGCCTTCTGGCGGAAAGGCGACGGTCGTGCTCGCGGCGTTACTACGTTTCGACGTTTCGCGGCGAAGGGGTTGAGCCGGATCTCGTTTGCTCTGGCGTGGCGGACCACGTTTTGACCGCGGTCCGACCCCCGAACTCAGCTGGGTGAGAAAGGCCCCGCTTCGACGCGGAACGAGCCGCTCGAGATATCTGCGTACAGCGCGACTGCGTCAGCCCCTCAGGCAGAGGGCGGCTAGGTCGATGCCGAAGACTGGCTGGTAGACCTGGCAGCCGATCCGCGCCGAGAAGAAGTCACGGCTCGCATTGATCGAAAAAGCGGCCGCCGGAGCGAGGTCGCGCTCGAGTTCGAGCGCGAGGCGACTGTAGGTCCGATAGCGCTTGGTCCCCGAGAGCCTCGATGCCGCCTCGAGCTTCCGGTCGAATGCCGGATCGTCGAAACGCGAAAAGTTCTCGCCCGCGAACATTCCGACGACCCAAGCTGGATCGGTGTTGGCGAAGTACCACCCGGAGACTGCGAGGTCGTACGGCTCGCCCCGTCGAGTGAGGCGGGCGAAGAACTCTCCGAGCGGGAACTCCCTGACCTGGACGGCGATGCCGAGCGGCTTCAGGTCGCGGCGAACGACCTGCGCCTCCTGCAGCCACGGTGGAACGTTCGGTGTGTACATGACTCCCACCGCGTGCACATGACCGGCGAGTCGCTTCGCCCGCCGCAGGTCGGGCGTGAGCGGATACATGTTCGACTCGGTAGCACCCTCCATGGCAGGAGGGAGGTAGGCGCCGGTCGGCTCCCCTGCATTGAAGGGGTTGCCCTCGGCGAACCTTCTTCCCTGTGCGACGAGCGCCCGCCGGTCGATCGCGTAGTTCACGGCCCGCCGCAGGCGAACGTCGGAGAAGAGCGGCCGGCTCGCGTTCATGTGCAGGTAGCGCATCGCGTCCGCCTCGTTGATGAAGTACTGCTGGTGTCCCTCCTTGGCGGCCCTGCTTCCCGGGCCGTACTCCGACTCCAGCCTCGGCCCCGCGTCGCGCGGCAGTCCGTCGAGCGCGTAATCGGCCTTGCCCGCTTCGATCTCCTGGAGCGCCCGGGAGCTGTCGATCGCGATCGCGACGACGATCTGGTCGAGGCGGCGCGGCCGCTCGCCGTGGTAATTGGGGTTCCGTTCGAGGACGAGCTGACGGCCCGGCGTGTACGACGCGATGTAGTAGGGACCGGCAGACGGGATGTCGTTGATCCCGGCCGGGTCGGCCGGAGTGCCCCGCGGGACTGCGCACGCCAAGTCGGCGGCGAGGTTGGCGAGGAACCCGCCGTCCGGCCGTGCGAGCCTGATCGTGAGCGTGTGTCCGCGGGCGACGACGCCGGAGAGCCCGTGTGCCCTTCCGGTGAGGTAGGCGCGGTAGCCGACGATCTCGCTGAGTTGACTAGCCCACGGCGATTTCATGCGCGGGTTCGTCAGCCGCTCGATCGTCGACTTGAACGTCGCCGCCGTGACTGCCTCATTCGACGGCGGCGAGAAGCGGAAGCCCGGGCGGATCCTGAACGTGTACGTCCTCCCGCCGTCTGTCGGCGCAGGGACCGCCTCGGCGACCTCCGGAAGGATGCGCGATCCCTCGGGTGCCGGCTCGTCCGGGTAACTGACCAGGTTCGCACACGTCGCGTAGAGAATCTGCGGCTGGGTGTTGAGCGCGGGATCGAGCGACGCGAAGTCATCCTGAGCGGTGAAGTGCCCGATGCCGCCAGCTGCAGGCGAGCGCGGAGGCGCGGGCGCGACGGCGACCCACACGTTCCCGGCGGCAGCCGCAAGCGCGTCCGGTGTTCCGCCGAGACGAATCGTCTTGTTCACGCTGCCCGAACGCGGATCGACGCGCATGACGGTGCCGTCACCGCCGTTCGCGACCCAGAGCGCGCCGGGGGTGGCGATTACCGCCGTTGGACCGTTGCCGACCCTCGTGGTGCCGGTGACGGCGTTCGTGTCCACGTCCACTCGGACGAGCGCGTCGTCGCCGGCGTTTGCGATCCAGACCGCGTTGGCATCGACGGCGACCGCGGTGGGGCCGTGGCCGACGGGAACCGTCGTCGCCAGGAGCGTCGCCGGATCGATGCGGCTGACGGTGCCGTCGGCGCGGTTGGTCACCCAGACGGAGCCCGCGCCGCCTGCGATCGCCGACGGCTCGTTCCCGACGTCGACGGACGCGAGTCGCCGCCCCGTGCCGGGGTCGATTCGTGAGACGTAGCCGTCGGGATCGACGACCCAGATCGACCCGAACGCCGCCAGCGTCGGCCGCGGCGCCGATGCCCCGAAGAACCCGGAGCCTGCGGCTGCGACTCGCCCTACAAGGGTCACACGGTCGTATCTCGGGTCGAGCTTCGAGAGGTCCCCGCTTCCGTCTGTCACCCAGAGTGAGCCCCGGGTGCCGGCGAGCGCCGTCGGGGCTGCCCCGATCGCGATGCTTCTCAGGGCTTGCCGCGAGGACACGTCGACGCGCGTCACGGTGTGGTCGACGAGGTTCGCGACCCACAACGAGCCGGCGCCCGAGGCGATCGCAACCGGCCGAGCTCCGACCGGGACGGTCGCCGCGATCGAGCCGGAGGCGTTCAGCGCTACGATCGAGTTCGGGACCACGGTTACATCGGCCTCGCTGCCCCTTGTCGCAACGACGCCCAGGAGTGTCGCCGTCGCCACCCCGACGATCACGGCCGCGAGTCCGACTCGCGTTCGGGACGGCAGGCGTCGAGCCGATGCGAGCTCCGGCTCGAGCTCATAGGGTCGAGGAACCTCGGGCGGTGCGAGTACAGCCGGGTTGGCGGGCGCTTCGAGCAGGCCGCGGTAGATGGACTCGGTCTCGGGGGAAGGGAAGGTGCCGAGCTCTTCGGCGAGCAGCCGTCGGCAGCGCTCATACACCTGCAGCGCTTGCGCTCGGTTGCCGGCGGCTATCTGCGCCTCCATCAGACGCCGGTATCCGCTCTCGCGGAACGGCTCGAGCGCGATCGCCTGCTCGGCCCACTTCGCCGCCTCTCGGGCATTGCCCGACTCCAGCCCGGCATCGGCGAGCACCCCGAGCGCGCGGGCCCGAATGTCGTCGAGCTCGCGCCGCTTCTCGTCGACCCATGTCCCGTCGTCGCCGGGCAGAAATGGCTGCCGCACCAATGACTCGGCGAGCGCCGCGGAGGCCTTCGCCCTCCCCAGCTCGCCGGCCGACAGCGCGTCCTCCGCCTCCTGCGCCGCGCTGGTCGCGGCGACGACGTCGACCCAGCTTCCTTCGGGGAGCTCGAGGCGGTAGCAGCCGAAGGCGCCCGTCAAAGCGGTGGCGCCGTCGATGCCGTGCTCCGTGAGCAGTCCCCGGAGCTTGCTCACGAGGATGCTCAGCGCCTTGTCCGATGTCGCGGGCGGGTCCTCTCCCCAGAGTGCCTCCGCGAGCTCGTCGCGTGGCACCGCCCTTCCCTGCTCGGCCGCCAGATAGGCGAACAGGAGCCGGCCCTGCCGACCCGGAAAACGCCGCTCGCCGATCACGACTCCGTCGCTCTCGGTGACGACCCGACCGGCGAGGAAAACCTTCAGCGCAGCCCCCTAACCCGGGTCCTTGCCCGGATCTTGCCTCGATGTAGAGGCGCATCCCTAGCCTCATCGCGAGGAGTTGTGGACAGGATGCTGCAATGCGACTGCGGGTTCAAGGCCCGCGCGGCCGACGAAGAGGGGCTCGTCGCCGAGGTCCAGCGCCACGCGCGCGACGCGCACGGCATGGCCCTCTCGCACGAGGAGGCGCTACTTCTCGCCTTCCGCGCGAAGCTCGGCGCAAACACGCCGCGTCCGGCTCCTTCCACCAGAGCTCGACAGCGAAAGGAGTAGCGATGAAGGCCAGATGGATCTGGGTTCTTGTTCTCGCGCTTATCGGCGTTGCTGTGTACGCCGGAACCGTCCTCGCAACGCCGGCGACAACACCGAGCTTCAGCGGCAAGACGCTGGCGACGGCTGCGTTCGGCGAGATCTTCTCGCACGTACAAACCCAAGACCCGCAAATGTGGAACGAGGTCATCAAGACGGAGGGCGCATCCGACCTCTACGTGCAACAGAACACGTGGGATCCGAGCCTCTGCGGCGGGTGCATTCCGAGCAGCGGCTGGCATACCCACCCAGGGCCGAGCCTCGTGATCGTGACGCAGGGGACCGTGACCGCATACGACGGCGACGATCCGACCTGCACTCCGCACGTCTACTCCGCCGGCGGGACGAACTCGTTCGTCGACATCGGCGGCGGGGCCGTCCACATCATTCGAGACGAGAGCGGCGCTCTGGCGCAGACGATGGTGGTGCAACTGATCCCGCACGGTGCGGTCAGACGACTGGATGCACCCGACCCGGGCTACTGCAACTTCTGACAGTCGGTAACACGCTGGAGGGCGGCAACCCCGCCGTCCTCCAGCGGATGTCCCGGCCGGATCCCGAGTAGCAGTCGGCTTTCTGAGCCTGCCGACAATCGGCGCCGGCGGCCCTAGCTTTCGCTCAACCAAGCGCTTCGGGGGAAGCTGGTCGTACCCAGGCACCGGTGATGCACGCTAAATAGAAACCCCTGCATTTGCAGGGATGTCCGTGGTAGGCCTGTAAAGCCTCGAACGCGAAAGAGGCGAGAGTGCGGAAACGCAGCTCGGAGCCGCGGGCGCTTGCAGATGGGAGGCGAGCGCTGGTCTTTTGCGCGGCTGGGCTGAAGCGGTCGCCGCACCTTCTCTATGGCGTGCTTCGGCGTCGCGGACTCGGTGAGGCTGCGGCGTGGGACGCGATTTCGGCCGGGGTGCGTAGGCCTTGGATGTCGCGTTTTGGCGGAAGGCGACATCGGCCCGGGCCTGCGAGCAATCCGCTCGGCAACTGCGCCGGCTATTTTCCGGCGGTGATGAACGCGACGAGATCGGCAAGCTGCGTCGTCGACAGCTGCTTGCCGAACGTCTGGGGCATCACGCCCTTCTTGTAGCCGGGTGAGATGTAGGCGTTCGGCTTCAAGATCGACTCGCGGACGAACGCCGCGAGCGGCATGTGATTCTGCTTTGCGTCGACGGCCGGTCTTGTGTCGAGATCCGGTCCGACCTTCGCGGTCGAGCCGGCGGCCTTGAAGGTATGGCAGCTGCCGCAGGGGGTGGCGGTGAAGACGGCCTTTCCCGTCGCCGCATTCCCGGCGGCCGGCGGCGAGGGCGTCGTCCTCGCCGGGGTCGTGGTCTTCGCAGTCCTCGTCGGGGCGGACACCGCGGCGACGGTGCGCGTGACCGTGCGGGTGCCGCCGGTCGAGTGGCCGATTGCCCAGCCGACGACGCCCGCCGGGACGAGCAGGGCGACGAAGAGCAGCCAGATGAGGATCTCGCCGACGGTGATGTAAGGGTCTCGTCCTCCTGGGTGCGCCACGGCGGAATCCTATGTCTCGGCTCGGGCCCGCCTTAAGGCGCGCGGGTCGTGTGGACGCGTCGGGCAGAGCACGGGTCCCAGGCCAGAGCGAGGCACGCGAGCATATGGGCCGGCAACCGGACGGAGATCGGAGTCGCCTTGAGCGCCGCCGACATCGCTGGCATCGAGCAGGCGGAGAAGGGCTGAGCGAGGGACTTCACCGGCTGAGTGTCGTGCGGGGCGTTGAATATGCCGACATGGACGCCGCTGACTTGCTCGCCCTCGTGCGGGCCGAGCTCGCGCCGGTTGCGCACAGCCTGGCGGAGCATCGATACCTCGTCGAGGTCGAGAGCGGGCGGGTGCCGGTGGAGTCGCTCCGGAGCTTCGCGGGCGAGCAGCGCGCAATCATCGCCAGCGACCGGAACAGCTTCGAACACCTGATGTATCGCTTCCCGGAGCCGCCGGCGGCTGGGTTCTTTCGAGAGCTGGCTGCGGGTGAGGCCGAGGCGCTGCGACTGCTCGAGCGGTTCGCCGCCGCGGTCGGACTCGGCCGCGAGTATGAGCCGCTTGCCGGCTGCCAGGCGTATTCGGCGTACGTTGCCTGGCTCGCGCTGAACGGCTCTCCGGCGGACGTGGCGCTCGCCTTCCTCGCGAACCTCGAGAGCTGGGGCCGCAGCTGCGCACGAATGCGCGACGCCCTCCGTCCCGAATACGGAAACGACGCGGTCGCGTTCTTTGGGTTCTTCGCCCGGGCGCCGCAGGGCTTCGAGGAGCGCGCGCTCGCGCTCGTCGCGACCGGGGAGCCGTCGAGCGCCCGCCGTGCGGCGCGGCTGCTTCAGGCCTACGAGCTCCTGTACTGGGATTCGCTCGCCGATGGCCTTCACTGACCAGCTACGAGAGGCCGCCGAGCCGATCTGGGCTGCTCAGCACGAGCACCCGCTCGTGCGTGGGATCGGCGCGGGAAGCCTCGAGCCGCGCAAGTTCCGTCACTACATCCGCCAGGACTATCTGTTCCTGATCGACTACGCGCGTTTGCTCGCCCTTGGCTGCGCACGGGCACCGCGGCTGGAGGAGATGGGCCGCTTCGCACAGCTCGCCGAGGCCGTGCTCGGACGCGAGATGGAGCTTCACCGCTCCTACGCCTCCGATTGGGGCATCTCGGCCGCCGAGCTCGAAGCCGAGCAGCCGACCGCGACCACCCGTGCCTACACCGATTTCCTGCTGCGCACGGCAACGCTCGGCGACTACGGCGAGCTGGCGGCAGCACTCCTGCCCTGCATGTGGGGCTACCAGGAACTCGCCGCCGGTCTCGCAAGCCGGGGCCGCCCCGGCAACGAGCTCTACGCCCGCTGGATCGACGAATACGCCGGCGCCGAGTTCACCGAGCTCACAACATGGTGCAAGGCGCTCACGAATCGCGCCGCAGAAATCAGCGACCACCGGCGCATGACCGACGCGTTCCTCGTCTCCAGCCGCTACGAGCTCGCCTTCTGGAACGCTTCCTGGCGCGAAGAAGCACCGCTCCCCGTGCTCTCGGTGCGCTGAGGCGCCAAACTCCCCGCCGTCCAACGCAGAGAGCCGGCTTCGTGTGCTGGCACATCCAGGCTCCTCGTGGGGAGAGAGGCGAGGAGCCTGGCGAGTCGTGCTACCGGCCACTGCACCATCAGATAGCGAACCGCAGGTCCTCGTTACCCGGTTTGCGCGGCTCTGGTCAACCGCGAGATGCCGGGTGCTGATGGCGATTCAGAAACGAGCTCCTAGCCGTCGTCGATGATGCGATAGCGGTCGACGCCACGCCGCAGGCTCGCCGCGCCGGCACTTTCCCACTCGACGAGGACTTGCAGCGTGTCTGCGTATTGGACGGTCCCATGCCGCCGAACGCCGAACTGCACGACTTCGATCCGATCTCCCTTGCTCGGGATCGGCGGATCGTCGTCGGGGTGGACTGGCTCGTGCGCGCTGTCCGACCTGAACGGCATCTGTGGGAAGGTCGGCTGCCCGCCACCGATACTTGAGCCGATCGCTCGAGCGAGACTGGCCACTACGGCACCTTGCAGAACGGTCTAGGACCTCCAGCCCTCAAGTTATGGCGGGAGGCCGACGGACTGGCACGGCCGTTGCGCAGGGGGCGTGCCAGGCCGAGTCCAACAAGGTCTCTGTCGCACTTCCACCAAACGCGACCGCCACGCAGTTCGACAGAAGGAGATTACGGGTGCGTGGGATGGCCGGGTGCTTGTCCGCAGCGGTTGTATCGGTTCGGGCCGGACGAAAGGATGAGCGTCGGATGCACCGGCGCTATCGCGGGGTCGGGCCCTGATCGCCCGCAGGATCGCGCCACCGTCGCGAGCCCACGCGGAACGGACGGCGTCGGGGGCGGGTCGGAGGGCTCTGAGACTGCGGGTTGCCGTCTCTGTCGGTCTGTGGCGCTCGTCGGAGGGTCTTGGCCGGTTTGCATCCCGGCAGTACGTTTCGTCACATGACGGATCGTGAGCTGGAGCGGAAGGCGCAGGTCGCGGAGGTCCTGCTCAACGTGGCGCGTGAGCTCGGCGAAGGACTCGAGCCTGAGCGTGTCTACGAGCGCTTTCATGAGCTCCTTGCAGTGGTGATCGAACACGATGGTCTCGTGATTTCCTCCTACGAACCGGCCGAGGGGCTCATTCGGTGCGACTACCTTTGGAACGAGGGGAACGTCATCGACCCGGCGACGTTGCCGGCCTTGCGGCTGAACCGGGAGGGCGGAGGCATGCAGAGTCGTGTGATCGTCAGTGGAAGACCTTTCCTCTTCAACGACGTGCCGCAAGAGGTCCGCGACCACGAAGGCGTCTACTACAACGTCGATAAAGAAGGCAGGGTGGAGAGGATCCCCGATTCGGGACCGCCTCGGACGAAGTCCGCCATGATGGTTCCGGTCAAGCACGAGGGCGGGGTCGTGGGCGTCGTGCAGCTGATGAGCGACCGCGACGAATACACAACCGAACAGGTCGAGCTGTTCGAGGCCCTCGTGGCTCAGATGGCGGCCGCCGTCCGGAATGCGCGCCTTCAGCGAGAGCGGCGGCGCCTCGAGGGCGCCGAGGCCGCAGCGCGCGCGGCCGCGGCCGAGCGCGAGCAGGCGGCGCACGTCTTGGAAGCAATCGGAGACGGCGTGTTTCTGCTGGACGACGAGGGCATCGTGCGCCTCTGGAACCGAGCCGCTGAGCTCCTCACCGGGTTGCCGGCGGGGCAGATGCGTGACACGCCACTCGGCGGTGCGATTCCCGATTGGCCCGAACTCTCTCTCCGAATCCCCATCGCTCAGGGTCGAGAGACGCCGCGTCCAGTAACCGTCCCTGTCCATGTCGGCCCACGCGACCTCTGGCTTTCGTTTGTCGCGGTGCGAAGCGCCGCTGGTGTGATCTATGCGTTTCGCGATCTCAGCGACGAGATGCGTTTAGAGGATGAGAAGAGCGACTTCGTGACCACCATCTCCCACGAGTTGCGTACGCCGATGACCGCCGTCTACGGTGCCGCCGCGACGCTCCTTCATCGCGACCTGGACCTCGACCAAGATCAGCGGCGGCAACTTCTCGAGATGCTCACCGCCGAAGCGAAGCGTTTGGCTGACATAACCGAGGAAGTTTTGCTCACTAGTCGACTAGACCGCGGAGACCTGCGGATCGAGCGTGAGCCGATCGACGTCGCCGACGTCGTCCAGTCAACGGTCGCGACAATCGCATCGGAGCTTCAGGAGTCGATAGCGATCGACGTGCAACTGCCGGCGAACCTGCCCCCTGCGTCAGGCGACGCCGACCGACTCCGCCAGGTACTAGTGAATCTCCTGGACAATGCGGTCAAGTACAGCGGTGCACGTGAGGTGAGCGTCCGCGTCCAGGCCAAAAATGGCCTCATCAAATCACGGTCGCGGATCGGGGACCGGGAATCTCCTTCGCCGATCAACAGAGAATCTTCGAAAAGTTCTACCGCGCTGATCCCCAATTGGCACACGCACCATCAGGTACTGGCCTCGGCCTCTACATCTCACGTGAGCTCGTGCACCGTATGGGTGGCAGCCTTGACGTGACGTCCGAGCAGGGACGAGGGGCAACCTTCACGATCGCTCTACCACGAGCACAAAATGCAACCGTGCGCTCGTAGCTTCGCGGAACTTCGGCGTGCCACACTGGCTCGACCATTACAACCGGCGACGGCCGCACAGCTCGCTCGGAGACCGGCCGACCCATCAGCCGCGAACCCTCGGCGAGCTTGTCGACGAGTACCTGGCTCAGCACGACGGCGCGCCGGAGACGATCGAGAAACTGCGCTGGCTGCTCACGAAACCGGTGAAGGTCTTCGGCGTTCGTCGGCTGCCACAGCTTCGCTCGCAGGAGATCGCGGCCGCCGACCACGTCCGGGTTTACCCGCTCCCCGCTCCCGGCGACGAGGCCCAGCTGCTGCAGGCATGCCAGGAACTGGCGCGGCGACGGCTGGATCCGGCCCGGCCGCTACAGGAGCTGTGACTGCCGCCGGGCCTGCCGAAGCGAAGGGTGGGCGCGTTGTTGAGGCTGCATCACGCCTTGTCGATCTCGCGGCCCTCGCGTTCCGCTACCGCCTCGCGCAGGATGCGCCGGTGCTCGGCCAGAACCGCGCTGTAGCGCTCCCCGAGCTGGTTGAGCAGCCGCGTCGACCCCTCGATGTCGGTGAACAGGAAGGTAACAGTCCCCGCTCGGGAGCTCGGCCATCCGCGCGTCCAAGTTTACGACCGTCAGCGTCGGGACCCCTACTGGCTTGCGATCACCTGACGAAGCTGACAAGCTTCGTCGTCACGACTGCGGACGGGAAGCTCGTCGGTGCCGCACTGCGTGAGGAAGCCAAGAAGGCGCTCGCGCAGCGCTGAGCAAGGCTACTGACACTGTTCTTGGTCGCGCTTCCACTGCGGCACGCATCCGTCTCCGACACTGTCGCCTTTCCGCCAAAACGCGACAGTGCTTGAAACTCCGCCGGGATTTGTTCGAGAGAATCGAGGGTGCGGTGCTTGACACCCTTGTGCCCGAGGCGGACACTTTCGTCTCCGTTGGGCTCCCTGGGGAGGGACGACGATGGCTCGACTCCTTTGGTTTCCTACCATCTGCGCCTGGGCGCCGGCCCGACCTGGTCACCCGCGCGTTCGGCAAACGGGGCTTGTCTGCACCGACATTACTGCCGGCAACGTCGAGCAGTTCGTCGGTCTGCGCAACAAGGTTGAGGAAGGGAACGATCAAGCCCAGGCGCGTGGGCGAGGTCACCGACAACCGCTTCGGGGCGATCTTTTCTTCGGCGCGACTACCGGGCGCACGGACGACTCGAACCAATCCTCAGAGGAGAAGAGATGGACACGCACAGATTTCGTGGGCTTCTGCTTATTGCCAGCGTCCTCGCGGCCGCGCTGACGTTCGCTGCGTCAGCCGCCGCCGATCAGCCACTGACGGGAACGTTCCCGATCGGCCTGCACGCCACGTTCCCGGCAGGAACTTTCTGCGCTTTCGCGGTGCGCGTAGATATCGACGGAACCGGAAGCTTCTCGATCTTCGATAACCCGCCGCGGAATATCCAGCACTACGAACAGCAAGGGACGATCACGGCGAACGGGAAGACTTTGCTCGTGAACGAGCACTGGAACGTCACGACCACTCCGCCGAGCAGCCCCGCGGAGGAGCTTGGCGTTTTTACGCAGCGGGGCGCGCCGTTCCATATCTTGGCCCCGGGTGGCGGGATCGTTCTGCTCGACGCCGGCTACCTGGTCACGCTGTTCCCCAGCGGGACTGTGGTCGTGTCTCACGGCAAGTTCCCATTCGAACTCGAGGGGGACGTCTCCGGAGTGTGCGCCGCGTTGGCCCCGTAGACGACACCGAGCATCACTTGCGAGGCGCCGCGCGAGCCCAGTAGCTAAAGCCGCGCCTCGTCGTGCGGGGTTGCCGAGCTGGGTGGAGCGAATGAGGACGACGACGCCTTGCACGCGTTTTAGGACGGACATCGGCGTCGACCGCCGGGAACACGGACAATTAGGTCGATGAGCGATGACTGGCGACTTCATGGGCAGGAGCGCTACCTCGCCGGGGCGACGTTGGTGCGGAAGCGCTACCGCGTCTACAGCGAGACCTGGGAGCACGATCACTGTGAGTTCTGCACGGCGAAGTTCATGGACGCCGACTTCTCGCCTGAGCACCGGAAGTTCATCGAGGAGCATCCGGAGGTGCTTACCGAGGGCTACACGACCACCGCCGAGCATCCCAAGGGTGCTGACCAATACTGGATCTGCGAGCCGTGCTTCGGCGACTTCGAGGACAGCTTCGGCTGGACCATCAACGCGGACAGCTAAGGCGGGCGAGAGGTGGGTCGAGCACCCGCTCCCGACTGCGACGCTGGGGCCGCTCGCCAAGGCATGACGAAGGACGCGACGATTGCCGGCGACGGTGCAAGCTCGTCTTGCGCGTCGCCGGTTACGAGCGTCCGCGGCTCGACACCGGTGCTGACGCGAACTGGCTGCGGGGCGAGGTCGAGCTCGACCTCGAAGCATCAGGTGGCTCGTTCCAGGCAGGCCGTGGCGTCTCCTTGGGACGGGCTTGCCGCCCGTCGGGTCCTCGGAAGTGCCCGGGAGATCCGCGTACGCGTTAGCGCTCGCGTGCCTTGGCGTATTCTCCCCCTTCTGCGGTACGCGGACGGTAGGCCGCCGCGGCACAATCGGCGAGTGTCAGGACGAGATGGGGTACGAGGGGCGCAAATATGCGCCACCTTTCTCTTTGGTGGGGTCGGAAGGAGGGGTGATGGGTGAGGAGGACCGGAGTGCGGACGGTTCTACCCTGCGGGGTCCGCGCGCGGTCGAAGGAGAGTCGGGGCGGTCGACGGGGGCGCGCCGGCCGCTGGCGAGTTTGCTCGCCGAGGCGGGGGTAGCCTCGGAGGAGCAGCTACGGCTGGCGGTTGCCGAGGGGATGGGGAGTGGTGAGCGGCTGGGCGAAATCGTGCTCCGTCGCGGCTGGATCGACGAGGCCGGGCTCGGGCGCCTGCTTGCTCGCCAGTGGGGGCTCGTCTATCTCGATGACGAAGCTGCCATCCTCGAGGAGAGCGTGGGCACGCTCCTTTCGGCCCAGGAAGAAGAGCTTTTGGGGGTATGCATAATCGGTTTTGTCGAGGGTGTGCCGCTGGTCGCGGCCGCCGAACCTGCCGAGGATCGGTTTGCTCGCGTCCGCTCCGCACTGGGCCGGGAATGCGAGTTTGCCGTCGTCAGCAAGAGCACGCTCGAGCGGCTGCTTACGCAGCGTGCATCGGACGAGGCGGAGGCGCAGGCCGCGCGGGCGAGTGCGGCCGCGGCGCGAGCGGCAGAGGACGACAGAGCCGAACTGCTGTTAGGTGAGCTTGACGCGGCCGCGGACACGTTGGTTGAGTGGGCGCAACGCCTGAGGCGTGTCGTCGAACTCCACCAGCAGACCGAAGACGAACTCTCCGCCTGCCGAGAGCAGATCGTCGCGCTGCGCAACGAAGTCGAGAGCGAGCGAGCGACCGTCGATCGGCTGGAGAAGCAGCTCGCCCACCAGCGTGAGTTGGTGAGCGCTGTCAAGGCGAAGCTGACCGACGCCGCCCGCGCCCTCGAAGCGGAGTGACATCGACACAGCCGAGCACCTCTAGCGGAAGCAGCGGCGGCGGCAACCCTGACCCGCAGCGATCGCCTCGGCAGCGGCGAGCTCGCCCGCGTACCCGCAGAGGCCGATTGCTCGTAGATCTGCAGACGCGCCTCCACGAAGCCGTGGCAGAGCTGAACACCTACGAAAGGACCATTGCCGAACTCGCTCAGACGCTCGACAAGTACCGCTCCAACCAAATCGACGTCGAGGGCCGCTTGACCGCGCTCGAAGACGCTTACCAAGCAGCGCTAGATGAGCTCCGCGACACTCGGGAGCGTCACCGGCAACACCTGACCGGACTCGAGCACAGTGTCGAGGCACAAAAACACGCACTAGGCGAACTCGAACAGATACTCAATCCACACGAACACTGACAGGACGTGGTCCCCCTACCAGCTGCACAGGCGCCGCAGTCGCTTCAGACTGCGCGCAAGTCCGCATGACCTCGTACGCATCGACAAGCGGCGCGATGCGGCCGAACGGCCGCCAGCGGCTCGCGAAGACCACTCCGGGACAGGCTCTCGCGGAGAGACGCACGTGGTGCGAGAAGGTTCATAGCCTCCGGAGCGCTTCCGCGAGGCCGACTCCGTGCGCGTCCACTCGGGTCTTTCCGCGACCACTGGTCGGGTGAGCGAGACGCGCGAGCCACTGAGGCGCAGCTTCGACGCGGCCGCCGACCTGTACGAGGCGGCGCGACCCTCGTATCCGGAAGAGCTGTTCGACGATCTCGTCGCGCTTACCGCGCTCGAACCCGGCGCCCGCCTGCTGGAGATCGGCTGCGCGACCGGCAAAGCGACCCGCCAGCTTGCTTGAGCGCGGCTTTTCAGTGGTCTGCGTGGAGATGGGCGCCCAACTCGCGGAGCGGGCACGTGGCAACCTAGCTGGCCTTCCAGTTGAGATTTACGTCGCGCCGTTCGAGGGATGGGAGGGCGAGCCTGAAGCGTTTGAGCTCGTCTACGCCGCAACGGCGTGGCACTGGATCGATCCCGCGATCCGCTACCGCAAGGCGCACCGGCTCCTGCGGCCCGGCGGCCACCTGGCGTTCTGGAGCGCCAGGCACGCGTTCCCCGCTGGCTTCGATCCCTTCTTCGCCGAGATCCAGGAGGTCTATGACGCAATTGGGGAGAGCGATCCTGGCGAGTGGCCGCCGCCTCCCCCAGAGCAGATCCCGGATGAGGCGCCCGAGATTGAAGCCAGTGGCTTGTTCGAAGACATCCAGGTTCGACGCTACGTCTGGGAGAAGCACTACACCGCCGAGGAGTACATCGCGCTCCTGAACACCTTCTCCGGCCACATCGCGATGGAGGCGTCGAAGCGGGACCACCTCTATCGAGAGATCTGGTGGCACATTGGCCGCCGCGCTGACCCCCGCGTGCGGCGCCACTGGTGCGCCATCCTCCACGTGGCGCGCCGCCCAGCGTAGGCACCTGCCCCCTTTACGCATACGCGCGGGTTAGTAGAGAAGCGATGACGAAACACCAAGCCGCCAAGCCAAGGTTGCTGCCGGCTCTCTCCACAGCCTCGTCGCGGCGAAACCTCGAAACCTCCTGCGACCGGACCCGCACGGCACCAGAAGTTCTTGTCGCCCTTCCACCAGATCACGACACAACGACTCCCCAGCGGCCAGTGATTTCCCTCGCGCGCGTCCTCGCGCGCGTGTAACTCCGCCGGCACTTGCAGGCCCGTAAACCGTCGGCGCTTGCGGGCCCGCAAAAGCGCTCGTTCGCCGGCAGTCGCTTGGTGGAACGAGTCGTGGTGCCGCTGGTCGGCTGTCGGCTGTGAGCGAGCCGCGGTCCCGAACCCACCATGATGCGAGCCCAGACCCTTCCGATGCGCGTTCGACTCCCCGATCCAGCGCTCCGCGCCGACCTACGCGAGTTCTTCTAGCGCTGGGGCTGCGTCACCTACGAGCTCAACGATGGCGCGATCCAGGTGATCGTCCCCGACGCTCCGACCGAGCGCCAGGGGCGCCGCGAACTCCAGCTCTACCTCGAGACCTGGCGAGCACATCACCCGGCTCTCGAGCCGGAGCTGCTCGACTGATCCGGTAACTGGTGCGCGATCGTCTTCAGCTGCTCCTGTTCCCTAGCCGCGAGCGGCACGTGCTTCACTTTTTCCATGCCCGAGTTCTACGACGTCACGACTCCACTTCGTCAGGACCGCTGCGACACTGAGCAGGAGGTTACGGACCGCATCGCCGAGTACATGCAGACGGAGGGGGCCGTCCTCAATCGCGTCTCGGTTATCCGCATCCCGGAAACCGCCAACACGGTTGTTGCGGGAGAACAGCTGTCACCCGGGTACTTCTGGACTCCACCCGACTAGCTGACGTCGTTCGTCCCATCGCGGGGACCGCGTCGCGTTCCCGCCAAAAGGCGACGGCGACCCGTTCCGACATGGGGTTACCGTCGAGGTCGGCCGGCCAATCGCGGGGGCTCGAGTGCTCGGCGCCGAGATGTTCGTGCCCCGCGCCGGGCTGCGCGAGGCAACTGCCAGACTGACACGATCATGTCCCTAGCCGGCACGTT
>WNFU01005573.1_pt1 | contig 15560 bp, 14 predicted proteins | sample 5400121 | NCBI WGS metagenome assembly WNFU01 (sample SAMN13153360, study PRJNA577476) | soil metagenome | isolation source: 100 cm soil or saprolite under grassland replicate 1 | place: USA:California | collected 2016-06-15
CGCTGAAGTTGCACTGTCGCTCATGCTGCTGCTGGCAGCCAGCCTGATGATCCGAACTTTCCTGGCGATGCAGAACGTCGAACTCGGCTTCCGAACCGACCGGCTCTTGACGATGCGGGTTCCGCTGCCGGAGCAACGGTACCCTGATCCCGCTCGCCGGACCGCCTTTTTCCAGGAGCTGCTGGGGCGCGTGAGCACCGTCCCCGGAGTGGTGGCTGTTGGGTTGAACACCAGCGTGCATCCGCTGGGTAATTGGACGTTGCCGGTGGAAGTCGCGGGCAGCACGCAGGAGGGCGCGCGACCCGTCGTGATTCATCAGATCAACTCTGACTACACGAAAGCGCTCGGGATATCGCTCGTCAAGGGGCGCCTGTTCGCGGAGAACGAGGTGAACACCAGGCGGCACCTGGCCATCGTAAACCAGAGCTTCGGGCGAACCCTGATGGACGGTCGGGACCCACTGGGGCAAGTGGTCCGCATTCCACGATTTAACCAGGCTCCCTTTGCCTTGGAGGACGATTCATTTCAGATCGTGGGCGTGGTGAAGGACACGTTGAACCGCGGCCTCACCGACCAGGTCATGCCGGAGATCTACCTGCCGTTCACGATGTTGGGCCTGGCGGATCGTCTTGTGACTCTCACGCGGGCGGACCCGGCCGGAGTGACTCGTGCCGTGCTGGGCCAGGTCTATGCGGTGGACAAGGATCAGCCGGTCACCGACGTCAGGACGATTGAGAGAGTTCTGCAGGATGGGATCTACGCTGGCCCGCGCTTCAATCTCGCGCTTTTCTCCGTGTTCGCCGGTCTTGGATTGACGCTGGCGATCATCGGAGTCTATGGCGTGATATCCAATTCCGTGGCGCAGGAAACGCACGACATTGGCGTCCGGATGGCGATCGGGGCAAGTCCCGGCTGCATCGCCGGGATGATTGTGAAGCGCGGCTCGCGGCTCCTGCTCGCAGGCATCGCGCTGGGCTTGGCGGGCGGTTTCTTGACGGCGCGCCTGCTCGCGGGCCAGATCTGGAATGTGTCTGCCTTCGACCCGATCTCGTTCGGCGCTGTTTCTCTCATCCTTCTCGTGGCCGGTCTTCAGGCCTGCCTGTGGCCGGCCCGGCGCGCCGCAAGGATCGAACCGATGGAGGCGTTGCGATATGAATGACGAATGACGATTTCCGAATGGCGGATGGAAACACCAAACACCAAGCTCCAAACACCAGATAATGTCCAAAGCTCAAGCTCCAAGGCGCCGACGTCGCGGGAGAAATCGGGTTGCGGAGATTGGGAAATCTTTGGTGTTTGGTGCTTGAATATCGGGATTTGGAATTTTATCTGCTCAACGCTTCAACGCTTCAACGCTTCAACGCTTCAACGCTTCAACGCTTCAACGCTCCGGCGTCTGGCGCGGGTCCCAGGCATCGCGCAGACCGTCGCCGAGGAAATTGAGGGCGAACAACGTGGATGCCAGTGTGAGGGCGGGAAAGACAATCATCCACCAATAGATGCGGATGGGGTTGATCTGCGCGGCGCCTTCGGCGAGGAGCGAACCGAGGCTTGCCTGGGGCGGCTGGATGCCGAGTCCGAGGTAACTCAAAAACGATTCATACAACAGAATCGAAGGGATCGTCAGCGTCAGATAGGTGATAATGATGCCGCCAACGTTCGGCAGAATGTGGCGTAACAGAATTCGTGTATGGCTCGCCCCCAGTGCGCGGCTGGCGTCCACGAACGGGCGTGTCCGCAACGACAATACCTGGCCGCGCACAATCCGGGCCATGGTCAGCCACGACACCGCGCCGAGGCCGGCGAACAACAACAGCATGTTGGCAGCCGCTCCCGCTTCCGGGAAAAAATTCCAGGACAGCCAACGCTTGAAGGGCTCCTCGATGAGGGCAATCAGCACGAGGACGAACACAAGGGAAGGCAGCGAGTAGAGGACATCCACCAACCGCATCAGAACGCTGTCCCAACGCCCGCCGACATAGCCGGCAATCGCGCCCCACAACACGCCGATGACCAGACTGACCACCGCGCCCACAACGCCCACGACCAACGAAATGCGCGCGCCATAAAAGACGCGGCTCAACAAATCGCGACCGTGAACGTCCGTGCCGAACCAATGCGTGGCGCTCGGCGGTTGAAATTGCGCGTCGGACAAGCTCGTGGGCGCCCAGGTCATCGCCCGCGGCACAAGGGAGGCGATGCCCGGCCGTTCAAGCCCGGGCCAGATCAAAGCCAGCAGAACGACGGCGAACAAAAACAGCCCGCTGAAGACAGCGACGCGGTTGCGCCGGAGTCGCCGCCAGGCCCGTTGACGGGGACTGGAATGAGGGCGAGGGGCGAGGGGCGAGGGGCCGGAGCTTGTGGTCTGCGGGCCGGTACTGCCCGGCTCCGGACGGTCGCCTCGCGCCTCGCGCCTCGCGCCGTTCTCATTCATACTTCACCCTGGGATCGAGCAGACTGTAGGCGAGGTCCACCAGCAGGTTCAGCAGCAGCAGCAGGAACGCGTACAGCAGCACGAGGCCCACGACCATCGGGTAGTCGCGGTTCGATGTGCCGTTGACCAGGAACACGCCGATGCCGGGAATTTGAAAAATAGTTTCGACGACGAATGAGCCGGTCAACAGATCGGCCAGCAACGGTCCGGAATAGGAGACGACCGGCAGCACGGCGAGCGGGAGGGCGTGCTTCAGCAGCACCGCTGTTTCGCTCAGGCCCTTGGCGCGCGCGGTCGTGATGAATCCGGCGTGCAGCGTGGTCAGCATTCCTTCGCGCGTCAGCCGGGCAATTTTTCCGGCGAAATAAAGGCCCAGCGTGAGCGTCGGCAGGATGACGTGCGCGGCTCCGCCCCAGAGCGCGACGGGGAACCAGCGCCATTTGATGGCGAACAGCACGATGAGGACCGGTCCGACGACCAGCGCCGGCACGCAAATCACCAGCAACGCGAAGAAACTTCCGGCGTATTCCCGCCAGTCTCCTTGGCGGGCCGCGGTGACAAAACCGAGCGGCACGCCGAAGCCCAGCGCGAAACAGAACGAGAGCGCGCCCAGCGTCATGGAAACCGGCAGCCCCTGGGAGATGATGTCGTTGACGGTGTGATTGCGGTATTTCATGGACGGACCGAAGTCACCGGCGAGCAGACCGCCTTCGGTTCTGCGCCATTTCCCGTCCGGTCGTTTCTCCCAAAGCAAACCGAGATAGCGGAGGTACTGTTTCCACACGGGCTCGTCGAGGTGGTATTTGACTTCGAGGGCGCGCTTGATTTCGGGCGAGGCCGGCGCGCGTTCTTTGTCAAACGGCCCGCCGGGCGCCAGGTGCAGCAATCCAAACGCCAGGAAGCTGATCATCAGCATCAGCGGAACCGTGAAACCAAGGCGTTTCAGAAAATACATGCGTGCGGGTTCGTAGTTAGTAGTCAGTGACCAGTGACCAGTGACCAGTGATCAGTGGTCCGTGGTCCGTGGATTCGGAGTCACTTTGTAGATCGAGCGGATCGGATTTTGAGAAAGGATGTTTGTGAATATGCCTTTGATCCTGGTGGCGTCGTAATAGTCGAGACCGGCGTAGTAGAAGAGCGGCACGATGGGCGTCTCCTCGCGCACCAGGAGGATTTCCGCCTGTTGCAATTGTTGCGCGCGTTTGGCGCGGTCGATTTGCGCGTTGGCTTCGCGAACCAGTTCGTCGTAGCGGGCGTTTTTCCAGCCGGTGCGGTTGTTGCCGTTGTTGCTCATGAACATGTCCAGAAACGTGTTGGGATCGTTGTAATCGCCGATCCAACTGCTGCGGCACAGGTCGTAATCCAGTTCGCCCTGCGCCCGCAGGAAGGTCTTCCATTCCAATTTGCGAATCCCCACGTGGACGCCCAGTTCGCGCCGCCACATCTCCTGGAGCTCGACGGCGATCTGCTCGTGGAGGCGCGAAGTCGTGTCGCACAGGTAATCGAAAGAGGGGAACCCTTGGCCGTCCGGAAAGCCCGCTTCGGCGAGGAATTGGCGCGCCCGGGCGGCGTTCAGACCGAGTCCCTCCGGCGATACATAGCCCGGGATGCCCGGTGTGGTGTAGCTGGAGGCGGTATGTTCGCCGCCTTTGGTGATCTTCTCCACGATGCGTTTCTTGTCGATGGTCAGCGCGAACGCCTTGCGCACGCGCGGGTCGTCGAAGGGTTTTCGCGTCACGTTGAAGCGGATGAAATAGGTGCCGAGATAGGGAAAACTGTGGAAATCGGCCCGCTGAAGCAGCACATCGAGCAGTTCGACCGGCACCAGGTTCTTGTCCCAGACAATGTCCACCGCATGGGTTTCGTACAGGTTCAACGCCGTGTTCGCGCTGGTGCAGGGCAACAGGTCCACCATTTCGCTCCGGGTGTTCGCGGCGTCCCAGTAACGCGGGTTTTTTTGCAGTCGAATCCGGTCGTTGACCCGCCAGGTCTTCAGTTGATAGGGACCGCTGCACGGCACGGGTTGAACCATCAACCAACGGTCGCCGTGCTTTTCGATGGCCTGGCGCGGCACCACCCGAAGCGTCACGTAGGTGCAGAGATCGATGAAGAACGCCGTGGGATTTCCTAACTCGACGCGGAGAGTGTGGTCGTCCAGGGCCTGCGCGCCAACCTGCGAAGGGTCTTTGATCCGCCCCGCATTGTACGCTTCGCCATTCTTCAGGTAAAACAATTGCCCGGCATATTCGCTCGCGGTGGCCGGGTTCAGCACGCGCCGCCAGGAATAGACAAAATCATGCGCGGTGATCGGCTCGCCGGTGGACCACACCGCGTTGGTGCGCAGGTGGAAGGTGTAAACTCTCCCGTCCGGTGACAGGTCCCAGCTTTGGGCGAGGTCCGGAACGGGCGTTGCGTTGGTCGGGTCGTAGCGGGTCAAGCCGCCGAACAGTTCCAAAGCCACTCGTCCGTCCGCTTCTCCGGTGACCACGGCCGGATCGAGTGATTCCGGTTCGGCACCGTTGATGATGACCAGGTCGGCGGGCGGCCCGGAGCGGGCGCAGCCGCCGAGAAGCAGAACGGCCGACACGAAGGGGAAAGCCAGCCAACGCGCGAGGCGCGGCGCGCACTGCGGAAAGGATGCACCCGGGCCGTGTGCCGTCCTCCCGGTTCCGCCTTCCCGGTTCCGCCAACGACGAAATGCTCCCGGTTTATTTTCGTGATCCTCAAGGCAGGGCAGGCGTCTCGCCCGCCTCACTGCTGACCTCTTCCGGTTCATGGCCGTTGAGCACATCCAAAGGGAACACGGAGCATCCCGGGAACGCTCGCCGAGGACTTCATGAATGGGAATTTATTTTGCGGGCACGGCCGGCGGATTGGTGGCAGGCGCCGGGACCTCCAGATTGGTCAGGACGTTGCTGGACGCCGGCAGCGGCAGGACAATCGCATTGGTGCCGATCGCCGCGTTCGTTGGCGTCAGCGAGGGGGTCACCAGGGGAGCCGACGCCGTTTTCTTCTTCAATTCTTCGTCAAATTTCCGGCCTCCTTCGACCGACTGGTGCGCGCGTATGGCCGAGAGTAGCAGCGACAGGCCGAGGAACACGCCGGCGGAGTATTTGGTGATCTTGGTCAGCGCGGTGCCCGACCCGGCGCCGAACAAGGCGTCGGTTGCGCCGCCGCCGAACGCGATACCCGCGCCCGCCTCCTTCTTCGGCAGTTGAATCAGGATCAGCAGCATCAATAACAGGCAGTCCAACACCAGAATGACCGTCAACAAACCAATGAAAAAATTCAGCATGATCGTTCTCTCAGTTCAGGCAGTTCTTGACGATGTCCGAAAAACTGCGGTCTTCCAGGGACGCGCCGCCCACCAGCGCGCCGTCCACGTCGCGCTGGCTCATCATCTCGCGGGCGTTCGACGGTTTCACGCTGCCACCGTATTGGATTCGCACGCGCCGGGCAACCGTCTCGTTGAACATGGCGGCCAGTTGTTTGCGGATGAACATATGCGCGTCCTGCGCCTGATCGGCGGTCGCGTTCCGGCCGGTGCCGATGGCCCACACCGGTTCGTAGGCAACGATCGTTTCCTCCATCTGGTCGGCGGACAATCCGGCCAGGCTCCCGCGCAACTGCGTGCCCAGGACCAGTTCGGTCCGGCCCCCTTCGCGTTCGGCCAGGGTTTCTCCCACGCAGACGATCGGTTTGAGCGACGCGGCGTGCGCGGCCAGCGCCTTCCTGGCGATCAACTCGTCGGTCTCTCCCTGATACTGCCGCCGCTCCGAATGGCCGAGAATGACGTAACGCACCGAAAATTCCTTGAGCATGCCGGCGGCGATTTCCCCGGTGTAAGCGCCGAAATTGTGTTCGCTCATGTTTTGCGCGCCCAGGCGGATATTCGTGTTGAGGACCGCCCGGGAAACTTCGCTGAGCGCGGTGAAGGGCGGGCAGATGACGATATCCACCTCCTTGATGTTGACCAGTTCCCGTTTGAGGCCGCCCACCAGGTCGAGCGCCTCGGCCACGGTCTTGTTCATCTTCCAGTTGCCGGCGAAGATCAGTTTGCGCGCTTTATCCACGGCTCAATGTTTCAGGTTTAAGGTTTAAGGTCGGGCCCGCCGGAAGCCTGCGTTTGGTTCATACAACGCTTGAACGCTTCAACGTTTTAAGGGTTCAACCACGGCGCGCTCATTTGTCGGTCAACGCGGCCACTCCCGGCAACACTTTCCCTTCGAGAAATTCCAGACTCGCGCCGCCGCCGGTGCTCACGAACGTGACCTGGCCGGTCAATCCGGTCAGGTTCAGCGCCTTCACGCTGTCGCCGCCGCCGATGATGCTCTGGGCGCCCTTTTGCGTGGTGTCTGCCACCGCCCGCGCCACCGCGAAGGTGCCTTCCGAAAATCGTTTGTCCTCGAATACACCCATCGGCCCGTTCCATAAAATCGTTTTCGCCTTCGGAATAGTTTCGCTGTAGGTCTGGCGCGTTTTCGGCCCGATGTCCATGCCTTCCTCGGCGTCGGGAATGTCAAGACTGTCGTTGACGCGCGGGTTCTGCCATTCGATGACCGGTTTGCCTTTCCGGTTCAACTTGCCGGTCTCCACCGGTGTGGCGACGATGTTATCGACGGGCAACAGGAAGGGCACCTTGCGGGCTTTGGCCTTTTCCAGCGCCGCCCGGGCGACTTCCACGCGGTCCGGTTCCACCAGCGATCGGCCGACCCGCTTGCCCAGCGCCAGCCGGAATGTGTAAGTCATCGCGCCACCGATGAGGATCGTGTCCGCCCTGTCGAGCAAGCGATCGATGACGTTGATTTTTTCCGACACCTTCGCGCCGCCGAGGATGACGACGAAGGGGCGCGCGGGATTTTCCAATTCCTCTCCGAGAAATTTCAACTCGCGCTCCATCAACAGGCCGGCGGCGCATTTCCCGCCGCGTCGGGCCACGACGCGCGCCACGCCTTCGGTGGAGGCATGCGCCCGATGCGCCGCGCCAAAAGCGTCATTCACGTAAACCTCGGCCACCGTCGCCAGTTTTTCCGCAAAGGCCGGGTCGTTCGCCTCTTCCTCGTTGTAATAGCGGACGTTCTCCAGCAGCAGGATGTCCCCGGGTTTCAATGCCTCCGCCGTTTTCTCGACCTTTTCTCCGGTGCAATCGTCCACGAACGCAACCGGGCGAAGCAGCAGGTCGGCCAGTGTCGCCGCCACGGGGCGCAGCGACAGGGACGGATCGCGCTTGCCCTTGGGGCGGCCGAGGTGGGAGGCGAGGATGATGCGCGCGCCCTTTTCCATCAGCAGTTCGAGCGTCGGCAGGGTTTCCTTGATGCGCGTGACATCGTTGATGACCATCCGGCCGTCTTTTTCCTCCATAGGCACGTTGTAATCCACGCGCACAAACACGCGCCGGCCGCGCACGTCCAAATCGTTGACCGTCAGCTTCGCCATAAAAAATAAACAGGGGCGGAAGGATAACGAAGCGCGCCGGTCAGTCAAAGGAATTAAGGCATTGCCGATGGTCGATTTTCAATTGCCGATTTCCGCCGGCGTGTCGTTGAGCATCGACAATCCTGATCGATCGGCAATCAGACGGTGCCCGCCACTGGGATCCGCGTTCCGACAGGTCACTGATTTAGTGAGCGCACCACGACGTTGACCCCGAACAACCCCATCATCGCCACGCAACAGGCGAGTTTGCCCAGCGCTCCGGCAAACAGGCCGAGCACGGCGCCCAGTCCAGCCCGCGCCGCCTCCTTCCATTCGCGCCCACCGATCATCTCAAACAAGAGCGCGCCCAGAAACGGACCGAGAATGATGCCGGGCAGGCTGAAGAAGATGCCGACCAATCCACCGACGACCGCGCCGAGCACACCGCGCCACGTTGCGCCCAGGCGCTTCGCGCCAACCATGCTGGCCAGATAATCCATCACCAGGGACACCACCATCAGCGCGCCCAGAATGACGAGCGCCAGGGTGCTGGCGCTCGCCGCGCCGAAGTAGAGCCGATGCCCGATGGCCGCCAGCATCACCAGCGGGGTGCTCGGGATGCCGGGCAAAACGCTTCCGGCCAGCCCGAAACACATCACGAATAGAGCAAGCGATAAACCGAGGATCTGTTCCGCGGTCATGGTGGAATCTTAACGCAATTGTTTGAACAACGCAAAACGTGGCCGCCTCCCGTCAACCGGGTGTGACCGTGCGGAAAAGTATCGGGCGGCCAGATGGTTTGTTGCCTTGGTGACACGCGACCACGGGGTGGCTTCATCTTCGGTTAATTAACGCGAGTAAGCCCAATGTAAGGAACACCGCTGCCATGATGAGGAAGGCAAATTCAACGCAGCGCGGCCAACGCCTCCGTGAAATCTTCCGGCCAGGGCGCTTCGCATTTCAATTCCTTTCCGGTACGCGGATGTTTGAAGGCAAGCCTGTGCGCGTGGAGCATCTGGCGCGGGGCGGCGTAACCGGTCAGTTCGCTCAGGCGTTTGTTCTGGCGGTTGCCGTAGGTGGCGTCGCCCACCACCGGAAAGCCGAGATGTTTGAAGTGGACGCGAACCTGGTGGGTGCGGCCGGTGTGGAGCAGCGCCTCGACCAGCGTGGCTTCGCGCAAACGTTCGAGCACGCGGAAGGTCGTCCAGGCTGCCCGCCCGCTGCCGTCCGTCACCGCCATGCGCTTGCGGTGTGTGGGATGACGCGCAATGGCCGCGCGAATGTCGCCGCGCTGCGGCGTGACCGCGCCACAGACAATGGCGTGATAAACCTTTTCCACCTCGCGGCCGGCGAATTGCGTGGAGAGCGCGAGATGGGTCGGATCGTTCTTGGCAACAACCAGGCAGCCGCTGGTCTCCTTGTCGAGCCGATGCACGATGCCCGGCCGCGCCACGCCCCCGATGCCGCTGAGTTGTCCGGCGCAATGATGCAGCAACGCATTGACCAGCGTGCTCTCCTGGTGCCCGGCGGACGGATGCACCACCATGCCGGGCGGTTTGCTGATCACGAGCAGATCGTCATCCTCGAACAGAATGTCGAGCGGGATTTCCTGCGGTTGCGCGGTGGACGGTCGGGCGTCGGGCCAGTGGATTCCAATTTTTTCTCCGGCCCGCGGATGGTGGGTGGCTTTGACGGATTTGCCATCCACGCGAATGTCGCCTTGCTGGATCAGGCGCTGGATCGCGCCGCGCGAGAGGGTCGGGAATTGCGCGCGCAGGAACGTGTCGAGCCGTTCCTGCGGCAGCGTCCGTTCGACCCGGAGGATGGTTTCATTGCGGGTGGACATTCAAGACGGCGAAGATTCACGACTCAGGACTCTGGACTTTGGGCCGTGCATTGGACAACGCCCGCCAAAGCAACACTCCGGCAACGAAAATGAAGATGCTCAACACCTGGGCCGGCGTGGCATGGCCACCCAGATAGTACGTCGTGTAATCGCCCCGAAACGCCTCCACCAACGCGCGCAACACCGCGTAGCAGACGAGATAAACGGCGAAAATCTCACCGTCGAATTTCTTCCGGCGATAGAGCCGGGCCAGGAAGGCGTAAAGGGCGAGATTCAACAACGCTTCGTAAACCTGGGTCGGGTGGACGCCGGCGCCGCGGGTGGGATGATCCTTTGGAAAATGAATCGCCCACGGCAGATCACACGCGCGGCCGTAGCAACAGCCGTTCATCAAACAACCAATGCGTCCAAAGGCGTGGCCCAAGGCGATGCTGGGCGCGAGGATATCGGCGATTTTCCAAACCGGCAATCGCTGGATCCGGACATAGAGCAGGCAGGCGAGCGAGGCGCCAATCAGCCCGCCGTAGAAAACCAGGCCGCCGCCGCGAATGTTGAAAATCTCCCAGAGCGGTTTGCCGGCAAAATCTTCGCGCCAATAGGAAATGACATAAAGGCCGCGCGCGCCGAGGATGGTGCCGAGAATCAGCCACGGGCCGAGGTCCACAATGGTTTCCCCGCGAATCCCGCCGAGCAACGCGCGCCGGCTGGCCGTCCAGAGTCCGGCCAGGAAACCGAAGGCAACGAGCACGCCATACCAGTAGATGTTGAAGTCCCCGAGATGAAACGCAATCTTGTGCACGCGGCTGGCAAGTTAGGGGTCGCGATTTGAAAATTCAAATGGCAAATGCCGCCGCTTCCGGCCTCCGCTTTTCTGTTTTCTATTGCCCCGCGTTGGTCAGGTTCGGGGCGCCTTGCGGCAGCGGCGGCGAACCTGCCTTTTGCTTCAGCCGCGGTGGAAACGGAGGTTCGCCAAAGCCGGGCGGCAGCGGCGGCAGTTTGGTCACGAGCAGGCGCCAGGTCTGGCGCTCGCCGGGCGACATTTTCTTCCACAGCTCGGCATTTTTGAGGAACTGCGCGCGTTCTCCGGGTGTCATATCGGCGAATTTCTGAAATGAATTGACGCAAACCCAACGTTGCGCCGGCGGCAGTTTTTCAAACGCCTGCAAGGTCTTCTCCATTTCGCTTCGCTCGGCGTCGGAGAGCGCGCTGAGCGTTTTTTCCTTTTCCTTCGACGACAATTCGAAGTACTGCCCGAAGCGATCGAACATGCGCTGGCGGCGGTCCGGCGGCAGCAGTTGCCAGGAGGCCAGTTGCTTTTCCAGCTTCTCGGGCAGCGGCGGTGAAATGTCGTTCGGGATATTGTTGCGTTGCGACGGAGGAGTGGACAGATAACGAGTCGCCCAATCGTTTTCCAGCAATTCCTTTTGAGTTTGGCGGGGCAACGTGTCCCATCGTTGCAAGCGCTCCGCGATCAGTTTCTGGAATTCGTCCGGTATGGCGGCCACCAGCGCGGCGCGGTTTGTCGGCGCGATTTGCATCAAGGGACGCAGATACCAGTGCAGTTCGGTGGTGCGCAAGCGGGTTTCGCGCTCCTCTGGGGGCAACGCGGCATACTCGCGCAGCTTGGCCTCGATGGTTTTTCGATTTGACTCGGGCGTTCCCGCCAGGGCCTGGTCCCTCTGCGGCGGGCTCATCGCCAGCAATTCGCGGAAATAAGCAATGCGCGACTTCGGCAGTGGCGGCAGCCCGGCACTGGCCACCGCATTGGTGGGGGGCGGCCCTGGACCGCCCTTGGTTGTCGGTTCCGCGACTTCGGCGCCGTATCCGAGGCTCCAGCAGATCAACCCGGCGATGCAAATGGGTGTGCGCATGAGCGGACCGTCATTTCATGGTCACTTCCAGCGCCGTCAGCAACTGTTCGTCCGCCGGCGGCGGCAACCGGTTGATGGCGTCGAAATTTTCCCACGGTTCGACGGGGGGAAGTGATGTGACGTCGGAAACCGTTTCCATATTGTTCGCGATATGGGCCAGCGACACGGCCAACTTCTCGCGGCGAAGAGATTGATATTGCCAATAGCACAAGGCGACGAGGACCGCGGCCAAACTGGCGGCCATCCATCGGGAAACAGGATTGCGCAGAGTCAGCCGGCCGGGAATCGTCGGCGCCCGTGAGCGATGTTGTCGTTCCGCCTGTTCGACCGCTTGAAGGACTTGCGCGGTGAAATTCGTGGCCAGCGGCGCGTCCGGCAACCGATGAAGCAACCGCGCCAACGCCATCTCCTCTTCCCGGATCGCTTTGGCCGATGGGTCTTCCGCGAAGCAGGCGAGCAGTTGCGCCTCTTCGTCGGCAGTGAGGGGCCGTCGCATCGCGGTTTCCAGTAATCGGTTGAAGTCAGCGTTTTTCATTTCCGGTTGTTTCATTCCAAAACCGCAGCGCGGTCAAAGTTGCTTTCCTTTCCCGGAACTTTTCCAGGCGCCGGTTCGCAAATACGGCTTCAACTTTTGCTTCAAGGCCTCCCGCCCGCGGTGGATGAGCGACTTGGTGGCGGAAAGGGAACAGCCGAGCACCCGGGCGATGTCGTCGTAGGAAAGTTCATCCTGGCGGCACAGCAAAATGGCGAGGCGCTGGTTGGCCGGCAGTTCGGAGAGCGCCTGCTGGATTTTTTGCTCGAGCTCCCCGTGAAGCAGCGCGTCCGGCGGCGAGAACGTTTTGGCGTCTTCCAACGGGTGCAACGGCTGGTCTGGGTATTCGCGATGCGGCGCGTCGAGCGACTCCGCAGGATGGCGCGAGCGACGGCGGATTTCGTTGAGGCACAGATTGCGCGCGATGGTGAAAAGCCAGGTGGTGAATTTCGCCGAGGCTTTGTAGCGGTCGGCCGATTTGTAAACCTGCAGGAAGACGTTTTGCGCGAGGTCTTCGGCCTCCGTCGCGTCGCCCAGCATGCGGTAAAGGAGGTTGGTCACCGGTTGCTTGTATTTATTGACCAGTTCTTCGAACGCCGGCCGGTCGCCCTGCTTGACGCGAAGCATCCGACTGGCATCGGGATCGAGCTCGGCCGCCATGGGTTTGCAGCCTAACAAAAACCGTCGTCGCCACAAGGTTGCGCTGCCAGTTGTGGCAGGCTCTCCACGTTCAAATTCTGATCTTCCGCATCCATTGCTGATTGGCTTCCCAATACGTGCGCTTGAACCTTCACAATCGATTGGCCCGCCGCGTGGCGCGTAGAAATTTCCTCTGCGTGAACCAACCCCAGCCGCAGCGCAGAGAAATCCAGCCGGCAAACTCACCTCCGGTTGGCCCGAACGCGTCGGCGTGCGGACATTCCGGACCGCAAATTACTTCCCCGCATTCGCGACACCGATCACGCCGCAGGCGATGCGGCCACCGGCGTTGCCCACCGGCTGACTGCCGTCGTCCGCCTTGGCGTGCACGATGACGCCGCGGCCGATGATGGGATTCTTCATTCCGGCAACCGTGACGTTTTTCACCGTGATTTCGTAGTGCGCTTTGCCGTCGTTGTCCGCCTGGAGATTTCCCAGATCGCCCGCGTGCCGTTGTTCCGTCTCCGGGAGTCCATGCTGATGGCCTTCGGGATTGTAGTGACCCCCCGCGCTCATGCCATCGGAAGAGGTGGCATCGCCGAACTGATGAATGTGAAACGCGTGTTTCTGGCCCGGGGTCAACCCTTCGATGTCGGCCACGACTTTCACCGAGTCGCCCTCCTGCGTGAAGCGCACGGTGCCGTGGCATTTGTTGCCGGCGGTCGCGTGCAACACGGCGACGGCCTGTTTTACGGCGGCCCAGGCTTCGCCGTGAGCCTTGTCGTCGTGCTCGGCCCCGCGCACGGATGAGGTGGAACAGAAGGTGGAAACGGCCGCGATGACTGCGAGTGTTTTGAGTGATTTCATAGCTTTGTTCTTTTGATCGTCGGTTTCGTTTGAGTCAACTCTGTTTCGCTGCGACGGAAACCACGAATGGACACGAATCCATCGCCCGCCACGGACGCCAAGGGACACCCGGACTTTCGCGTTTTTCAGCGTTTTGGAGGCGCCAGATCGATTCGCCCCGATTTCCATTCGTGTCCATTCGTGGTTGAATTCACAACCCACCCGGTTACGCAAGGTCATACGTCCACGGCTTGCGCTGTTCCCGCGCGAGCCATTGGCTGGCTTCCGGGTCGTTGACGAATTGTTCCTTGCCGGCGTCCCAATTCAGTTTTCGCCCCAGCCGGATCGAAATGACGCCGAGATGGCAGACAGAGACCGAGCGATGGCCGATTTCCGCGTCGCAGATCGGAGCATTCCGCGACCGGATGCAATCGAAGAAATTGCCCATGTGATTGTCGCTGACGTAGAGGCGGCCGGCGTTGACGGTCAGCGGTTCGGTGAGCAACGCCGGGTTGCTGGCTTCAATCTTGCCGCGAGTGACGAAAATCCAGCCGTCGGCGCCCTCAAATCTCACGCCATGCGGCATCTCGCCCGGCTTCGGCGTGCCGCGGACCGAGCCGTCGGGGCCGTTGCCCGCGGTGCTCTGGCAGGTGTGCGTGACGCCGTTGGCATAAGTGTATTCGACGCGGTATTCCGCGGAGGCCGTGAAGCCGCCGGCAATCATCTCCACCAGCGGTTTGCCTTCGACGGTCGTCGGGCCGCTGCGTTCGAGACCGAGTCCCCACAGGGCAATGTCATTATGGTGGGCGCCCCAGTCCGTCATCGTGCCGCCGGAATAGTCCCACCAGTAGCGAAACGATCCGTGGCAACGCTCGCGGACGTAGGGCACGGACGGGGTCTGGCCCTGCCAGAAATCCCAGTCGAGTTCGGGCGGCACCGGCTCGGGACTGAACGGGCCCCGGCGCGGCCCGGCCGGGAGCGAGGTGATGACGTGCCGGAGTTTGCCCAGGCGGCCGTTGCGGACCAGTTCGCAGGCGAACCGAAACCGCGCGTCGCTCCGCTGCTGGCTGCCGGTTTGAAGAATGCGCCTGGTTTCGCGCGCCACAGCGACGAGCCGTTTGCCTTCGTCGATCGTCAGGGTGAGCGGTTTCTCGCTGTAAACATCTTTGCCCGCTTTCATCGCGGCGAGGTTGACGAGCGTGTGCCAATGGTCGGGGGTGCCGTTGATAATGGCGTGAATATCGTCGCGTTCGAGCAGCAGGCGGAAATCCTTATAGACTTTCGCGCCTCCGAACTGTTTCGACGCCTCCTGGGCGTGCTTGTTGTCCACGTCGCACACGGCGGCGACGGTGGCGAAGTGGGCGGCGAGCGTCGTGTCGTAACGGCCCTGCCCGCCGCAGCCGATCAACGCCATGTTCGGTTTGTCATTGGGAGAAAGCGGTTTCGTCGTCGCGGCGTGGCTGCGGGATTCTTCGATGAACCACGCCGGCAAGGCCGAACCGGCGGCGACGGCCGCGGACGCTCGGAGAAAGCGGCGGCGCGAGATGTTGAACTGGCGAGTCGTCTTCATGGGCGTCATGGGCAGCCGACCGGTCGAATTCATTTTTCCGGCTTGTTCCCCGCCTTTTCCCAGGCATTGAAACCACCTTCAAGATTGTAGAGTCTCGGAAACTTGAGCGTGTTCATCCGGTCGCACGCCTTGGCGCTGCGCACACCGGCGGCGCAGTGCACCAGGTAAGTCTTGCTCTTGTCGAGTTTTGAGATTTTTTCCTGAAAATCCGCCGCCTTAACGTCGATGTTGATTGCGCCAGGCATGTGGCCCGCTGCAAACTCTGTCGGAGTGCGCACGTCCAGCACCACATTCTTCTTGTCCGCGCGGAGTTTCTCGAACTCGGCGACATCGACGTTTTTGAACGGTTTCGCCTCCTTCTTCTCCGCACCAGGTTTCTGATCGTTTTTCCCATCCGCGGCGGGCGC